>Ga0256404_1009979_pt1 | contig 13344 bp, 8 predicted proteins | sample RumenRJG_01DNA_FD_185990 | JGI IMG/M metagenome (GOLD analysis project Ga0256404, IMG submission 185990) | Bovine rumen microbial communities from Lethbridge, Alberta, Canada - RJG_01 | ecosystem: Host-associated > Mammals > Digestive system > Stomach > Rumen | place: Canada: Alberta | collected...
CTTCAGGACTTCGACGTCTCCCTTGTAGCAGTACATCTCCCAGGGGGCAATGATCACGGCGTCCGCCCAGCCCGTCGACTGGCTCATAAAGGCCGCCATGAAGCCCGTCATCTTCGTGGGCGGGCAGATATTGGGCACGCGGCCGTTCCTGTGCTGGCTGACCATGCATTCGGAAAGCCACTTCTCATATACGTCATAGGAATCCATGAGTCTGAGGCCCGTGTGGGCGAAAAGGCCGGCGTCCCCGGTCCAGCCCGACCGCTCCCGGGTGGGGCAGTCCGTGGGAATTCCGCAGAAATTTCCCTTCTGGGACCAGAGGCAGTTTGAAAAGAGGCGGTTTAAGTCCGGGTTCGACGAATCAAACTTCGCGGTCTCGGCCATGTCCGAATAGATGGCGATGGCTGTGAAGGTAGCCTTGTCCGCTTCGACCGGGAAGTCGGAAACGATTTTCGCATAGCGGAAACCCATGATTGTGAAGGAAGGCGTGTAAGCGTTCTCCCCTTCTTTCGTGATGAGTCGGAGCTCCTGGCGGATGCCGGCTTCAAAGTGGCGCTTTCCGGGCTGGAAGTTTTCAATGGTGAAATTCCCCTCGGCGTCCAGGGTCTCCCCGCAGATTAAAGCCAGATGGCCGCCCTCCGGGGCGTCTTTCAAAGAAATTGAAATCACACCGGCCAGGTTCTGCCCGAAGTCCAGGCAGAGAGACCCGTCCGGGGTCCGGATGAATTTACCGGGAAAGGTCTCATGCCGCAATATGGCAGGCTCATGGGAAAGGTAAAGAAGGTCCTTTGTCAGGCGGACCTCCCGGGCCCGGCGGAGATAATTTACCTCCCGGCCGGCGTCGTAGATTTCCCCCTGCTCCAGGTCATTTCCCCGGATGGGGCCGTCGGTCGAAGCCTCCCAGGACTCGTCGCTGACAAGAAGTTGACGCCCGTCAACCAGAAGCTGCAGGTAGAGGGACAGGTCTTTTCCGTACAGGACCTTCTGCCCGTCCACCCCGCAGGAGCCCCGGTACCAGCCGTTTCCGAGAACCGCCACAAGCTCATTTTCCCCGTCCTTAAGGTATGTGGTCACATCGTACTCCCTCAGGGGCATGTGCATGTAGGCGTTGCAGGGACCGGGGGAAAGCACCTCAGAAGAGATCTTTACATTATTCATGTATAATTCAAAGACCCCGTGGGCGGCGGCGTAGAGGACATTCTCCTTCCCCGGGGTGCAGGAAAAGCGCTTCCTCAGGTACCCCGCGTGGCGGCCGAAATCGGGACAGGTCTCAAAATCCGCATCGTTCGGCGTCACGGAAGAAAAGACCCGGTTCTTGTCCCGCCGCGGTACAGATGCGTCTTCCAGTTCCGGGGAAATCCACTTGGCGCTGTTTAGGTCTATGTCTTCGAATTTCACTTTCTTCTCCTTGTCGAAATACAAACCATCCTGAAAATAAAAAAGGAAATGCCTGCCAAGAGGCCGGACATTTCCTGCAATGCAAATGTTTAAACTTTTTCCGGTTCAGACTGCAAAATGTCCTGTCATTCAGGGAGACTGAAACGTCCGTCCTCCTAGATCGAGTCGTCAATCGTGGAACCGGCGAAGTTGGACCGGTGCATGAGACAGATTTCTCCCTTCTTTTTTCGCTTGACCGAGTAAAGGGCATTGTCCGCCGTATAGAGGTAGTCCCAGGACCGGTTCCATTCCGTCGGTACGGAATTCCTTATGCCCTGGGAAATAGAGATTCCGGTAATCGTCTTTCCGCCGGTTGAAGGCACCTTCAGGGTGGAAACCCGCTGTTTCAGGCGCTCAGCGAAATCCGTGATGGCGCTGTCTTCCATGCCCTCATAGAGAATGACAAATTCATCGCCCCCGTAGCGGGCCGCATACATATGCTCTCCGACCAGCTCGGAAAGAAGCTCCCCGACCTGGGCGAGGCAGTTGTCTCCGGTCTGGTGGCCGTAGGTATCGTTGTACTGCTTGAAATTGTCAATATCGAAAATCTCGAGGCCGAAGAATACCTGCTCCTCCTGGGCCTTTTCGAAAGCGTTCTGCAGGTAATCATTCAGGGCAAAGCGGTTGGGAATGCCGGTCAGGATATCGGTCTTGGCCTGCTTCTCCAGAATAATATTTTTCCGCTTGATGTCCTCGGCCGCGTTCACCATCTGCATATATACGCGGAAGGTGGTCTTCTTCACGACCGCCTGGGCCTCCGCCGCCTCAAAATAGCGCTCGAGGTAGTAAATGCGCCGCTCGGGCAGCTTCTTGACCTTCGCCATCTTCGACATGTCATTGTAGACAGCCGCAAGGACATAGGGAGAGCCGTATTTCTCTACCACGGGCAGACCCTTCGCCACCATATTCTCAACAAATTCCTGATGGCCGCCCCGATAGTCCCGCTCCAGCATATTCAGCATTTCAGGAATGCAGTCCAGATAGGTGGCCGAATCCATGACCTGGGACAGCATGGCATTTTCCAGCCGTTCCACGTCGTCTGCATCCCCGTATTTTCGGACCAGAGACAGGGCCAGAATATTGAAGATGAAGATGTCTTCCCCGTCGGAAAAGGTATAGTCGTAGCGCCCCTGAAAGGCCTTGAGTTCCGTATAGGCCCGGGCCGCCGCCTTGTAATTTCCCAGTTCCAGATAGGCCAGGCCTTCCTCGCAGTAAAGAAGGGCCGCGATATATTTCGCGTCGTCGTTTTCAAAGCCGACCTTTTTGATGTAAGCCGCCGAAGTGCGATAGGCCTCTATGGCCGTCCGGAAGTCATCCAGCCGGTAGTGCTCGAAGCCGAGATTGTAATTGACCCGGGAGAGAAGTTCCGCATCCCCGACCCGCTCGGCGCTGCTTCTGGCCAGAGAATAATACTGGACCCCGATTTCCAGGAGGCCCCGCAGAGAAGCGTCGTTGCCGAGAATATTGTATATCCGGCTCATGATGCGGAAGTTGGCCGCCCGGTCTGCATAGGTGAGGGCCTTCTGCATATAGAAGCCCAGGCTGTCGTAATATTCCTGGGTCGTATAGCAGTATTCCCCCATATAGAAATAGGCCTCTGCCAGCTGGTCGTCATTCGCGTCACCGGACCGCTTGGCATAGGTCAGAAGGTTCTTGGCCGCAGACCGGTAGCCCCTGCTTCTACCGGACCTCTTCGTCAGGAGTTCGCTCTTCAGTTCGTCGTAACTCTTTTCGGCACTCATATGTTCAGTTTTCCCATCTATGCAGGAATGAAAGCCTCATGAATAATATAAAGCCAGGCGTTCTTCCTGCACCTGACGGCGGAACATTTCGAAGGTTCTTTCTGCCAAACATATCCCGCCGCAACAATATTCAATTTCGAATCCCACTGCGGTTAACAGGACTTGAACCTGCACGGTCTCCCACCAGAACCTAAATCTGGCGCGTCTGCCAATTCCGCCATAACCGCAAAATATCACTCGCCGTCTTTGGAAATTTCGTTCAGCCCGTCCAAAAGCTCCTGGGGGTCGACCTTCGAGAAGGAATCGAGAATCTTTTCAAACTTCCCGGCAAAGGACTCCTCCTCTGTCTGCAGGCCCAGTTTCTTCGCCCGGCGCTTCAATTCCTCTTCATCGATGACAATAGAACTGTTCTCAAACTGAACGGTCTTCTTCTCTTCTACCATACAGCCTTGTCTCCTTCCTTCCCTCACGAATCATGTCTTTCCTGATTCTGAAAGAAATCATCTATGATACGGATGACCTCATCCGGAGCGGTCCCCTTCAGAATGTATCGCTCCGGCCGCAGGGCTGAAACCTTCAGCACCGCCTCCCGGTCATCCCGGGCCGTCAGGAACATGACAGGGATGTCCTTCGTCTGGGGCTCTGACCGCATCATCTCAAAGACCTTGGCTCCGGAAATGACGGGCATCTCGTAATCCAATAGAACCAGGTCCACATGGTTCCTGGCAAGAAGGGCGATGGCATTGGCCCCGGAATTTGCCATATAGACGTGATAGGTTCCGGCCAGCCACTCCTTGATTGTACGGAGCATGACCGGGTCATCGTCCACGACCAGAATGCTCTTTCTCGTCGTATCGTCCTCGGACAGGGCCTGGTTCATGCGGAGCTTCTCCACGAGGAGCTTCACGTTCAGAGGCCTCGAAAAATTGCCTTTCGTATACTCCCGGGGAAGGTAGGCATAGGCATCCTCAATCTCCCTGCCGTTTCCGACCAGATAGATGCTGATGTCCGACTCGTTCTCCTGATAGAGCTCCCGCAGGTAGGAAAGGGTCTCTATCGTATGCCGCGTGGCATTGTCCACATAGATAATAATGAAATTCGGCCGGTTGGGCAGGGCCGCAATGACCTTCGGCACGGGCCGGGAAAAGATGACGTCGTAGAACTCGTTCTCGAGGGACTTCGTAATGGCGTTCACCATGAAGGTCTGCGACTCGGCAATCAGAAGAATCTGATCTCTGGCCGACTCGGGCTGCTTGAAGCGGACATCGTTTTTGTTCGGCCGGCTCATGTAGGAAGAGCCGAAATCCCCGAAATTGAAGGCATCGTCGTCTTCGCTGTCGCCGCCGGAAAAGCCGTTTCCATAGATTCCGTCCGAATCCGTCATCCGCTCTTCCCCGAAGGACAGAAAGCCCCCGCCGGAGGGGCTGCCGTAGTCCCCGAAATCACTGCCGGAGGAGGAAAAAGAATTGTCCGAGTCAAAGGAAGAAGGCCCGAAAGCGAAGGAACCGGGCGCACCGAAGGGAGAAGAAGGAACTTCCCTGTCAAAGTCAAAATCCCCCTTGGCGGCGTCTGAAAAGGCGTCGTCCTCCTCCCCGGGAAAATCTGAATTTGAAAACGGAAATGCCATATGCTTCTTCCAATCCTGCTTTTTCTGCCTTTTTTGCCCCTGCAGTCCCTGCTACAGAAGGGCATCAAAAAGACATGCGCAAAAAGCACTTAGTTATTGGAGATAATACTTTAAAAGGACCGCTACTGTCAACTCCGCAGGGGGATTTTGCCCCTGTAAATCTGCGCAGGGGCCACCCGACTGACCGGCGATTTTTGTGAACAGGGCTGTGCAAAACCGTCGATAATGTTCATAACTTTGTTGAAACTTTTTTCACCAAGACAGCCCTCCCGCAGATACTTATCCTGCGGAAACCGCTGCTTTTCTTTCCCGTGTTTTTGAGCCTGCCGTTCACTGCCGGCCCAGAAGGGTGCGGACGAACTGCCCGTACCAGGCCGAAGAGCGGGAGTCGTAGATATAGCCTTTGACCTTGGGGACATCGTCGGTGATGATTGAATCAACTCCGTCGGCAATCATGTCTTCCGCCCGGGTCTCGTCGTTCACGGTCCAGGCGTAGAGTTCTCCCCCGCCCTTGTGGACATAGTGGACGAGGTTTCTCGTGACGGAGCTTGCTTCAATGCTGAAGGCGTCCGCGTCCGGGAACTTGGAGAGGTCCCCGTAGGCTATGGATGTGATGTAGGCCGTTTTTATTGAGCTGTCCGCCTTCTTGGCTTCCGAAAGGACGGTATAGTCCATGGAGGAAATTACGACACTGTTCTGCATGCCATATTGCTTCACTGTTGAAACTGTCTTCAACACAATATCATCATCCCCGTGTCCGGTGGGTTTGACCTCGATATTCAGCTTGATGCCGGAAAAGCGGCCGAAGCGGACCACGTCGGAAAGCAGGGGAATCCGCTCCCCTGCGTACTTTTCAGAAAATGAGGAGCCGGCATCCAGTTCCTTCACCTCATCGTAAGTGAGATCCCATATGTCCCGGTCCGTACCCGTGACGCGCTCTACATTATCATCATGAAGGACGACAAGCTGCCCGTCCTTCGTCTCCCGCACGTCGAGCTCCACCATGTCAGCGCCCTGCATGAAAGCTCCCCGGAAAGCCGCCATCGTGTTCTCCGGGTAGTAGCGGGAGGCTCCCCGGTGGGCAGTTACCTCAATGTTGCCATTTCCTTCAACATTCAGTGAATACCGCCCCGTTGAGAGCCCGTAGATATATACGGACGAGAGGACGATGGATATGGTCAGCAGGACCGCCGTCAGATTCCGCTTGAAGCGGCCGGAAAGGCGGCGGATGTAGGGCTCCTGGGCATGCACGTGGATGATGGGAAAGCCCTTTTTGTCTTTCAAATGATAGTAGAGCGTCGTGATGACCAGGAAGCTTACAGGCACGACGAAGGCCGATATGAAAAGGGCCAGGGCGCAGAGAAAGATTGTGATGACGGAATAGAAAACGGCTCCGGGAATCGACGTGTGCTCCACGGCCTTTTCCACGAGGACGATGATCAGAACCCCGATTTTCGAAATGGCCTGATAGATGAGCCAGAAAAGGCCCTGCACGATGAGAAGGGCCACAACGCCGGCCCACTCGTTGTCCTTCGCGAGAATGCGGGAAAAGCGGCGGGACAGGCGGAAGCGCTTCTGCTCCAGGGTGAAATAGGAGAAGGAGTAGAGCCAGTGGAGGATGAAATAGATCATGAGCAGGATCCCGAGACCCACGAGAATCCCCACCCAGAGGTGCTTTCTTATATAGCCGACCCAGAAGTCCGGCAGGCGGACCGTGCCGATGAAGGAAAGACCGACCCCGATATTCAGGAAAGGGACCATGAAAAGCATGACCAGGGCGATCAGCATATTGTGGCGGGAGAAAATCCGGGCCGCGTTCTTCAGGGAAAAGCGCAGGGCCTGGCCCAGGGTCGTCTTCTTCTCCTCTTCCGCCCGGTCGTAGATGAAAATGGCCGCACTGATGTCAATCATGGAATAGACAGCCATCCCCAGGAGGAGGGCCAGAGTCAGGACGATGGTCAGGGGATTTGTCACGAGCTCCCCGAGATTGTCCCCCGTGATATAGGAATAACCGGACAGCTTCAGAATGCCCTGAAAAGCCATCCGGATGGCAGGCGAAATGACCCCGATTGTGAAGAGCTTGTACAGAAGCTCAAACGTAATCAGGGTCCCGAAGTTGAATCTGAAATTGTGCCAGAGTCTCCGGAAGAAATTTTTCAATCGCGCCGCCTAATTTAATTTAATAATAAATTCAATAGAATTTCCGTCCTTGCTGTTTGCACTTGCCGTGCCACCATGCGCCTCAGCGATTGCGCGGACGACCGAAAGTCCTATTCCATGACCGCCGGTCTTGGAGTTTCTCGATTTATCCGCCCGATAGAAGCGTTCAAAAAGTATATCCTGAGAGCCCGGGGTTAGATTGTCCGCCGTATTGTATACGCATAGCGTACATGTCGAATATTCGGTTTTCCCGTATTCTTTTTTTGCGCGATGGGCATTCTTTTGCCCGTCATCTGCTTTCTGTTTCGGTTCTGCCAAGAGGGTTTTCGCTGTCTTCTTCTTGCCCCCTGTCAAGCTGACCCGGATGGTCCCGCCCTCAGAGGCATATTTCATGGCGTTGTCCAGAAGGAGGGAGGCCGCCTGGCGGACCCGCTCCGCATCCCCGTAGTAGGTAAGGCCGGGCTCTTTATTTTTCTCATAGACATAGCCTCTGGCCTCCGCCACAGCGTCAAAGGAATCGGCCGTCTCCGCTATGGCATCCGAAATGTCAAAGGCCGTCTTGTCCATGCTGCTTCTGGCCCCTTCCTCGTCCATCTTCGAGAGGAAGACCAGTTTTTCCGTCAGGCTGGTCAGCCGCTTGATCTGGTGATTGATTGAATCGATCCACTGGTTTTCGCCCGACTCGAGCTCGAGGACCTCGGCATTGGCCCCGATAATAGCCAGGGGCGTCTTGATTTCGTGGGAGGCGTCCGTGATAAAGCGCTTCTGCTTCTCGTAGCTCTCCGCCACGGGCTTCATGACCCGCTTTGAGAAGAATAATATGAGCACGAAGACGGCTGCGGCCCCCACAAGACTTACAAGAATGGTCGTAAGAAGGCTTGAAAGGAAGGACGAATACTCCCGGGAAATGTCGAGGCAGATGATATAGTGGTTCAGGCTGTCATCCACTGTCTTCTTGTAGTAGAAACCGCTGTAGATGCCGGTATCCGCGTTTTTCAGCACGATTTTGCATGCTATATTTTCTGCCCCGTCTTCGTCGACGGAGGCGATATTGTCCACGTTGACGTCTGTCGCTGCCAGGCTGTCATTCAGCGTCACCGTAAAGAAGCGGGTGTCAAACTTGCTTTCGGTATCGATCCGGTTCTGCATGTGGTCGCGGGAACCGAAGCCGCTTATATCGCTCTTGTCCGGCAGCTCCGGCGGCGTCCCCCCGAATTTGTCCGGGGCAAAGACACTGTTCGAAGAGCCCTCGGCCGCGATCATCTCCGCCATGGCCATCCGCCGCTCAACGGAAGCCATCATGCTCATATAGTTTGAGACATTTATGATGACAATGATGATGGCAAGCACCGCCCCCATGGAGGCCATGGAAATCGCTATGAATTTTCTGCGGAGGGATCGTATCATATCGTATTCTCGTGTAGATGTCTCAGCAACAGAGGTTTAAGCAAATACCGCCCATGGAATAGTTTCAGGAAGCCTCACCAAGTGCGAGGGAATAGCCGACGCCGCGGGTCGCCGCGATTTTCACGGTGGAGCCTATATTCGTAAGCTTCTTCCGGAGGTAACTGATATAGACCCAGACGACGTTCAGCTCCGTATCGGAATCATAGCCCCAGATCTTGTCCATGAACTGCTCGGCGGAAAAGAGCTGGCCGGGACTCTGCATCAGCATCTCCATCATCTGAAATTCCTTGTTCTGAAGGCGAACGGACTTGTCGCCACAGGAAAGCGTATAGGAGAAGCGGTCAAGCTTTAAGTCCCCATATGTGAGCTCATTGTCCGTCACCTCGCCTTTCCGGCGGGTCACGGACCGGACCCGGGCCAGGAGCTCCTTCATGGCGAAAGGCTTGGTCAGGTAGTCGTCCGCCCCGGCATCCAGACCTTCGACCCGGTCGTCGATCTCGGACTTGGCTGTCAGAAGGAGGACCGGAATGTCATTGCCTTCGGCGCGGACCTTTATCAGAACCTCGATTCCGTCCATCTTCGGCATCATGATGTCCAGGATGGCCCCGTCGTAAAGGCCCGTCTCCAGGTAGTCCAGAGCTTCTTCCCCGTCGAAGACGCAGTCCACGGAATAGTTGCTGTGCCGGAGGACCGTAGCTACTGCCGCCGACATTTCCTGTTCATCTTCCGCCAAAAGTAAGCGCATACCTTTCGCTCCTTTTAATGTAATGCACGCATCGCGTATATCCATGGCAGCCTCCACCGGGCCACATGCCCAATTCTATCACACTTTGTTCCTGTCTTGTAGCGCCTGGCCTGTGGCCCGCAGCAGGCGGCAGGAATCTCGACGGGCCATAGGGAGAAAATTCTATGAAGAGTCTTCTTTCTTCTCCTTTCTCAGCTCTCCGGCTGAAACTCCAGCAGGCAAAAAAGAGAAGATTCTTTGAAGTTTCTTCTTTCTTCTCCTTTTCTCCGCTCCAGCGGTCTCTCCCGACGGACGGCAAAGAGAAGATTCTTCAAATATTCTTCTTTCTTCTCTTTCTGTCTCTTTGTGCTATAGCCTTGAAAGCAAGAATGGGAGAAATTTCCCTGAATTTCCTGGAAATTTCTCCCATCTGTCTTTTGCTCATCTCTCACAGGTTGCCGTCAGAGGAGGTACTGCCAGAGGAATTGCTGTCGCTGCTGCCATTGCTTCCCGGCCGGCCGCCACGGGGACCCCTCTGGCTATTGTCGGAGCTGCCTGAATCATCAGAGCTGCCCATGTCCGGAGGAGTCATGCCGCCGTGCCCGCCGAATCCACTGTCCGAAGAATTCCCATCGGACGAATCAGAAGAACCATTCGAATTCATGTCCGGCCGCTGACCGCCATTGCCGGGACCGCCGTTTCCACCTTGCATTCCACCTTTGCCGCCGCCGAAGCCGCCCATGCCGGAGGATTCGCCATAGATCAGGCCGTCCATGGTGACTTCCGTGGACTCGGAACCTGTCTTGACTGTATAGGTGGAGCCGTCTTCAATTCCGGCTGTCGAGATGACTACGGAAGAATACTGCTTGGTCGGGGTCCAGGAAGCAAGGACATTGCCGTCAGCATCGAGAAGCTGTACCTCGCCGGTCACCATCGAGGAAGTCTGTACCTTGATAGAACCCTGAGTGGAGTCGCTTCCGAAGTTTTCATCCATGCCGGCTGCGCCTGCCGCAATGACTATACCGCCGTTGATGGTTGCGGAAATGCCGGAATCGATGGCGCCGTTTCCTGCGTCGGTGGGGCCGGAAACGTAGATGGTGCCGCCGTTTACAACCAGGTAGCCGTTACTGTCAAGGCCGTCACCGCCTGCGTCCACGGTCGTCGTCCCGCCGTAGAAGTACATAGCCGCGTTTTCATCGGTATCCATCATTCCGCCGCCCATACCGCCGCCGAAGCCCTTGCTATCCGAAGCTTCCGTGGTGCTGCCGCCGGCTGCATTGAAACCATCGTCGGAGGAAACTACATTGATGGTGCCGTCCACTACGTTGATGACTTCACCTTCGATGCCTTCGTAGCTGTTCGTGACATTGATAGTACCGCCGTCAATCCGGACCTCGGTGTCGGAGTGAATGCCGTCATCTGCTGCGTCGATGGTGATGTCGCCGTCCTGAATATAGATCCAGCCCTTCGTGTCGTCTTCGTCATTTCCGCTGTGGATGCCATCGCCGCCGTCTTCCGTCGTCTTAAGGTTTAATGTCCCACCGGCGATGCGGACAGAGTCCTTGCCGTTTAAGGCGTGGTCCGGAGAAGTGATATTGTATGTGCCGCCGGTAACCTTCAGGTCATCCTTGCAGACGATGCCATGGCCTGTGCTTCCCGTGACATTCAAGGTACCTTCCCCGTTTAAGGTCAAGTCGTCTTTGGCGAAAATAACGGCGTCATTATTGTTCTCATCAATGGCCTCATAGGAGGAACCGGTCATCGACAGGGTATTTGTCGTGCCGGAAGCCGTCGTGATGAAGGTCTTGTCAGCCGATTTGATGTAGATGGCTGCGCTGCTGTCGTTTGAAATCGTCACCCCGTTTAATACCAGCTGAACCTTCGCGTCTTCGTCCTCGCAGTCCACGATGATCTGCCCGTCGGAAAGAGTTCCGGAGAGGACGTAGACGCCTTCCTTCGTAATGGTAATCGTGTCGCCGTCGATGGTCACGCCGTCCGCGCTGGTGGAGGAAGCCCCGTCGGAGAGAGTAATGGTCTCGGCCTTGCTCTCATCCCAGGTCTGGGCCAGGTCCCGGTCTGTAAACATGTCGCTTACATCCAGGGAAGAGGTCTCGGAAATATCGGTTGCAGAGGCTGCGGCAGCCTTCACTGTATTTGAGCTGCTTCCGGAATTTCTGGATGAAGAATCGCTGTCTGAGGACGAAGCTGTTGTGGTACTGGTACTTGTCTTTCCTGCCAGGCCGAAGCCGTTTGTCGCGACGCCGGTAATGGTCAGGGCTGCCGCCACGCATACCGCAACAGCTACCATGGCACCCGCCTTCAGATTTTTGGGCTTCCTGGGGGACGGAGTCTTCTCATAAGAAGTTCCGCCTTCACCAGTGCCGTTCTCAGATGCCGTGCTATCAACAATGACCTGCCCTTCGTTCAGGCTGTTGTTTGTGTCGGGATTTATATTATTCATATACTCACTCATAACTGGCCTCCTTACATAACAAGCGAATTGTCCGATGCCGCGATGGCAACTTCGAGGTTTCCGTTTTTCGTCCGCAGGGCGTCGATGAACTTCTTCTCGTCACCAGCGTTTTTCATTGTGATCCGGTACTTGAGCTTGAAGAGACTGCCCATATTCGTGGTCTTGACGCTGACGCTGTCCCAGCTGGTCAGGTAGTCGGAAAAGATTTCATCGAAAGCGCCGCTGTAATCGAGGTTTTCAGGAATCGTAATTGTCAGGTACTTCTCACTCCGGTCTCCGGTCAGGGCCGTGAAAATGAACATCCCGGCCGCCAGGATTACGGCAAAGAGAGCGGCAAATCCGAGGTATCCCATCCCGCAGACAAGGCCTGTACCCATCGCGAGGAAGATAGCGGCGATTTCCTTTGCCGTCCCGGGTACGGACCGGAAACGAACGAGGGAGAAGGCCCCGGCCACTGCGACGCCTGCGCCGATGTTGCCGTTGACCATCATGATAACTACGGAAACGATGGCCGGCAGGAGGGCCAGGCAGAGGAGAAAGCTGTTCGTCGTCTTCTCCTTGTAGCGGTAGACCAGGGCGAGGAAAACGCCGATAGCCAGCGCCGTGAAAACGACGACGAGGAAGTTCGAAACACTGATGGTTGCTGTCGCTGTATCAAATATTCCATTGAAGAATGTACTCATAGCAGGTACCTCACTTTCTTATCTGTGCTCTGTTTCTTTTGATGATGAGAATATACAGGACGTACCTTAAAGGAGTCTTAAAGGGAAAAATTATTTTTCATGAATAATATAAACCGCCGGGAGCGGGACTTTGGAAGCCTTCCCGGCAGCGATTGTATTTCTTTTGAATTTTTGCAAACAAATGTTTGCATTCTGATGTGCAAGGTGATATAGTACGCATACCGAACAGAAATTCGATTCCCTTCCTTTTGCGAATTGCATTATTTATGCAGGATTTTGTTTGAGCTGCGGCGATTTATCGTACGGATGTTTCGTCTTCTTCAAGCAGCCTGCGGAACGGAGGCAGCTGATGACGGAAAGAGAAGCGCCTCTCCGCTACTTCTGCATCGACCTCAAATCCTTCTATGCCTCGGTCGAATGCGTAGAGCGGCAGATGGATCCGCTGACGACGGACCTGGTCGTGGCGGACCCCTCCCGGGGAGACGGGACCATATGCCTGGCCGTCTCTCCCCATCTCAAGTCCCTGGGGGTCAGAAACCGCTGCCGGGTCTTTGAGATTCCGAAAAATCTGAAGTACATCAAGGCCGTGCCCCGGATGCACCTCTACATAGACTACTCCGCCCGGATTTACGGAATCTACCTCAGGTACCTGGCCCCGGAGGACATCCACGTCTACTCCGTGGATGAGGCCTTTTTCGACGGTGCCCCCTACGCCTCCCTCTACGGGCCGGACATCCGGAGCCTGACAAGAGCGATTCAGGAGGACGTGAAAGCCACCACCGGCATCACTTCCACCTGTGGCATGGGAACGAATCTCTATCTGGCGAAGGTCGCCATGGATATGGTGGCCAAGCACAGTCCGGACTTCCGGGCTGTCTTCGATGAAGAGAGCTATTGCCGTGAGCTCGGAGACCACCGACCCCTCCGGGATTTCTGGATGATTGGACGAGGGACGGAGCGGCGGCTGAACGGAGTCGGCATCTACACGATGGCGGACATCCGCAGAACGGACCCGTCTGTCCTCTACCGCCTTCTCGGCCGCAATGCCGACTACCTCATCGACCACGCCTGGGGACGGGAACCGACGACTATGG
>Ga0256404_1009980_pt1 | contig 13341 bp, 10 predicted proteins | sample RumenRJG_01DNA_FD_185990 | JGI IMG/M metagenome (GOLD analysis project Ga0256404, IMG submission 185990) | Bovine rumen microbial communities from Lethbridge, Alberta, Canada - RJG_01 | ecosystem: Host-associated > Mammals > Digestive system > Stomach > Rumen | place: Canada: Alberta | collected...
CTCTGGGGCGGGGGACGGGTGGGCTTCGGCGACGCGCGGCCTTCCGAGGTCGCGGCGCTGACGCGGGAATACGGCGTCTCCGCGCGGCTCACCTTCAGCAATTCCCTCCTTCGGGAGGAGCACCTTGCCGACAGAAAGTGCAATGCCCTGTGCGCGCTGTTCGAGCGCGGCGGACCTGCGCGCAATGGCGTCATCGTCAGCTCGGACCTGCTGATGGAGTATATCGCAAGGCACTATCCTGGCCTGTATTTCGTCTCCTCCACCACAAAGGTGCTGACGGCGTTTGAACAGCTCGAGGCGGAGCTGAACCGTGAGGCCTTCAACTATGTGGTCCCGGATTTCAGGCTGAACCGGGCGTTTGACCGGCTGAACGCGCTGCCCTGCGCGCTGAAGCGGAAGGTGGAGCTGCTCTGCAACGAGTGCTGCTGGTTCGCCTGTCCCGACCGGCGGGCGTGCTATGAGAACGTCAGCCGCAAGAACCTGGGCGAGGACTGCCCGGACCACATCTGCGCGTCGCCCCATGCCGGGCGCGGCTACCGCTTCTCCGACGCCATGGAGAATCCGGGCTTCATCGGCATAGACGCGATCCATGAGACCTGGCTGCCCAACGGCTTTTCCCACTTCAAGATCGAGGGCCGCAGCCTGGGCAGCGCCATCATACTGGAATTCCTGCTCTATTACATGACAAAGCCCGAATGCCAGCTGAAGGTCCGGGAGGCGATCTATCTGGACAGCGCGCTGGACTTGTTCTGAATGGGGAATGGATGTGGAAATCCTGAGGAGTTTTTTATCGAAGTATTCATGATGTCCAGGCATGCAGCAAATTGAAAGATATCAGAGTGACGGGAAACGACCTCTCAGTCAGCCTCACGGCTGACAGCTCCCCTGAAAGGGGAGCCAGGAGGAACGAAGGTGCGACAGCCTTGGCTTCCCTTTCAGGGGAGCTGTCACGCGAAGCGTGACTGAGAGGTCGTTCCCCGTCGTCCCAACGCCCCATTGATTAAACACTTTCCTGATTATCACCAGAACCAACCACCAACCGGGAGGATAGTTTTATGAGCAAGTATTACATGAGTGTCGATCTGGGCACCTCCAGCGTCCGCGCCTTCATCGCGGACCTTCCGGGGCGCAGGTATTTTGTGGAGGGGGAGACCTACGAGGTCATCATTCCCCGGCCCGGCTACGCGGAGCAGGACCCGAAGCTGTGGTATGAGAAGGCGGCGGAGTGCATCCGCCGCGTGCTCCGCCGCTCCGGGGTCGATCCCGCGGACATCGGGGGCGTGAGCTTCTCCGGCCAGATGCACGGGGCCGTGACGCTGGACGAGGCCGGGGAGCCCGTGCACAACGCCATCATCTGGATGGACCAGCGCTCGGGCGAGGTCCTTGACGACATCTACGCCATCCTGGGGGAGCGGGCCGTGGTGGAGTACACCCAGAACCGCATCGCGGCGGGGTATATGGTGGGCACGCTGTACTGGCTCAAGCGGAACCGCCCGGAGTTGTACCGCCGCATCCACCGGGCGGTTCTGCCCAAGGACTACATCAAGTACCGGCTGTGCGGCGCGATCACCACCGATTACTCCGACGCCGCGGGCAGCCTGGCCTTTGACAACAAGCGGCTTTGCTGGGCAGAACCCATGCTGGAGCGGCTGGGACTGGATGCCGCGATCCTCCCCGAGTGCGGCCCCTCCACGCAGGTGGCGGGCTACGTCACCGCGGAGGCGGCGAGGGAGACGGGGCTGCGCGAGGGCACGCCCGTGGTCAACGGCGGCGGCGATTCCTTCATGCAGGCCGTGGGCAACGGCATCGTGGAGGAGGGCATCTTCGCCTCCAACATCGGCACGGCGGGCCAGGTCTCCACCACCGTCTCGAGGCCGATCTACGATCCGCAGCTGCGCACCAGTACCTTTGCCCACGTGATCCCGGGACGGTGGCAGCTGATGGGCGGGTGCCTGAACAGCGGGGTCAGCCTCAAGTGGATCACCAGGCGGGTGCTGGGCCGGGACGACTACGGCCAGGTCAACCGGGAGTCTTCCCAGGTGCCGCCGGGCTGCAAGGGCCTGTTCTTCCTGCCGTACCTCACCGGCGAGCGCACGCCCCACATGGACCCCATGGCCCGGGCGGTGTTCATGGGGCTGACGCTGGACCACGGCCCCGCCGAGATGGAGCGCGCGGTGATGGAGGGCGTGGCCTATGCCCTCAAGGACGCCATGGGCGTGCTGCTCTCGGCGGGCGCGCGCTGTGACCGCATCATCGCCGCGGGCGGCGGCGCGCGCAGCGACCTCTGGCTCCAGATCCAGTCGGACATCTTCGAGCGCGACGTCTACCGCAGCGCGTCCTTGGAGCAGGCCTGCCTCGGCGCGGCGATCACCGCCGCGGTGGGGGTGGGAGAGTACCCGGATTTCGAGACCGCCTGCGCGCAGTGCGTGGACGCGCCCACCCAGGTGTTCCATCCCATCGAGGCCAACGCCGCCGTCTACCGCCGCGCCTATCCCATCTTCCAGGATATCTACCGCCAGAACAAGGAAATCTTCGCCCGCATCGACGCGCTCAGCCATTGAGCGCCGTCAGATGACCCACGACCCGCGCATGAATGAAGGACTGATTGGAGTCTTACAGAGAGGTTGCGAATCGTACCTGTTTTAATCACATGTACCGGCTTTGCCTAAGCTTGTGGATTCCCACAAAGAAATCGCCTGCGATTTCGACTGGGAATCGATACCTGCCCGTCAGGAAATTCGTGTCGTCAGGCGCGAATTTCCGCGTCCCTTCCTGCCTCGCGCAAAATCCGCAGATTTTGCGCGACAGGCTCACGCATTCATGCGTGAGCCGTGTCAGATTACTCGTTTGTCCTTCCACTTCCCGCCGGAGAACCGTATCACGTCCAGCAGGGCCTTCAGACACCAGTCCAGCACCATGGCCCAGGCGATGCCCACGATGCCCAGGCCCAGTCCCAGCCCCAGCGCAAAGGACAGCGCCGTGCGGAACACCACCGTGCACAGCAGCGACGACCACAGGCTGAACTGCACGTCGCCCGCGGCCCGCAGTCCCGAGGACAGCGGCATGGCGAAGGGCTGGATCAGGGCGGCGAAGAGGTTGTGGATGATGACGATGACCCAGATGTAGTGCCGGGTCTCGGCGGTGACGGCATACAGCGGCAGTATCATCGGCACCAGCAAAAGCACCAGCGCGTTCCACAGGCTGGACAGCAACAGCGAAATACTCGTCAGCTTGCGCATGTACCATTCGGCGGCTTCGGTGTCGCCCGCGCCCATGCAGCGGCCCACCACGGTGATGAACACCGGGCTCATGGAGGTGCACATGCAGGCGGCCAGCGACCAAAGCGTCTGGCCGATGCCGTTGGCGGCGATCTGGGAGGTGCCGAAGGTGGCGATCAGGCTGCCCAGCACCACCTTCGCCAGCTGGAACAGCACCTGCTCCGCGGCGTTGGGCACGGCGATGCGCAGTATGCGGCCCGCCATCTGCCGGTTGGGCCTAAGCATGTCCGCCGCACGCACGTACACCTGGTTTTTCGCGTTGAAGCACAGCGCGGTCATGACGATGGCGGCGAAGCACCAGGAGAGGGTGGTGGGCCAGGCCACGCCCGCCGCCCCGGCCTTCAATACAAACACGCCGATGGCGTTGCCGATCACGTTCAACAGGTTCATGCACGCGGAGACGATCATGGTGGTGCGGGTCTTGCCCATCGAGCGGTACAGCGCCGCCCCGGCGTTGTAGATGGCGTTGGCCGGGAAGGACAGCGCCACGATGCGCAGGTAGATCCGGCAGGCGGACATGACCTCGCCGTCCACCCGCGCGTACAGCGCCCGCAGCATGGCGTTTCCAAAGATCAGCGTCAGCGCCAGGCAGATCAGCGACGCCACCCCGGCGATGTGAAAGCCCTGGGACGCCGCCAGGCTGGCGCTGTCCTTATCCCCGCTCCCGATGTACTGCGACACGATCACCGCCGCGCCGGTGGCCGTGGCCGTGAACAGGTAGATGAACACGGTGTAGATCATCGTGTCCAGCGACACCCCCGATACCGTGGCCTCCCCGGCGTAGCTGACCATCATGGTGTCCGCGATGCCCACGATCAGCTGGAGCAGCTGCTCGATCAGCAGCGGCACGATCATCGCCTTCAATGCCTTGTCGGAAAATATTTGTCTGCCCTCGGGCAGTACGGGCCTCGGATTCAGCATGCGTTCCATCCCTGCGCGCTCCCTCGTTCGTTGGTACCCTGTCTATTCTATCACTGTTCTGACAACAAGTCAATATATTCGCAAACAGAATTGACAATTCGTCAATGGTGGGGTATAATGGGGGCGGTATACAAGTGTTCGATGGGAGTGCAAACGGAGTTTTGTTTGGGAGAATTAGGAATTAGGAATGAGGAATTAGGAATTAAATAGCGGCTGACTGCACGCGCAATACCGACTCGATATGAACAGCACGGCTGGCGGCGTATCGCCGCCTCTGCGCAGCCGAACCATTCAATTCCTAATTCCTAATTCCTCATTCCTAATTACAAATCTCCAGTTAGCCCTCAGGGTGAGCACCCACGATCGAACAGCACGAAATCAAAGTGGAGGGGAGCCGGCATGCCGAGAGGTTCCGCGGAATTGACCAACGCCCGCAGAGAGGAGATCATCTCCGCCTGCGAGCAGCTTTACCAGACCATGAGTTTCAAGGAGATCACGCTCAAGGACATCGCGGGGGCGACCAGCTTCACGCGCACCTCGATCTACAACTACTTCCAGACCAAGGAGGAGATCTTCCTCGCGCTGATGCAGAAGGAGTACGAGCGCTGGACGGAGGCGCTGGACGACATCGCCGCCTCCTACACCACGCTGAGCGCCGAGGCGTTTTCCAGCGCCCTGGCCCAGACCCTGGAGAAGCGCGGCATGCTCTTGAAGCTGCTGAGCATGAACCACTTCGACATGGAGGAGAACAGCCGCCCGGAGTGCCTGCGGGAGTTCAAGAGGGCCTACGGCGCCTCCATCGAGGCGGTGCGGCGGTGCCTGGTCCGGTTCTTCCCGGACATGGACGCCCGGGCGCAGCGGGACTTCCTGTACGCCTTCCTGCCCTTCCTCTACGGCTTGTATCCCTACACCACCGTCTCGCGCAAGCAGCGCGACGCGATGTCGGAGGCGGGGCTGGATTTCGTCTACATGAGCGTCTACGACATGGCCCACAACTGCATCCGGGCGCTGCTGGGCAAACGGTGACGATGCGTCAGAATGGTGTTGACCTGGTCAATGACATGGTGTCATTCCGGGACGGAAACGATCAGAAAGGGAGGCCTTCTATGCTGTACAATGAAGCGTGTGGGGAGCAGCTGTCCCGGCTGGGCTTTGGCTGCATGCGGCTGCCGCTGAGGGCGGACAAGTCCATCGACGAGGCGGAGCTTCAGCGGATGGTGGACTACGCCATCGCCCACGGCGTGAACTACTTCGACACCGCCTGGCCCTACCACAGCGGAGCCAGCGAGACCGCCATCGGCAGGGCGCTCTCGAAGTACCCGAGGGAGCAGTGGCATCTGGCGGACAAGTATCCCGGCCATCAGATCTCCGCGACCTACGATCCCGCGGAGATCTTCGAGGCGCAGCTGAAGAAGTGCGGCGTGGACTATTTCGACTTCTATCTGTTGCACAACGTCTATGAAAACTCCATCGGCGTCTATCAGGATCCGAAGTGGGGCATCCTCGACTATTTCAGGGAGCAGGTGCGCCTGGGCAGCATCCGCCACCTGGGCTTTTCCACCCATGCCCGCCCGGACACGCTGGAGAAATTCCTGGACTACGCCGGGGACAGCATGGAGTTCTGCCAGATTCAGCTGAACTACCTGGACTGGACGCTCCAGGACGCCGAGGCCAAGGTCAGGCTGCTGGCCGCGCGGGGCATCCCCGTGTGGGTCATGGAGCCGCTGCGGGGTGGCAAGCTGGCCGCGCTCACGGAGGCGCAGACCGCGCGGCTCAAGGCGCTGCGCCCGGACGAGAGCGTCGCCAGCTGGGGCTTCCGCTGGCTCCAGCGCCTCCCGGAGGTCAAGGTGGTGCTGTCGGGCATGTCCAATTTCGAGCAGATGGCGGACAACGTGGCCACCTTCTCCGAGGGACGTCCCCAGACCGCCGAGGAGGCCGCGCTGCTGATGGCGCTGGCCGAGGAGCTCAAGGACGCCCTGCCCTGCACCCGCTGCCGCTACTGCTGCGACGGCTGTCCGATGGAGCTGGATATTCCCATGCTCATCCACGCCTACAACGACCTGAAGTACTCCAACAGCAGCATGACCGTGGCGATGCAGTTCGACGCGCTGCCCGATGACAAGAAGCCCTCCGCCTGCCTCGCCTGCGGGGCCTGCGCCGCGGTCTGTCCCCAGAAGATCGACATCCCCGCCGCCCTTCGGGAGCTTTCGGAAATGCTCTCCAAGATGCCCAGCTGGGCCGAAATGTGCCGCCAGCGCGAGGCAGCGCAGAGAAAGTGAGGCAATAGGCATTAGTTGGGGACGGCGGTACAGCCATTGGTTTCTATTGCAAACAATACCTCGGATACCCCGCAGGGGCGCCATAATTGGCGCCCCTGCGTTCGTAAACTGATATAAAGCCAAAGCTCCGATGAAGCGCAAAAGGCCGCGCCGTAACCCCACTGATGCCTGTTACCTGATGCCTGTTGCCTTCATCCTTCCCCCCTCGGCACCCGCAGGCGCTCCACGTGTTCGTTGAGCAGGGCGATGTAGCGCTGGGCGATGTCGCTGGGCGCGTGGCCGTTCTTCATCAGCACGCCCACGGCGATGGGGTCGGCCTGGTCGGAAAAGGGGATGGCTACCATCTCGGCGGCGCGGCGCTTGAAGTAGATGTCCTGGTTGAAGTTCGGCAGGTCAACGCCCACGGAGAAGGCGTCGGTGGAGCGTATGACCGACATCTTGGTGGCGCGGTCCGAGACGTGGATGTTCTTCACCATCGGCGCGAAGAACAGGCTCTCCTCGGAGTAGTAGTCGGGGGCCTGGGTCTGGTCGTAGGTGACGAACGGGTAGGGGCACAGGTCCTCCAGGGCCAGGCTCTGGCGCTCGGCCAGGGGGTGGCGCTTGCGCATGAACACATAGGTTTGAAGCCGCGCCAGCTCGGCAAAGGCCAGGTCGTGGATGTACAGCGCCTTGTTGATGAGCTGGAGCTGCTTGTCGGTCATGGCCACCACGCCCAGCTCGCTGCGGCCGGAGGACACGTCGTGGAGGATGTGCAGCGTCTCCGCCTCCCGGATGGCCACGTCGTAGCCCACCGCGGGAAGCTCCTCCAGCAGCGCGTCGAAGGCACGCACCGCGAAGGGCAGGTGCTGGGTGGACACCGAGAAGCAGGTTTGCAGACTGCCCCGGTTTTGGTATCGAAGGGACAGATAGTCAGCCCGCTCGATGATCTCCTTGCAGTGCTTCACGCAATCCTCGCCGTCGGGGGTCAGCTGCACGCCCCGGTTGCTGCGCTTGAAGATCAGTATGCCCAGCTCGTCCTCCACCTCCTTGATCGCGGCGGACAGGGCGGATTGGGTCATGAACAGGGAGCGCGCCGCCTTTGAGAAGGACTGGCTGTTGGCCACCTCCACCACGTAGCGCAGATTTTGAAGGGTCATGGGCTCCACCTCCGCACACATATTATAGCGCCTGCTATCGATTTTATCAATAGCAGGCGCATAAAAAGGGGACTGGCCGGAGGGATTGCGGCGGGGGTCTGAAAGTGGTATACTGTTCCCATCAAACACAGGAGAGGAAACGAAATGAACGATCTCTACAACCAGGCCATGGAAAAATACACCCACTTCGCCAGCCCCGAGGATCTCAATCAGGCCATCGAACTGTTCGAGCAGTCCGGCGAGGCCGGCGCCCGGAAATACATCGAAAAGTGCAATACCCTCATCGAATACTGGCCGGGCAACACGGTGACCTTCGGCAGCTTCGAGGGCAAGCCCATCCGCTGGAAGGTGATCGACGAGCGGGGCCGCATGCGGATGCTGCTGGCCGAGACGCCCGTGACCCATCGCCCCTATCACGGCACTCCCACCGACACCTCCTGGCAGGCCTGCGACCTGCGCAAGTGGCTCAACGGCGAATTCCTGGAGGCCGCGTTCACCCCCGTGGAGCGGGCGCGCATCACCGCCGTGCGCGTGGAGAATCCCCGCAACGCCAAGTATTACACCAACGCCGGCCTGAATACCATGGACCGGGCCTATGTGCTGTCCGTGCCCGAGGCCGAGAAGTACTTCCCCGAAGAAGCGGACCGCGCCCTGGGCGGCTGGTGGTGGCTGCGCACCCCGGGCAGCAACCTCTTCTCCGCCGTGGCCGTCTACGACGACGGCACCCTCTACGAGTTCGGCATCCACGTCCACTACGCCGAAGGCGGCGTGCGGCCGGTGGTGTGGGTGCTGCTGAAGTAGGCGTGTGACGATTCGATTATGGTAACTGTTCAGTCGCGGACTCCTTCCGACCCGCTCCGCGGGCCACCTCCCTCAAAGAGGGAGGCTTTTGGGTGCCTGTTCAGGCTTCCGTCCAGGCTCCCGTCCAGGCTCCCTCTCCGAGGGAGCTGTCAGCCGCAGGCTGACTGAGGGAGTTGAGGGAGCTGTCAGCCGCAGGCTGACTGAGGGAGTCATCCCTGGGTGACTGAATCGTTACCAATTATGCCGGGATAACGGGGAGCTTACGGAAATGCCGCGCGATCACTGGGCGCTGATCTCGTATTTCTGGAAGCGCTTGCCGCACTTCTTCTCGAGGTAGCGCTTGAGGTCGTCGGCCTTGCCGTCGGCGACGGCGTCCTTGGGGATGATGTAGTAGGCCTTGCCCTTGATGACGCAGTAGAGGCACCGGTCGGTCTCGGACAGGCCGTAGATCTCCTTGAACTTAGAGCGGGCGTAGTTCTTCTGCTTCTCCAGATGCAGCTCCAGGCCCTCCTCGTCGACCTTGAAGTCGGCGCGGCGGTCGAGGTAGTATTTGCGGTACTTGGCCACGGTGTCGTCCGGGCGCTTGCCGGGACGGGAGAGGGCCAGGAGCAGCAGTATCGAGCAGATCAGCAGATACCCCACGCGGGTCAGCTGGAGGCCCTCCTTCCACAGCATAAAGCCGAAATAGACCGCGCCCGCCGCCCCCAGCGCGCCCAGCACGGCGCGGGCGGCGGGGGACAGCTCCTTCTTCTGGAGGTAGAGGGCCTCGAAATCCCTGAGAATGTCGTCGGTATAGACGCAGGACGCGGTGAACAGGCCGTTCGTCGCGCTCATTTACTTTTTGGCCTGGCCGTAGTAGGCGTTGGGGCCGTGCTTGCGCATGTAGTGCTTGTCCTGTATGCGCTGTGGCGCGGGCGCGGCGGCGGCGTAGACCTGGCGGGTGAAGATGGCCATCTTGGCGACCTCCTCCAGCACCACGGCGTGATACACGGCCTGGGCGGCGTCCTTGCCCCAGGTGAACGGGCCGTGGCTGTGGCAGATCACGGCGGGCACGGCCTTGGGATCGATGCCGCGGTTCTTGAAGCACTCCACGATGGTGTGGCCGGTGTTCAGCTCATAGCCCGCGTCCAGCTCCTCCTGGGTCAGGTGACGGGCGCAGGGGATGGGGCCGTAGAAGTAGTCCGCGTGGGTGGTGCCGTAGCAGGGGATGTCCTGCCCCGCCTGGGCCCAGGCCACCGCGTAGGGGCTGTGGGTGTGCACGATGCCGCCGATCTGGGGGAAGGCGTTGTAGAGCACCATGTGGGTCAGCGTGTCGGAGGAGGGGTTCAGGTCGCCCTCGACCTTGTTGCCCTTCAGGTCCACCACCACCAGGTCCTCGGGCTTGAGCTCCTCATACTCCACGCCGGAGGGCTTGATGACGAACAGCCCCTTCTCGCGGTCGATCCCGGACACGTTGCCCCAGGTGTAGGTCACCAGCCCCCGCCGGGGCAGCTCCATGTTGGCCTCGTAGACCTTCTGCTTCAATGCTTCAAGCATGGTATTGTTCCTCCCTTATGTTGAATATGGCTTTGTTCACGGTTCATTAAGCGGGTTTTGATGAATTGGGAATTGTGAATGCAACGATTCAGTCACCCGGGGATGACTCCCTCAGTCAGCCTGCGGCTGACAGCTCCATCGGGGAGGGAGCCTGAACGGGAGCCTGAACGGGGAACCCAAAAGCCTCCCTCTTTGAGGGAGGTGGCCCGCGAAGCGGGTCGGAAGGAGTCTGCGACTGAACAGTTACTTGGGAATTAGGAATTGAATATCGGTTGCCGCGCGTGCTGTGTGAGGGAGACCACGAACCACCCGCCCAATACCGACGCGAAGTGTACAGCTGGCGGGCGGCGCACGCCGCCCCTGCAGAGTGCGCGGCAGCCGCTATATCTGTTCCCTGTTCCCTGCTCCCTGTTTCCTTTTCTAAACGTCACTCCGTGATCGTATACATCGCCACCTCGTCGATCTCGCGGTTGGTGCCCACGAGGACGTCCTGGCCCTTGGCGTTGACGAAGTGCATCAGGTTGGCGCAGCCGGTGTTCTGGTCGATGAACGCGGTCCTGTACGCGCCATCCTCGAAGGTGATGGCGATGGTGTTCTTGGTGCCCTTGCGCCAGCCGACGCACCAGGCGGGCTTGCCCAGCAGCTGACCGGCCCAGGTGGCGTGGAGCATCTCGGTCTCCTTCTCGGGGGCGTCGTACTTCCAGCAGGGCACGTAGTTGCCGAATTCGTCCAGGTGGTAGATGGTCAGGGAATTGCCGTGGAAGGGGCTGATGGTGCCCAGCTCCAGCTTGCCGTCGCCGTCGAAGTCGATCAGCACGGAATCGCTGGAGGGCACGGCGCACAGCTGCTCGATCTCCCAGTCGCGGCCCGGGGCTACCGGGGGACGGAACAGGAAGGTGCCCTGCTCGCAGCCCACCACGCCGGCGGTGTAGCCGTCGATGGAGACCATCGAATAGCCGTGGTTTTGCAGCATGTCCTCCATGATGGGCTCCAGGGTCAGCGGGTGGTCGTCGTTGAACACGCTCAGGTCCTTGGGCAGCACGGAGGCGTAACAGGCGCCGGGGAAGCGCCAGTCGTTCTTGTACTCATGCCCGGACTTGAGGCAGCACACCAGCAGGTAGTTCACGCCGTTGCGGGTGAGGATGCCGAAGCGATGCACGAAGGGGGCCTGGCACAGGGTCCGGATCTCCCAGTCGCCCTTGCCCTTCGCGGTGGCGATGACGATCTTCGCCTCCTTGGAGTCGTTGGGGGAGTAGAACCTGTGGGTGGCCAGGAACTGTCCGTCGGTGCCCGGCACGGGGGTCATGGTCATCACGCCGCCGGGCTCGGTCCACACGGTGTCCAGCTGCGCGCCGTCCTCGGAAAAGATGTAGCAGGGGTCGTGCTTTTCAGCCGCCACCAGGAAGCAGTGCTGCCCCTCCCAGGTGAGCTCAGACATGGCGTAGCACTTGTTCAGATTCGATATGACCTTCTTCTCGACTTTCACGGTCCGATCCTCCGTTTCATGATTTCATGATATCACTGGTTGTCCAGGATGTCCGACATGCTCCTGCGCGCGAAGCGGATGTCGTCGGCCCAGGTGTCGTCGTTGCCGGTGTACCACATCTCGGTGACGTAGCGGCGGACGCCCAGCGCCCAGGCCCTCTGGATGACGGCGGGGAAGTCCACGTGCCCGGTGAGGAAGGGGACCTCACGGAACACGCCGGGAACGGTCTCCTTGAGGTGCAGCGCCACGATGTGGCCGCGCCCGGACCAGAGGTCGTCCAGCACGCTGCCGCCGGAGGACTTGGCCGCGTTGGTCAGGTTGCCGGAATCGGGATAGACGCCCAGATAAGGGCTGCCCACGGCGTCCACGTAATACATGGACTTCCAGACGGTGTTCATGAAGTCGGTCTCCATGGTCTCAAAGCCCATCATGACGCCCTTCACGGCGGCCATCTCGGCGGCCTTCTTCAGATTCTCCAAAAACAGCGCCTTGCTCTCGGCGGTGCTGTCCTCGTAGTACACGTCGTAGCCCGCCAGCTGGATGATGCGGATGCCCAGGTCGTCGGCGAATTGGATGGCCTTCTCCATGATCTCCATGCTGCGCGCGCGCACGGCGGGGTCCTTCGCGCCAAAGGGATACTTGCGGTGGCCGGACAGACACATGCTGCGGATGGGCAGGCCCACCTCCTTCATGGTCTGAACGAGCTCCAGCCGCTGCTCCGCGGTCCAGTCCAGCCGCGACAGCTTCTCGTCCTTCTCGTCGATGCTGATCTCCACGAAATCATAGCCTGCCGACTTGGCAAATTCCAGCTTCTCCCGCCAGCTCAGCGTCGGCGGCATCGCCTTTTCGTACAGGCCGATGGCGTACTTCTTCATATATATCCGTCCTCGCTCAATGTTTCTGGTTGCAAAGGTCAGAAGCATCAATCTTGGATTCATATTGAATTATAGCCTATTTTGGAATGATTTGCAATACCGCGCCGGCCACGGCGCGGACATGCGCAGTCTTTTCGTCTTCATAACACCCTCTCCACATTTTTGTCCATTATAGCATATTATTGATCGGTTGTCTATCGGGGATTGAGGGGGGAGAAAGGGAACAACAGGGAACAGGGAACAGGGAACAGGAATAGCTGCCGCGCATGATGCGGAAGGATGCGGTTTTATGGGATCGGGACGACTCCCACAGTCTGGCCTTAAGGCCAGACAGCTCCCTTGGGGAGGGAGCCTTTTGGAGATGAATCTTCTCTATCCGTACAAAAGCCTCCCTCCTTGAGGGAGGTGGCACGCGAAGCGTGTCGGGAGGAGTTGCTGCCGATCAGTTACCGCATTTCCCCGCAAACGTCGTGTAAACATTCCTGCGTAACCAAGCCATTCCTGCTCCCTGTTCCCTCATCCCATCCCATGCAAAGCTCATGTTAAGAAATGATAAAATGGACAATTTTTGCCTCATTTAGGTTAAAACGAACATCAAAACATAAAACGAACATAAAGAAGGCCTTGAATTTTGAGCGATATTATCATATAATAGAGAAGCAAAGGTCAGAAACGAACATTATAACACGAAAGGAAGGATTTCATTGAGTAAGGTTTCCGAAATGACCCGCGAGAAGTGGATCATGTCCACCTTCCCCGAGTGGGGCACCTGGCTGGTCGAGGACATCGAGAACGAGGTCGTCCAGCCCGGCAACGTGGCGATGTGGTGGCTGGGCTGCACGGGCATCTGGTTCAAGACCCCCGGCGGCGCGAACATCACCATCGACCTGTGGTGCGGCAACGGCAAGCGCACCCACGGCGACAACAAGATGAAGGTGGGCCATCAGATGGCCAACATGTGCGGCGGCCGGCTGATGCAGCCCAACCTGCGCAACGTGCCCTTCGTGATCGATCCCTTCGCCTTCAAGC
>Ga0256404_1009981_pt1 | contig 13338 bp, 16 predicted proteins | sample RumenRJG_01DNA_FD_185990 | JGI IMG/M metagenome (GOLD analysis project Ga0256404, IMG submission 185990) | Bovine rumen microbial communities from Lethbridge, Alberta, Canada - RJG_01 | ecosystem: Host-associated > Mammals > Digestive system > Stomach > Rumen | place: Canada: Alberta | collected...
GGACGGAATTTTTGCCTTCGCAAAAGCTCACCGAGCACATTGCGGTTTGATTTTGCAGACAGCTTTATTTTGGAGACACTATGAGCACCTGGACAGCTGAGCAGGAGGCGGCCGTATCGGCCCTCCGTGCCGACCTTTCCATCGACACTCTTTGGACCTGCATTGAAGCCTTTGCGGGATATGAGTTTACGACCTGGCGGGGCCTGCCTTTTTCCTATACGGTGAAAGGCGGCGAGATTTTTGTGGACCGGAAGGAACAGTCGAAATCTCTCACCAGGTCATCGGTTGAAAAATCACTGGAAAAGGCCCTTGAACTGATGACGGACCCCGGCTACGTGAAAGGACCCAAGAAACTGGGCGCCTGGGGCGTTTCCTATATCTACCCCATGTTCCTGGAGTTCGGAATCATACGGAAAAAGCCCGCCCAGGACAAATGAGGGACGGGCTGGAAGCCTATTTCATGAATTTGTCGATGGCGTCATTCATTTTTTCAATGGCGTCCATATCCCCCTCTTCGGCGGCCTCTACGATACAGTGTTCCAGGTGTTCCTTCAGAATGACCTTGCCCGTATTGTTGAGTTCTGCCTTGACGGCCGCCAGCTGCACCAGGACATCACTGCAATCTTCATTCCTCTCCACCATCTCTTTCACATGGTTCAGGTGACCGATGGCGCGGGACAGGCGGTTTACAATTTTCCGGATTTCCTCCGGGTCGTGGGTGTGGGAATGACTGTGATTTTTCATGAAAAATAACCCCCCGTGGGGCTTCAAGCCCTGTTTTTTGTTCGATATAGTATACCCTGTAACCGGACAAAAAAGCAAACGGAGGAGTGAAAAATGCATATCCCTGAAAACTATCTGAGTCCCCAGACCTGCGCGGTCATGTATGCGGCGGCCGCCCCGGCCTGGGGCTTTTCTGTCCGCCGCATCCAAGCAGAACTGCCGAAGGAGAAGATTCCCATGATGGGGGTGGCGGCAGCCTTTTCCTTCCTGGGAATGATGTTCAATGTCCCCCTGCCCGGCGGAACCACAGGCCACGCCGTCGGCGGAACTCTGATTGCCATGCTTCTCGGACCCTATGCTTCGTGTATTGCAGTATCGGTGGCCCTGCTTCTGCAGGCCCTGCTCTTCGGAGACGGGGGCATTCTCTCTTTCGGGGCGAACTGCTTCAATATGGCTTTTGTCCTGCCCTTTGCCGGATATTTCTTCACGACGATGATTGTGAAGCTGCTGGACAAAAAGCAGCACAGCGACTGGCGGCAGGCTTCCCTGAGATGTCGGCTGATCGGCGGGGCCATCGGTTCTTACATCGGAATCAATGCGGCTGCCTTTTGTGCCGCGGTGGAATTCGGTATCCAGCCCATGCTTTTCCGGGACAGCGCCGGAAATGCCCTTTACTGCCCCTACGGACTCAATATTTCCATTCCGGCCATGATGGTCGGCCATCTGACTATCTTCGGCCTGGCGGAAGTCCTTTTCACGGTCCTGATTTATGCCTTTGTTGCCAAGGCAGCCCCGGACATGTCGGTGGCCCCTGCGGCAGAGAAAAAGACGAAATCAAACCGGGCAGTGCAGATTCTTCTGGCTGTTCTGATTGTTGCAACTCCCATCGGCCTTCTGGCGGAAGGCACGGCCTGGGGAGAGTGGGGAACGGACGAAATCGCTGCTACCGGAGCCGGCTATACCCCGGCCGGCATGGAAGGCGGCTTCGAGTGGCAGTCCCTGCTGCCTGACTATTCCTTCGCTGGACTTCCCGATGCCCTTGGCTATATTCTTTCGGCGGTCATCGGAGTGGCCCTTCTTCTTATTATTTTCAAACTCGTTTCCGGAATCGGAAGGAAAACAAAGACTGCCTGAGTCTGCACCTCTCCGGGATCAGCAAAAACAACTGACTTTGGAGGCCCTGTTGAATAGGACTTGGCAGGTGCCTTCGTCGAATATATTTTTATGAATCTGCAACTGATGAAAATCCTCTCCGGCCTGCTCGAAAGCGAAGACGGGGAGGGGAAAAGAAAACTTCCGGTTACTGCCTGGGTCAGGATTGTGATTTCAATCCTGACCATTTTTCTGTGCGCCCTTTCGCGGAACGCCCTTTTCACCTACAGCGTGCTGGCGGCGGAGCTTCTGCACCTGTCCCTGCTGACTTCCGGTCAGGTAGGCCGGGTCATGAAGCGTCTGGCCCTGCCGGTCGTCTTTTCGATTCTCATCACCCTGCCGGCGGTCTTTCTGGGCAGCCCGGGGACCTGCCTCACAGTTTCCTTGAAAGTGGCCGAATCCGTCCTGATCCTCCTTCTCATGAATGAGGACCTGACCTGGAAGGAGATCACGGGGGCTTTTGGAGCCCTTCATTTTCCGGACCTTTTCGTCCTGGTCCTGGATCAGACCGTCCGCTTCCTGGTCCTTCTGGGCCGCTATTCCGATGAAATTCTTGAGGCCGTGACTCTGCGCATGGTGGGCAGCCTGCAGGAGCGGATATCCAAAGGGGATACAAGCGGGCAGAAGGGACAGGCCGGGATTAAACAGCAGGAGCAATCGCCGGAAGGCCGTCCGGGGGCCTTTTCAAGACTTTCCCACCACGCCCGTCAGCACAATTTCGGCGGTATTCTGGGGACGACCTTCCTTAAGGCCCGGCGGATGTCCGTAGAAAGCTTCGAGGCCATGGAGTGCCGTGGCTTTGAAGGAACCTACCGGACTTACCGGAAACAGGGCTTTCACTGGTACGACGGAGCCTATCTCAGCCTGGGGGCGGTTCTCATTATCCTGTTTGCTTTCTGTGAAAGGGCGATGGGAAAGTAATGGCGGCCGAAACAGGCCTGTGTGCGCCGGATGATTTTTTGAGAGGTTTTTGAAGTGAGCCTGATTGAACTATCTGATGTGAAATTTTCCTACCCAGACGGAACGCCGGCCCTTGCCGGAATTACACTCTCATTCGAACAGGGGAAGTGCTACTGCCTGCAGGGGCCCAACGGGTGTGGTAAGTCCACTCTTTTCCGGATCTTAAACGGCCTGTCCTTTCCGGATTCCGGGACCTACCGCTTTGACGGGACGGAAATCACGGCCGGATATTTGAAGAACAAAAATAATGCCCACGCCTTTCACCGGCAGATCGGCTTCATTTTCCAGAATTCGGAGGTCCAGCTGTTTACGTCATCCGTGGAGGATGAAATCGCCTTCGGCCTTTACCAGATGGGCCTTTCCGACGGGGTGGTTTCGGAAAGGGTGGAGAAATATATTACTCTTTTAAATCTTCAGGACTTTCGGAACCGGGCTCCCTGGGTCCTTTCCGGCGGGGAGAAGAAGCGGTGTGCCCTGGCGGCGGTCCTTGCCATGGAGCCCCGGGTCCTGATTCTCGACGAGCCCATTGCCATGCTGGACGACGAGGGACAGGAGTGGATCACCCGCTTTCTCGAGGGGCTGAAATCCCCGGACCGCCTCATTATCATCGCGACCCACAACCATGCCTTCGCGGACCGGATCGGGGATGTGCGGATTTCCATGACCCGGGACCACGTGATTTCGGGGAATGCGTGATTTTTTCTATGAAAGAATCTCCCGTTGTGCTATATTACTAGGGCTGGCCGAAAACGGCGCGGTTTACATTATTTATAAAGGAGAATTTTTCACATGAAACTCGGCATAGTGGGGCTTCCGAACGTCGGCAAGTCAACCCTTTTTAACTCTCTGACCAAGGCCGGGGCCCTGGCGGCCAACTATCCTTTCGCGACGATTGACCCGAATGTCGGCGTCGTCGCCGTGCCGGACGCGCGCCTCAAAAAGCTGGGCGAGATGTACCACTCGAAGAAGGTGACGCCGGCGACGATTGATTTCGTCGACATCGCGGGCCTGGTCAAGGGAGCGTCGAAGGGCGAGGGCCTCGGCAACCAGTTCCTGGCCAATATCCGCGAGTGCGACGCCATCGTGCACGTCGTCCGCTGCTTCGAAAACGAGAATATTGTTCACGTCGACGGTTCCATCAATCCGGTGCGGGACATCGAGACCATCAATATGGAGCTTTTGTTCGCGGACATGGAAGTGCTGGAGCGTCGCTGGGGCAAGGTCGGCAAGCAGGCGAAGATGGTGAAGGAGTACCGCAAGGAGGGTGACCTTCTCGAGCGCCTTCGCCCCTTCCTCGAGGACGGCAACCCGGCGAAGAAGTTCGAGTGCAAAGACGAGGACGAGCAGAAGCTCTTCGACGGCTACAATCTCCTGACCGCAAAGCCCGTGATTTATGCGGCAAATGTCGATGAGGATTCAATCGCAGACGACGGGGCTTCAAATCCCTTCGTCCAGCAGGTCCGGGAGTATGCCGAGAAGGAAGGCTCCGCGGTCTATGTGGTCTGCGCCGAGATGGAAGCCGAAATTTCCGAGCTGGATTCCGACGAAGACCGGCAGGCCTTCCTGGAGGACTTAGGACTCAAGGAATCCGGCCTCGACAAGCTGATCAAGGCTTCCTACGACCTCCTCGGCCTCATTTCCTTCCTGACCTGCGGGGAGGACGAGTCCCGGGCCTGGACCATCAGGAAGGGAACCCTGGCTCCCCAGGCGGCCGGCAAGATTCATACCGACTTCGAGCGGGGCTTCATCTGCGCCGAGACCGTGCCTTTCGAGACCCTTGTGGAGTGCGGCGGGACGGCCGAGGCCAAGGAGAAGGGCCTTGTTGCCACGAACGGGAAGGACTACGAGGTCAAGGACGGGGATGTCATCCTCTTCCGCTTCAATGTCTGAGGCCCTCCGCACTGCGTATATTTTTCTTGCAAAATGCCCGGAATTTCCGTATACTAGGTTTTGTGACTTGTGGAAAATATACGCCAAGATATTGGCTGTAGGGAGGCATCCTATGAAGTGTCCCTTCTGTGGAAGCGACAACAACCGCGTCATCGATTCAAGACCTGCGGACGACGACAATTCCATTCGTCGTCGGCGGCTCTGTGACGACTGCGGGAAGCGGTTCACGACCTATGAGAAGATTGAGACGATTCCCCTGATTGTCATCAAGAAGGACAATACGCGGGAGCAGTTCGACCGGGCGAAGATCGAGTCCGGCGTCCTGCGGGCCTGCCACAAACGGCCGGTATCTGCCGGGCAGATTACGAAGCTCGTGGACGAGGTCGAGACGGCGGTCTTCAACAGCGAGGACAAGGAAGTGCCTTCGGCGAAGATCGGCGAGCTGGTCATGGACAAGCTCAAGGATGTGGACCCCGTCGCCTATGTCCGCTTTGCTTCGGTTTACCGCGAGTTTAAGGATGTGAACACATTCATGAACGAGCTCAAGACCATGCTGGATAAGGATTCCAAGGCAGAAACTTGAGACTTCTCCGGCAGCTTTAGCGGAAGCCTTGCAAACAGGGCCTCGCAGGAATTTTGTGAATGTCCTGTGAACTGTCCGCAGTGCGTATAAAGATTCTTTGAAACACCTCCGATATATCCGGTGTAAAGAAAAAGTAAAGGCTTTCCAAACAGAGCCGTTTCAATATTTCCTTTCACGGATTTTGAGGACATACTTATGAACGTTTCCGGTATCCGGCCCGTTGGCGGCTACTACAATATATCCTCTGCCCAGCGGGTGGACAGCGCATCGAAAGCCGCTGCCACTACTGGAGCTGAGAGCGCCGGCTCATCGACCTCCGGCCAGTCCCCTGCGGACACCGCCGCCCAAATCGAGAAGGCCAAGTCGAAGCAGACCTTCAAGGCCGCGAACTTCGACGCCATGTACAAGCCCGAGTCCCAGGGCCGCATCGACAACACCCTGCGGACCGCCGACGTCGAGAAGGCGGTTTCCGACATGCAGAAGGACGAGGTCCTGCACCAGTACCAGTACTTCGTAGGCGAGGCGGGCGCGAGCGGAGCGGGCACCGGACAGACGGATGCCCAGCAGCAGGCGGCCACCATCCGTGGAGCCGAGGACTTCACATTCTAAGATTCTTTTTCGGGTCAGGAGTGCCTGGCCCGATTTTTTTTCTGTTTTTGCATGAATCAAAGCAGTCATGTATATCCCGGCGTTTTGCGGATACACTTTGGCGGCTGTCCGGTGGAAAGAAAATTCAAATGGCAAAGCTTTTCCCTGATGACTATGTCGAAAGCACTTATGTGATCGACTTCAGGGCTCTGTACAGCGAAGGCTATAGGGCCCTGCTTTTTGATGTCGACAACACCCTGGTCCCCCACAACGCCCCGGCGGACGAGCGCGCAATAGCCTTCTTTTCCTATGTGAAAGGACTGGGCTATAAGTGCATGTTTTTATCGAATAATAAAGAACCCCGGGTCAAAACCTTCTGTGAAGCTGTGGGCGGAGACGGCTATATCTACAAGGCCGGAAAGCCAAAGGCGACAGGGTACTTAGAAGCCTGCCGCCGTCTGGACGTGGCTCCTGAACACACCCTTTTTGTTGGCGACCAGATTCTCACCGACATCTGGGGGGCCAACAATGCGGGCATCCGCTCGGTCCTTGTGAAGCCCGTGAAAAAATGGCACGAAGAGCCACAGATTGTCTTGAAACGATTCCTCGAGGCGGCTATACTACTCGGGTATCGTATTTATACAGCAGGCGGGCGGCATGTGAAGAAGGTGCCCCTCAAAAAAGAAGGAGAGAATTTACAATGATTGCAATCGGTGCGGACCACGCGGGATTTGCATTGAAGGAAAAGGTGAAGCAGCATCTCATTGATGCGGGCTATGAGGTCAAGGACTACGGGACCTATTCCGAGGAGCGCTGCAATTACCCGGTTTTCGGGAAGAAGGTGGCGGATGCCGTTGCCTCCGGCGAGTGCGAGCAGGGGATTCTGGTCTGCGGAACCGGGGTCGGCATTTCCCTTGCGGCAAACAAGGTGAAGGGCATCCGGGCCGGGGTCTGCTCCGATGCCACGACGGCGCGGCTCATAAAGCAGCATAATAATGCAAACATCGTAGCCTTCGGGGCCCGTATTGTGGGCGAAGAGCTGGCCTATGACATCGTGGACGCCTTTTTACATGCCGAGTTCCTCGGCGGCCGGCACGCAGAGCGTGTAGCCCTGATCGAGCAGATTGAGGAAGAGAACTTCAAATAAATATTGAAAAGAGCATTTCTTTCGTGTAAAATATCATAGGCTGTTTTTGCAGGCACTTGCGAATGGCCGCGGAAACAGTTGTTTTTCCATGTATATTAAGGAGGATTTTTTCCATGATTTCAGCAGGTGATTTCAGAAACGGGATTACGATTGAATACGAGTCCAGCATCTATCAGATTATCGAGTTCCAGCACGTAAAACCCGGCAAGGGCGCGGCTTTCGTCCGTACCAAGCTCAAGGACATCAAGAACGGCGGCGTCATCGAGCGTACCTTCCGTCCGACCGAGAAGGTGCCTCAGGCCCGCATCGACCGCAAGGATATGCAGTATCTTTACAATGACGGCGATATGTACTACTTCATGGACACCGAGTCCTATGAGCAGATTCAGCTGCCCGCAGCCGACATCGCCGACGAGATGAAGTTCGTCAAGGACAACGAGATGGTGAAGATTGTTTCAAGTGACGGCGACATCTTCGCAGTTGAGCCCCCTCTTTTCGTTGAACTTGAGATCACCGCTACCGAGCCCGGCGTCAAGGGCAACACGGCGACAGGCGCTACGAAGCCCGCAACCGTTGAGACCGGAGCCGAGATCATGGTTCCCCTTTTCGTAAACCTTGGTGACAAGGTCAAGATCGACACCCGGACCGGCGAGTATCTCTCCCGCGTCTGATTACTGTTTGGCGGCCGCATGCCTCACCTGCCCGGCAATCCGGACAAGGCTGGCGGAGCCGCGATACGCTGAATCGAGGCAGCAAGGCTGATGGAAATTCTGAACAAACCACTGAAAGAGCTTCTGTCCGACAGAACGGTCTTCTCGGTATTTGACGACGAATTCCGGGAGGCCGGCTGGCTGGATGTGACGGTGCTCCTGAAATCGGAGTCCTCCCTCTCGGACCTCTACCGTGACGGCACGGTTCCGAAGGAAGTGCTCGACCGGATTCAGATGCGCCTGTCCGGTCAGGTGCAGTAAAACTTCATATTATTTTCATATGACTAATATAGCCCGCGCCAAATGGTGCGGGCTTTTTCTATGCGGCTCATTCGAAAAAACGGCCGATCCTATACCGGTTTCCAAAACTCAGTTCTTTACACGCATCGTGTGCAAACTCTCACAGAAATACGTAGAAATACAATTTAAATACACAGAAATACAATTTGCCCTTAATTTTTTTCGGGGGGGTCGATACACATAGTGAAAAAGCTTTAGTGCGTCCGTTTTGCCTCTTCGGGGCAGAAATACAGACTTTCGCGGACGAAAAGGGCAGAGAAAATGCAGCGGAAAGGAGGATGCCTATGCTGGCCGTGGCATTTAATTATGCAGCAGTGAATGCAAAGCGCCAGTACGGCATCACGACGGAACGGCAGAAGAAGAACGTCGAGAAGCTCTCCTCCGGTTTCCGCATCAACCGGGCTGCGGACAATGCGGCCGGTCTTTCCATCTCAGAAAAGATGAGAAAGCAGATGCGGGGTCTTTCCCGCGGCACGACGAATGCCCAGGACGGGATTTCCCTCCTGCAGATTGCGGACGGGTCTCTGGCCGAAATGACGGCCATGATGCACCGGATGACGGAACTTTCGATTCAGTCCGCCAATGGCACCTATTCCGATGACGACCGCAAGGCCATGCAGGACGAGATCAAGCAGCTGCAGATGGAAATCAATGGAGAAGTTGACCGGACCAAGTTCAACGACATGCCCATATTCCCCGAGGCAATCGAGGATACGGAGGCTGAGGACGCCGGCGTTCTGCCGGAGGTCTCCATAGACGGGACGAGGATCATCGGAACCGCCAGGGATGATTCCGTCAATACCTATGCATTTTCCGCCGATGAAAACGGCGTGACTATAAACGGGGAGACCACTCCCTATTCAAATATTGTTGCCGACGACGGGGTCACCACCATGGACTCCCTGAAAGCCGGCACCTACCGGGTCAAGGCCAACGGCCTGACATTCCCGGTCACGATTTCAGATGCCAAAACCACGGGCGGCCTCGCAAAAGCGCTCGGCCGCTTCTCCGTCACCCGGACGAAGGTGCCGGACAGGGCCCTCCGCCAGGCGGTTTCATCCGCATCTATCACGGCAGCTTCTGGTGTTGCCGCCGGTAAATCCGTGACAGTGAAAGCGGATGAGAACGGAATCAATGGAATCAGTTGGGCCAATATTCCGGGCCTGGAGGCTCTGGACCGCAATCTTCCCGTTGGCTCAGACCGGACAGTGAACGTAAGTCTCGGCAATGGTTTCACCCTGACTATGGATGTGGACAAGGAAGCCGGAAGAGAGGGCATTGCCAAAGCCGTCAATGGCATGAGCGCAAAGGTAGTTGTCGATACTTCCTCTTCTTATAGCAATCTGACCTGCTACCCCAACCGTCTGGCCAATGGCTCTGAGGCTCCGGTGAACCTCAAAGCCAATCATGATTCTTCCAATTTCGAGTGGAGCCTGCTTTCTGATCCGGCCAACGACGACGCCCTAAAGAAAGTGGCTGATAAGCTCAAGTGTCAGCCCACGGATCTCGTCAACGGGAATCTGAAGGTCAGCTTTGCCTATGACAAGACTTCGAATCCACCCAAGCTTCCGACAGCGAAGTTTACGGCTGAAAATGCCAAGGCCAAGGGCCGCAGCGCCAGCGTGAACTATGAGATGAGTGAAGACGACGCCGAGGCTATGGCAGAAGCCCTTGCTCCCGACAAGGAATATAAGGACGGGGATCCGGTCTTTGACGCGACGTTTACATATGAGGGCAGCACATTTACTGCCCATCTGACCGCTTACAAAGATATTACGCCGACGAGAACCCCCAGGGCCAATGCCATCATGGACCCTTCGAAAGAGGACGCGACCGGGGCAGCGACAATTTCCTTCAAACTGCAGGCCGGGACGAAGCTTTTGACTTCCGGTTCTGTCAAGTCCATTGAGGAAGGAAATGTCATCAATTACAAGTATAAGGACAGCTACAAGGTTTCCGAGAACGGGGTGACGGAAGAAGGTTCAGAACCCCCGATTCCCAAACGGACCTGGTGGATTCAATCCGGGGCCGACACCCTTTCCGGTCTGACAGTTTCCGTCGGAAAGATCAGTCTTCACCTTCTGGGTCTCGACGATATGGATATATCCACGGAAGACGGAGCAACGAAGGGAATCGACAAGGCAGCCAAAGCCCTCGACTATGTCTCGAAGGTCCGCTCCGAGATCGGTGCCCAGCAGAACCGCCTGGAGCACACGATTGCGAATAATGACAATGCTGTGGAGAACACCACGGCTTCCGAATCCCGCATCCGCGACGCCGACATGGCGGACGAGATGGTGGAGTTCCACCGGAACAATATTCTGGAACTGGTCGGGGAGAGCGTCATCGCCCAGGCCAACAGCCAGCAGCAGGATGTCCTGAATCTGCTGAACCAGTGATGACAGGTTTCCGGCAGACTGCCGGGAGAACATATTTCAGAAAGAACGGTCTATGACAGCGACAACCCTGAAGGAAATCAGTGACCACATCAATCACATGACCTTCCGCCGCAAGCTCTTCGGCGGGGTGGACGAGCGGGACGTCTGGCGGCAGATTCAGATGCTGGACGACGACTACCGCAACCTCTTCAAGATCATGAGCCAGTACTATCAGGGCAAGATGAAATCCATGAAGCAGGAAACGAATGCCCAGATCAGCGAAAAGTAAGGGAAAGCCTGAATCCCGGAATGTCTGGGAGAACTGGCTGACGGAAAAGGCCATCCGCAGACGCTACGAGCGGGCCGTGATGCGGGAGGAGATAGTGAATTTCATCCTCCGCCTCCTGCTCCTCATTATTATACTTGCCGTTACATTTTTCATTATTTTCGGGGCCTACACCCAGGATGACATGGCAATGGCCCCCGCCGTGAACTCCGGTGACCTGGTCATTTACCAGCGGGGTGTCCGGGACTACAAGATCGGCGACGTGGTTGTTTATGAGGTCGACGGAAAGAATTACTGCGGACGGGTTGTGGCCAGGCCGGATGACACAGTGGAAATAACGGATGAAGGCATTCTGAAGGTCAACGGATATGCCCAGATTGAGGACCGGATATACAACGGCACCTCCCCGGGAAGTGCAAACAGTTACCCATTGGTGCTGGATATTGATGAATATTTTCTTCTGGCGGATGCCCGGGGAAACGCCAGGGACTGCCGGGACTTCGGTCCGGCGAAGCTCGGTCAGATGAAGGGGCGGGCATCTTTTCTGATCCGCATGAATGATTTTTGATCATGACGAATACAGGGCCCCTGTTTTCCTGCAGTCGCCAGGAGTATAGTTGTTTTACATTATTCTGATTCATCGCACGGGCTTTCAGTGCTTTGAATATACAATGGAGTGAAAATACAATCCTCGGATGAAAGGATAGAAGGGAGGAAATTACAAATGAAACGAAAAAGAGCCTGGAAAATCGGCTCGGCAGCGCTCGCTGCAGTACTCGTCATCGCCTCCATGAACGGCCTGACCCTGCACCGGGCGCGGGCAGCGAACTCGGCAACCCCCTCGTTCAATCAGGAGGTTGCGGTGCAGGATGTGTCAGATGGGGCCCATTCGTCTGGAGTATATATCCCGGATCTGAAAGTGGTCTACCGGCTGACCCCGATTCCGGTGGCGGACAGTACAGATTCCCGCTATGCGGAGAATCTGTCTCTCTTTCCGAACGGGAGTCTGGCCCAAGATACCGGAGTTGTTGAATATACGAAGGAAATTGGCTCGCAGAAGACGGACAAGACCGGGTCTGTGACGGTTGCCGTGAACGGGTCGGATATCTTTCCGTCGTCAAGTCTAGGTACACCCGCATACTTCCAGCAGTTCAGCAAGGTCTACCGCTACCAGATTTCCATTGTCGGCGTCTATGAGAAGAATGCGGCTGGCACGGATTGGCTGGACACGAATCTGATTGACAGCCCGGATTCCGGCATTACGGTACCGACCGTGGCTCCGATCATAGACATCTCCGTGGGCAGCACCGGCACGATTGACGGCATCGCCATGTGGGATTCCTCGGGAACTACAAAGCTGGAAGGCTTTACAAACAGTACGGGTACAACGACAGCCATGCTGCAGAATCCTTTTGTCATGACGGCCAGTGCCGCGGATGAGTCCAATGCCATTACAGTGCAGGTCTATGATGTGGCCCTGTCTTCCGACTACATCGGAAACAGCTGGGCGTCCATTCACGGGGGAATCTTCTATTCAGTTACGTTTACGAACTTGCCTTATTATCTGCACAGCAAGACATTGACGGAATTGATGACCGATGGGAATTCAAGAAGCTGGACCGATGGAACCGACGGAACGAATACCGATACGGCAACAGGTACATTGAATGAGAAGGACGAAATCGTCTTTCACGGCATTCCGGCAGCCACAACAGTCGGCACACCGGTGACCTATTCGGCTGTGCTCGATTTTTCTCAGTTGGCTACTGTGAATCTGGCATCGACCTATGCACCCGGAATCTATTACGGGAATACAGCCAGCCGGGTTTCCGGTGTGAGTTCGCTTTCCGAGTTCGCATCTTCTCCGGATGTGGCTTATTACCAGTACAAGGCTTATGGCGGCGCGTCGGACGGATCTCGAACGACAGATTCTGCGAATATCGGTGCCGGACTTGCCAACGCAGCCCGCTTCCTGATCTTCGATCCGGACCAGCTCGTAGTTGTCGGCGTCATGGAACACACGACACCGGCGGTGCTTCTCATAGTTACAGCAGCCGTTCTTCTTTTCTTGCTTATGCTGGGAAGACGGCGGGAAAAGGAAATTTCGGATATTACATGGAGGTAAAACATTATGATGAAGAAATTCGGTAAAGCCCTTCTCGGGGCGGCAGCAGCGGCTACGCTGCTACTGGGACTTGTTCCCGTAGTACCTGTACAGGCAGCAGGTGTGGCGTCCTTCAAGCAGGATATAAAGATTGTTGACAAGACGGATGATGCTCATGTCAAAGATGTGACAACTCCTAATTTTAAGCTTACCTACAAGCTGACACCGGTTGTGGGTACGGACAGTCTTCCTGCCAACGATACCCGTTATGCGCAGACTTTGGCAGATTTCCCTGTCGGGACAGTGCAGACTGACACAAAAGTTCTTACTGCAGATGTGACTATTGCTTCTGCTAAATCGGATAAGGATGGACTGGTTACAACAACAGTGACTGCACAGGATTTGTTCGGAGTAGGCTCAGGAAGTGCCATAAATATGACATTTGGAGCGACCAGTAAAGTTTATCGTTATAAGCTGGAAATTGCCGGTATTTACGCACAAAGCGTAGACAGCACTG
>Ga0256404_1009982_pt1 | contig 13337 bp, 8 predicted proteins | sample RumenRJG_01DNA_FD_185990 | JGI IMG/M metagenome (GOLD analysis project Ga0256404, IMG submission 185990) | Bovine rumen microbial communities from Lethbridge, Alberta, Canada - RJG_01 | ecosystem: Host-associated > Mammals > Digestive system > Stomach > Rumen | place: Canada: Alberta | collected...
GGATCGCTTTCCCCAGATCGCTTCTGCTGCCGAATCCCTCCTGTGCCAGCAGCTTATCCAGGCGAACGGACCCCGCCTGCTTCTTGTCCCGGTCCGCTTTCCGGCTCATGCGCGGAACCTGTATCCCACGCCCCAGATCGTCTCGATATACTGAGGGTGGGAGGTATCAAATTCGATTTTTTCACGTATTTTTTTGATATGGACCGTGACCGTAGCGATATCACCGACGCTGTCCATATTCCAGATTCTGCGGAAGAGTTCATCCTTGCTGAAGACATGGTTGGGGTTCTCCGCAAGAAATGTCAGCAGATCAAATTCCTTGGTGGTGAAATTCTTTTCCGTCCCGTCCACAAATACACGGCGGGCAGTCTTGTCGATCTTAAGTCCGCGGATCTCCACAACATCATTGGACTTCTGGCCTGCGCCGACCAGGCGCTGATAGCGCGCCATGTGAGCCTTGACTCTGGCCACAAGCTCACTGGGGCTGAAGGGTTTGGTCATATAGTCATCCGCACCGAGACCCAGGCCCCGGATTTTGTCAATATCGTCCTTTTTGGCAGATACCATCAGAATCGGAATGTCCTTTTTCTCCCGGATCTTGCGGCAGACGTCAAATCCGTCGATCCCGGGAAGCATCAGATCCAGCACGATCAGGTCAAAATCTTTCTGCAGAGCCGCCGTCAGTCCCCGGTCCCCCCTTGTCTCGATTTCCACCTCAAATCCGGAAAGTTCCAGATAGTCTTTCTCCAGATCCGCGATTGCTTCTTCGTCTTCAATGATCAAAATTCTGCTCATCTAGTACTCCTTTTTCAGTAATACCGCTGTCTTTTACTTTCTTTCCTCAACTATGATGTAATACTTGTGGACATGGCTTCGCGTTCACAAACACGTATGATCCAGGACTCGCTCGCGAATCTTGCGCACCGGATGCGGACTGCCCTTAAGGGCAGCATCTTCCGCTGCGTGCTGCTTCGCGCGTCCCGCGCCTGTACAGCGCTGTTCGCTCAATTCAGATTTCTGTCTCATCCAAAGATTCGACGGTATCATCTTCCTGTTCCACATATTTACGGATCACGAAATGCATACAGGTACCTTCCCCTTCCCGGCTGGTCGCCCATATGTATCCGCCGTGGTCTTCTATGATTTTTCGCACGATCGACAGGCCGATTCCGCTTCCTCCCTGCGAAGAATTGCGTGAGGAGTCGGTGCGGTAGAAACGATCGAAAATATTGGGAAGATCCCTGGCGCCGATTCCCTTGCCGTTGTCCTCGATCTCTATGCGGACGCTGTCGTGCTCATCGAGAATGCGGATGTCGATCCGGCCCTTCTCTTTATCCATATATTTTACACTATTTCCCACAATATTGTTGATAACCCGTTTCATCTGCTCCGGATCGGCGATAATTTTGGTCTGGGGCGAGACAAGATTGGTATAATTCAGCTCGATTCCCTTGGCCTCCATGTCCATTCCAATTTCCTCGACGCAGTCACCGAAGTAATCGGCGACATTCAGGCGGTGGAAATTGTAGGGGATGCGGTCGCTCTCGAAACGGGAATACAGCGTCAGTTCGTCGATCAGATGGTCCATGTCGTTGGCCTTGTTGTAGATCGTACGTATATATTTTTCCTGCTTTTCCGGTGTGTTTGCGACACCGTCGATCAGGCCCTCCACATATCCCTTGATGGATGTGATAGGCGTCTTGAGATCATGGGAAATATTGCTGATCAGCTCACGGTTCTGTTTTTCTCTTTCCAGCTTCTCATCCGCAGATTCCTTCAGGCGAAGACGCATATCCTCATAGTTGCGGTAGAGATCGCCGATCTCGCCTTCCTCTCCCGTAGACAGGGTATATGTGAAGTTGCCGTCCCTGATGTTGTTCATGGCGATATTGATGGCACTGATGGGGGTAAAAATACTGCTCTCCAGCCACCTGGTCAGCAAAAAAGCCGTAAAAACGAGGATGGTCAGCATGGATACAAAAAGGCCGCTCAGAAATTTGCCGGAGATCAGCCCCATGATCCGCATGACGATAAACAGGCTTCCCTGCGCGCCGTCGGGAAAAGAGAAGTCAAGCTGGCGTACCAGGAGGCTTCGTTTTCCCGCCTGGATCATCTGATTCTGCTGCTGCGTACCCGCCGCATTGGCCTGTACAGTATCGGAAAGACCGTTTTTTTTCTCTTCCCCGGCTCCCGGCTGTCCCGTAAGGACCGCGGCAGATTCGGCATATGTCTGCCGGTGTTCATACGCCGCGGCATTGCCCTGCAGGGTCCCGTCCTGACCCGAATCTTCTCCTCGCTGCTCTCCCTCCCAGGCCGGCAGGTAGCTGAGGTCTGCCGCTGCCAGCGTTTCATTACTGGCATAATACAGTTCTTCCCCCCGTCGGACGACCAGATATACATTCATATCATGGATCTTGTCGGCAATTTCCTGCAGGAACTCTACATCCTGCAGCTGATCCGGATTCTGTTCCGCCATCTGAAACGCCTGTACAGCGTCAAAATCAAAAGTATCATAGTTGCCCACGATAGACGTGTATCCGCTCAGTTCTCCCTTTTCGCCGATCAGATAGTTCCCCAGCGATACAAATGCCAGAGAGAACAAAAGCATGGGTACCACAATGACCGTGGCGAACATGACCACCATTCTTTTTCGAAAAGTCATATGTTACTCTTTTCCGGTTTTATTTCCAAATGTGCATCGGAGTATATTCTGTGTCAGAGGCCCGGGATTTTCCCGCACGGGGCGCGCGAAAACACTCGAGGCTGGTGCAGGTGTGACTTGTCAGGTCAGAAAGCACGTCTGCGATCTCAGCCGATCTTTTTTGCATTGTCACGGTTTGTCTCACTGATGATAAAGTGCGGGCGCTTTTTGACCTCCTGATAGACGGTCGCCAGATATTTGCCCATGATTCCCAGACACAGCAACTGTATACCGCCGATGAAAGTGATAATGCAGGCAGTGGAAGCCCAGCCTGCGACCGGGTCGCCGAACAGGAGCTTTCGCACAATGATAAACAGGATGGCCAGAAAGGATATACCCGTCATCAGGATTCCAAACCAGGAGGCAATATCCAGCGGCACATGGGAGAAGTTCACGATTCCGTCGATCGCATATCCCAAAAGCCCCCAGAAGCTCCACTTGGTCTCTCCCGCTACGCGCTCCACATTCTTGTAAGGCATCCAGTAAGTCCTGAATCCGATCCATCCGAAGATGCCCTTGGAAAAGCGGTTGGATTCGCTCATCGCCAGGATCGCGTCCACCATCTCCCTCTTCATCAGCCGGAAGTCACGGGCACCGTCCACAATATCCGCCTCTGAGATCTTGTTGATCAGGCTGTAAAAACGCCTTGCAAACCAGCTGCGGATGGGCGGTTCGCCTGCTCTGCTGACACGCCGCGCGGCAACACTGTCATACTCACCGGATTTCAGGATCCTGTACATCTCAGGCAGCAGATCCGGCGGATCCTGCAGATCTGCGTCCATCACTGCCGCGTAATCCCCCCTCGCATTGCAAAAGCCCGCAAACATAGCGGCCTCTTTGCCGAAATTTCTGGAGAGGCTGAAATAGCTGACATCCGGATCCTCCTTCGCCAGCTCCCGCATGACTTCCACCGTTTTGTCCTTCGAACCATCATTGATCAAAAGGATTTCAAAGCGGCAGTCCGGCATCTCCTTCTCCGTCTTCCTGACTGCCTGATGGAACAGCCGCAGCGACTCCTCTTCGTTATAGCAGGGTACGATAATACTGATCAAATCACCCATTTTCAGTCCCTTTTCCTCATCGTATGTTTTTCAAATGAATCGGGATAACTCTCAATGCTTCGATTCACAGTCTCTTCTTTTTTCGGAGCTCCTTCTTTCGCAGCCGCCCGGCTGCCTCCTGCGCAATGATGATCAGAAGTGCCGCTATGGAAATACAGGCTCCTGCCGCCATTCCGGGCGTTCTGTAGCGCAACTCGATCTCGTGTGTCCCCTCATCTACCTTCACCGCGCAGAACATGGTATCTGCCTGCAGCAGCGGCGTCTTTTTTCCGTCCACATATGCCTGCATACCTCTGCAACAGGGAATCTGAATACACAAAAGTCTGCTGTCCGGAACGGTCAGTCTGCCGCTGATCCTGTTTGTAGCGCCGCTTCCCGCGAGCTCATGCAGGTCAAGGTCTTCCAGCACATACTGACCCAGCTTTTGTGCCATCTCCGGATATTTTTCCATAGGCTGGCGGATTATTGTCAGGCTGCGGAAAGTATAGACACCCCTGCGGGAAAACTTCATCCGCAGTTCGGTCAGGGGTTCATCCGTATAACCGCAGCAGCACATAAAGTCCGATCTGCCCGTCTTCCATGGATTGTCCGGAAGTGTATACTCTACCTTCTTGTCGGAGACAACATGGTCGCTGCGGTCCGCCGTAACACGGACGGTCACAGGCTCCGAAATCCCATAGACCGGCTCTCTGGCCTGTTCGCCGCCTTTTTGTTCACTGCCTTTTTGTTCACTGCCTTTTTCCGGGGCAGCATATTCCATCCCTGTCAGGAGCAGGCTGATCTCTCCCTGTGAAAGAGCTCCTTCTTCCTCTGCCCCCAGATGAAGCGCCGCCTCGGTGTCACTGACGGTCACTACAAAGCTGCCGTCTTCCTTCCCGGTGATATCAAGTCCCTCCTCTGTTCTGACGGCAAAGGGAATTTCTTCCTCTGTAAAGCTGATCTCTGCCTCGCTGATTCCCGAATCCGACGATGTCTTCTGCGAAGTCACTGTCTGCAGATCCCCGTCTTCCAGAAGGATCCCCTGCATCAGCGCCTCCTGGCGCTGCGGAATCGTGAGCGCGTCATAAGTCTTTCTGGTCAGATACCGGTCGGATGTAAATCCCAGCGGAAGCGCACAGGTATTTTTATATACGGAAAATGCGAAGACCGGAAGGGATTCCTCCGCTTCTCCGAACAATTCGCGGTTGTCATAATGCAGGCCTTCCATCTTCTCATAGCCGAAAGGCAGAAGCGATCCGTCACCGCGCTTATAATAGGTCACGCCCGCGATCTCATCCAGCATTGTGCGGTTGTCCAGATTGTCAAACATATGCACCATGCCGTTGTACTGTCCGGTCTCGGTAAAAAACTGCTCCGTCCCACTGTCGGACAGGCTCCAGTAATACTGTGTATCGGACACATCGTTCAAAAGAGCAAAGTTGTTGGCAAGATCCCTGCCCGAATATCTGTAAAAGGTATCATTCCCCAGAAGACTCTTCATGCCTGCGGCTTCTGATGCCATCATCGCCTCTATATACTGCCTGGAATGATATTGCTGCACTTCACTGGAACATGCCCCCTTTTCAAAGCAGGCGGTACCGTGGCCTGATGCTGTCAGAATGACAGTTAAGGTCAGCACGACAGTACAGAGCAGGGACACTGGGCCCCCTGAAATCTCCGGGTGCCTTCCGCGGAACTCCCCTGCCAGCCACACAAAAGCTGCTGCAGCGGCCGCAAGGATGATCTCCCCTATCACGCTTCTGTCCGCACCCATGAGGGCACAGACCACAGCGTATACCGACATAAAGAGCAGGACAAGTGCCATTCTGCCTGCTGTGATCCGGTGAAGGCAGGGGAGCATGACGACCGCAATATAGGCTGTCAGCATACAAAAGGCCCAGATCCAGCGGTTGGCCGGATACGTGAATCCGTTGAGGGCTGCCCCAGCGGCAGGGACCAGGATCATGAATGCCATTCCGATAAAGGCAATCTTCAGATCCATATGTCCGGAAAAACGCCCCTCGCCCGGTCTGCCTGTTTTTTTCCTTCTGCCCGCTTTATCCTTTCTGTTGTCTATACCCTTTCTGCTGTCTCTTCCCGTACCGACAAATAAGAGCAGGACCCCCAGAAGGCCCATGCCTCCCAGCCCCAGACAGGTCCAGTTGTCCAGTACAAGTGTCGTTCCGAAGCCAACAAAGGATTCCGGGATCTGCCTGTAGAAATCCGCCGCATACAGCAGACCATATGCCACGCCTTCCGTAGCTCTCGGATCCTGCACGAAACGCAGCAGGATCGGCAGCATAAATACGGCGCCCAGAGCGGTTCCCAGGACTGCCCGTCCGAGGAACTGCAGCGCGAACGACAGTATCTGCTTCATCGCCGCTCCCGTATCTGCAGAAAAGGCAGGAAAGAGACAGATCCGAAGCGCGCGCCACACAACATAGAGGATGGTCATGATCACCAGCATGTAAAAGAAGTAGAAGTTGCTGATGCAGGACAAAAAGACCGCAGCTGTAAACAGCCCGCCCTTCCGGCCCCTGAAAATATGCTCCGCTCCGATGAGAAGAAGCGGGAACCAGATCATTGCGTTCAGAAAATAAGGGTGGCGCATGCCAAACAGCGCAAAACTGCAAAATACATAGATCAGTGTGCCGCACAGGTTTGGTGCCGGCGCCCGGTGCCCCATCTCGCGGCAGTACCCGTCAAAGCAGATCCCTGCAAAATACAGGCGCAGCAGGATCATAGCGTCATGAAAAAAGAGCATATGCTTCTGCGGCACAAAGACAGCCGGCAGGCTAAACGGATCTCCGATCACATAGTACTGCAGGGTCGTAAACAGGTCTGCCCCGTACCCCATATGCAGGTTGAAGGTAGGAAAGGAAGGTTTCCCCTGCAGGATACTCCTTAAGACCGCTCTTCCCCACCTGGCATAATAGCAGAGTGCCACATAATGCTGAGAGAGACCGTCGCCCTTCCATACCATGCGCTTTCCTGCCGCCGGGAAAAACCGGAAGACCAGCGCGCAGGTAAGCACAAATGCAATTGTATATACAAGCAGAAAAGATCGTCTCTGCTCTGTTTTATTTTTTTGTGTTTCTCTTCTGGTCATGGTCCTCTGTGTACAAACATGTCAGCTTTTTGGCTGTTCTGTTTTTAAGTTTCTTCCGTATTTTCAGACATCTCTGCATTCTGTCTGATGTCATTGTGCAGGATGCCGTTTTGTCCGCTGTCAGGGTTCTCCTTCTCCTCTGCGGATATAGTTTTGTCAGAGTGTCCCTCCGCCGCTCCGGTTCCTGCCGGATCGTCCCCGGCGGGCACAGACGGAATGGTTCCTGCACCATCGCCTTCGGCCAGCACAGATGTATAGGTTCCTGCCGGAATTGCCTCCAGCCGTTTCTCGCGGCCGTGCAGCACTGCCGATACAATCGTATAGATCAGGCAGAACAGAATGAAGACCAGCAATGTCCCCAGAGAGAGGGCGGCTCCCAGCCGCAGTCCCGGCGTCTGATAGCGCAGTTCAATGTCATGACTTCCGGCAGGCAGCAGCACGGCGCTGAACATAGTATCTGCCTTCAAAAGTGAAGTTCGTGTCCCGTCCACATAAACCGACCACCCCGCCGTACAGGGAATCTGCAGGCAGAGGATCTGCGGTGTCTGCAGTTCTATATGACCCGTGATCCGATCAGTCGCATAGCTGCTTTCTGTCTCGTGAATATCCAGATCTGTCAGCGCTGATGCCCGCAGGACCCCGGCCTGCTGCGCATAGTTTGTCATAGGCTGGCACACCGCCTCAACAGATGCAAAGGAATAGGTTCCCTTCTCGGGGAATGTGATCACAACATGATCCACCGCCTGATCCCAATAGCGCATATTGACCAGATAGTCTCTGCGGCCCGTCGTCCAGGGATCCGTCTGTTCCGCATGCCCCAGGATCTTGGATGCAGCGATCCGGTCCCCCAAATACCCGGTCACAGGCAGTTCCACTTTGGTCGCACCCTTTTTGCCCGCGGGCGGAGTGTACCGCAGTCCGCGGATATACAAGCCGGTTTCACACGCATTCATTCCGGCAAAACGTACCGTCATCGTTTTGCCTTCTTCAGCAACTTCCAGGGAGAATTCCTTTCCGCTCTCAACAGGGATCGTTTCCCCCTCGTACTCGATCTGCACCGGGATGCGCACATCCGTGAAGGCAAGAGTGTTCCCGGCAGTATCGCCCGCTGTTCCGGCTCCTGCGGTCTCTTCCTTTTTCACAGTGCTGGTGATCTGTGTAAATCCCTCTCCGGGATCCGACTCCAAAAGGATCCCCTGCATAAGAGCCTGCTGACGCTGCGGAATATCCATCGCGTCATATTCTTCCCTGCTGATCCACTTGTCAGAGGTAAACCCGAAGGGAAGCGCGTACTGGTTTTCGTAGACTTCGCAGGCATACCGGTTCAGACCTGTATTCTCAGGCCATAAGTCCTGATTGCTGTAGGACAGCCCTTCTTTCTTCTGATATCCATAGGGGATACCTTCGGCGTCGCTTCCAAGGAAATAACGGATCCCCGCAATCTCATTCAGCATAGTCCTGTCGTCCAGCGTATCATACTGGTGGACCATCCGGTTGAGCTGCCCGGTTTCATTCATAAACTGTGCCGCCTCCGGATTCGAAAGGCTCCAGTAATACTGGGTATTGGATACCCCGTATAAAAGGGAGGCGTTATTTTCCGGATTGTAGGTCGTATATCTGTAAAAAGGAACCTTTCCGTCTTCATCCGCCTCTGTCTGCAGAAGCTGCCCGTCGATCAGGTCCGCGGCTGCTTTCGCATCCCTTGTCATTGACATGTCGATCTGTGCCCGCGAGAGATATTCTCCGGTCTTGGCCGCTTTATCCGGCGCAAAATTAAAATAGGCTTCAGACGCAACAGAAAGAACAGCACAAATCAGCAGTACTGCCTGCAGACGTACCGATCGTTTTCTCCGGTCCGCCTGTGCCGCGGCCGGACTCCATGCAGCGGTCTTTACCTCGATGTTCCCTGCCGGGATTCCGGGATCGCCCGCTTCGCTTTCTTCCGGTCCCTTTCCCTCCTCAGGCAGAACTCCGGACAGCATAAGGGCCCGTTCTTTTTCCAGAAGCATGGTACGGCCCAGAAGTATTGCCGCCAGACCCAGCAGACTGATGATGACCGCCTGCGCACTTGCCCTTGAAAACGTATATTCCCAGCCGACACAGACGCCGACCGCAGCTGTCAGAAGCAGAAGGACTGCCAGCAGCTTTTTCGAACCTGCCTCTACGATCTCCGGAACCGCCGTCGCTGTGATCGTGCCAACCAGCAGCGCGTAAGCCCACATCCACCGGTTCGCGGGATAAGAAAACCCGTTCATCACATATCCCACTGCCGGTGTCAGGAGAAAGACTGTCAGAACGACAAAGGCGGCCTTTTGGTCAAAATGCTTTCTTTTCTGTGTAAAAAGGAAGAAAACACAAAGCAGAGCTGCCGCGCCGAATCCCATATATGTCCAGGATTCCGACAGGGCCGATGTCCCGTTTGCCACAAAACTGTCAATAAAGTTCCGGTAAAACCATACCGGCCACATGTAATAGCTGTGTTTTTCCGTCCCGGTCCTGGGATCCTGCAAAAAACGCAGAATGACAGGCAGCAGCAAAAATGATGACAGAAGTGTCCCGATCAGGCCGTACCACAGGAAGGAAACTCCGTCCAGGATCACAGCCCCGAAATGGCGAAGGCCGTGTATTCTGACAGAGCGCCAGATCACATACAGGGCAGTCATGATCACCAGCATATAGAAGAAATAGAAATTGCTCACGGCCGTGACAAAAACCATCACCAGGAAAAGCCACGGTTTCTTTTTCCGCAAATACCACTCACATCCGATCAGCAGAAGCGGGAAAAAGACAAAGGGATTCAGGAAGTAATGATGCCGCATTCCCGACATGGTAAAGCCGTTGAAAATATATATGAGCGCACCGATGAGCACTCCGATCCGGTTCTTTCTGCCCATATAAAAGTTGTATGCGCTGAAAGTAATCCCCGCCAGCCAGAAGCGGACCAGCAGCATCAGGTCATGGAAAAGAAGGAGCTTTTCCTCCGGCACGAAAACCGACGGCAGGCTGAAGGGATCGCCAAGCACATAATATGCCAGTGTCGTATACAGATCTCCGCCGTACCCCATCCGCAGTGAAAAAGTGGGAAGATGCCATACGCCCGTCTCCCGGAAATTGCGCAGGACCTCTTTTCCCCACCGGGAGAAATATAAAAGTCCGTAATAGTGCTGACTGATCCCGTCTGTCTGCCAGACAAAACGTCTTTTTTTCAGATAGAACCAGACAAAGATCGTCGCCGCCGTGACAGCAAACAGAACAGTGTAAGCAATATAATAAAGCAGATACTCTTTCCAGCCGAGATTCTTCTCTGCTCCATCCAGGCCGCGCCTGTTTTCCTGCAGCTTTTCCCTTTTCAAGAAGCCCATATATTCCTCCGCAAAAATCCTTTCAGGATGCGCTGCTCCTCTGGTCCCGGAAATATTTCTACCGTTGACAGAATGAAAACCAGTGCATTTCTCAAAAGACATAGTCGTTATGATTTTACCACAGAAACAAGGTTTTCGCTCAAAAAACACACAAGGTTTATGGTCACACCCGTGTACAGCCCGTGTGCGGCTCCTAATTTAGAGTTCAGCTCCCTTGTTACAATGTGGTATACTCAAAGCGATGGAATTTTTTTCACACAGCTGTCTGTGCAGGAGCGCCACAAACAGCACTGATCGCAGACGGGAAATCGCCAATATCAGGGTCCATATATGAAAACCTTTGAAATGCGGATCCCCCGTTACCCTGCCACACAAGACGCTCCGGATTGGAGAATTATATCACTATGAAAATCGGCATTATCGGCGCCATGGATCTTGAAATCAGGAAACTCACCGAGGAAGAGATGACTTCTTCCGAGACCGTGGAAAAAGCAGGCATGGTATTTCATGTCGGCCGTCTCGGCAATACCGACGTTGTCATCGTAAAAAGCGGAGTCGGCAAGGTCAACGCAGCCATCTGTGCCCAGATTCTGATCAACTGCTTTGAGGTCACACATCTGATCAACACCGGCATCGCCGGTTCTCTTGACCACAACATCAATATCGGTGACATCGTGGTATCCGAAGATGCCATGTATCACGACATGGATGTCACAGTCTTTGGCTATGAGCCCGGTGTCATCCCGCAGATGGGCACCCCCGGGGGACTCAAAAATTTCCCCGCTTCTCCCGAGATGCGCGCTGCCGCCATTTCTGCATGCAAAGAAGCCGTCCCCGGAATCGGCATCTACGAGGGCCGCATTGTGAGCGGCGACCAGTTCATCTGCACGGCAGAGCAGAAGCACCGGCTTGTGGACACCTTCCATGCACTCTGCACGGAAATGGAAGGAGCCGCCATTGCCCATACCGCCTATCTCAATAAGATCCCCTTTGTCGTCCTGCGGGCCATCTCCGACAAGGCCGATGAAGAGGCGGATGTCTCTTATGAGACCTTCGAGCACCAGGCCGCCGAAAACTGCGCCCGTCTGGTCTCCCGTATGGTCCGCAGCCTGGGTGCCGCCTCATAAGGCTTCATAACTCTTCATAACGCTTTATAACACATTTTACGTTTTTTACGCTTTTTAACTAGTACTTTCCCAACCAGTTAGACTATATACAACAAAAGACTCTGGTTGTTGTGCGTGTGCCCACGGGCTTAGCTGATTTTCCATCAGCTATCGCCCGCAGGATTTGTTTCCTGTTTTGGTTTGTTTTTACTTCCCTTTGGTCGTCCACGCTTGCGCTTGCCCTGTTCAGGAAGAGATGATTGTTCCACCGTAGTTGCTTTATTTTTGCTTCCCTTGGGCCTCCCCGGTTTTCTCTTCGGAGGCTCCTCGGGCTTTGGAATCAGTTCCAGTTCCTGAAGGATCTCGCTGTGGGATGGATTCATCCGGATCAGCTGCCAGTCGTCGCCGTCTGTACGCGCCTTCTTGGCACGTCTGAGCACGGACATGACCTTTTTATAGGTACGATCTTCTAGCAGATTCGCTTTGTCAAAGGCCTTTATGAGCCGGAATGTAAGTACTGTGGAAAGAAAATCACAGAACTCACTTCCTATAACAGAATAATCATCCTGCACACGGGTCTCATCGAACTCGCATGCAGATTTGTAGAACCGCATTACGATCTCGATTTCCCAACGCTTTTCATAAGCTTTATAAGCTGTTTCCGCCGGCAGGTCGAGGTCACACTCAAGGACAATGGTCCCAAAGGTCTGCTGCTTCTGCCTGAGAGCTTCCAGGCTGTAGGTCTTATTTTTCTTTGCCCGCCTGAGCCAGTCACGCTCCTCTTTGGAGGCCTTGTAACTGTCTCTGAAGGAATACAGCCATTTATCTGTCCCGCTGCACTTTTCTTTCCGGAAGGTGATACCCTCGTATCCCGGCAGGATACCGGTAAAGTCCAGCATGTGATGCCTCTCGATCAGCTTTGAGTTCCGCTTGATCGGGTTCAGGTAATGGAGGTCCTCATTGGCAGCGAAGTGTTCATGTGCTGCGGATTCAGGGAATCCCTTGTCCGCGACGATGATGCCTTTAGTGATTTTGTTTTCAGCTATGAACGCTTTATAGGAAGTAGCATCCAGCATGTTTCCGGGGAAACATTTGGAGCAGACCGGTTCCATCGCTTCCAGATCAAAGGCATATAGTACGGAAATATCACGTGTTCCTTTCGTTCTCGCTTTACGGGAGAAGTCCGACAGGGAATTGACTTTTGATTCGTCGGATTTCAGAGTCCCGTCAATCAGGAGGTGATGGTCCATTGATACAGCAGCTGCACGGTTCTGCATGAACCTTACGATCCGGGAGACTGTTTTGCCAAGATCGTTCAGGAACGTGGATACCGTATTCTTTGAAAGAGCCACGCCAGGGTACAGCTCCGATAAGAATCCGGTCTCATAAGCTTCCTTCAGCTCGTAGTTCTTTATGCCCGGCTCACAAACCCTGAGGATCGATATACAGTAGATCTTCATTGCATCGGACGGGTTGTAGACTGCAGCAAGCTCCTGTTTGATATCGCCAAAAAGACGGTCACACAGGACAATGTTCGCCCAGTCTTTCAGGTCAATGGGCGAAACCGATACGCCGGGCAGTGCATCAGCATCATTTGGGACATAAACCCCATCGATGATGTGACCTATTGTCGGGCCATTGATCGGAAGGTTGCGTCCATTCTCACGTCTGCAGCCAATCCGTTGGCGGACAGCGTACAGACTTTTATCTTTGCCGTAGGCAATGACGACTGAGTTCTTTGGTCTTGGTACAGATAATATATCCTGTGGTATCGGCATATAAGAACCTCCATATATAGTCTAATTATACAATAATATTAGACTATATTCAAGGAGAGTTACATCAAATATGTCGACGTTTTTCAGGACGCAAATGACTGGGAGACGGGGAAATCCGCTGGTTTTGCGGAAAATCCTTCCTAATCCTGACCTGGTAATCGCCTCAACCGGAGCTGATATAGGCTTTTATATAGTCTCACTGGTTGGGCAAGTTATATTTAACGCTTTTTAACGTTTTTTA
>Ga0256404_1009984_pt1 | contig 13334 bp, 14 predicted proteins | sample RumenRJG_01DNA_FD_185990 | JGI IMG/M metagenome (GOLD analysis project Ga0256404, IMG submission 185990) | Bovine rumen microbial communities from Lethbridge, Alberta, Canada - RJG_01 | ecosystem: Host-associated > Mammals > Digestive system > Stomach > Rumen | place: Canada: Alberta | collected...
AAGTCCTATTTTTAAGTAGGGCTTAGAGCCGTTTACGCTTTTTTCAATGAAAACTCAACAGATTGCCCGAAATCTGCACCTCTGGGATGAAGTTAGGGACTATTGCTTATTTGCAACAGTCCCTTTGTGTTTTATCAGTATTGTGCGTTCTGTCCGTTCTGACCGCCGTTGCCGGTATTTGGCGTTTCAAAGAACTGTCCCCACGCATAGCCTGTTATGCCGTTGTAGGTGATGTAGTACCAGCCGTTTTCGTCCCTGATGAAATCGACCTCTGCATTCAGCGGTACAGTCGTCAGGTTCGCCGAGCTTGAATTCGGCTGAGGGTGAACAAGTACAGGCGAGATGCACTTTATCCTTGTGACTGACTGCTTGTTGTCGCCCGATTCGGTCTTCTTGGCATTATCGTTGTATTTGATAGTTTCCTTTGTGGAGTGCGACTGACGCTCGTGCAGACCCGTTGTCGTCACGGGAGTCGTGCCTGTTGCGGCAGTGCTTGTTATCGTACCCGTCTTTGCCTCCTGATTAGGCTCGTGCAGGAAAAGCACCTTTGCAAACAGCATTATCACCACAGCCACAAGTATCAGCGCGATAAGGATAGCAATGATACCCTTTATCGCAGGGGAGAGCAGCGGCTGCTTTTCGTTTTCTTCCTCGTCAGCCTCGGCGATCCTGCGGCGGAACTGTCTGCCTGCGTTGCGTGCATTTTCGCGGCGCACAGCAAGCTCATCACGCGCGGGAGCAGGCTGCTCGCTGCCGTCCTCATATCCTGTATCTGAATTACCGATCTGTTCGTTATTATCCTGCTCGAACTCATCGCTGTGCTCAAATCTATTATCTTCAGACATTTCTTTCTTCCTCTCATAAGTTTTGAAGTCTGATTATATCATCTTAACATTACTATTATACTTTTTTCCGCCTGCTTTGTCAAGTATGCAGACGGTTAATTCTGATAAAATACCGCTGATCGGCGCCTGCACACCGCAGGTGCTGTTTTTTTGTGCATAAATACGATCGGCTGAATTTGTTTTCTGTGACACTTTGTCGAACAGATGCATAGGATAAGACAAAGCCCAAAGGCTTTATACTTTCAAGGAGGAATCAGTTTGGCAAACGAACAAGAAGTTTTTTTCAGGCTGTTTGATAAAAAGTCTGATGACTGCGGCGCTAAAGCCTGCCCTATGCCCGTCGGTGCTTTCCCTGCGGATACACCGCTTGCGATGGCATATGTACCCTATCAGGTCTGGGAAACACCCTACGAGCAGGACGTGGCTTTGCAGCGGGGGACTGTCTTTAAGTCGCTCGACAAGCCGTTCATAGGAGAGGAGGCTGTTAAAAATGGCGATCTTAAATGAAAAGCAGCAGCTTATGCGCAAGATACAGCAGGAATCCTTTGCGCTTGTGGAGGCAAATCTTTACCTTGACAGCCACCCGACCTGTCCTATGGGTCTGAAATATTTTGAACAGCACAAGAAAGAGTATGACGAGCTTATGGAAAAGTATGCAGAAAAGTACGGTCCTATCAAGGTGGGACAGTCAAGCACCGAGAAAAAGTGGGGCTGGGTAACTACCCCGTTCCCGTGGGAAAGGGGTGAGAGCTGATGTGGCAGTATGAAAAGAAATTGCAGTACCCTGTAAACATCAAAAACCCAAACCCTGCGCTTGCAAAGGTCATCGTGAGCCAGCTCGGCGGTCCTGACGGCGAACTTGGCGCAGCGCTTCGTTACCTCAACCAGAGATACGCAGCGCCCTGCCGTGAGGTGCAGGCGGTGCTTTCGGACATCGGCACGGAAGAGCTTTCGCACATGGAGATGATAGGCACTATCCTCTACCAGCTGACGCGCAACCTTTCTATGAAGGAGATAAAGGAAAGCGGCTTTGATGTGTACTTTGTTGACCACACAACAGGCGTTTATCCTATCGCTGCATCGGGCGTACCGTTCACGGCGGCGACATTCCAGAGTACAGGCGACGCTCTTGCCGATCTTAATGAAGACCTTGCTGCAGAGCAGAAGGCAAGGGTGACCTACGACAACATCCTTCGCCTCGCAGACGACCCTGATGTGCGCGACCCGATAAAGTTCCTGCGTGCAAGGGAGATAGTGCATTACCAGCGCTTTGGTGAGGCACAGCGCATGGTGCAGGATATGCTTGATTCAAAGAATTTCTACGCATTCAACCCAAGCTTTGATAAATAACAGAAAAGCCCCGCAAACGCGGGGCTTTTCTCATATCAGTCCGCAAAGCTCGAAAGCCTTGTACAGTCCGTCATTTTCAATTCTGTCGCTGATAATATCTGCGTGCGCTTTTACGGCATCAGATGCGTTGCCCATAGCCACGCCCACGGCGCACAGATCAAGCATCTCAATATCGTTGCACCCGTCGCCTATGGCGATAGTATCGGCAATATCCGCGCCGCAGTGAGAAAGCAGCTTTTGTATGCCGACAGACTTATTCACGCCAAGCTGCATTATCTCGCCGCCCGCCGATCTATCGGGGTAGCTGAGGGTGATGACATTACAGATGTCCGCAAGCTCGCTTTGCAGCTGCTCGTTTGTACAGTCGGCTGCCTTGTAGACAAACTTGCCGACTGTTGAAAGGCTTTTGGGAGCGTGCTGCACAAAGCTTCCGCCGAGGCTCAGGATCCATTGCTTCATTCCCTCAAACTCGCTGCGCCAGTTCTCACCCAGCAGCATTTCGCTTTCAAGCGTTTCTGCTACTATCATAGCGCGGTGGTCTATCAGCGCGGCGATTATCCTATCGTAAGCGTGCGGCTCAAAGGTGCTGTCGAAGATCACTTTGCCGTCACAAAAGACGTTGGCACCGGCGGCAAAAACGCCGTCATCAAGGTGCAGCGGCGCAAGGCAGCGCGGCACGATGCCCTTATATCTGCCCGAACTGATAAACAGCCTGTGACCGTTTGCGCGTGCAAGCTCGACGGCTTTTATCGTTGAGGGGTGTATAGTTTCGAGCTTATCGACAAGCGTTCCGTCGATATCGAGAAATACAAGCTTCTGCTTCATAGTCAGTCCTCTCAAAATAAGGCTTGCTGTACGTTTTATTGTACAGTAAGCCTTTGTCGTTACTTGATCTTGAAATGCACGGGCATACCGTTTCTCATGGCGATTATGACCTCGCCCTGAATAAGCGGCAGGAAGTACTTGATAGCTTTGTCCTTGACGTTGTTCTGCTCGTCGGTTATCCACTCTTTAGGGAAGAACTTTTCCTTGTTCGCGGTCAGGTGAGCATCGGTGGAATCTATCTTTATTACGTAAGGCACGTCGGAAATGCGCTTGAATACCATTACCTTGCCGCTTTCGCCTGCAAGCGCGGCTTTAACGGCGTTTGCACCGATCTGTTCGGACTCGTCGATATCCGTCTTTGAGCAGATGTGCGAGGAGCATCTTTGCATAACGTTGAGCTCTATCGAGCGCACCTTGCAGCCGATATTCTCGCGCACGAGGTTTTCAAGCGTCTTGCCGATGCCCGAAAGCTGCTGGTGACCGAAAACGTCAACGCTGTCATCGCGCAGACTCTTGGTATTCTCTATCTGCATACCCTCTGAGACCACGATGATAACGGCTTTGTGCTTTGCCTGCTGGCTGCGCACGTCCTCAAGGAAGCCCTCTGCGGTGAACTTGCACTCGGGCAGGTAGATAAGGTGCGGAGCTATCTCGTCATTCGCCCTTAATACGCAGGTAGAGGCAGCGAGCCAGCCTGCGTGTCTGCCCATTATCTCAACGATGGTGACCGACTCGATAGAGTAAACGGACGAGTCCCTGATTATCTCCTGAACGGTCGCGGCAACATATTTTGCAGCGCTGCCGAATCCCGGGGTGTGGTCGGTAACGGGCAGGTCGTTGTCGATAGTCTTGGGTATGCCTATTACCTTGATATGTACATCGTGCGCCTTGAAGTAGTCCGAAAGCTTTGCAACGGTATCCATAGAATCGTTGCCGCCGATGTAGAAAAACGCCTCGATACGATGCTTTTCAAGGCAGCCGAGTATCTTTTCATATATCTCGCTGCTGCTTTCAGCATCGGGGAGCTTATATCTGCACGAGCCAAGCACCGTTGAAGGTGTCTGGCGCAGAAGCTCCATATCCTCGTTGGTCTTGATGATAAGTTTAAGGTCTACCAGCTCGTCGTTGATGATGCCCTCTATACCGTTGATAGAGCCGAATACCGCGTCTATCTGCGGTGTTTTGAGCGCCTCCTTGTAAACGCCGACAAGTGATGCGTTGATAGCGCAGGTAGGTCCGCCTGATTGTGCAACAGCTATATTCATTTCAATTCTCCTAACTATTCATTTGCGGTGCGGTAATTAAATTTTCCACACCGACCATAAAATATTATAACATATTGTGATGATTTTTCAAGTGGGCAGACAAATATTTTCATTTTTCTGCATTAGTCACAATCCGCACGCGCTGTTGCTGTAAAGAATTAACGATTATGCCCATCTCCGCTTTTGTGAACAGCAGCCCGCAGGCACCGCCGCATATGTCTGCTGCCGTAAGCATTTTTCACAAAAGTTGTATTGGACGATATGACAAATTATTCAGTGCTTTAATGTGTAAAATGCCTAATTAGTTTTTACCGGCTGAAAATAACTTTGTCTGATTTAACATTGACAATCAGCGCAAATGCGTGTATATTAGAATTATCCTAAAAATAGTAGGGAAAAATTATAAGGAGTGAATTAGAAATGAAATTTGCTAAAAAACTTATGGCACTTTCACTTGCTGCTGTAATGGCAGGTTCCTGCCTCACAGCCTGCGGCGATTCAAGCAAGGCAGACGGCGGCAAGAGCGGTGACGAGAACACTATCGTTATCGGCGGCAGCGGTCCGCTCACAGGCGGCGCAGCACAGTACGGCGTTGCAGTAAAGAATGCTGCACAGCTCGCAGTTGACGAGATCAACGAGGCAGGCGGAGTGAACGGCGTAAAGTTCAAGCTCGTATTCGAGGACGACGAGGCTGACCCGGGCGATAAGGCTATCAACGCTTACAATCAGCTCAAGGATAAGGGTTTGCAGGTAATGCTGGGTACCGTAACAACAGGCTCCTGCCTCGCTGTTATCGACCAGACAAAGAAGGATAACATCTTCCAGATCACACCTTCTGCATCTGCACAGGACGTTATCAAGAACGATAACGCTTTCCAGGTATGCTTCACCGATCCTAACCAGGGTAAAGCATCTGCCGACTACATCGCAGACAACAACATCGCAAAGAAGATAGCAGTTATCTATGATAACTCCGATGCATATTCTTCGGGTATCTTCAATACATTCAAGAGCGAGGCAAAGGAAAAGGGTCTTGACATCGTAGCAGAGCAGTCCTTCACAAAGGATTCAAAGACTGACTTCTCCGCACAGATCTCTGCTGCAAAGAGCGCAGAGGCTGAGCTTCTGTTCCTGCCTATCTACTATCAGGAGGCATCACTTATCCTTGCACAGTGCAAGTCTGCTGACTTCTCGCCAAAGTTCTTCGGCTGCGACGGACTTGACGGTATCCTCAGCGTTGATAACTTCGACAAGTCCCTTGCAGAGGGCGTAATGCTGCTTACACCATTCGCTGCTGATGCAAGCGATGACGCTACACAGAAGTTCGTTAAGGCTTATAAGGAAAAGTACAAGGACGAGACACCTAACCAGTTTGCTGCTGATGCTTATGACGGCGTAAAGATCATCGCAAAGCTCGTTGAAAAGGAAAGCATCAAGGGCAACATGAGCAATAGCGAGATCTGCGACAAGCTCAAGAAGGCTATCACCGACGGCTTCACCTATGACGGACTTACAGGTCAGGGCATGACTTGGAGCGCAGAGGGCGCTGTTTCCAAGAATCCTAAGGCTGTTGTCATCAAGGACGGAAACTATTCTGCTCTTTAATATCCGTAATTTGTGAATAGTTAAGGCTGCTGCATCGAAAACACGATGCGGCAGTTCTTTTTTTGTAAAAATTTCTTGTATTTTGAGTGTATTTGGTTGCAAAATCCTTTTGAATGTGATATAATATTTTAAGATTGTGTCCGAGCAGTATTTTGTAAAAATACGGGCGCATAAAACGTATATACAAATATGGAAGGGTGTTTTGTATGGCTTTTCTTGAGAACCTGATAAACGGCATAAGCCTTGGCAGTATCTATGCCGTTATCGCACTTGGCTATACGCTGGTGTACGGTATCGCAAAAATGCTGAACTTTGCTCACGGTGATGTCATAATGGTCGGCGGATACGTCGTGTTCAACGCCATTGTAAAGGCAAATCTCAACCCGTGGCTCTCGGTGCTGCTGGCAGTCGTTGCCTGCACAGTGCTGGGTATAACTATCGAAAAGGTGGCTTACAAGCCGCTGCGTAAAGCAACGAGCCTTTCGGTGCTCATCACCGCGATAGGTGTCAGCTACTTTTTGCAGAACATGGCGCTGCTCGTGTTCGGCGAAAAGCCTGTTACATTCACATCTGTTATCAATATCCCAAAGATCAGCCTGTTTGACGGCAAGGTTGTCATAAAGGGCGAAACAACTGCGGCGATAATCGCATCTATCATTATCGTTGTCGGGCTTTCGCTGTTTGTCAACCACACACAAAAGGGCAGAGCTATGCTCGCTGTTTCGGAGGATAAGGACGCAGCTCAGCTTATGGGCATAAACGTAAACAGCACCATCTCCCTTACCTTTGCAATAGGCTCGGGACTTGCAGCTATCGCAGGCGTGCTGCTTTGCTCGTCTTATCCTATCCTTTCAAACACCACCGGAGCAATGCCGGGCATCAAAGCCTTCGTTGCTGCCGTTCTCGGAGGTATCGGCTCGATACCGGGCGCTATGATAGGCGGCATCGCTATCGGTATAATCGAGATACTCGGAAGAGCATACATCTCGCCGCAGCTTGCCGACGCTATCGTTTTCGCCGTGCTTATACTCGTGCTTATGGTCAAGCCTACGGGTATCCTTGGCAAGAAGGTCAGCGAAAAGGTCTGATAAGTTTATCAAAATAATTACCGAAAGGACAGATACAGGTGAAGAAAAAGCTTAATGTGCAGACAAGAAAAAGCTTTGTTACATACGCTTTGCTGATAGTCGTTGTTATTGCCGTGGAAATACTGCTCAATACGGGCAATATCAGCAGTATGATGCAGGGACTTCTTGTGCCTATATGCGTGTATGCGATACTTGCGGTGTCGCTCAACCTTACAGTCGGCATACTTGGCGAGCTGAGTCTCGGTCAGGCAGGATTTATGTGCATAGGTGCCTACGCCAGCGCGATATTCTCAAATATGGTCAAGGACAGCATTACCCAGCCGATGATAAGATTTCCCCTTGCGATACTTATCGGCGGCATCTGCGCGGCATTGTTCGGAATACTTATAGGTATCCCTGTTTTAAGACTGCGCGGCGACTACCTCGCAATAGTTACCCTCGCGTTCGGCGAGATAATCAAGAACGTCTTTGCGGCGCTGTATATCGGATACGACAGCGCAGGACTGCATATCTCACTCAAAAGCCAGGGCGACCTCAACCTTGCAGCAGACGGCAAAATGGTCATCAACGGCGCACTCGGTATAAGCGGTACGCCTAACGATTCAACATTTGAAATAGCTGTGGCTATACTCTTTATAACCCTTATCATCAGCTATAACTTCATCAACTCGCGTACAGGCCGTGCGGTGATGTCCATTAGAGATAACCGTATCGCTGCGGAGTCGGTGGGCATAAATATAACCAAGTACAAGCTGATAACATTCGGTCTTACTGCCTTTCTTGCAGGAGTTGCAGGCGTTCTGTATTCGCATAACTTCTATTCGCTGCAGGCTTCAAAGTTTGACTATAACCTGTCTATCCTCGTGCTCGTGTTCGTTGTTCTTGGCGGCATCGGCAGCGTAAGGGGCAGCGTTATCGCGGCGGCTGTGCTTACAATGCTGCCCGAGTACCTGCGAAGCATCAATAAGTACCGTATGCTTTTCTATGCGGTGACCCTTATCGTTATGATGATATGTACATCAAATGCTACCATCAGAAACTTCTTTGTCAGCAGATTTGAAAAGCTCAAGGGACTTATCTTCAAGAAAAAGCCCGCGGGCGGGACTGTAAAGGAGGGCGAGTGATATGGCACTTCTTGATGTCAAAAAGCTGGGTATCTCTTTCGGCGGTCTGCGTGCCGTTGACGAGTTCTCCATACAGATAGAAAAAGGCGAGCTTTACGGCCTTATCGGACCAAACGGCGCAGGCAAGACAACTATCTTCAACCTGCTCACAGGCGTTTATAAGCCGACCGACGGCTCGATAGTCCTCGACGGTGAGGATATCACAGGCAAGTCAACTATCCAGATAAACCGCGCAGGTATCGCAAGAACATTCCAGAATATCAGACTTTTCCATAATCTCACCGTTATCGACAACGTTAAGGTAGGTCTGCATAATCACTATAAATACTCCGCAGGCACGGGCGTTTTCAGACTGCCAAAGTTCTTTCGCACCGAAAAGGAAATGAACAAAAAGGCTCTTGAGCTGCTGCGCGTTTTCGACCTTGAGGGCGAGGCTTACCTGCCTGCATCGGGACTGCCGTACGGCAAGCAGAGAAAACTTGAGATAGCAAGAGCGCTCGCTACCGAGCCCAAGCTGCTGCTTCTTGACGAGCCTGCCGCAGGCATGAACCCCAACGAGACCGCAGAGCTTATGAACACTATCCGCTTTGTGCGCGATAACTTCGATATGACAGTTCTTCTGATCGAGCATGATATGAGCCTTGTTTCAGGTATCTGCGAGAGGCTTTCGGTGCTCAACTTCGGTCAGCTGCTTTGTCAGGGCGAGACCTCAGAGGTGCTTTCAAATCCCGAGGTCATCACCGCATATCTTGGAGAATAAGGAGGGCGATAATATGGCAATGCTTGAGATAAAGGATCTTTGTGTCAACTACGGCGTCATCAAAGCCCTCAAGGGTATATCCTTCGAGGTCAACGAGGGCGAGGTCATCGCTCTTATCGGCGCGAACGGCGCGGGTAAGACCACCACGCTGCACACCATCACTGGACTGCTCAGCGCAAAGTCGGGCAGCATCGTGCTTGACGGCAAGGATATAACCAGGACACCTGCGCATAAGATAGTAAAAATGGGTATCGCACACGTTCCCGAGGGCAGACGCATCTTTCAGAACCTTACGGTGCTTGATAATATACGCCTTGGCGCTTTCACAAGAAAGGACAAGGATGCTATTGCAGAGGATGTCGAAAAGGTCTATAAGCTGTTCCCAAGGCTTGAGGAGAGAAAAACGCAGATCGCAGGAACTCTCTCGGGCGGCGAGCAGCAGATGCTCGCAATGGGCAGAGCGCTTATGTCAAAGCCCAGGATAGTCGTTATGGACGAACCCTCAATGGGACTTTCCCCTATACTCGTCAGCGAGATATTCGATATCATCGAGTCGATAAGAAAGCAGGGGACTACCGTTCTGCTGGTCGAGCAGAATGCGAAAAAAGCTCTCGCTATTTCAGACAGAGCGTATGTTCTGGAAACGGGAAAGATAGTGCTTTCGGGCAAGGCAAGCGACCTTATCAATGATGAGTCTGTTAAAAAGGCTTATCTCGGAGAATAGGAGGATACGCATGGCAAGGATCATCACTATTGCAAGAGGTATGGGAAGCGGCGGAAGAACGATCGGCAGGATGCTCTCCGAACAGCTTGGTATGAAGTACTACGATAAGGAGCTTATTAAACTCGCCAGCGAGTACAGCGGTATCAACGAGGCTTTCTTCGGCAGGGTGGACGAAAAGGTGAAAACCTCCTTCATCCGCAAAAACGGCGTCTATAAGGGCGGACTTATCGACCCGTCCAGCAAGGACTTCACAAGCGACAGAAACCTTTTCAACTTCCAGGCAAAGATAATCAAGGAGCTCGCTGAAAAAGAGCCTGCCGTAATAGTCGGAAGGTGCGCAGATTTCGTGCTTGCGGATAAGCAGGACGTTATAAAGCTGTTCATCTTCTGCGATATGCAGACCGCAGTGCATAACGTTATCGAAGCCTACGGCGGAACAGAAGCCTCGGCAAGAAAACTTATCGAAAAGACCGATAAGGACAGAAGCACCTACTACGAGCATTATACAGGCAGGAACTGGGAAGATGCAAGGAATTATAACATATGCCTCGATACCAGCCGTATGGATTACCAGACCTGCGTCGATATAATAAAGGGCTTTATTGATATAAAATACAATAAATAAGCGTGTTGTTGAAAAAACGTGCGCGTTTTTGGTGAATGTATACATTTTTTGATATTTCTCGTTATGATGTCTTGACAAATGTGTTAGATTTGTGATACAATAAATGAAGAAATATTAAATTGGTGTCAGTGTGCCTTGGTTTTGAAATAGACCGGGGCAGTCAGTGTTGTCTCTAATTGAAAAGATAAGCGCAAAAGCGGCATATCCGTCAAGCGTGAATGCTTTTTGGGGAATATAAATTCTATATGAAAGGAGTAGCTGCCCTTGGCGGTGAAACGATTATTCTTTCACGGTCATAAAATGGCAGCGCAAATTCAATGCTATTCGATGAAATGAGCCAGGTAGCCAGAAATGTTGTGACTCAGAGAATGAGCAGCAATATGCCCTTGAGTTTCAACGATACCATCTGCGTAGCATACACATCCAGCAGCAAGATCTATGTTGGTGTCAGCAGCGTTACGATGGTAAACAATATGCCTATGCAGTTCCATGCAGAAGTTGATATGTGCAACAATGTGATGCGTGAGAACGATACGGCTATTCAGGAGATGGCAGTGTTCAATGCAGCAAGCCTGCAGCCGATGCTCCCCTGTACAGATTGTGCAGCAAGGATAATGGCAATGAATCCTGCAAACTCAAATACACTTGTGTTACTGCCCACCCAGAATGTTGCTTTGTCACAGATGGGTGCGTACATACAGTCGCAAAGCCAGCCTCAGATGCCTATGGGTCAGGGTATGGTTTACAATGGTATGCCCGTCAATATGGGACAGTATCAGGCAATGCCGTACGGTGGTATGCCGATGCAGGGTATGGGTCAGCCTATGCCCGCGCAGCAGTACGCTATGCCCGGTCAGCCTCAGCAGTATGCTATGCCTCCGCAGACTCCTGCACAGCCGGCAGCACCGGTAACATCGCAGTATGCAGGAACAAAGAGCCAGTATACCGAAACTACATCGCAGTACCTCGAAAGCGGCGATACAGACAGCGGAAGCTATCTGAAAGGCCGTCTTGACAAGCTGTTCAGCGTCGAGGACGAGATGGATATCGAAGACATGAAGGCTAAAAAGGCACAGGAAAAAGCTGCGCAAAAGAAAAAACGTAAATTCTTTAAGGAAGAGAGTGAAGATTAATGTCTAAAACCGTAAGACGAATTATCACGACGTCCATTGTAATCATCGCTATCATCGCGCTGACTATCATAATGGTCATCAATACGTCGTCAAAAACACGTAAGAACGCTATCGACAACATGAAGTCGATAACCAACCAGCAGGCATCTATGATCCAGAGCTTCGTTGAGAACGCCGAGAATACCCTTATGGGCTTCGGTGCATCTCCTGAGGTAAAGGACCTGCTCAGAGCAGTTCAGGGCAGAGAGGATATCTCCGCTGCCGAGAAACCTGAGGATCTCCAAAAAGCAGCAGGCAAGGATATAGTTGCAAGTTCAGCTCTTGAAAAGGCTCAGAAGTATACCGAGTCCTTCTCAAAGACCATCACCGGTGTCGAGGGTCTGTGGGTAGGTGACTGGGATACTCACTGCCTTACTCATACCGATCCTAATAATACGGGTATGACAACAAGAAACGCTAAGAAGGATCCTGAAAAGTTCGCTAAGCCTCTTGAGACTCTGCGTAACGGACTTATCAACGCAGGCGACGGCGTTTACAACGTTGGTATCATCATGTCACCTGCTACAAAGAAGCAGATCATTTCCATGTACAAGATCGTTAAGGACGATAACGGCGAACCACTCGGATTCGTTGGTCTTGGTATCTTCACAGATAGGCTGGTAGACGCTCTTAAAAACGTTGAATCAGACTCAAACTTCTACATGGTAAACTCACTTGATAACAACTACATCTTCCATAACGATTCCGATAAGGTCGCTACCACTGCAAGCGAAAAGGAAGTTCTTGACCTTACCAACAAGTATAAGAACACCGTTGATGACGAAGACGGCGACTTCGAGGACGGCAACAACGTAACATTCTACTCCTACATGAGCGATAATCACTGGATCCTGTTCAACGAAACACCATCCAAGGATGTATTTGAATTCTCAAGATCCATCAACCTTGAGATGATCATCTTCTGCGCAGTATGTATCATACTTATCATCATATTCAACATCGTTTCTATCAGACAGGAAGCTACTCTGCAAAGACTTGAACAGTCCAAGAGAAAGCAGGCCGCTATCACCAAGAACCTGCATATCGCAGCCCTCAAGGATATCCTTACAGACGTTAACAACAGAATCAAGTTCGTTGATGACTTCGGTAAGGACGACGACGGCAATAATAAGATAGATGACTGCCCGAACGCACCTTACTGCTTCGCTATGTACTCTATCTCCAGATTCTCCGAGGTAAACATCAACTACGGTCACGACGTTGGTGACGCTGCACTCGCATCCACAGCAGATATCCTCAAGGAGAAGTTCGGTGCACAGAACGTTTACAGAACAGGTTCTGACGAGTTCGTTGTAGCTATCAAGAGCGATACGAGCGACACACATCAGGTAGTTACCGATGTTAACGAGACACTCGGCGAGCTGATGAGACCTCGTAAGCTGGGTAATGATATCGTTTCTCTGCAGTATGCAGCAGCGGTTGTTAAGAAGGGTACGGCTATCTCGCCTGCAGTTCTTATCACTCTGAAGGATATCATCAACAAGAACGGCGTTTCTATGGACAATACTGCAACATATGTTGATATGGACGCATATTGATCCGCGCAATAGCTGAATAAAATAGTCCGCAGGCCGATACTTTGGTCTGCGGACTTTTTGCGTCTGCGCAGTAAAATCTGTATTTTTGGAAAGAGGTTTAATTATTAAACAAAGTACATAAAAAACTCAATAAATAAATCAAGAAAATTGGGAAATACCATAAGAATAATATTGACAATCTATAAATTTTGTTGTATAATTTTAATATGTATAAGAGTTGCGATAATTCTATTATTCTGCCCGCTGGGCAGTGGTGTAAAGCTCTTTTTGAGGGCTGAATTTTTTTCATAGGAGCTTCCTGTAGAAAATAAAATATGAAGGTTGCAAAAAAGAACACCTCGATGTAGAATGTAAATACTGACGAAGCGAAAGTTAGTAATACAAACTACAGG
>Ga0256404_1009985_pt1 | contig 13334 bp, 11 predicted proteins | sample RumenRJG_01DNA_FD_185990 | JGI IMG/M metagenome (GOLD analysis project Ga0256404, IMG submission 185990) | Bovine rumen microbial communities from Lethbridge, Alberta, Canada - RJG_01 | ecosystem: Host-associated > Mammals > Digestive system > Stomach > Rumen | place: Canada: Alberta | collected...
TTATTCTTCTATAATAAATAGCTCTTTCATTATTCCAACTTCTAAATACTGCTTTAACAGCTTCAATTAATTGAGTAAATGGTTCTTGTGGAAAATCTTCTCCAGCAAATTCTTTATAAGCTTTTTTAAATAAATCTGTAAGTTCTACCATATCATTTTCATCTAAATCAATGTCATTTTTAACATCTTTTTTAGTTTTAACTTCGTCAATGATAGTTTCAAATTTACTCTTAGAATAACCTTTTACTACATCTGCAAACATTTGAATAAATCTTCTATATGAGTCATATACAAATCTTTTATTGCCAATTTTTTCAGCAAAAGATGCAGCTATTTCATCATTTAAACCTAAATTAAGCACTGTATCCATCATACCAGGCATACTGGCACGAGCTCCGCTTCGTACACTTACAAGTAGTGGATTAGTTTTATCACCAAATTTTTTACCACTTTTTTCTTCAAGTTTAGATAAAGCTTCTTTAATTTGACTTATTACTTCTTCACTTAATACCTTTCCATCATCATAATATTTGTTACAAGCCTCAGTTGTAACTGTAAATCCACTTGGAACAGGCATACCAATATTAGTCATTTCTGCTAAATTAGCACCTTTACCTCCAAGAAGATTTCTCATATCTTTGTTTCCTTCTTGAAACAAATAAACATATTTTTCCATAAAATCCTCCATATATTTATTTTATCATTTATAAGCTAGTTGAACAAGAAAAAATATGTCAAATTTACATACTTTTGATATTAATTAAAAATTAAGAAAATAAACCCGATTATGGACCCGATTATTGTCTTTTATCTAAATCATCGTTTGTGCCTACCATTTCGTATTATATTTAACGCCAATATAAATATCTCCCCCATCAGTATTCAAAAAACTTACAACTTCTTTTTCTAATTTATCATTTAACATTACCAATTCCCTTTATTAATTATCTTTAATCTTTTAGATATTTAAATTATAACATGTGTTTGGCAATATATCGATACATTATTTATATTAAAAAGCAAAAAAATATATAGAATGTTCTCCTATATATCTTTCTTTATAAACATGGCATCTCCAAATGAGAAAAATCTAAAATCATGAGCTTTAGCATATTCATAAGCATTTAAAACATATTCTTTAGTTGCAAGCGTAGAAACTAGCATTACTAGAGTACTTTTAGGTAAATGGAAATTTGTAATAAGACCATCAATTGCTTTAAATTCAAAAGTGCCGGGATAAATAAATATATCAGTATCACCAGAACAAGCTATAAATTTATCATATTTATGAGCTACTGTTTCTAATACTCTAGTCGATGTTGTACCTACTGCATATATATTTCTTTTTTCTTCTTTAGCTTTATTTAATTTATCTGCAACATCTTTAGTCATTATATAATATTCACTATGCATGTGATGTTTAGTTATATCTTCTACTTCAACAGGTCTAAATGTGCCAAGACCTACATGAAGTGTTACATAAAGAATTTCTACTCCTTGTTTTTCTAACTTTTCAAGTAATTCTTTAGTAAAATGAAGTCCTGCGGTTGGTGCTGCTGCACTTCCAATATTTTTAGCATAAACAGTTTGATATCTAGACTGATCTTCTAAATTTTCATGAATATATGGCGGAAGGGGCATTGTTCCAAGTTTATCAAGTATTTCCATTAGAATACCTTCATAAATTAGTTTAACATGTACTATACCTTCATCAAGTTTTTCTATAACTTCTGCTTTTAGGGAACCATCACCAAAAGAAATAATTGTACCTACATGTAATCTTTTAGCAGGTTTTGCTAGGCATTCCCAGATATCTCCTTCTATATCTTTTAAAAGAAGTAATTCAATAACAGCTTTTGTATCTATTTTTTCTCCGATAATTCTAGCAGGTATAACTTTAGTATCATTTAATACTAAAACATCACCATTTTTTAAATAAGAACCTATATTTTTAAATATATCTTCTTTTATATTCCCATTTTCTTTATTTAGTAATAATAATTTAGATGCAGTCCTATCTTTAAGAGGTGTTTGTGCTATAAACTTTTCAGGCAAATCATAGTTGTATTCTTCTATATTCATTTTATTATTTCCTCAATTTTAGCTACTACTTCATCATTTATATCATCAATTGTTCTAATTATATCATCTTTAACACAAGTAATTTTTTTATAACCATATTTTTCAGTTAATTCAAGATATGCTTTTTCAGCTTGTTCAAGATGTGCTTTGTTTGATTCATGTTGATCAGGAGTTTCTTCCCTATTTTTCTTTAATATTGCTGCATATTCAAATGGCATGTATAAAAATATTACAGCATCTGGACGAGGTAATTCCATTATTTCAAATTCTAACTGATCTAGTTTTTGATACATTTTTTCTCTTTCTTCGCGTGTTTTTAATTTACCACCTTGGTGAGCCATGTTTGATTCAACATATCTATCAAGAATAACTATGTCACCATTTTCTAAGTGATTGTTTATAATACTTATATTGTATCTACGGTCTGCGGCATAATATGCTGAAGCTGCTAGGGCATCAACATTCGGTGCTCCTTCTGAAAACCAACCTTCACAGATATAAGATTTTCCTAAATATGGACCTCCGACAATTTTACCTGTTGGTGTGTCATACATTGGAAAAGAATAATTATAAATATTTACTCCCATTTTTTTAAATCTTGCCACTGTTTTTTTAACTTGTGTTTCTTTACCTGAACAATCTGTACCTTCAATTACTATTAATTTACCTTTTTTCATTATTTAGTCCCTCTTTCTTTAATATTAATTTTAGTCTTCCACATGATTCTTTTCCTTCACCACATATGTGTTTTGTTACACAGTCAGGTCCAAGATTAGCTGAATAATACGTTGATACTTCACCTATTAATTCATGCATTTTTGTAACTAAATTACGGATACACCATTGGGCTTTTGTACATTCCCTAAGGCGACATATCCAACGGAATGCTTCGCCATCAAAGTTTATAATAATATTTATTGTATTACCACTTAATGTAAAATATACTAAATCTTCTTCTTTAATGTTATATGATTTAAATTCTTCCCAGATTTCTTTATTTTTTCTAAATATTTCTTCATATTTTTGATTTAACCCGTCATTTTGTTTTATCTTTGGTGGTGTTGTATATTTTAATAAATCATTATTCGGTGCAAAATCAGGGATTGATAAAGATAATCTTCTATGTCTAGTAAAGTGAGTAAGTATTGCATATGGAACAGCAAATTGGAATCTCATATTTACTTGTCTTAAATCTTCATGATTTACTTCATTAAAGATTGATTTCATTAACTTAGCTTTTAACTCTTCATTATTTTTAATTAATTTATCATACATTAATTTTGCATCATGAACACTCTTACCACTTATTCGTGCTAAGGCATTGATAAATATTGTTTCATCTAAATTATCAGTGTGTGATAAAAGAACAGGTTCATCAAGTAAATCATATTCTTTTGTTATACCTAAGTCTTTTAGTATTTGTTCAGTTTCACTTTCTAATACTATTGGTTCTTTATCTACAACAGTATCTATATATGGTGCTCTAGTTTCTGATATTTTTTTTAGGAATTCACCAAGTTCTTTTAACTCAGTTATATTACTATACTTTGTTTTTGTTAAAAGACTAATCATTCTAGCTAAGCTAGTTCCATCTAGACCCATGATAATTTCAGAGTGATATGAATATGGCAAAACAAATCTTGCATCTTCTTTAGTTATACCAGAAGAAACAAAATATTCATATGAATCAAAAAGACTTTGCATATATTCATTATATTTTTCTTTTAACAATTCATTATCCGGAGAAATGCTTCCATCTTCGGTATGAAAATCTGGTGTGTAAAAACCAACACGTGAGAAATCTACTTCACGTCTTGATTTAATGGTAAATGATGAGAATCTTTCAGCAATGATTGTTTGTTCTACGACTGGGGTTACTCCAGATAAGGCAAAAACCATATAATCATGATCTATTGTTGAAGTGTGTCCCATTCCAATAACCATTTTAATAAATTTTAATGCTTTTTCATAATCACTCATAGATGTGTAGGCATCAAATACTGTCCCAGGCATTCTTGATAATTTTCCTGCTGCAGCACAAATTTGTACTTCTTTTTTTATGTATTCTTCATTTGTTACACCTAATAACTTTACTTCCATTTTTTTACCTCCATTTAATACCATAATGGATATTTACTTGTAAGTTCAAGTACTTCTTTTTCTAAATTTTCGATTATTTCTTTGTTATCACTATTTTTTAAAGCAGTTGCTATTATTTGCCCTATTTTTTCAAAGTCTTCTTTTTTTAATCCTCTTGTTGTCATTGCTGGTGATCCAAGTCTTAAACCACTTGTTATCATCGGAGGTTCAGTGTCTTTCGGAATAGTATTTTTGTTTGTTGTTATATGAATTTTATCTAAAACTTCTTCAGCTTCCTTACCAGTTAAACCACAACAACTTTTTACATCTACTAGAATTAAATGATTATCTGTTCCCCCAGATATAATTCTAAATCCTTCATTTGACAAAGTTTCAGCTAATGTTTTGATATTCTTTAGAACATTTTCTTGATAAATTTTAAATTCTGGTTGCAAAGCTTCATAAAAACACTGTGCTTTAGCAGCTATAACATGCATAAGTGGTCCACCTTGAAGACCTGGAAAAACTGTCTTATCAATTTTCTTAGCAATTTCGGGATCATTAGTTAATATTATACCACCTCGTGGTCCTCTTAAAGTTTTGTGAGTAGTTGATGTTACAACATGAGCGAAAGGTACTGGTGATGGGTGCAATCCCGCAGCAACTAACCCAGCTATATGAGCCATATCGACCATTAAATATGCTCCAGTCTTATCACATATTTCTCTAAATCTTTTAAAGTCTATTTTTCGTGAATATGCCGATGCTCCTGCTATAACCATCTTTGGTTTTTCTTTTAAAACTATTTTTTCTAACATTTCATAATCTATTGTTTCAGTTTCAGAATTTAAATCATATGGAATTATTTCATAATCTTTGCCACTAAAAGATGTCTGATGTCCATGGGTTAAATGGCCGCCATTAGAAAGACTCATGCTAACAATTTTATCACCATGATTAAGTAGTGCTCTATAAACAGCCATATTGGCACTAGAACCTGAATGAGGTTGAACATTTGCATAAAGGCATCCAAATAACTCTTTAGCATAATTTATAGCTTGAGTTTCAAAAACATCAATATTTTCACAACCACCATAATATCTCTTACCTGGATAGCCTTCAGCATATTTATTAGTTAAAATACTTCCTTGTAGTTTTAATATATCATTTGAAACATAGTTTTCACTAGCAATTAGTTCAATATTGTCTTCTTGCCTTTTTCTTTCCTTTCTTAATGCTTCCTCAAGTATTTTATCCATATTATTTTTCTCCTTCTTTCATTTCTATCAAATTATCAATTATCATTGCAACTGTCATTGGACCAACACCACCTGGATTTGGTGTAAAATATGATGCTGCCTCATATGCTTTTTTGTCAATATCCCCTATAATTTTACCATCAATTTTAGATACACCAACATCAACTAGAACAGCTCCAGCTTTAACCATATCTTTAGTTATCATGTTAGCTTTACCAACGGCAGCCACTAAAATATCAGCATTTTTTGTGATTTTTTCTAAATTTTTAGTCTTACTATGACATAATGTAACTGTGGCATTTCTATTTTCTAAAGCTAAAGCTAAAGGCTTACCAACTATATTGCCCCTTCCCACAATCACAATGTTTGCTCCTTCAATTTGAATATTATAATGTTCAAGCAATTTTATAATTCCTTTAACTGTACAAGGAAGTATATTTTTTCTATTCAAATATAGGTTGTAAACATTTTCTTTTGTAAATCCATCAACATCTTTATTTTGCTTTATCAAACTAGAACATTTATCAAAATCTAAATGTTTTGGTATTGGACTTTGTAAAATAATACCTGTTATAGTTTCATCTTCATTAAGTTCATTTATTAAATTTATTAAATCGCTTTCCAAAATATTTTCATCTAAATGATAAACTTTAGCATCAATACCAACATTCATACAACACTTAACCTTATTATTTATATAGATTTTGCTTGCATCGTTTTCTCCGACTTCAATTATAGCAAGTTTTATTTTAAAATTATTATCAATTATTTTTTCTTTATATTTTAAAAGTAATTCATCTCTTAATTTTTTTCCATCTAAAAGCATATGTACCTCCCTAAAATAGTGCCATATTATGATCAATGCCTAAATGTTTATACGCTTTTTCACATGCAACACGACCACTTCTTGTTCTTTTTATAAAACCTTCTTGAAGTAAAAAAGGCTCAACAACATCTTCGATTGTTGTAATTTCTTCACCAATTGCTGTTGATATTGTTTCAACTCCAACAGGTCCACCATTAAATTTAGTGATTAAAGCCTCTAAATACTCTATATCTACATTATCAAGTCCGTAAGTATCAACATTTAATCTTTCCAAAGCTTTTAAAGTAATATCTAAATCTATTAAACCCGTACCTTCAACTAAAGCAAAATCTCTTACTCTTTTGAATAATCTATTAGCAAGTCTTGGAGTTTTTCTACTTCTTCTAGCTAGTTCCATAGCGGCATCATCATTTATATTCATACTTAAAACTCTGCTTGTTCTTTTGACAATTTGTGATAGCTCTTCATCACTATAAAATTCAAGTTTATTGACTATTCCAAAACGATCGCGAAGAGGATTAGATAAATCTCCAGCTCTAGTTGTAGCTCCAACTAAAGTAAATGGTGGCAAATCAATTTTTATAGATCTACTTTTTCCTTCTTGACCAATCACAACATTTATTGTAAAATCTTCCATTGCAGAATAAAGTATTTCTTCGACTACTGCTGGAATTCTATGAATTTCATCAATAAATAAAACATCGCCCGGTTCAAGTGTTGAAAGAATTGCTGCTAAATCACCACTTTTTTCAATAGAGGGTCCTGTTGCTGTTTTAATATTACTACCAAGTTCATTAGCTATAATATGAGCAAGTGTAGTTTTACCAAGGCCTGGAGGGCCATACAAAAGCACATGATCTAAAGGTTCATTACGCATTTTAGCTGCTTCAATGAAAATATGAAGATTTTCTTTTATTTTCTTTTGGCCAACATATTCATCTAAACTTTCAGGTCTTATATTTTTATCAAAAACATCTTCAACTCTTAAATTGCTATCTATTATTCTATCATCCATTATTTATCCCCCATTTCAGCAATTATTTTTTCTATTTCAAGCCAATTTTTAACCACTATGTGGTTACTTTTATCATTTTCTACCATTCTTAATGTTTTAATATTAGCTTTTTTCATTTCATTTAAAACTTGTTCTTTATCATCAATAAAAATATCAAGTTTATAATCTAATGCCGCACCCTCTTTACTATCTTTAAAAAATACAATTTCATCAAAAGGTATATTCATCTTTTCAAAATACATACTAGTTAAGCATAATGTTTTTAAATTAACTAACCCATCTGTTTTTTCAGCACCTCGTGCTGTTATGAATATTATTTTATAACCTAGCTTATGCCACTTATTTAATACAGTTGTAACATGTGGTTTCAATTTTACATTATATACTATTTCTTCTAAATATCTAGTTAAAAAATCCACAAGGTCAGCTTTACTAAGATTATGATAATCTTGATTTTCATCGTACCTATTATCATTTTTGACAAGATAATTAGCTAAAAGTGATGTTTCTGTTATCGTATTATCTATATCAATACCAATATTCATTTTATAACCACCACCTTAACACACTAAAGTTATTATATAACATATTTTTAAATTAGCCAATAACATTTTCAAATTTTTATTACAAATTAATTATACCAAACAAATATTTGATTGTCAAATAAAAAAATATAAATTTTTTTATTAAAAATTATTGTAGAAAATTAAATTATAGTGTATAATAATTAAAGAATAAAGGAATTGTGTGATACAGATGTTTAGAGATTTTGACTACGAAAATAAACCTGTTGTTGATATCGTAAATGAAATGATCATTGATGCCATAAAGAAAAAAGCATCTGATATTCATTTTGACCCAACTGAAGAGTATCTTAATGTCCGCATTAGAATAGATGGGGAACTTTTAGAGTATGCCAAAGTTCCTGCTTTTGTTAAGAAAAATCTTTTAACCAGAATTAAAATTATAAGTGGTATGAACATTACTGAATCACGTCTTCCTCAAGATGGTGCAATTAAAAATATTGGTGATATTGATGGTCTGGATCTCCGTGTTTCTTCTCTACCCATAGTTGATGGTGAAAAAATAGTTATCCGTATTCTAAATTATACAATGTCATCTGGTGGGCTTGAAAATTTAGGACTTTCACCAAAGAACTTAGATAAAATAAATAAATTAATAAAGATGCCAAACGGTATCATTATGGTTGCTGGGGCTACTGGTTCAGGAAAATCAACTACTGTTTATAGTATGCTACAAATTTTAAATACTGTTTCAAGAAACATAATTACGGTTGAAGACCCCGTCGAAATGAAAATTGCAGGTATTAATCAAGTTCAAGTTATGAGTGATATTGGCCTTACATTTGGTAATACTTTAAGAAGTATTCTTCGTCAAGACCCAGATGTTATAATGATCGGAGAAATTCGTGATGATGAAACTGCTCGTATAGCTGTTCGTGCATCTATTACTGGACACTTAGTTTTATCCACAATTCACACCAACAATTCCCTTAATACAATTGAAAGATTACTAGATATGGAAGTTGAAAGATACTTATTAGGTAGTGCTTTAACTGGTATTATTTCGCAAAGACTTGTTAAAAGATTATGTCCAAAATGTCGAACAAGTAGACCTACCACAAATTATGAAAAAGTTTTATTTGAAAAAGTTTTAGGAAAAGAAGTTAACGAAGTTTATATACCACGTGGATGTAGCGAATGTATCAATGGTTATACAGGTCGTATTGCCATTCATGAAGTATTAGAAATAACTCAAGATATACGTGATGCAATAACTAATAATATCCGTAAAAATGAATTAAGAAATTTAGTTTATAAAAAATCTGATGTAACATCTCTTTTAGAAGATGGACTTGAAAAAGTTGTATCAGGTCTTACAAGTGTTGATGAAATACTTAGAGTAATTGATGTTGATGATGACATTGGTGAAGATGATACAGATATTAAAGATGCTTTTATTGGTAAAATAAGCAATCAAGCTGAAATTGAAACATTATAAAAATAAGATACCACATTATGTGATATCTTATTTTTGTATTTAATTATTTAGCTGTATAATAGAATACTGCACTATTTTCTGTTGTATTTTTAACGCTATACATACCAGTTGCTTCAATACCATTACTACATGATTGTGGTTCTACTTTTTCACCTGTAGCAGTAAGCACTCCTCCAATAATATTTAAAGTACCAGATTTAATACCTATTACTCCATTACCTGTAAGTTCACCACCACTTATTGTAGTAGTAGCTCCTTGTGGTTGATATATAGCATATCCAGTTGGAACATTAATTTTACCACCAGAAATATTAATTGTTGAATTGTCTTTTTCTGTACCATTACCGCTTATACCATAGCCATTGTCTGTAACATTTATATTACCTGCAAAATTTAATGTCGCTTTTCCATAAATTGTTATACCAAAATCTGAAGCAGTAATATTTACATCTTCTTCAATGTTTAATGTAGACGTTTCATCGATTTGAATTGCAGTTGTTCCTTCAATATTACCATTTTTAATAGTAAGTCTTGCATTACCAACAGTAGCACCTAAATAGTCTCCATTGGTAATTGTTTTACCATTTAAATCTAAAATTGTATTTTCAGTAAATACTGCATGGAATGGTAAAGTGATGTTATCAAGTAGTTTTACTTCTTTAGCAGAAAGTGTTCTACTACTGTATTATAGTCATTACCAATATTTGCATACTTAACACCATCAGCGATAAGTGTAGCTTTTGTATTATTATATAGAATTGTATTATTTTCACCAAAAGATTTAGTTAAATCAAAATTAAATTCTGGAGTACTCTTTGTTGGATTATATACTCTAATAACATTGGCTTTTTCACTTGTTATCGTTCCACCTGTAATATTTATATTTAATGATTGAGTATCTATTTGATTATTTGTTTGATAATGTTTATAATATGTATCATTAACTTCAACAAAAATTGCATCACCAGTTGGATTAAATCCATTACCAGTAGGTTTCAAGTTTTTATCAGGAGTTTTATCACCAGTTGCAGTAATTTTTCCACCTGTAATATTTAAATTTCCAAGTTTAATTCCAATACCAGTTTTACCAATAATTTCTCCACCAAAAATATTAACATTCATATAACTTGGCATGTAAATAGCTGAGTCACTAGTACTTTCCAATTTAGCACCATCATAAATATTAACTGTAATATTTTGAAGATATTGTCCGCTATAGTTTCCACTTATTGTATATGCACCATCTGTTAGAATAGTTCCATACACATCTAATGTAGAATTGCTACCTAAAACTGTAATGCCATACCAATTAACTTTTAAAGTAAAGTCTTTTTCTAATATAATATTAGTTCCTTTTAAATCAAATACAGTATTTTCTTTTCCTTTACCTGCTAGTTGGCCTATTTGAATTACACCATACGGTGAGTCTTCAGTTCTAACCAAAGATCCATTTTTAAATATAATTTTACCTCCGTTACCACTTGCAATAAGTATAGCGGGTTCTGCATATTTACCAGTATTTGCATTAGCGGTAACAGTTTTACCATTAAAGTTAATAATTATATCATTATTTATATCAATTTTATTTTGAGTAGCAATATTAAAATCTTTTAACACAGTTATTTCTCTTGATCCTGCTTCAATAGCACTTTGAATTGAACTAAAATAACCTCTTTCTGTTTTTAATACTGTATCACTAGCTAAAACATTGATTATTTTAGTAACTTCAGTTACACTACCATTATCATAAGATATTAAATATTTTATAGTATAAGTTCCAACCTCACTAAATTTTAATGTAGCTTTTTTACTAATATTTTCAATAACTATTTCTTTATCATAATTTGCTGTTAGGGAATTACCACCATTAATTGCAATAAGATTTACCGTAGCTTTAACACCATTATAATCATTTGAAGTAATACCAAATAATATTTCAAGTTCTTCATTTACATAAACTTCATCATCTGATAAAACACTAACTTCTGGGCTTATCTTAATAATTGGATTATCCAATTCTTCAGTTTTTTCTGTATCAGCTTTAGATAAATCTACAGATGCTATTACATTATTTGTTGAAAATGTAAAGCCTCCTATCCATGAAGCTGGAACAATTATTTTTCCATCTTCAACTTTGAAATTCATTCTAGCACCTGGAGCATTAGGTGTAATACTTCCATCATCAACTACTCCATCAAATGAAACCTCAATTGTTTTTTCTTTATTATTTACATAATATAAATCTAAATTGTTTTCTAAAATTTGTTTTTCTTCTTTATTTAATTCTACTAATTCTGTTCCATCTGATGCTACCATAGACCAAGTTTCATCTAATGCACAATAGTAATAAGTTTTAATATCATTACTATTAAAATTAGTATTACCAAATATCATATATTGTAAATAAGCTTCATTAGCACCTGCCGTAGCTGCACGTGATGCAGTTATTGTAAAATTACCTTCAAATTTAGATGAACCAATAACATATACGTCATTTGCATATGTATCAGTATTTTCTTTTATAGTAGCACTTACTGTTAAATTGAAAATAAATATTGCTAATAACGCTATACATATTTTATAAATATTCTTCATTTTCTATTTCCTTTCTAATTATTTAATCTTGGATTTTCTATTTTTACTATTTTATTTTTATTAATGTCTAACCCTGTTTCAGGAATTAATGTAGCAAAAGTACCCTTAGATGTTGTAATATCCACATAACCTAGTACTTTAACTCCATCTTTTAATACAAATACTTTTGCTTGGCCAACAATAGATCCTTCTAAGTCTTCCATTTTATAACTAATAACAGGTACATATTCCCATTTAGCTTTTAAAGTAATATCTTTTGTTACTTTACTACTAAAGTCATATGCCGCATCATTTAAATACCAACCTACAAATTTATATTTATTCTTTGTAGGATCACTTGGTTTAGTTACTAACTTGTTTTCTTTAACAACTTGTTTTGCTATACTAGATCCTCCATCTGTATTAAATATAACTGTATACTCTTTAACTTTAACTTCTTCTTTAGTCCATTTAGCTATTAAAGTAATGTCCTTTGTTACTTTACTATTAAAGTTATATACTTTTCCATCTAAAGTCCAGCCTGCAAATACATAACCGTCTTTTGTTGGATTTGTTGGTCTAGTAACTTTTCCATTTTCAGCAACTATTTGTTTAGCTACATTTGAACCACCATTAGTACCAAAAGTTACTTGATAATTTTTCTTTACTTTTTCCCATTTAGCTACTAAAGTTAAATTACTATTAACAGCATCTCCTATTTTAACTTCATTTTTGCCATTATACCACCCAATAAACTTATAATCATCTCTTATTGGAACGGGTAATTTAGTTATTTTATTATCTTTAATTGTAACTTTATCAACCGTTTTACCTCCATTTGAATCAAAAGTAATAGTATAAGTATTTTCTTTAGCTATCCAACTAGCCTTCAAAATAATTTTTTTATTTACCTTTGTGTTAAAATCATATGCTTTTCCATCTAAAGTCCATTTGTCAAATGTATATCCATCTTTAGTTGGATCACTTGGTTTAGTTACTACACTACCCTTTTTAATTTTAATAGACTCTACGATTGAACCACCATTACTATCAAATGTAACTTCTACTTTTTTTGTACCATTGAGTAAAAGTACTGCACCAACTACTCCAACAACTATAATTGGTACTATAATTAGTAATATTTTTTTCATAATCTCTTCCTTTCTAATTAAAATATATTACTTAATAATGATTTACTTTCAAAAATCATCTCCTTTTATGGTAAGAAAAAACATAAAACTACTTATATAGAATGTTTTTCGGTCAAAAAATAAACATAAAATTAATACTATTAACTATATCCATATTAATTCCCACTTACCTAATAAAATAATATCATTTATAAGATGCTTAGTCAATATAATAACTATATGTTAATTTAAATGTGAAGTGCAACACTTCAGTATTGAAAAAGACATATGAATAACCTATAATATCTATTCGCAATAAACAGAAAGGAAAATTCATATGTCTGAAA
>Ga0256404_1009986_pt1 | contig 13332 bp, 13 predicted proteins | sample RumenRJG_01DNA_FD_185990 | JGI IMG/M metagenome (GOLD analysis project Ga0256404, IMG submission 185990) | Bovine rumen microbial communities from Lethbridge, Alberta, Canada - RJG_01 | ecosystem: Host-associated > Mammals > Digestive system > Stomach > Rumen | place: Canada: Alberta | collected...
AAGCCATTCAGAGAGAAGACACATTCACAATAGAAACGAGGATCATCGATGTTCAAAATGATCCTGCTTTCGGCGATTACGGCAGGCTGCTCTTTCCTGTAAACAGCGGATATATGAGCGGTGATACACTGGGGAGTCTTCGTCTTACCTGGTACAACAACATTGATCCGGATAAGACTGTGGAGATCTGCAACTACATGAGAGATCATGCGGAAACCGGGGATACCATCTTTTATGACATTTATACGGAAGAAGAAAAGAAAGCGGATTCCGCCAAAAGAGATACCGGTCTGTTTTTCTTCAAGGGTGATCCCGGTAAAAAGTTTGCGGTCGTAAACGCCGGCGGCGGCTTTGCCTACGTTGGCGCGATGCACGACAGCTTTCCGCATGCTCTGGAGCTCTCAAAGATGGGCTACAACGCTTTTGCTCTGATCTACCGTCCGGGTGCGCAGACAGCCTGTGAGGATCTCGCCAGGGCAATAGCCTTCATCTTTGAGCATGCAGACGAGCTGGAAGTCGATACATCCGATTATTCCCTTTGGGGAGGCTCGGCAGGAGCCAGAATGGCAGCATGGCTTGGCAGTTACGGCACAGAGAGTTTCGGAGAAGATGCTTATCCCCGTCCGGCTGCAGTATTTGTCAATTATACCGGGCTTTCAGAAGTATATGGCAATGAACCGCCTACCTACAGCGCTGTCGGGACAAGCGACGGCATTGCTTCCTACAGAACGATGGAACGGCGTATCAATGCCATTCAGGCAAACGGAACGGATGCAGAGATCGAAGTCTTTCATGGTCTGTCCCATGGCTTCGGGCTTGGCACAGGCACTGTTGCGGAGGGCTGGATCGACCGCGCCGTGGCATTCTGGGAACGCAATATGAAAAACGAGTAAGCGGATCCGGAGAGAGATATCGCAAGAAATCGTTTGGCTGGTACAAAAAAGTAATTGAAAGCAACGGAGAAGTCTTAGAGTAAGAGTAAACAAAGGCCGGAGCAGCCCTTCCGGGGAGCCTGCTCCGGCTGTTTTTGCATGGATCAAAAACGACCGAAAAAGCTCTGAATGGAAACCTGCCAGTGTGATGATAGGGCTCGATTTACTTACTAAAATTTGGTAATATATAGTAAGTAAAGGGGGACGCATGAGAACATTCGATTACAGCTTTTTGAAAAATCATATACCGGGTCAGATCGTCAGTATTTCCAATGTTATTTCTGATTTGAACGCAAAGGAAACTATACGCAGAAAACAGAATCCGAAGGCATTTGATGCGCTGAAACAGAGGGCAATCGTTGAATCTGTAAAGGGGAGTAATGCAATTGAGGGAATTGTGACGACAGACGACCGCATTTTGGATCTGGTGAAAGGTGCTGTTCCTGTTTCCCATGATGAGAAGGAGATTTCCGGGTTTAAAGACGCGCTTTCCATGATTCACAATGGGTACAGGACAATGGATCTTACCGAAGATTTTCTCTTACAGATGCACAGGATGATAACGGGTGCTGTTTCTGTGGAGGAAGCGGGAAAGTTTAAAAAGAATAATAATCTGATTATGGAGTATACTCCTGATGGAAAGCGGCGGGTTAGATTCAGACCTGTAGAAGCAGCAGAGACGCCTGATGCGATTGAACAGCTTATTCTGGCTTACATGGATGCCAGGTACATGAGGATATGATTTATGATAAAGATACTGTTTGTCTGCCACGGCAGGGTATTCCTTTTTGCCTGAGACCCTTGTATTTACTGGACTTCCGGAAATTCCGGGCGGGAAGTTGGGACACTTTTGGGACAGTTGAAGATTGTGATATAGCTCAGAACAGCCGGTGCAGGCTCCTGATGAAGGAGCCTGCACCGGCTGTCGCTATCTGGATTCAGCTGTTAAAAATCTCTATACCGAGGGCGGTAAGTATGACTATGCCCAGATGAACCAGAAGTATAGATATCCGGTAATTACTGCAGTTAAGGTGTAAGGAATACCTATCTGCATAAAGTCTTTGAAAGAAACCTGATATCCTTCTTTTTTAAGCAGACCGACAGCAGTAATATTTGCGGATGCTCCGACAGGAGTTATGTTACCTCCTAATGTTGCACCGGACAGCAGTCCAAAGTATAAAAGATATGGCTCCATGCCTAATGCAGCTGTTACCGCTGTCAAAACAGGCAGCATGGTCGCCACATAAGGAATGTTGTCCACAAAGGCGGAGATCAGCACAGATCCCCAGACTACGATGGTGTATAACAGAAATTTATTATTACCACCGAAGTGTATAATAAGGTTTGCAAAGTCATCTATGATGCCTGCATTCGTAAGGCCGCCAATTACAATAAACAGCCCAAGAAGGAGACCAAGTGTTTCAAAATCAAGATTTTTGAAAGCGGCGATTGCGCGATCTGCGTTTTTTTCCTGAATCAAATCGATCAAGACAGTGATGAGTGCCAGCAAACAGCATATAACACCATTTATCATCGGTGGTGAGTCTGGAATAAAAGAAGCTGCAATAAGGGAGGCAACCATAAGGAGCAGCATTGCGGTGGGCACATAGTTGTTGATAGAGACAGAGGTTTTCTCCCTTGTCGAGAGCGGGGCTTTCTGTTTTCGGAACAGGAACATCATGACAGGGATCGTAGCAAGCGCTCCGAGTTCTACTGCAAAAAAGATTCCGGGCCGCCCTTTCATCCAAAAGAAGTTCATAAAATTCATGTCTGCATAGTCGCCTAACATGATTGATGTCGTATCTCCGACAAGTGTGGCGGCACCCTGCAGATTTGAAGAAACTGCGATGGATAGAATGATTCCCACAGGGCTTAGTTTCAGTTTTTTGCATATTGCCATTCCTACAGGAGCCACCATCAATACGGTGGCAACATTGTCGATCAAGGCAGAGATCACACCGGCAAAAAGGGACATCAGGATGGTGACCCACATAAAGTTCCTGGATTTTTTCAGCAGAATATCTGCCAAAAGGCTTGGCATCTGAGAATCAATGAAATAGTAAACGATGATCATTGTTCCCGACATCATCAGCAGTACATTCCAGTTTATCGTTGACATCAAACGATTCGGGGGCAATATGCCTGAAAGCAGAAAGATTACTGCCACTGACAGGGCGTAAAACGGTCTGTATGCTGGTTTGGCGATCATAAGGATATACATCAGAACAAACAGGATGAAAGCAAAAATCTTCATACCAGCACCTCTATTCGACATCCTCAAAAGGAACCTTTCCCTTCAAGACCTCCCGTAGTTCTTCCGGATGGTCGATGGCATAAAAAGCGAATGTATCGCAGGGGGAAACACCGTCGTCTCCGGGATTACCGAAGAAAGCGATCTCGCGCCATTTGCCGGGTTTGGAAATGACTGCTTTTTCCCCACAGAGCAGGGAGATGTGTCCGTCGGAATCTTCTTTGAATGCACACTTCGGAATGCGGGGGTAGTCAATTTCCCTGTTCTGATCAGCCAGGATCAGAAGACGCTTATCCGTTGCAGCATAAACAGAATCTTTTAGTTTCATGGATCGGGTCACAAAGAGGATTGGGCTGGCTGCGCAGGCGATTAACAGCGCAGCGACGATCCCCCATTTGATTCCGGCATCGAGATAAATCGCCGTGCCGATGTAAAGGGCTTCGATGAGGATACAAATCCCTGTGTACAGGATGCTTCGGTGGATCAATTCGGGCTTGTTTGTGGCATCCAGTACCTCATAATTCTCCGGTTTTCCGCTCCATAGGAGCTGCTCACCGTCTTTTAATATATTATCCAGTTTTGACATAGCTTCTTCCTCTCTATAATAGACATGATATCCGGCACAGCTGCCCAAAGCTGCTGCAGGGTGTGTGCCGGATTTCAAACTATATAATTTTGTTGTTACGGAAATAGAAGAGTGAAAAATAATGCCGATGCATTATTTTTCACTCCGGTGCTTATGCCGCGGGCGGCCCAAGCACCTGTGATCGCATCGGAGAAACCCGTTCCGGGGTTTCCCCTCGCGGTTGCCGCTCTGACGAGCGGCATGGGAGGTATGAATGGCTGACCCTGTTCATTCCCGCTCAGTCCAGGATCTTGTCGGTGATTGCCGACAGTATATTGCTCAAGAGCCAGCAGACAGCACACAATGCAATATTTCCAGCTGCAAAAACGATAATTCCCATAAATCCACTACTCATAATGTTTTTATTTCACCTCGTGTTCTTTCTCGGTTCTGTCCTGTTTTTTCTCTCCATCTTTTTTCCGGTCTGGTCCGTTCTCCATCCACCATCCCAAAACAGAGAAAAAGGCTGCGACCAGGACACCAATCGCAATTATGATTTTTTCTTGCATTTTTTACTCCTTTTCTTACCCGTAATGTCCCCGCAAGTCTCACGAAGGCACCACAAATAAGCCTGTGGTATCCGAAAGACAGCACAGGCCTGTCAACAGTAAAAAAGGATTCAGCCTTTTTTTCCGTCCGCGTTATGGATAAATCGTATGATGAAGCTTTGACTGCGAGAGGCAGTCTTTTCGGAGATCCTGTGGATCCTGTACTGATAGAAAATGCACATGCATACTACAGAACAGGCTGCCAGGACAGATTTGAACGTTTTAAGGGCAGTAGATTTTCGGGAAGCGGTATTTGTCAGTGCCCTGTGAGACTGCGATGCTGAACGCACATCTACAGTGACAATATTGACAGATGTGTGTCTGGAGACAAACAGGGAGTCTTCACTGTCTGCCTGCAGGTGATCGTCCAGAGGGATCTGGAAGCCGGTTGAACAGTTTGCGAGAATAGCCAGAAAAAGGAAAAGAGAAATGGAGAGAGACAGTATGTCAATATATCTGCGATTCCTGGGAATTGTCCGCATCTCCGCCTCCTTTCTCCGCCTGGCTGAATAATATGTTAATGGAATCATTAATATAATAGTTTGACACTATCACTTTGTTTCATAAAAATCAATGCCGGGGTATGAGATCCATGGAGGATGCATGCCCCGCCATTGTATGTTTATCAGAGAAGCAGGAAATATCTCCGGCTTTGGATGGAAATCGTTCAAATCCACGGCTGTGCTTTTTCGGGCCCTGTTTCGGCAACTAAACTTAAACCGAGTTCGCGGGAAAATTCTCAGGAGTGTACTGAGATTCGGTATGCTTTTACCGGATTCAATCCTGGCTACCGAGGAATGCGGCAATCCGCAAAGGGCTGCAAGATCCCGTTGGGAAAGATTGAAATCATGGCGCCGTTCGATCATGGTGCCTACGATTTGATAAGGAAATTCCGACTGCCTATAGATTGACTGTCCGCGATTGTGAAGTCGTGATATAGTTGTATATGAGCTATATCACGACTTCTTTCTATATTCAGAAAAAAGAGTGAAAAATATCGTCGATACGATATTTTTCACTCCGGAGCTTTGTGCCGCGAGACGGCCCAAAGCTCCGCTGATCGCGTCGGAGAAACTCGTCCCGGGATTTCTCCTCGCGTTGCCGCTCTGACGAGCGGCATGAGAAGTATGAGTGAAAAAGACGTGAGGGTACCCCCGCATGTCTGCTGCCCTACATACTGTTCCAAAAAGGCCGGACAGGGGATGAACCCCAAGACCCTGCAGTATATCATGGGGTGCTGCGTGCCCTTTGGCACACGTTAAGCACCGGCAGAGTAGAAACAGATCAGAGTAGAACAGTCTGATGAGTGAGGAACGCCTTCTTTTCCGGAAACTATGCCATCGAAAAGAGGGAAAAAATACGAGTGTCCCAAATTCGTTTTTTGGGACAGATTATGGGACACTTCACTGAAAAAATATAAGAACTTATGAGAAGATACGCGAAGACAGCCGGAGAGGCCGAATCGCTGAGACCCGCATAAACACTGGATTTGAGAAGTTTTGAGAAGATAAAAGAGGTTATAAAAAGGTGATAAAAATACTGTTTGTCTGCCACGGCAATATTCTGTAAGAGTCCGGAGGGCCAGTAAAATCAAGGGTGCCAGGGGAAAAAGAAGGGGTTGGTACACCACGAGTACACCAATTGAGGGCGGTCAGAAACAGCTGTTTGAGAAGTAAAGGAAAGAGACCTGGAAGCGGCCTTTGTTGTGACGCACTATTTTTAAATATAAACACCGATACAGCGAAAACAGCAAAGAATGAGGTGACGTGAGAGAATGGACCTACAGACGGTTTACGATTACATCAAAAAGAAATACAAAGCTGTACCAGAGTATCCGTGGCGAAAATATCCCGGACATGCGGTATTTCGCCATAAGGATACTAACAAATGGTTTGCTCTGCAGGCAGGTATCTCAGGCGACAAGGTTGGAGTGCCTGAAAAGGAATATGTGGACGTGATCAATCTGAAGGTGGACGACATGTTCTTCCGGGATCTTCTCATTCAGGAAGATGGGATCATGCCGGCTTATCACATGAACAAGATGCACTGGGTTTCTGTCCTGTTGGATGGAACCGTGCCGGAGGAAAAGGTTTTTGATCTGATCGACATGAGCTTTATGGCTACGGCATCGGCAAAGAAGAAGGAGAAGATTCGTCCGCCAAAAGAATGGATCATCCCGGCGAATCCGAAGTATTTCGATATAGTACATGCTTTTGATGATAAGGATCTGATCAATTGGAAACAGGGAGCAGGTATCAAAAAGGGCGATACCGTTTTTATGTATGTCGCAGCGCCGGTATCAGCGGTTCTGTACAAATGCAAGGTGATCGAAACCGATATTCCATACGAACATGAAAATAAATACATCACGATCAGGGCGTTGATGAAGATCAAGCTGCAGAAACGCTATGCGCCAGACAGATTTACCTTCGGTGTTCTTAAAGAGGAATATGGAATCTTTGCCGTTCGCGGACCACGCGGTATTCCAAATTCCTTAAGTACAGCACTGAAAAAATGAGGATGTTGATGTACCGCTCATGCATGAGAAACGGACAGGTCATGTCAATCTGATGACGAAGGACGACTGGCTCTGGCGGAAGCTCTATGAGACCGCAGATTCGTGCAGATCGGTTATGGGAAAGCCTGATTGATGGAATGAGAGATGAGTCATATTCTTATATGCGTAGTGATGGGTTCTGGGAAGAAATACTGGAAAAAGGCCTTGACTCTCCCCTTAGGTCAGAAGATACACTGACAGCAGATTCGAATCAAACATCATGAAAGGAGTTGATCGTTTTGCTTCAGATAGGTGAGTTTTCAAGGATATGTCAGGTGAGCGTCAAGACGTTGCATCACTACGATAAGATTGGTCTTCTGGTTCCGTCGGAAGTGGATCGGCTTACAGGGTACCGCTATTATCAGGTGGAGCAGATCGACACCATGAACTATATCCAGCGTTTAAAACGCTACGGATTTTCCCTTGAGGAAATCCAGCAGATCATCACTCTTTCGGATGAAAAGGAGATCTCCGGACTTCTGCGTCAGCAGAGAGACAAACTGAAGCGTGAGCAGCAGGAAAAGGCCGCGATCCTGAATGAGCTGCAGACGCATATCTCCATATTTGAAAGGACTGGTGATGTTATGACGTATCAGAAAGGATATCAGATTGAGATCAAGAATTCTCCCGCTATGAATGTGCTGACGGCCAGAGCAAAGATGAGCGTAGACGAATTCGGAAAGTATTACGGGACGCTGTTTGAGCGTGTTCCTAAGGATCATGTTACACCGACAGGCTTGAATGGAGCCAGGTATTATGATCAGGAATTCAATCCGGAATCTTCGGATATAGAAGTTTTTATCGGAATCCGTGAGAGAGATAAAGCAGATACTGTCATGGAGCCCTGTGAATGTGCGATGACGGTTCATCACGGAGGATACTCCACCCTCTCCGAGGCTTATGGCGCTGTTGTGAACTGGATCACGGAGAACGGATATGAGATCGCCGGAGCACCGTTTGATCTGTATATCAAGACACAGTTTGATTCCCTTACGCCGGAAGACTGGGAGACGGAGGTCTATTTCCCGATCAGAAGAAAATAAGGACGATAGTAATGTGATTCTGAAAGCCGGGGCATGATCCATGGGAGGACATATGCTCCGGCTGTTTGTAAATTCATTTATGAAAGACGGAAGATTGTTCCGGTGTATAGATCGATTGAATCGTGAACAAGAATGAGTAAGCGTTGTTTTATAAGCGCACAAGTTATTGCGAATAATCCAAATAAAATGTTGTGACTGAAACGGCTCCTGGACAACGGTTGTAGACCGATGGCTGGGAGCTTATTCTTTGAAAACAGGTGTGGGAGATAGGGCTTCTCCTTTTCAGATTTAAAGTACCTCAGTTTGGGTATATGCATGCAATCCGGTTGGTTTTATATTACAATAGTTAGATGGCATGCTTTGCTGTAGAAGCTTTGACTGCGTCTGAACAGATAATTACAGACATCATAATGGAGGCGGGAGCAATGGTGGATACCAAGAAGGAGCAGGAACGCGACGAACTGCATCGCGCAATCTGGGCGATCGCGGATGAGCTGCGTGGGGCTGTGGACGGATGGGATTTCAAAAACTATGTGCTTGGTACGATGTTCTATCGTTATATCTCTGAAAATCTGACCAGCTATATCAACAGTGGCGAGGCGGAGGCCGGAAACACAGACTTTGACTATGCCGAAATGCCGGATGAAGAAGCTGAGGAAGCCAGGGGAGGTCTGGTTGAGGAGAAGGGGTTCTTCATCCCGCCCGGAGAATTGTTCTGCAACATCCGGAAAAAGGCCGCAGAGGACGAGAATCTGAATGAGACTCTTGAGCGTGTATTTCGACACATAGAGGAATCCGCCAAAGGCAGTTCTTCAGAAGGACAGTTTGCGGGGCTGTTTGATGACTTCGATGTCAACAGCAATAAGCTGGGAGCTACCGTGGCAAAGCGCAACGAAAAGTTGGTCAAGCTTCTGAATGGCGTTGCAGACATGAACCTGGGGGATGTCAGAAATCATGATATCGATGCCTTTGGCGACGCCTATGAGTATCTGATGACTATGTACGCCTCCAACGCAGGTAAGTCCGGCGGCGAATTCTTCACACCTGCAGATGTTTCTGAACTGCTGACAAGACTTGGGACTGTGGGAAAGAAGGAAATCAATAAGGTCTACGATCCCGCCTGCGGGTCTGGCTCGCTGCTGCTGAAGGCAGAGAAGGTTCTGGGCCGGGACGCCATCCGCAACGGCTTTTTCGGACAGGAGATCAATATTACTACGTATAACCTGTGCCGGATCAACATGTTCCTGCATGATGTAGAATTTGATAAGTTTGATATTGCCTGTGAGGATACCTTGATTTCGCCCCAGCACTGGGATGACGAGCCGTTTGAACTAATCGTCTCAAATCCCCCTTACTCCATAAAATGGGCCGGAAATGACAATCCGCTTCTGATTAATGACCCGCGCTTTGCACCGGCAGGTGTGCTGGCTCCCAAGAGTAAGGCTGACATGGCCTTTATCATGCACTCTCTGAGCTGGCTGGCACCAAACGGGACAGCAGCAATCGTCTGCTTTCCCGGAATCATGTACCGGGGAGGGGCAGAGCAGAAGATCCGCAGGTATATGGTCGATAACAACTTCGTGGACTGTGTGATCCAGCTTCCCAGTAATCTGTTCTTTGGGACTACGATTGCGACCTGTATCATGGTGCTGAAAAAAGGCAAGTCTGACAATAAAGTCTTGTTTATTGACGCGACCAATGAGTGCATCAAAGTGACAAATAACAATAAACTCACACAGGATAACATCAGGCGAATTGTCGATACATTTGCCGGGCGTGAGGAGATTGCCCATTTCGCACATCTTGCCAATTATGATGAAATTGCCCAAAACGACTATAATCTTTCCGTTTCAACTTATGTAGAGGCGGAGGACACCAGAGAAAAGATCGACATCGTGAAGCTTAATGCTGAGATCAGGGAAATCGTTGCCCGGGAGCAGGTACTGCGGGATGAGATCGACAAGATCATTGCGGAGATCGAGGGAGGGCAGACGAGTGAGCAATAATCCCATTAGACCGGATGAAACATATCACAAGTGGATCCATGAAATCGGAAAGCGTTTTCGTCAGAGTCAGATCAAGGCTGCCGTCAAAGTAAACGATGAGATGTTGCGATTTTTCTGGCAGCTTGGATGTGATATGGATAAAAAGAAAGAAGTATATCCGTGGGGAAGTCATTTTTATGAGCAAGTCAGCAAAGATCTTAAGAAGGAACTCCCGGATGTGAAATCTTTTTCGCCTCGCAATCTCATATATATGCATCAGTTTTACAGAATGTATCCCGGAATGATAAATGTGCATCAGGTTGATGCGCAGATACAGAACAATCCAATTACGCATCAAGTTGGTGCGCAATTAGATACTTCATCTGTTTTCAGTATTCCCTGGGGACATCACAAGCTGATTCTTGATAGGTGTAAAGATGATCGTGACAAGGCTTTGTTTTATATTCAGAAAACTATTGAAAACAACTGGTCCAGAGCCATACTCATGAATTTTTTAGATACAGATCTGTATCAGCGCCAGGGGAAAGCAATCTCTAATTTCGCTCGGACACTTCCGGCGCCGCAAAGCGAGTTGGCGCAGGCTATTACCCGCGATCCATATAACTTTGATTTTCTGACAATTCGGGAAAGATATGATGAGAAGGAGCTGAAAGATGCTCTTATGGATAAAGTGGAGAATTTCCTGATGGAACTGGGAACCGGATTTGCCTTCATGGGACGTGAAGTAAGACTGGAGGTCGGAAATAAGGAAAAATTTCTCGATATGCTGTTCTACAACACAAAGCGGCATTGTTATGTGGTGGTAGAGGTGAAAGCAGTTGATTTTGATTCCTCATTCGCCGGCCAGCTCGGGACATATGTGGTGGCTGTAAATCACCAAATCAAAACAGAATTGGATAATTCGACGATTGGGCTGTTGATTTGCAAGGGAATGGACCGAGTAGAGGCCCAATACGCACTGGAATCTACCAGCCAGCCGTTGGGCGTTTCCAGCTACGAGTTGTCCAGGCTCATTCCGGAAGACTTCAAGGGCAGCATGCCTACCATAGAAGAGATTGAGGCAGAACTCTCAGACAACGAGGAGGGCAGAGTATGAGCAGACTGGATGAACTGATTGCAGAGCTGTGCCCGGATGGGGTGGAATATAAAACAATTGGGGAGCTTGCGACAGATATTTACAGAGGTTCCGGTATTACCAGAGACCAGGTGACAGAAAAAGGGACTCCTTGTGTTCGCTATGGTGAAATATATACGACATATGGCGTGTGGTTTGACAGTTGTATCTCACATACAGATGAATCGAAGATTGCTAACAAAAAATACTTTGAACATGGAGATATTCTGTTTGCGATAACTGGGGAAAGTGTTGAGGATATTGCCAAATCCTGCGCATACGTAGGGCATGAAAGATGCCTGGCTGGAGGAGATATTGTCGTATTAAAGCATGAGCAAGATCCAAAATATCTGTCTTATGCTCTGTCGACAACGGCTGCGCAGATCCAGAAGAGTAAAGGAAAAGTAAAAAGCAAAGTTGTTCATTCGAGTGTGCCGGCTATCCAAGCAATAAAAGTGCCGGTGCCTCCCATGGAAGTGCAACGTGAAATTGTCCGGATTCTGGACAATTTCACGTTGCTTACAGCGGAGCTTACAGCGGAGCTTACAGCAGAGCTTCAGCTCCGCAGGCAACAGTATGTATTTTACAGGAATAGTCTATTGAATTTTGTTCCTCAAATTAGGTGGAAGACACTTGGAGATATTGGCAAGGTTTCCATGTGTAAAAGAATAATGAAGAATGAAACTAATTCGGATGGAGGAGTACCATTTTATAAGATTGGGACTTTTGGGAAAGAAGCGGATTCATTCATTTCTTGGGACACTTTTGAAAAGTATAAAAACCAGTATCCCTATCCCAAGAAAGGGGAGATTCTAATTTCTGCTGCAGGAACAATTGGGCGAACAGTTATTTTTGATGGGAATCCGGCATACTTTCAAGATTCAAATATTGTTTGGGTGGCTAATGACGAGTCTCAGGTTCTGAATGAATTCTTGTATTATTGGTACCAGACCAATCCGTGGAAAGTATCTACTGGAGGGACCATAGCTAGACTATATAATGATAATATAGCGGGTGCAAAGGTGCCAATATTGCCATTTGAAACGCAAATACGTTTAGTGGACACATTAAGCAATTTCGAAATAATCTGTAACAATCTTAACATTGGACTTCCTGCTGAAATAGAAGCACGTAAAAAACAATATGAATATTATCGGGATTTACTCTTGACATTTGCAGAGACTGACGACAAGCTTGTGGTCGGTCGGTCGGTCGGTCGGTCGGTCGGTCGGTCGGTCGGTCGGTCGTCGATCGAGCGAACATAATTAAGCTATGCTGGTATGTGTTTGGTTATGTGAATGTCGAACTTGATACAGTAGTAAGGGAAAAGAGCTCTGGAGCAACTCCTAATAAGGCAAATATAGATTATTATGATGGAGGGACTATCCCCTGGATTCGGACTCAGGATGTAAGATTTAATGAAATCTATGAAGTTGACAGTTTTATAACGGAGTTAGCTGTTCAAGAAACTGCTGCAAAATGGATACCAGAGAATTGTGTTATTGTTGCTATTTCAGGGGCATCGGCGGGCAGGTGTGCTATTAACAAGATTCCAGCAACAACAAATCAGCATTGCTTGAATTTGAAAATAGATCAAGAAATAGCCTTATTTCGTTATGTCTATTACTGTGTAATGAATAGCTATGATACATTGATTAGCAAGAAGCAGGGAGCCCGTGGTGATTTGAATTCATCTTTGATTTTAAGCACAGTTATCCCTTTACCGGATTTATACAAACAGGCACAGATTGTTGAAACTTTGGACCGTTTTGATAAGCTTTGCAATGACCTCTCCTCCGGCCTCCCTGCCGAGATTGAAGCCAGGCAGAAGCAGTACGAGTACTATCGAGATAAACTATTGAACTTTAAAGAATTAGCATAAGCGATAAGATGACGGACATTAGTGGCATAAGAAAGCGAAGGTGACGGAAGTGCCGTATTTCAACATTGTTGCGCAGACAAGTGAGAATACAGTTGTGACGGAATATGAGCCGGTCCGGGCCAGGTCTGACAGTTATCAGAGCGAGGCGGAGCTTGAGCAGGAGTTTATCCGTATGCTCTGCGAGCAGGGCTATGAGTATCTGCCGATCCATACGGAAGCGGACCTGATTGCAAACCTTCGGCGAAAGCTGGAGGCGTTGAACCGGTATCAGTTTACGGACTCTGAATGGGACAGATTTTTCAAGGACTGCCTGGCAAATCCGAATGAGCATATTGTGGAAAAGACCCGCAAGATCCAGGAAGACCATGTACAGG
>Ga0256404_1009987_pt1 | contig 13330 bp, 7 predicted proteins | sample RumenRJG_01DNA_FD_185990 | JGI IMG/M metagenome (GOLD analysis project Ga0256404, IMG submission 185990) | Bovine rumen microbial communities from Lethbridge, Alberta, Canada - RJG_01 | ecosystem: Host-associated > Mammals > Digestive system > Stomach > Rumen | place: Canada: Alberta | collected...
GATAGGGAGCACCGTCGACGATGATCAACGGTGTAGTGGAAGCATTGAGTGAAGCGATACCACGGATGTGGATGTCGCCCTGGCCAGCACCAGGCTGGCCACTGCCTCCGGTAATCTGTAAGCCGGGAACTGTACCCACGAGGGCGTCGGCAGCATTGGTGGCTATCTTCTTGCTCAGGTCTTCTGCGTTGACGACAGCGGCAGAACCGGCAAATGAATTTTTAGTCTGTTGTCCGAAGGCTACGACCATCACCTCGTCGAGGGTCTTATTGTCGTTCTGCAACACCACCTTCATGTTGCTGCCGGCCTTCACGGTCTGGGACTTCATGCCGAGGTAGCTGATGGTGAGCCTTGCGCCCGCGGGGGCGTTGAGCCTAAAGTGGCCGTTCACGTCGGTGACGGTACCCGCGTTGGTGCCTTCCACCTTCACGGCTGCGCCCACGATGGGCTCGCCGTCTTCACTCGAGGTTACGGTGCCACTAACATTCGTCTGGGCCAGTGCGCTTCCGACAAAGAGGAAGAGTCCGACCAAAAACATCATTAGTCTTTTTTCCATAAATTCTCTCTATTAAGTTAAACTTGTTGATTTATCTGCTCTTTATGGTCATATATGTTGTTTGTGTGCCGTCCCCCTGTCCGCCTCCGGGCGGGAGGCGGACAAGGAGGATGTCATATCCTTCTACACTCTCTCACGTTTTTTATACTATGGGAATGCAAAATTAAATAATATTTGTAAAACGAACAAATAATTAGCGGATATTTTTTGCGTTTTGGTAACATTTTGGTTACTAAACCAAGTAAAAACCGTACAAACACAAAGTAAATCAAGACAAAGTAAGCAAGAAAGACACAGTAACAGGGTAAATGATGGTTGTGGTGTAGTGGCCGGCCTGGTGCCGGCCACTACACCAATACCACGCTCACGGGTGGGGTAAACGCGCCTTTCTCATGGGGTGACAAGGCAACGGACGCGGTGCGACAAGGCCGTACCCGATGTGGTAATGCTATAGAAAAAGATTAAGTGCTAAGCAGCGAAGGATTAATCGCCACATAGAAAAACATCTTCTGCCAGGCAGGAAAAATGAGCGCTGAAAATAGAACTCAACTTTTTCTTCAACATCCTTGGTTTTCGACGTTAGAATGTCAAAGGCTGCACACCTCCACGGACTTTATCTGCCGCGCCTTTTCATCTATGAATATCAGAGTATCCTTTTGAGGACTTTGTGGTTGGCCTCGGCGAGGCGGCGGTTGTCGATGTCGCGGATGTAGATGCGCGTGGTGCCGGGATTGGTGTGGCCGAGGGCGCTGGAGATGACAGCAAGGTCGACATTGCTGTCGTAGGCTACGCTGGCCCATGTGTGACGGACGACGTAAGACGTGATATTACTATCCGTGTTAATCATCTTTTGGAGTCGATGAAGGTGGCGGTTGTAAGTCCTTAGTTGGGTCTGGTACTGGCGGTAGGACTGCCGCGGGTCGTGTGTGGTGAGGATGGGGAAGACGAAGTCGGAATTGGCGCCGGCATAGCGGTCGATGATGGCCTGCATGCACGGCTCGACCCTGACCACGACGCGCTGTCCCGTCTTGTGGCGCTCATAGGCAATCATGCCGCCGCTGATGTGCGACCGGCGCAGGTGGGCGGCATCGACGAAGGGCATGCCCTGGGCATAGAGGCAGAACAGGAAGATGTCGCGGGCCAGGGCCAGAGGCGAGTCCTGCCGGAGCGGCAGACCGCGCAGGCGGCTGATGTCGGCATCGGGCACCGACCGCTTCTCCGTCCTGACCTGTCCGGTGTAGAGTCTCTCGAAAGGTCTGGTATCAACGGCATGGCACTGCCTCAACACCTTATTATATATAGCGCGCAGCGCCTTGACGTAGCACACCGTGGTGTTCAGGCTCACGCCCTGCTGCCGCAGCCATTGCACATAGGAGGCCATGCGGTCGGCGGTGATGTCGGCAAGCGACAGCGCCGGACTGCCGGTGAACCTGCGGAAGGAGCGGATGGCGGTACGATAGTTTTTGGCAGTGCAGAACTGTTGCTGCTGCTCGCACTTGGCGGCCTCACTCTCGGCACAACTGAAGAAGCGGGCGCGCGTCCCCTGTCCCATACCCCCGGAGAAAGACAGACGGAGATGACGGAGGCCAAGGGAAAAATGAAATGAAAAGTAAGACATAGCAACAGCTACTTCCCTAACCACTCTTCTATCTCGTCTTCTGACAGTCCCTGAAGCCGCAACCTCTCTCGTACACGACATAGCTGCTCATTCTGCTGCGAGATTTGCTCATTCTGCTGCGAGATTTGCTCATTCTGCTGCGAGATTTGCTCATTCTGCTGCGAGATTTGCTCATTCTGCTGCGAGATTTGCTCATTCTGCTGCGAGATTTGCTGGTCTTTCTCCTTAATTACCTTATCGCGGCTCATGATGGCAGTGTCGCGATCCTCTATCGCCTGGAAATACTCGTCCTCAACATTCATGTCCTGACGGAGCTGCGCGTCGGCAGAGGCCATAATCAATCGGTGGAGGATATACTGCATGTCTGCATCACCCTGGTAGTTTGCCTCGTCAAGCTCCACATATTGTTGATTGTCTTTTTCCTTGTTGGTCTGGTCAAAGACGCTGAGAACCTTCTCAAGGCGATTGTTGATTTGTCCGCGCAGGAGAGGTATCTGTACGATGATGCTGTCATGGGTAAGGCTATCGACAAACGGGTCAGGCAGGCCCTCGGTCACCTCATGCCCCTCGTAGTCGTAGGATTTGTGGTTGACATAGAGTACCGGCACGTTGATGTTCCCCACCCTGTGTCCGAGAATATACACAGCCACCATCGGGATGCCGTAGGGCGGGCGCAGCTCCTCTTGCACCATATTTTCCTTGTTGGCATATTGGGCACCGAGATACTGCCGGAAGCGCAGGGTCTCCGTGTCAAGCCACGTCTTCTGCAGCTCAATGAGAATAAGACGCACTGACCCGTCGGCCTCGCGGACGCGCGCCCCGAAGTCGATGCGGAACATGGAGATGTTGTCACGGTAGCCGTTGGTGTACTCGTTACGGCGTATCTGCACCTCCGCCACTTCTTTCTTCAGCAGTGCGGAAAGAACGGTGCGGGCGATACGCTCGTCCTCCATCAGATACTTGAAGACGGAGTCGTAGATGGGATTTGCTACACGGATAATCATAATACGACAGAGTTAAATTCTACGGTAATTCTTCGGTAATTCTACATTGACAAAGATAATGTAAAAAGTTGGAACACGCAAGCAAATTACCGAAAATATCTTGGAATATCTTGGCGCAGCGGATAAGGTCCGTGGAGCTGTGCAACCTTGGCGGCAGTGTAGTGGCCGGCCTGGTGCCGGCCACCAGCCGCCGGTGCGTACGTCTCCAGGTACATTATCCGACGTGCCAGCGTCTCCATCCTTGTCCGCCTCCCGCCCGGAGGCGGACATTACAACCAATACACAAACAGGCAACAAAGCATATAAAGTTAGAGAAAACAACAAACAAGTTTAACTTAATAGAGAGAATTTATGGAAAAAAGACTAATGATGTTTTTGGTCGGGCTCTTCCTCTTTGTCGGAAGCGCACTGGCCCAGACGAATGTTAGTGGCACCGTAACTTCCAGTCAGGACGGCGAGCCCGTGGTGGGCGCAGCCGTCAAGGTGGAGGGTACCAACACGGGTACCGTCACCGACGTGGACGGCCACTTCCGTCTCAGCGCCCCGGCGGGCGCGAGGCTCACCATCAGCTACCTCGGCATGAAGCCCCAGACCTTGAAGGCCGGCAGTAACATGCGTGTGGTGATGGAGGCCGACAACAAGACCCTCGACGAGGTGATGGTTGTGGCCTACGGTACGCAGAAGAAAAGCTCGTTCACCGGCTCGGCCGCCATCGTCGGCAGCGACGAGATTGGCAAGGTGCAGGTGACCAACGCCGTCGATGCCCTCAAGGGCAAGGCCTCGGGCGTGCAGATCTACAACGCCACCGGCCAGCCCGGCTCCACATCCACCATCCGCATCCGCGGTATCAACTCCATCAACTCTGGCAACAACCCCCTCATCGTGGTTGACGGCTCGCCTTTCGACGGCGACCTCAACACCATCAACCCCATTGACGTGGAGAGCATGACCGTGCTCAAGGATGCTGCCTCAACAGCTCTCTATGGCGCGCGCGGCGGCAACGGCGTCATCCTCATCACCACGAAGTCGGGCAAGAAAGGCCAGGCCGCCAAGATTACCGTCGACGCCAAGTGGGGCTCCAACTCCAAGGCCGTGCCTGAGTACAAGACCATCAACAACCCTGCAGCCTACTACGAGATGTGGTACAAGGCCCTCTACAACTATGCGCAAAGTAAGTTTGGCTACGATGCCAACCAGGCATGGCAGTGGACCAACAACAATATGATTGACAGTCAGACCTACGGACTGGCCTACAATGTCTATACCGTGCCAGAGGGCCAGCAGCTCATCGGCACCAACGGCAAGCTCAACCCCAACGCCACCCTCGGCCACATCAGCACGATGGGCGGCACGCAGTACTACCTCACCCCCGACGACTGGGAGGATGAGATCTACAACAACAGCCTCCGCCAGGAATACACCATCAGCGCCACCGGCGCCAACGATAAGGGTACGTTCTATGGCTCGGCCAACTACCTGAAGAACAAGGGTATCACCGCGGCTTCCGACTACACCCGCTTCACCGGCCGCATGAAAGCCGACTACCAGCTGAAGTCGTGGCTGAAGCTCACCGGCAACATGACCTACGCCCACTACGACCGGAACTCCCTGGGCGACGACGGCACTGAGGGCGGTGCCGGCAACGCCTTCGCGTTCACCAACATCGCGCCCATCTATCCCATGTTCATCCGCGATGCCAACGGCAACAAGATCTATGACCAGGCCTCACGCTTGGTGCGCTACGACTATGGCGACGGCGTGGTGGTGCCAAACCCGCGTCCCTACATCAACCAGTCCAACCCTATCTCGGACATCAAGCTCAACACCCGCTACAACGAGGGCAACACCTTCGACGGTACGGGACAGGCAGACATCTATCTGCCCTTCGGCCTCACCTTCACCTCCATCAACAGCGTCTATCTCGACGAGGCACGCAGCACCATCACCACCAACCCCTTCTTCGGCCTGTATGCCAATTCAAAGGGAGACGTAACCAAGGAGCACCAGCGCACCTGGACCTACAACTTCCAGCAGCGCCTCAACTGGCACCGCAGCTTCGGCCTGCACGACATCGAGGTGATGCTCGGCCACGAGTACTACCGTGCCTATGGCTACGACCTCTACGCCAACAAGACCAACCAGTTCTCCGTCTATAACAAGGAGCTTGCCGGAGCCGTGGTCATGGGCAGCGCATCGTCGTCACAGAGCGACTACAACACTGAGTCGTGGCTGAGCCGCGCCATGTACAACTACAACGACCGCTACTTCGGCTCGGTCTCCGTCATGCGCCAGGCCTCCTCGCGTTTCGACAAGAACCACTGGTGGGGCACGTTCTGGTCGCTGGGCGGCGGTTGGCTCATCAACAAGGAGAAATGGTTCAACGCCCCCTGGGTGGACGAGCTGAAGCTCAAGGCCTCCTACGGTGAGAACGGCAACGACCGCATCGGCTCCTACCGCTACATACGCTATTTCTCCATCAGCAACTCCAACAACAGCGTCTCCCTCACCCCGTCTTCGCTCGGCAACGCCAACATCTCGTGGGAGAAGAACGGCAAGTTCAACATCGGCGCCGACTTCTCGTTCTGGAACGGCCGCCTCAACGGTACCGTGGAGTACTACAACAACACCACCAAGGACATGCTGTCGTGGGTGCCCATGCCTCCCTCTTTCGGCTGGAGCGGCTACTATTCCAACGTGGGCAACATGAAGAACGACGGCGTGGAGTTTGACATCCACGGTGACGTCATCCGCAACAACGACCTCACCTGGTCGCTCTACGTCAACTTCACCACCAACCACAACGAGATTACCAAGCTGGCCCCCGAGCGCAAGAAAAACTACTACGACGGCATCGGCCTGGGCTACTCCAGCAGCAGCTACTTCTACAAGGAGGGCGAGTCGGTGGCCACCTACTACACCAAGGGCTATGCCGGCGTTGACCCCAAGACGGGCGAGGCCCTCTATTACAAGAATGTGTATGAGAAGGACGCCAACGGCAAGGACGTGCTTTACGACAACGACAACAACGTGGTCGACGCCACCTACACCGGCACCACGCACCGCAAGGTGGTGAAAAAGGAGACCACCACCAAGTACAGCGAGGCCGACGACTACCTCGCCGGCGACATGCTGCCCGATGTCTATGGCGGCTTCGGCACGAGCCTGTCGTGGAAGGGCATCGACTTCTCGGCCGACTTCCAGTACCAGCTCGGCGGCCAGGTGTATGACGGCACCTACGCCGGCCTGATGAGCTGCTCGCGCGGCCAGGCCATCCATCAGGACATGCTCAACGCCTGGACGGCTGAAAACACCACGTCCAACATACCGCGCTGGCAGTTCAACGACGACTACATGGCAGCCGGTTCCGACCGCTTCCTGATCAGTGCCTCCTACCTCACGCTGGCCAACATCACCTTAGGCTACACCCTGCCCAAGCAGTGGACCAGAAAAATCCAGATTGACGGCATACGCCTCTATGTGGTGGCCGACAACGTCTATACGTGGTCGAAGCGCCGCGGCCTTGACCCTCGCCAGAGCATCACGGGCAGCAACTCCAACGCCTATTACAAGCCCATCCGCTCCATCTCCGGCGGCATAACGTTTACATTCTAAATCAAAATTCTTATGAGCACAATGAAAATATATAAGTCAATTTTTGGATTGTGTGTGGCCGCCGTCTCGCTGTCGTCCCTTACGGGGTGCATGGAGGAGACGGAGCCTACGACCGTCGCAACCGAGAAGCAGATCCAGCAGTCGTCATCGGCCTCTGATGCCTTCCTCATGGCCATGCCGGCCTATTTCAACCATTACAATGCTACTTTGGCCGATGACCCCTATGGCTGGCACGCCGTGTTCGGCTACGGAGCCATGATGTATATCCGTGACCTGATGACGCAGGACATGGTGTTCGGCGGTGAGACAGGCTACAGCGGGCACTTCAATATTTTCGCCAGGGACAAGTACCAGGGCGACGGCTACCTCTATGGCCAGTATATCAACAACTACTATTACGAGCTGGTGCTGGCCGCCAACAACATGATTGGCTCCGTCAACCCCGACAACGCCACCCCGGAGCAGCTCGGCAACCTCGGTGCCGGCCTGGCCTTCCGCGCCCTGGCCTATCTTGACATGGCCCGCATGTATGAGTGGCTGCCCAATGACAAGACAACCAGTACCAATGCCGACGGCAACGACATCAGCGGCCTGACCGTGCCTATCGTCACGGCCGAGATGGACCAGACGCAGGCCACCAACAACCCGCGCGCCACGCACCAGCAGATGTTCGACTTCATCAAGAACGACCTCGACAACGCCGAGAAATACATTGTCAACCTCACCACACGCTCCGACAACGTACTGCCCGACCTGGCCTGCGTCTATGGCCTGAAGGCCCGCCTTTACATGTGGAACGAGGACTATGCCAACGCCGAGAAGTATGCCCGCCTGGCCATCAACAACGCCTCAGTGGCCCCGATGACCGAGAAGGACGGCACCAACACCACGACCGGCTTCAACGACATCTCGAAGTGGATGTGGGGCGCCAAGCTGACCTCTGAGGACGATGCGGTGAAGAGCGGCATCATCAACTGGGTGTCGTGGGCCAGCAACCAGACCAGCTTCGGCTACACCGGCGCCGGCACCGGCATGTACACGATGGTTGACCGCAAGATGTACGACCGCATGAGCGACACCGACTGGCGCAAGCTGGAGTTTATGGCCCCCGAGGGCTCACCCTTGGAGGGCAAGAACAAGCTCATCAGCGGTTACGACCACTGGAACGAAATTCCCGCCTATACCGCGCTGAAGTTCCGTCCCGCCCAGGGCAATGCCACCGAGTATCAGACCGGTGCCGCCACGGCTTACCCCATCATGCGCGTCGAGGAGATGTACTTCATCGAGGCTGAGGCCGCCGCCCACCAGGATGCGGCCCGCGGCGCAAAGCTGCTCACGGAGTTCATGAAGAGCTACCGCGACCCGAACTACAGCACCAAGAAGACCTCCACCGACGACGTGGTCGAGGAGATTGTCTTCCAGAAGCGTGTCGAGCTCTGGGGCGAGGGCCAGACGTTCTTCGACATCAAGCGCCTGAACTACAGCGTGACCCGTGGCTATCCAGGCACCAACTGCGCCGACGAGCTGGCCCGTCTCAACACCAAAGGCCGTCCCGCATGGATGAACCTCGTGCTTATCCGCACCGAGGCCAACAACAACAAGGCACTCGTGGGCAAGAACAACCCCGACCCCTCTGACCTCTATACGCCCTGGACAGAAAAGTAACACGCATTAACGACAACAACTATGAGAAAATTGATAAGACTTTCATATCTGGCGCTCGTGGGCATCTTGGCTGCGGCCTTGAGTGCCTGCTCCTCCGATTTCGACTATACGGGGGCTGCTGTACCGGCCAACCAGGTCTATTTCAGCAACACGGAGCCGTCGACCATCCAGATTGACAAGAATGCGGGCAGCTTCAACATCACGCTGCACCGCGTCGACAGCGTGGGCGAGCTCAACGTGCCGCTCACCTTCACTCCCGGCGAGGGCAACATCTATACCGTGCCTACCTCGGTGACCTTTGCCGACGGAAAGAAGACGGCCGACATCAAGGTCACCTTTGATCCCGCAGCGGCAAAGTATGGCAGCTACACCGGCGGCACCATCGCCATCAGCGGCTCCGACATCGACAACACCTACGGCCTGTCGAGCTACACGTTCACCGCCGGTGCCACCGAGTGGGCCGACTTTGACGAGAACAAGTCCTTCGGCTCCTACCGCGAGGATTTGATGACTACGTTCTTCAAGGTTGACAACGTGGTCTATAACGTGAAGATGCAGAAGAGCATTGTCAACAAGGGCATGTACCGCATGGTCAATACCTATGGCAAGGCTTATCCCTACAATGAGGACGGTGACTATGATGCCAGCAAGGACTACTACTGGGTAATCAACGCCACCGACCCCGACCACGTCTATTTTGAGACCTACAACTCCGAAATGACCTGGTCGTACGGACAGTTCTCATTCACCAGCCTCGTGGCCTACTATCTGTCGAAGGGCAAGACCCTGGATGAGGTCAAGCAGGCCCATCCCGAGTACTTCGGCACGCTGAAGGACGGCATCATCACCATGCCTGCCAGCTCGATGCTCATTTCCATGGCCAAATATAATAATGGCGGATGGTCTCAGGGCAACGCCAATGGCATGCTCGCCGTGGCCCTGCCCGGCTACACCATCGCCGACTACAACGTGGCAGCCGCCTACAAGGGCCGCTTCACCGACGCGACAGACCAGGACTACGCCCGCTTCACCCTCACCTTAGGCAGCGATGTGGCCTCTGTGAAATGCGCGCTCGCCTCTTCAGGCGACGACCTTGACAAGGTGGTCACGGGCATCACGGACGGCAGTGTGAAGTCGGTATCGGCCACGGCCGACGGCGACATTGAGCTGCCCTACACCGACAGCGGCGACTACACCCTCGTCGTGGTGGCCTACAATGCCAATGGCGATGCCGTGGGCACCTACACCGTCGCCCAAAAGCTGAAGTCGAGCAAGGAGACCGTCGAGCAGTTCACCGACATCGCCTCCGGCACGTTCACCATCGGTGCCGAGGATATGAGCACACTCGTCTCGAAGACGGCTTGGGGCCTGCTGCTGCAGCAGACAACCACGCAGGAGGCTGTGCTGTCGCAGAGCCAAAGCGACCCGACACACTTCAAGCTCACGCCGTTCCTCTCCGAGGACAGCAAGTACGCGCTCACGTTCACGGTCGATGCTAACGGCAACATTGTCGTTGATGGCGTGGAGACCGGCCTGTCAACGGAGTCGGGTCTGCCCGGCATGCTGATGGCCTCGGACATCGTCACCTACTTCGGTGCCGACACCGACAACGGCAAGGCAATGGCCGCCAACGGCGGAGCCTCCACCTACGACAGCGCCAACCACCTCTATACCTTCGTCCTGTTCTACTATATAGGCGACAGCGCCTACGGTCTGGAGAAGGAGACGTTCAAGGTTGAGGGTACCGGTGCCAAGGCCCTGGCCACAGCCATCGCCAAGGCCAAGCGCGCCGCCAAGGCAAAGCAGGCAACGCGCCGCACCGTCAAGGCAACGGCGCAGCACCGCATGCTCAAACGCAACATCGCTACGCTGAGGATTATTAAGTAATGTCATATAGCATTGGCTCCGGAAGGACGGCATTGGGCCGGCTCGCCGGAGCCATTGTCTTTTATCGGGGCCTCCGTGGCCTCACCTTATTTATATTGTATGATAATGAAAAGCGTTTTACGTAAACTTACGGCTGCCACCGTATTCCTCTCCCTCTCCCTTGCCGCCAATGCCGTGCCCGCCAAGCGGGGAATGTGGCGTGTGGTCACCCTCGCCGACGGCTCCAAGGCGCGCGTCGAGCTGCGCGGCGACGAGTTCTTCAGCTACTGGGCTGATGCCAAAGGGCGCGCCTTCCGCCGTGACAGTGCGTCGGGCGTCTATCTGGAACTGAGTCCGAAGGAGATGGACGGGGCCGTCATGGCCAGACGCGCCGAGGCCAACAAGGCGCGCGCCGCACGGAGACAGGCCCCGCGCAGGGTCACCATCGGCGGAGCCAACAACGGCTACACCGGCACCAAGAAGGCCCTCATCATCCTGGTGCAGTTCACCGACACCAAATTCACTGTTGGCCACAACAAGGCGTTCTACAACCGCGTGGCCAACGAGGTGGGCTTCACCAACAGCCTGGGCTTCAAGGGCAGCGTGAAGGACTATTTCCTCGCGCAGAGCAACAACCAGTTCAACCTCGACTTCGACATCGCGGGTCCCTATACGCTGCGCCACGAGGTGGCCTACTACGGCGCGCACAGCGGCAGCAGCAATGACTCACGGCCCGGCGCCATGGTGGCCGAGGCCGTGGCCAACGCCGACAAGGATGTTGACTTCAGGAACTACGACTGGGACGGCGACGGCTATGTCGACCAGGTGTTCGTGCTGTTTGCCGGACTGGGCGAGGCCGCCGGCGGCGACGAGAACACCATTTGGCCCCACGAGTACAACCTGGCCAGCTCCGACTACGGCCATTCCTATCCCACGGAGGATAACGTCGTCGTCAATACTTACGCCTGCGGCCCCGAGATGACGATGGCCTATACGCCGCTCGGCTACCGCAAGCGCGTGGACGGCATCGGCACCATCTGCCACGAGTTCTCCCACTGTCTGGGCCTGCCCGACATGTACGACACGCAGGGCAGCCAATACGGCATGGGCACCTACGACCTGATGGACCAGGGTTCGTACAACGGCGAGTCGTTCCAGCCGCCCTACTACTCGGCCTATGAGAAATGGTACTGCGGCTGGGCCACTCCGACAGAGCTGAGCGAGGCCGCCACCGTCAAGGACATGAAACCCGTGGCCGAGGGCGGACAGACCTTCGTCATCTACAACGACAACCACAAGGACGAGTACTATCTCCTGGAGAACCGCCAGCAGGAGGGATGGGACGGCTCGCTCTACGGCAAGGGTCTGATGATCACTCACGTCGATTTCGACGCGACGGTATGGAGATACAACCTGGTCAACGCCAACTACAGCTATAATGACGGTACAAAGACGGTCACCCTCAACGACCACCAGCGCTGCACCATCTTCCATGCCGACAATGAGGCCGGCACCAGGACGCTGGCCTCCATCGCCGGTGACCTCTATCCCTACACCGACAGCTTAGGCAATGTCAACAACGGCCTCAGCGCCTCGACGCTGCCGTCGGACACGCTCTACAATGCCAATGCCGCAGGCACGCACCAGATGGACAAGCCCGTCACCAACATCGTGCAGAACGCCGACGGCACCATCTCGTTCGACTTCATGGGCGGCAGTGCCACCAACGTGATTGACGGCATTGAGGCGCTTAACGTCAGGCGTACCGCCGACGATGAGGCGGTCTACAACCTCATGGGTATGCGCATGCCTGTTAGCAACGTGCAGAATGGCCAGCTCCCAGCCGGCGTGTATATCCGCGGCGGCAAGAAGTTTGTGGTGAAATAGAAATGGGGTTGTTGATTCCGTTGAATCACGGCTAAAGAAGAACCGCTTGGGAAGATTTCCGGGCGGTTCTTTTGTTTTATCATTTCTTTTCCTTAAATTTGCCGCAAAAGAGAAGATTATGAAGCTATATCCCATCGGCATCCAAGACTTTGCGAGCATCATTCAAGACGGCTTTGTCTATGTTGACAAGACTGCGCTCGTCTATCAGTTGGCCAGCGTGAAGGGTGTCTACTTCCTCAGCCGTCCCCGCCGCTTCGGCAAGTCGTTGCTCGTCTCCACGCTCAAGTATTACTTCCAGGGCCGCAGAGACCTCTTCAAGGGACTGAAGATGGAGGAACTGGAGAAGGACTGGACGGAGTATCCAGTGTTTGAGATTGACTTCAACGGAAAGAAGTTCGTCGATCCCGGAACGCTTCATCTGGCCTTGGACGATTTTATCGAAGAAGGAGAAAAACAATATGGCAAGAGCGACAAGCGCTTGTTGGGTGACCGCTTTGCCGATCTGCTGAAGCACGCGCACGAGCAGACGGGTAAACCTTGCGTAGTCCTTATCGACGAATACGACAAACCGTTGCTTGATGTGATGGACTCCGGCATTACCTTTGAGAAAGACGGCCGCATGGTGAGCCTCGAAGACGACAACCGCGAGGAACTGAAGGCCTTCTTCTCCACTTTCAAGGCTGCCGACGCCGACCTGCGGTTTGTCTTCCTCACCGGTGTGACCAAGTTCGCACAGGTGAGCGTCTTCTCGGGGTTCAACAATGCGCAGGACATCAGCATGGATTTTGACTACGACACCCTTTGCGGTATCTCGCAGGAGGAGCTCGATACCTATTTCCACGATTCGATTGAAGAACTGGCTAAGGCCAACGACATGTCGCCTGAGGAGGCTTCCTACCTATTGAAGGAGACTTACGACGGTTATCATTTCAGTAGGCGGATGACCGACATGTATAATCCTTTCTCTCTGCTTAACGCCTTTAAAAAGCGCACCATCGGTGACTACTGGTTCGCCTCAGGTACGCCGACCTATCTGCTTCGTCTGCTGGCCCACAGCGAGGAGGACCTGTCACAGATTGTCGGCCAGGAGTACAGCCCTGAGGAATTTGTAGACTATCGCGC
>Ga0256404_1009992_pt1 | contig 13324 bp, 15 predicted proteins | sample RumenRJG_01DNA_FD_185990 | JGI IMG/M metagenome (GOLD analysis project Ga0256404, IMG submission 185990) | Bovine rumen microbial communities from Lethbridge, Alberta, Canada - RJG_01 | ecosystem: Host-associated > Mammals > Digestive system > Stomach > Rumen | place: Canada: Alberta | collected...
GGAATTAAGACCCAAATGGGCAGATCGCCATTTTTGGGCGAGAGGCTACTATGTAGCTACAGTTGGAAACGTCAATGAGGAGACAATACGCAACTACATCCGCGAGCAAGAGGAAAATGACAGGATCGAGGATGGAATAAAATAGTCATAATGCCGTCAGAGGCGGCATCCAAGTATAGTGTGTTGCGAACTCCGCCATGGGCGGAACAGTACAATGCAGCGGAGCTGCAAAATTTAAACCCCCATTTGAAATGGGGGTTGATAACTTAGAGTGCGAAATGGGTTCCGGATTATGCATGGAAGTAATAGATATATGACAAGTACAAGTAACAGAACAACAGCATTAAATGAGATCTGTTTCTATATAACATATTCATTGCTAATTATTACTAGATTACTTAGCTACCTTACTGATGGGTACTTCAGTGGATATTCGACGATGAGTTTGCTTTCTCTGGCAATTTTTATTGTGCTGAATTTACTGATCAGAAAAAATGTGCTTTGCAAAGCGAACCTTTCTTTTTTAGTAGACATTTTTATCTGGATATTTTGGGCATCCATCTCGTCTATACTTTCTTCAGCATCTCAATATATTCCGGGGAATATTTTGACATATGTTGTTTTTATAATGAACATCATATTATGCACGAGACTGCTTGCCTTTTATAAATCAGATGAGATGTTTTTTCGTATTACAACAGTAATTGTAGGGTCATTTTTGCTGTGGAGATATATTGCTGATTTTGATGGACTGACCTTCATTAAAAATTTCTCGCAGCTGTTTGTTGGTGGCGCTAACTTTGAAAGATATCGGAATGCCTATGGTTTATATCATCCAAATGCCACGGGAAATCTTTGCCTTTGCTTGATTTTATTGAGCATTTATCAATATCTATTTGTAGCAAACAAAAAATATAAAATATATAGATTGTATGTATGCGCTTGCGTGATAGTTGCTCTCATTATGCTTTTTTCAAGCGGTTCGAGAGCATCCCTAACTTCTCTCATGCTATTTGTAGTTCTTTTTCTGTTGTTTGGCATATGGAATAGATCTGGGGTTATTTGGAGAGTGCTCCAAATTTTATTGCTAGTATCCTCGATCGTAATTGTTATATATTCAATCGGTATCAGCAACATATTAAACGAAACAAACCGCCTTTATAATTTCACGCATAATCTCCCCGCTTTGACGGTGAAGCATAGATGGATAATGGGCGTTGGATTGGTTGAGTCTGGCTTTTTTGCAAGCCATAACGAGGTTTTTAATACCATATACGTAGATAATTTTTATTTATACGTTTTAATGACAACCGGGGTTGTTGGACTCATATGGTTCTTTTTGACATTAGCAATATTTATTAAGAGTCTACTCAAGGCATTAAAGAAGTCTTCTAGATCTTATACATATGTATGCGCTTTAATTGTTGTTTTGTTATATGGTGCTTTTTTTGAAACTAACCTTTTATACCCTCAGTTTATTTCGAGCTTGATTTATTGGGTGTTGCTTATGTACAGCGTCAATGTTTATGCTGAGCATTTGAATGAGAAAGCAGTGAAGGCTTATCTGAGAAATTAGCCTAAATGGAGGAGCAAAATGAAAATAAATATTTTACTGCCGAATGTAACTCGACATCCGTCAGGGGGACATAAAGTGGTATATGAGTATGCTAATAAATTGGCAGAAGATGGGGTTGACGTATATATATATTATTTTTCCACGGGATTTTTGACGAATTACAACTTACCCCATGCATTGAAAAAAGGGGCGATAAAGTTTTACGGAGAAATTATTGGGCCGAGACAATGGTTTAAACTTGATCACAGAATTAAAACGAGAGTCATCGACAGTGCAACAAATATGCGCGCAGCAGATGCACTTATTGTTACATCAGTGGAAACGGCTTTATCAGCGAAGAATATACTGTCAAAATATATTAAATGTGTATATTTTGTCCAGGACTTCGAGAACTGGAATGTTGATAATGACACTGTAAAGAAAAGCTATGCACTTAATGTAGAAATAGTTGTCATTGCTCAATGGATAAAGAAAATTGTTGACAAATATTCTACGCAGCCCAGTCATCTGATTCCAGATGGGATCAACATAAATGTATTTAAGAATCTAAACTATGATAGAACGACTCATTCCATTGTGTTTCAGTATAGAAGTGATAAACACAAAGGTTGCAGCTACGCGATAGAGGCGATAAAAAAACTAAAAGTAGAATACCCAGACTTAATGGTAAATGTCATAACAAGTGAGTCACAAACTCCAGATTTCCCTGAATACTGCCGTTGCTATCATAATCTCACAGCTAAGCAAGTGGCAGAGATTAATAACAAAAGTGAAGTATTTATATGCACTTCAATAGAAGAAGGGTTCGGATTGCCCGGGCTGGAAGCGATGGGCTGTGGGTGTGCAGTTGCCTCGAGTCGTTATACAGGTGTATTGGAATATGCATATGATGAAAAGAATGCATTGCTATCTCCTGTAAAGGATGTCGATGCTTTAGTCGGGAATGTTGAGAGGCTTTTCAACGATGAAGCTTTGCGCAATAAAATTATTGAGGAAGGCATGAAGACTGCTCAAGAACGATCTTTCGACAATGCCTATAAGAAATTCAAGAAGGTATTATTGGCGGAACAGTAAAGTCATGTTTACGTATTACCCGATGATTCGATGGAGCTAAGAACAGCAGCTATGAATAAGAAACCTTTGATTTCTGTTATTTTACCCGCCTATAACGTGGCACGTAATATCCAGAATACTCTAGAAGATATTCTATCCCAGTCCTACAAGAATATTGAGATTCTATGTGTAAACGATGGGTCTACTGATGCTACAGAAGAAGTTATAAAAGCTTTTGTAGATCCAAGGATCAGATATTTTTCCAAAAGCAACGGTGGTGTATCCTCCGCTAGAAATATGGGCTTAGATAATGCAGAGGGAGAGTATATATCCTTTGTTGATCCGGGTGATAGAGTGGATAAGGATTTCATTTTCTATTTATATGATCTGCTAGCATCTACGAACTCCGATCTGTCGATTTGCTCTTATAATTTTGAAGTGGAAAGCGGAGAACTCCTTGAACGAGAAAAGTATTATGAGGTTGTAAATGAAAATGTCCTTTTTTCACGGGAGACGGCACTCTCAGAGATTATAAAGACTTATGGCAAATTTTGCGGACACGTCTGGGACAAAATGTTCAAACGCAAACTTATCGGTGCGCTTCGATTTCCAGAGAATATTCATAACTGCGAAGATACGCTCTTTGATGTTGCTTATATCAAAAAGTGTAATCGAATCGTACTCGGACCGGAAACACATTATAATTATGTTCAAGACAGCAACAGTGTCACTCGCCGGAAGTACTCGGAGAAATTTTTCACCAGCTTGATCGCATGGGAAATGATCCTTAATGACCTGGATGACAGCAGAGATCAGGAAATTTTAAAAAAGAGGATCACGAATGATGTAAACGCTCATGCGCAGCTTGCGTGGAAAACTCTTTCTAAAGAGGAAAGGAAAAAGTTCAAAGACAGGCTCCTTACATGGATGAAGAAATACCAATATTTCGATGGGCCTAAAGCGAGAGCTAAGAGAATGGTGCTGAAGACATTGTGGAGGATGACATAAAAAATTAAGAATGGGAATTGTGAGTTTACAGGATGATTAATTCTTGCAATCAAACGATTGATATTCAAGACTGTTAAGACGTGAAGTGATTTCTCAGGAGTTTATGATAGAACTGTACGAGGTGGAGTGACCCGTGGAAAAGACTTATGTTCATAGTAGTTTAGATTTTTTGAAGGTACTTGAAAAATATACGCTTAAAAGTAAGCTGTTAACCTGCCAAGCGTACTCAAGCGGAATTATGAGTTGTTCAAGGGTTGAATTAAGAGCAGATAGTATCATGCCTTGGGAAATTGAAGCATTTGCGACATATTCGTTAGTCTATGACAATGACGATGCGACCGAAGAATTAGATGATAAGAGCTTTTTGGAAATAATTACATCGCTAAGGAATTATCGGCATGATGGCCTAGTTACAGCAGAAGAAAGGGGAAAGTATTCGGAAGCTTTTATAATGATATCCGCACAGCAACAGTTTTCAGTCCAAGGAGTGTTCCTTCAAAAGCTGTATAGATATCATTACTTTTTTTCTTTTCAGAATGATAAATTGGATATGCAAAAAGTGTTTTTTGATAAGATGGGAGTTAACTATGAACAACTAGAAGAATTTGCTTTCTTGGTGTTTGAGGTATTTAGCAAGGAAGTGCGAGATAAATTGCCAGAGTCGGAGATTCGAAGAATAAAAGACGTTGCCTTTTCAGATGAAAATGTGGTGAAGTTACTTTCGGTTAACAAGGAAGAGTATAAAAAGAAGCTGTTATCATTATATACAAATGATGTTGACCAGTATTATGGGTTGAAAATTCTGCATTTGTATCCGATTATATCGGAAAAGAATTTTACATATTTACCATTGCCGTATCTTGTAGTTAATGCAGTGACAGATTCTATGCTGAATAGGATAACGGAAAACGACGATAAACTACGAAGGGCTATAGGTAAAGAAGTAATTGAAAGCTATCTTTTTGATATTGTAAATCAACTCAATACAGTTACATGGATATCTCCAGAGATAAAATATAAAAAAGGAAGAAACGAACTGTTGACTTCTGATGTTATTGCGGCAGAGGGAGATAAAGTGATCTTTTATGATGCAAAATCGATTGTACCAAGCTTGAGGCTAAGAAAATTCGATGAAGCTGAAATTGAAAAGGATATTGCGATATATGCCGATGGTATAGTTCAAGTCTATAAACAAATTTGTAATTATTTACAAGGGCTATTTAAACTTGATAAGTTCTATTCAAAGGAAGACATATTTGGCATTGTTGTTGTGCTGGAAGATGCAAATGTTTCTAGAAGAGAAGTGTATAAGAAAGCATGCGAAACGCTTGAAAAAACAATAATATTGACCACAGAAGAAAAAGATTTCATTTGTAGTCATATTAAAGTGTGTTCTCTCCGATCGATTGAATATATGGCTTTGCAAAATACAAGTTTAATGCCGGGATTACTGCAACAACTTAATGAGCCGGAAAATTGGTATAACCAATCATATACAAATGCAACTACTGCTAATGGAGCAATTCCTTCATATGGTCAATATGTAAGAGATATTAAAAATAGAATAATAAATCGTGTGAATTTATAAGAAACGTAGGTTTCTAGGAAATTAACTAATCCTTAACTGTGATGTCGTAATGAGTAACTACTATAACTATGATTTGCCTATTGATGAAAAGTGCATTTCAAAAGTGATACTTGGACCAGAGTTCGATGAAGACGATCGTGCAGAGTGTGAAAAAATTAAAGGAAAGATACCGTTTTCAAAGTTAAAGAAAATCAAATCTCGGGGGACAGGGATCATAACAAATCATTAAATGTGGAACGAAGAGCTTTGAAAGTCAAAATATTCATACTGATATGTGGAATAGCACGGTGTTCGAAGTCGATGGCTATCATAGCATGTTAGCTTTTATTATTTCTTATATCAGCTGCTTATATCTTAGGAGGGATATTTGGTGAGTAAAAATTTTAAACCGATCTTTTCATACAATGATGATCTTAATAAAAATGCGTATTTAAACTGGAGAATGTTACGGTGGGATAGGCGACAAAATTTGAATGCTATCGCTCATGGGTATTATGATGCAGCAATTTCATTAGCACAGAGTTGTGTGGATGATAATTGCGATAAGAAAGCTGACGAATTGATATTCCCGATTTTATTTAACATGGATCATTCGATTGAACTATATTTGAAATCGATTATGTGGTCTGCACATTGGCTTAATGATGATTACGAAAACTCTTTTAAAAGAACCCATGATTTACAAGATCTGTATCAGAAGACAAAAGAAGCGATCCATTCATTAGGCAAGGAAGATGAGGATAATTTTATTGATAAGACAGATAATCTGTCTCAATATATTTGTGAGCTATATTCACTTTTGCACCCAGCCGAACAAGGGCAGCAAAAAGATAATCTCGACTTATTTAGATATCCTATGAGTCGTGATCAAAAGCCATATTTCTATGCTGAAAATAGTAACGAAAATGTAACGATTGATTTGGAGAATTTCATTGTTCGCTTTCAGGAAATCGGTAAAACTTTGAATTGCTTGGCGGACTATTATGATGAGTTGGTTGATAAAAAAATAGAAGTTGAAGCGGACACAAGACAGTTAGAAGATGAATACCAAGCAGAGCTGGAAGCGGAGCTTTATTTTTGGGGATATGAGTTTTGATGGCTGATGCGGATGAGATCAAGAGTTATCAATTTTCGATGATATGAGTTAATTGCGCCCAGCAAGGAGGCGTTACTATGGCAACGACAGTTAATGATGCTTTTTCGGAGTTTATGAAGAATAGCGTGAACTTAGATCAAGATAAAACAAAAACTGCAAGAAGTAGTAGGGATAATTTGCTGTCTAACATTAAAAGTTTTAGTGGGGATGACGATTTCTTTTTAATTGATGAACCAAGATGCTTGAAATTCGGTTCGTTTGCTAGAAATACAAAGTTAAGGCCTTTAGATGATATAGATTTAATGATCTGTATTGCGGGTAGCGATGATAGAACATATCTACATTATTATGATGGTTCTTACAGTATAACTGCTAATTCAGGTGATCTTTTGAACGGTTTGAATAGTCCTGGCACAGAATATCTCAACTCAATCAAGGTGATAAATCGTTTTATTTCAAAGCTAGGCAATTTGAATGATTATAAAAAAGCAGAGATTCACAGGAATCAAGAAGCTGCGACCTTAAGGTTGAAATCATATGACTGGAATTTTGATATCGTACCTTGTTTTTACTGCACGGGTGATTTCTATTTGATTCCGAACGGAAGGGGTAATTGGAAGAAGACAGATCCTAGAATTGATAATAGTAGGATAAGTGTAATCAATCAGAAACATAACGGTCATCGTTTATGAAGAGGGAACAGTATCAGTACATGTATTAGAGTTTGATAATGATTTGTTGCGAGGTAAGGTCGGAAGCATTTTTTATAAAAATGGTTTCAGAGCTGTAGATGAAAGGGCCGATTTTTGGGGACGTGTTTGTGATGTGGATGATTTTATTGGAAAGGAGCTGACGATACCAGAGAAAATTAGTATGTCTGAGCTCAAAACACTTGAATTCGTTTCGGATTTGATTCGAGGGAAAACTATTAGAAGAAAGTGGAAGAGGATAACTCTCGATGAAGTAATGGATCAGAACTTTAAGAAAGTTCTAGCGCATATAGAAGAAGGTCCATCTCGGCTTTCAGTAGTTGGAGCTGGAAATGTCAAACTTTTCGGAGATGAGATTCACTTTAAATATATGATGGAGCTCGAAGAGGCCTATATTGATAATCTCGATAAGCTAAGAAAACTTGCAAGTATTTTAGACGATGGCGATCATATAAAAATTAAATTGCGTGCGGGCAAAAATGATACATTTATCGAGACCATGAATTTGCCAGAGGATATCAAAGAGCAGGAGGCATAAGGTTTATACTCATGTGTATTTCCAGATATGAAGCATTAGATACGAGTTGTGCGGCATGGATTACTGTACACAAATAACGCAACATCACTTTGCAGAGGTGGAGGAATCTGTTCCTTGGATATTTACGATCTCATGCGGGAAGTTGAATCAAGCAATATAAGATGCCATTATATTATTCTTCCGAATGACTTTACAGAAGACAGGCGCTCAAAGCTCTCAACTGATTCAGACAAAAGAAGTTTTGATCTTCTGCAGAGGTTGTGTTCTGCCGCAATTTTATATCGTTCACGTAGAGATAAAAAGAATCCAAAGCAGGAATGCCGGGTGCCTGATAGTGTTCAGGTCAATTCCTTTCAGGAAGATGACTGGCGGCTGCTTAAGGAATTAGATTGGAGTAAATTTCCTGATGTTTTAAAGGCATATGCTTTGGATGTGATCTGGCTGATTCATCATGAACCGGATGCTGCCCGGAATGCGGAAGAAGCGTATTTCGCATTATATCATTCGACGTTTGATGAAGATAATTGGGTAGCGTGCGTTGACTATATTTACCGGGCAGTCGAGCTTGCCTCCAAGCTGGGAGATCTTGATAGAAGAAAGGCTTATCTGAAGACAGTATACGATGATGTACTCAAGATTAATGGAACGGATCCATCATTTCTTTCTTTTGAGTTGATAAAACTACTGATTGACCAGAAATACGATTGTGATTATCGGAGCTTATTGCCAATCGCGGATCATTTGATTGCCCGAAAGGCCAATACAATGATTCGGGATCCTGTGATTGAGGCAGCTTATCAGTTGGAGGCTGATATTTACCAGAAATTAGGAGATAGAAAATCTGCAGACAGGGTGTATGTAAATTATGCGGATGAGCTCCTCTCATCGAGCAAGGAAATGCTGAGTGAAAAGTCTGATAGCATTCAGGGTCAGACATAGATACAGAGCAAAATTAAGAAGGTGGATGAATCAAAAGTATTATGAAGAAAAACATTTTACAGGTAACGCTTTATGACAATGGGAACATCGGCAATCGACTGCAGTGTTATGCGCTTTATAAGCTGCTTGCTGACAGGCACTGCGAGGTGACCCTTCTTCGGGACCGCAAGGACCATCAGCCGGATGGAAAAGAGATTCTAAAGAATCAAATTAAGTATGTGCTTGGAAGACTTGGGAGTAGAAAATACGAAATAAAATATAAAGCGTGGCAAGGCAGATATTCAAGAATTGCTGCCATGAGACAATTCTCGGAGATTTATCTCGGTCAGGTTATAGATGCATCTGGCGGAACTGAGGGTATCGACTTCAGCACGTACGATATGGGTATCGTCGGGTCCGATCAGGTATGGCATCATTGGGATGATGGCGGAGATCTCCCCTATTTTTATCTCGAATTCCTGCCGCCGGAGAAGCGCGCAGCATATGCGGCATCATTCGGCTTTGATCATTTTAGCGAGGTTGATGTTCAGCAACACAAGAAGGGCTTGCAGGAAATGCATTTTATTTCCTGTCGCGAGGCGAGGGGCTGTGAGCTGGTCAAAGAGCTTACCGGAAGAGACGCTCTTCATGTGCTTGACCCGACGCTGATTCTTGATGCAGCTGAGTGGAAGAAGCTGGAAAATGATGCGAGCAGCTTTGCGAAGGCGCAGCGCGGTTATGTATTCATTTATTTCCTTGGTAATATTAACGACGAATATAAACATGAAATTGAGAAGCATACGGCTGGAAAGAAAATCGTCGATTTTGGCAACCTGGCAGATGAAGATATTGCGGCCTGTGGACCAGTCGAATTCCTGTATCTGATTGATCATGCGGATTATGTGATTACGGATTCGTTCCACTGCACAGTATTTTCTATTCTGTTCCACAAGCCATTTACGGTTGTCCGTAGGCAGCAGGAAGGCTTTAACAAGATGTTTGGCCGAATTGAGGAGCTTCTGATTAGTACAGGGAATCAGGACAAGGCTCTGGGTGGTGTTGACCGGAATCTTGCGGCTGACAGCTTTGACTCGATGAAACTAAGATCACTGAATTATTTGGATGAGATTTTGCGATGAAGATAGAAAGAACGAAAAACGCCGCACGTAATATCGTCTTCGGCGTACTGCTTAAAATTTACCAAATCCTGATCCCGTTCGTCATGCGGACGATCATGATCTATTTCCTGGGGATTCAGTATCTCGGACTGAACAGTCTTTTTACGTCTATCCTTCAGGTTCTGAACCTGGCTGAGCTGGGCGTCGGAGCGGCGATGGTTTATTCTATGTATAAGCCGATTGTCGATGATGACAAGGACAGGATCTGTTCTCTGATGCGGTTATACCGTACATATTACCGCCTGATCGGGTTGGTCATTGCTGTTGCAGGTTCGATTCTGACGCCATTTGTTCCACATTTGATCAAGGGTGATGTTCCGGCAGGTCTGAATGTCTATATTCTGTACCTGCTGAATCTCGGGGCCACAGTACTTTCGTACTGGCTGTTCGCGTATAAGAATTCGGTATTCGAGGCATTTCAGAGGCAGGATGTTATCAGCAAGGTGACGCTGGCTACGAATACGATTCAGTATGCTCTGCAGGCCGGGACTATTATTGTTCTTCATAACTACTATGTGTATGTCATTATTCTTCTGGCCGGGCAGGCGCTGACGAATATCGTGACGGCCATTATGGCGACGAAAATGTATCCGGATCTGAAGCCGGGCAAAAAGCTCGACAAGGAGAGTATTAGAAAGATTAATCACCGGATCCGTGATCTTTTCACATCAAAGATCGGTGCCGTAGTTGTCAACTCTGCAGACACCATTGTAATCTCTGCATTTTTAGGTCTTACGGTGCTGGCCGAATACCAGAATTACTTTTATATTCTCACGGCTGTGATTGGCATGGTCGATGTCATGTTGAACTCCTGCACGGCAGGAATTGGCAACAGCCTGATTGTCGAGACGAAGGAGAAGAATCTGCATGACCTGAAGAAGTTTACATTTCTTATTTCGTGGATCTCCGGCGTCTGCTGCTGCTGTTTCCTCAATCTCTTCCAGCCGTTCATGAAGATTTGGGTCGGCGAGAAGTATATGTTCGGCATGGGTGTGGTCATCTGCCTGGTTGTTTACTATTACATTTATGAGATCAATCGTCTTCTCAATACGTATAAGGATGCCGGCGGAATCTGGCATCAGGACAGATTCCGTCCGCTGGTGACGGCACTGGCCAATCTCGGAATGAACCTGATTATGGTACAGTTCTGGGGAATATATGGAATTGTGCTGTCGACGGTGCTGTCGATGGCGTTCGTCGGTATGCCCTGGATCTTCTATAATCTGTTCACGACACTGTTTAAGAAAGAGGACTTCAAGGGATATTTCAGCCGTCTTATCTATTATGCACTGATGGCAGCCATTATTACGGTGATCACCGGCGTGGTGTGCTCATTTATCAGACTGAGCGCGCTGCAGACGTTTATCATCCGGGCAGTGATCTGCCTGGTAGCTTCGAATGCCTTCTATATTCTGGTCTTCAGGAAGACAACGGAATTCAAGGAGGCGGTGCAGCTGATGGATAAGGTGACGAAGCATAAAGTGCCGATGCTGAAGAAAATGGCAGGGTGAGATGGTATGAGAGTATTAGCTTGTCAGAATAAAAATGATGAAGTCCGCATGGACAGCTCATCGGGCGGTATATTCCCTCTGATTGCCGCAAGAATTCTGGATGAGGGCGGAGTCGTTTATGGCGCTGCATTTTCCGATTCATTCGCCATTGAACACAGGCGGATAACGACCAAAGCAGAGCTGAAGGAGCTGCAGGGAAGCAAGTATGCATTTGGAAGACTTGGATCAGCGTATCGGGACTGCCAGGCGGATCTGGAGAATGGACTTCAGGTGCTTTTTTCGGGAACGCCATGTCAGATTGCAGGACTGCGTGCATTTTTGAAGAAGGATTATCCGGGGCTTTTTGTGGTAGATTTCATCTGCCACGGTGCGTCTGAGCTCTCTACATGGGAACAATATTTGAAGGAACGGGCGAATGGCCGGAAGGTCAGTGGCGTCTGGTTCCGCGACAAGAGGAACGGATGGAACGAATATCAGGTTACGATTCGATACGCGGATGGAACTGAATATTCAGAGGCGCACGATAAAGACCTGTATATGATGGGCTTCATCGGAGACGTGATGCTTAGAAAGGCCTGCTTTCATTGCAAGTGCAAGGGTGTTGAGAACAGAAGGTCTGACCTGACGCTTGGTGATCTCTGGGGAGCCGACGAACTGGCGCCGGAATTATATGATGATAAGGGAACTTCTCTTCTGATCGTCAGTACAGAGAAGGGCGAGAAGATGCTGGCTTCACTTGCTGATGATCTGATGACTGAGGACATTGACAAAGAGAGGGCATTTGAAATTAACTGGGCTGCAGTGCGGCCGGCGAAGCCAAGTGCATATGTGGAGCTGTTCCAGAAATACAAGAAAGAAGGAAAAGAGCTGATCCCGCTGCTGAAACGAATCTATGAGCCGAATGCGGTTCAGAAGGTGCAGAATATATGTTACAGAGGGGCGAGGAAGATGAAGAAAGTGATGAAGGGACGGACGAAAGCGAGGTAATCTTTTTTAAATTCCGACTTTCCGCTTTTAAAGTGCCATCTGTTCTTCACATATTGGATATGGTCTTGCGGAAATATAAAAACCAGCCTCTCATCTTGGAGAAGCTGGTTCTGGCAGTAACCTTATTCAAGCACCTTACAGGTGGCTTAAACTCAATTCCACGACGTGCATAAAGCATTGCAGCCCATACAAAGCCAAGATAAGTGCAATGAGAAAGTACGCGATGCTGATAAAAAAGGTTGTCCAATACTGCTCTGGATACAGATCTGGATCATAAACTTCAAGATCTGCATTAATCCAATGGGTGCGTGCTACGGACAGAAAAAAGATAGCCGCTGCAATCAGAAAAAGTACTGGAAAAACAGTAGGTAAGAGTGTAAAAAAGAATTCTAACATAATGCTGCTCCTTTTCATGAGGATGGCACGCTCGTTTGCGTGCCTGTGTAAGGGATTCATACTTATTATGACAGAAAGTCTGACAGGATTATGCAAAACGGGAGGCTGGTGGCGGTCCTGCTGGCACTGTATCATTGAGGCAGTATCAATCTGGCAGGGAATGCGTATACGAACCCGGGCTATTTGCTGGTGGCTTCATTTGCCGGATGGACGATGCTGTTTGGTATCGGAACGATGGCCGGCGGGCTGAAGAAAAGCAGGGTGCTGGATGGGATTCAGTATATCAGCATCCACGCGGTGCCGATCATCGGGCTGCATTTTCTGTGCTTTAAGGCGGTGAGCCTCATGGCAGTGGGGGCTTATGGAATGAAACCGTACATGCTGGCGGCATTTCCGGTGCTGATGACGACCGGATGGTGGTGGATCGGATATGTGGCAGTGGGGATTGCGGTACCGCTTGTGATGGATTGGGGAGGGAGAAAATCTGGACAAAATCACGAAATTAGACTTTTGTCAAGAGCTAAATTGACGTTGCCTTACCCGGATGCTACAATAATTGTGAACTTTTCACTTGAGTTCCACTAAAGGGCATATTTCCTGCCTTGACTTTCCGGGATTGTTGCAAATACGCGGTTCTTAGCCTTGTTTTTATTTGCGTGATGTGATATATTTAGTGTAACGGTTACACTAAATGCGGAGGTTCCAATGTACCTTAATACCACGGTCAAAATACCAGTCGTGAAAGGCAAAATCATCACCAAGAAG
>Ga0256404_1009993_pt1 | contig 13324 bp, 11 predicted proteins | sample RumenRJG_01DNA_FD_185990 | JGI IMG/M metagenome (GOLD analysis project Ga0256404, IMG submission 185990) | Bovine rumen microbial communities from Lethbridge, Alberta, Canada - RJG_01 | ecosystem: Host-associated > Mammals > Digestive system > Stomach > Rumen | place: Canada: Alberta | collected...
CTGATCATTAAAGCAAAGCTCCATCAAGCATATAGGATCAAGCGGGGACAGGGAGGTTCTCACAGGGACGACAATAGGAGGAATTTATGGTTATTCAGCACAACATAGCAGCAATCGATTCGTACAGAAATCTTTCTACCAACACGTCAGCTCTGAATAAGAACCTCGAGAAGCTGTCATCCGGTTACAAGATCAATCGTGCAGGTGATGATGCCGCCGGTCTCGCTATTTCCGAGTCCATGAGGAATAAGATCAATGGTCTTACGCAGGCAGAAGCTAATGCAAATGATGCAATCGGTATGATTCAGACAGCTGAAGGTGCTCTCACAGAGACTCATGCGATGCTTGAAAGAATGACGACCCTTGCTACACAGGCTGCAAATGGTACGTATGCAACATATAATAATGGAGATAATGCGTCCACAACTGCTAGAGAAAACATCAGTCTTGAGATGAACGAACTCCAGAAGGAAATTACGAGAATTGCAACCGCTACAGATTATAACGGTGTAAGAATCCTGAACAACTCCAACATGAGAAAGTTCCAGATTGGTGCAACCGCCGCTGAAGTTCTGACACTGCAGGGCGCAAAGATGACAGCTTCTGCACTTAAGGTCAGCGACCTCTATACCAAGATGGGAACTGTATCCGGTGCAAATTCAGCCATCACGACGATTTCGAAGGCAGTCGATACTGTATCGAACTTCAGAGCTACTCTTGGTTCTAAGCAGAACAGACTTGAGCACACCATCAATAACCTGAAGGTTACGAATGAGAACATCACATCCGCTGAGTCCCGTATCCGTGATACCGATATGGCGAAGGAGATCTCCGCTTACACGAAGAACAATATCCTTAACCAGGCAGCACAGTCGATGCTCGCTCAGGCGAACCAGTCACCGCAGAGCGTACTTCAGCTCCTTGGCTAATCCTAGAGATGCTGATTGTTTCAGAGAGGAGGGAAGGCAATTGCCTTCCCTCTTTTTCTTTGCCATAATAGAACTTACAGGATTATGAATAAAGGTTCCAATTACAAGCTTACGGCGAACAATCTGTAATCTAGATGATCGGTTGAAAAGAGGACAATGACATGAAACTATCCCAGGCTATGATCGTGAAAAATGAAGAGAAAAATATCGTACGAGCACTTGCCTGGGGTAAGCGTATCATGTCAGAGCAGATTGTCGTGGATACCGGCAGCAAGGATGATACAATTGCTCTCGCCAAACAAAACGGTGCAGCCGTTTTCGTCATTCCCTGGGAAGATGATTTTTCAAAAGCAAAAAATTCGGCGATTGAACGATGTCATGGGGACTGGATTGCGTTTCTTGATGCTGATGAGTATCTGACGAAAGAAGATGCGGAGAAACTCCCGAATATTATCAGTATGGCAGAAAAGACAGGCTGTGACAGTATCTCTGCATCCCTCCTTGAACTGGATGATGAAGGGAAGGTGTTTGGCGGCGGCACGTTAACCAGATTTTTTAAGAATCAGAAAGACATACGTTATCATCGCTGTATCCATGAACAATTATCCGTTCAGAAAGAATATGACGCGACGAAGGAGTTGACAATCTACCATACCGGTTATAGTGCGTCGGCAAAAAGGGAAAAACCGTCAGATCGTAATATACGATTAATTCTGAAAGAGCTCTCAAAGCATCCGAAGGATGATGAGATGCTAGGCTATCTTGGCGATGAATACCGGGCACGCGATCAATATCGGGAAGCTGTTGAAGCCTATGAGAAGGCGGTTTCATTTTTTCCTTCTGACCTGGAAGAATCTAACCAGAGAGCGGCAGTCACACTTGAACGTCTCTTACAGCTGTACGTTTTTCAGTTTGCCTGGCAAAAACAGCCAAACGGAACGACATCAGATATGAAACATATTTCCTTCGAACAGATACAGGCGTTATATCATAAATCTATAAAACTATTCCCTAAAGAACCCGATTACGATTATATTATGGGAGAGTTTTATTTTGGAGATGCAGAGTATCAGGAAGCGTCTCGATCTTATGGAAAAGCGTTGACAAAGCTCTCAACCTATGGTTTCGAGAATCGAGCGCTCATGCTGATGCCGCACATCAGAGATACCTATGAGAAATATGCCTTTTCTTTATATAGCATCGGACAAATGAAAGATGCAGTGGAAATCGCCACGCAGTGCATCCGCGAAAATCATCAGGCGATGCTTGCCCTAAAGACACTTCTCATGGTGTTTACAAAGGATGGCGAAACTCCGTCGACAGTGCAGGCGATTCTCACGTTTCTTTTCAAGATTTATGATCAGAACAATCTTCGGGATAAGATGATACTTTATTATGCGGCTGAAGACGCAAATTGTCCGGAATTTAAAAAAGCTGTTCTTCTGTATTTTACGGATGAAGAACAGGACGTACTTTTACAGGATAAATCAAAGCATACAGAATGATAGTGGCAATAAAAGAGGATATTCGTGGAAATGGATGAAAACGGAAATCGTATAGCAATTACATTTATGCCCTTTGATCGCCCGTGGACGAATGTGGAGCTTATCAAAGACTGCGGGCTGATTCCTTATTTTCTTGCAAAAAATCATGGCTTTACCGTCTATATGATCGGACAGGCACCGGATGGCATCGCTCCCGGGATTTATGGACGCGAGCAAGCCGATGAAATCATTTTCACGTATCCTTATTTTTATTATGTCGATACGCTCCATTTTTGGCTTGTTAAAGAGTATACACAGGAAACGAGGATTTCCATTTTAAAGGAGATCGCCTCGAAGGCAGATCTACTCATCCTTCGCGGATGTCATGCTTCCAATATCCCGCTACCTGCAATTTATAAACAAATCAACACTTCTGGTAAAGTATACTGCGGTCTCGATGCAAACAGTACCTGGATGGACACGATCCTTTGGGATAAGCCGGATTTTCTACAATTTCTTAAAAACACAGATGTGATGGCGACCTCCTGCACGGCTATGGCAGAATATCTATCAGAGAAATGGCCGAAGCATATCGAAACCATCACGAACGGGACTTGTGATTTTTTATCGGTTTTTCAAGAATTTACGCCGTTCAGTCAAAGAGATAATACGATTCTTACGGTCGGGCGGCTGGGTACAGAGCAAAAAGCTACGGAAGTTTTAGTGCAGGCATTTCTTCTCATCGAAAAGGAGATACCCGATTGGAAGCTGAAACTAATCGGCAGTGAGACGCCAGAGTTCCGGCAGTTCATGAAGAATATTTTTGAGAATCATCCAGAACTTCGAAATCGTGTCATTGAGCCCGGTGAGATTTCAGGTCGTCCTATGTTGTACCAGGAATACAAGAAGGCGAAAATCTTTGCGCTTTCTTCAAGGCTCGAGGATGGTAGCCAGGATCAGTGGGCAGCGAATGTTTCAAAAGCGGAATATCCATATCGTCTTTCCTATCTTGCCTGCGATTTACAGGAAACAAATCTTCGGGATAAAAGCTTCGAAATCGCAATCTTAAATGGTGCGGCAAACATAGATGACCCGAAGGCAGTTTATGAAGAAGCGAAGCGTATGACCAAATGTCCCGGATATCTTTTGTATATTCCTTCGATAGAAAAGAAAGCACAGAGCCGTAAGCTAGAGAATCTAGTCAAAGAAGATGAGGGACTGGTATTTCATACCAGTGATCAGCAAAGCATCGCGGTTTTAGTACGTTAGAGAAGCAGGAAAGGAAATAGAAACCTATGAAGATGGAGCAGTCCTTTTTTGAAGAAGAAGTACGGCATGGATTTTATATTAATCCGATGATGAAACGCGGCTGGGCAGCGCAGATGGAGGTGCTACAGGGTGTTGATGATATCTGCCGGAAGTATAATATTCGTTGGTTTTCACACTATGGCACGATGCTTGGCGCCATACGACATGGCGGCTTCGTGCCCTGGGATGATGACATGGATATCTGTATGCTGCGGGAAGACTACGACCGTTTTGCTGAGGCAATCAAGAAGGAGAATACAGAGCTTCGCCTTTATGGGATGGGGGATGATTGCGATAAGGATGACTTTACGAATCTTATTGCCAGGGTGATGAATTCTGATCATGTTATCGCTGATAAAGTTACGCTCGAAAAATATCATCAGTGCATTTATGCAAGCGGTATCGATATTTTTATTCTGGATTATGTATCGAAAGATAAAGAATTCGAGAAGAATAGAGAGCAACTGGCGGCATCCATTCAAACCTTTACAGGCTTTATTGATGAAGATAATAAAGTGCCGGATGCGATTCATCGCAGTATGGAAGACCTGGAGGTCATTTTTAATCGAAAAATCAATTGGGGAAAGCCTCTGGAACGTCAGCTTCTGCAGATGCTAGATCTTTTATACAGCGAGTGCCCCGTAGATCAAAGAAGCGACGGCGTTGCGCTTCTGCAGGAGGTTTATAATGATTTGAAGAAACCGCCGTTTCATGTGCAGGGATTTGACAGCTTCTACGAAGTTCCTCTGGAGATGATGCAGGTTCGCCTTTCCAAGGGCTTTTTGGAAATGATGAAGATCTATTATTATAATTTTGCGCTTTACTATCGTGGCGGTGGAGGACACGTATATCCATTCTACGAAAAGCAGTATGAGCTTTTTACAGATAAGCATAAGGAAATTCCTTTCAATTATACTTTTGATAAGAAAGACCTTCCGGAGAATCTTCGTGGGGATGAGGTGTTTCCAAAGGAGGAAGTAAAGAATTTTCTAAAGCTTTTAGAGGATAGCTTTCAAATTGGAGAAAAAGTATGTGCAAGTGGCGAATCGCATCAGGCGTCAATGCTCCAATTACTTGAAAACATACAGCAGCTTGCCATTCATGTAGGGACGGTTCTCGAAGCAGTACGGGGCAATGATTTTCCAGCAGTGCATGATTTGGAAGCATATATCGAGGAGATTTATCAGTATTATACGAAGATTCAGCAAGGTTCAATCACAAAGGATGAAAGCTTCCGGGATTTTCAATCTCTGAGAGATCAGTATCAACAAATAAAAGAAAAAATCAAATCGCAGTACCTTGACAGAAAAGAGGTGTTGCTAATCCCATATCGTGCAGCATACTGGTATTCGATGCAATCGATTTATGAGGCACTTAAGAGAAATCTCGATACAGATGTCTATGTCATGCCGGTCCCGTTGCATCATAGAGATGCATTCGGCATATTTACGGATGCTTTTTATGAGGGAAATCTTTATCCTGCTGAGGTTGGCATCACAGATTATAAGACCTATGATCCGGCAAAAAGAGTGCCGGATGAGATCTATATCGGTACGGATTATGATGATAACAATCCTGTTATTTCGGTTGAGCCCGCGTACTATGCTGAGAATCTTGTCAGGTGTACACCGAAGCTTAATTATATACCGTTTATGCTTCTTGATGAAAACTTAGGTAACGACTGGCTGATGGAAAAGGAACTGAAGCTTGCCTTATGCCAGCCCGGTATGGTTCGCTCAGACTATGTTTTTATACAGTCGGAGCACATGAAGGAGCATGTGACCAACGTGCTTCATGACTTTGTCGGTGAAGAAGATCTGCCTGCTTTAGAAAAGAAGCTGGTAACAGAGCATTATCCGGTAATTTCCTATATCGAGTCACTAAAAACTGAAGATCCGGAAAAGAGGACCAGAGATTTTTATTATCTTTCGATTGCCGGAATCTTATATGAGGGAGAAATCTATCTTGATGCATTGAAAGACAAGGTGCAGGAGCTTATAGAGCAGGGAGATATGATTTCTCTGGTGCTTGAACAAAGAGCGGAGGTCACATTAAAGACTGTAGATCAGGAGCTTTATGATCGTGTGCTTACTACACTGGATGAGCTTTGTAAATCTGATCATGTTGCGAGATATTCTGAGCCGAAGGATTTTAACGCGCAGGCAAAGGCGGTAGCGCAGCATGACGCATATTATGGCGATCAGGGACCTGTGACATGGCTTTTTCAACATTTTCATAAATCGGTTCAAATTAACACCTTGGATTACAACAAGGTGTGAGCATTCTCTTAAAGGGTAGTGTATAATATCACATATGAAAAATATGTTTAGTGCAAGGCATCTTACGGATGCATATTTGCGCTGATAGGGGATTCTATGAAAAACTTTAAGCTGACCGCATCGATGATGTGTGCCGATTATGCAAATCTTTCGAAAGAAGTCAGGGATCTCGAGGAGGGCGGCATTGACTCCTTTCATATTGACATCATGGACGGACATTATGTCGATAATTTCGCCATGGGGCTAAATGACCTTTCCTGTATTGCGGGACTCACGACGAAGCCGCTGGATGTGCATCTTATGATCGAGCATCCGAGTGATCGTATCGGACTTTTTCTAGACCAACTTCGTGAGGGAGACACCATCTATATTCATCCGGAAGCAGAATATCACCCGTCGAAGGCAATTCAAAAGATCGTTGACGCGGGTATGATTCCGGGACTTGCGATTAATCCGGGTACTTCTATTGAGACGATTACGGAGATGCTGACCATCGTCGATAAGGTGCTGGTTATGGCAGTAAACCCCGGCAACGCTGGTCAGATGTTTCTTCCATATGTTGGAAAAAAGATAGACCGGCTTCTCAAGATGAAGGAAAAGCGGCATATCGAAATCTGGTGGGATGGAGCCTGCGGTGCGGATAAGATTTTAACCTATGCGCCAAAGGGTGTAGATGGCTTCGTACTTGGCACGACACTCCTTTTTGGAAAAGAAGAATCCTATGGAGATATTCTTCATAGGATAAGAAATTTACAGCTATAGTATAAGAAGTAGTCGTAGAGCCGGAGATCGTATAGATATTCTCAGATATGCATACCGAAGTTCGAATCAGATAAGGCAGAATGCAAAATGGGTGAATCAAATAATTCAAAACAATTGAATGATAAAAGTTTTTGTTTCATTATTTGTACAAATGACGATCTATGGCTTCAGGAATGCATCTTTTATATCAATCAGCTTTCCGTTCCCGCAGGGTATACGACAGATGTTATTTCCGTGCGTGAAGCGACATCTATGGCAGCAGGCTACAATGCGGCGATGCAGTCATCGGATGCGAAATATAAAATTTATCTTCATCAGGATGTTTTCATCCTTAATCATCATTTTTTACAGGATATCTTAGACCTTTTTGCAAGGGAAAGTTCCATCGGAATGATTGGCGTCATCGGATGCGAAGAAGATCCGGAAAATGCGTCTTACTACGATCACTGGAATATCGGAGCAACCTTTGTATGTAATGGAGATGAAGCTTTCTCTGTTCATCCGAGTGGGGAAGAGGCGTCAAGAAAAGCACATTATGTATCTGCGTTGGATGGAATGCTGATTGTGACATCGGTGATATTCCCTGGCGAGAAAATTTGTTTGACGGGTGGGATTTCTATGATGCATCCCAGGCAATGGAATTTAGGAAAGCCGGTTATAAATTGGCGGTTGCAGCGCAAAATACGCCATGGTGTATGCATGATTGTGGAAACAGTAAGCTTCTCCGCTATGATCATTATCGTAAGTTGTTTTGTGATACTTATGGCTTCAGGTATGATGGAGATGTGACACTTCGCCCAGAAAAGCGGCAAATGATCGGACTCTGCCAAAATATGATGAAGACGATTCTTAGTTTAGGTCCTGGCGATGCAAAAAACGTGGCGTTTTCTCTTAAAACTGGACTTACCGGAGATATCCTTGCATGCGATAACCAGCTGAATGCCCTCTATCATGTGATGGAGATTGATCAATATGAGAAGCTGCACGGGCTTAAGACTGAAGACTTGTTCTGGCTAGATAATATGGATGCATCGATGGTTCTTACCCGCTATACAAAGCTTCGCTTCTTATTACGGCGGTTTGAATTTGACGAGATCTCTGAGGATGAGTTGCGGGAAAAGTTATTCGAAGACAGGATTTCTTCGTATGCGGTAGAGATGGTTGCCGGGTTATGTTGCGTGGATGCGGTAAAGATTCGGGCGGCAGTCTGCGTAAATGATAAATCGCGAAATGATCATGAAAAGAAGAACAGTCTGGAAATTCATCGTCAAGTGAATATTTGTAAGCCAAATGATATTCCTTCAGTGAATCTCACGAAATATGATAAAACGGACGAAGTAATACATGAATCATCAAAGCATGCAATCGTGCAGGATCATAAAATATGCTTTATTGCCTGCACAAATGATGCCGATGCCCTGAAGGAATGTAAGCTATATATTGAAAGGCTTTTTGTCCCGGAAGGATACCAAACAGAGTTTATCGCGATAGAGCATGCACCGTCTATGACATCGGGCTATAATGCGGGAATGTCTGCATCCGATGCAAAATATAAAATTTACCTGCATCAGGATGTCTATATTATCAATCGCTGGTTCCTCTATGATATTTTACTGATTTTTCATTCGGATGATGGAGTCGGCATGATCGGCATGAAGGGAACGTACAAACTCGGCGCAGAAGGCGTTATTTGGAGTCAAGGTGCGGTTGGGAATCCGATGCAGCGGAGCGATCTTAGAAGGCTGCAGGAAAATGTACTACATGTGGATCAATCTGAAGAAGCTCTTCGCGAGATATTTTCAACATCCGGTACTTCGGTAATCGTCGATGCAGCGGATGGCTTTTTGCTTGCCACACAGGTAGATATTCCATGGCGGGACGATATTTTTGACGGATGGGATTTCTATGATTGTTCGCAGGCAATGGAAATGAAGCGACACGGCTATGTCACGGTTGTTCCGCAAATGGCTATGCCGTGGTGTATGCATGATGACGGAAGAGTTCTTAACCTGATTCGGTTCGATCATTATCGCAAGCGGTTTCTTAAGGAATATAAGAAGGAGCTGGAGCATGCTAAACCGACGGATGCTGTGAAGGAATTGGTTCCTCTCTATGAAGCTTCAGAAAAACGGGCGCCTCTTATCACAGTTCGGTCAAAGGAGTTTCAAGAGAAAATAAATGTACGACTTACATCCCAAAATGTCGATGAGTTTTTGAAACTATGGCAGGAGCTAAGCGATAAGAAATTTAATTTCCTCAGGGTTGGAACCCAAATGTACTACCAGATTATGCTGATTCTTCAGGCGGTGGATGCAGAAAAGAACCAGAATGAGGCGCAGACTTTTATTCAGTGTTGTCATACAGCAGATGAGCTTTTTCACAAATTTGAAATGACAAATTATATGCTGCATCGAATTGAACTTCTGGATGGCGAACCGCAGGAAGAGGCGTATCAGTGGCTCTATACGCATAATATTTCTGATACATTCTGCGACGTTTTACTTCAGTCAGAGCTTATGATTTTTGGTGATGCATCGATGATTCTAAAGAGAATCGCAGAGCATAAAACAGCTATTGAGTATCCTGCAAGCCAGGAAAATGCACCTTCAGTTTAGAATTCAATAAACATAAGGGAAAGAGTAGGAAAGCTTAGGTATGGAAAGAATCAATTTAATGACTTCTTGCGATGAAAATCTGATTAAGCAGTTGTTTGTGCAGCTGCAATGTCTTCAGGACTATTTACAACATGAAGTGCATTTTTATCTTCTACAGCATGGCACGGACCGAATGAAGATGGGAGATAGCCTTCTGGAAAGATTTTGTGAAGCGCTCCCCAGTATTCATTTCCATGCAGTAGAGGCGCCGAACGAGACTGCATACCAGGAATTAGCATCCTATGGAGGTGGGTGGAGCAGCGCTGCATATTATAGTCTGAATTGTCAGGAATATCTTCCGAAGGAAATCGATAGATGTCTCTATTTCGATGCGGGTGATACCCTGGTCATCGGAAATATTGATCCCTTTTATTTTATGGATTTTGAAAATAACTTTATGGGCATCATGCCGGTATCGGTTCAGTATTATCTGGATGGAGCAAATAAGGTTTATATGGGCTATGAGGAAAATGATCTTTTTGAGAAACGTGCTAGAAGTGTAATCCTTCGTGGGCTTTTTAATGCCGGATCTTATATGATGAATCTTTCACTCATGCGGCAATATGGATACACAATGCCTGATATACTTTTGCTCGCTAGAAAGCTTGCTGAACTGGAAGGTAAAAACAGTAAAGTATATTGGGGAGATCAGGGACTTTTGGGCGCACTTTATGTTGGTCATATGAAGTTGTTTTCCATTGAAGATCCGGAATTTATGTTTGCTATGCCATATAATTTCTGTATGTGGCATTACGATCAGGATAACAGTGATCCGGCATATCCACCAAGTGTGATTCATTATGCCGGTGCTTTGAAGCCAGCCGCAGTAAAATATGACAGGTTTTTCCCGCTTTTTCAAAAAGAAAATAATCTCCATGAGATGACAGAGCTAAAGCCTTTGCAAAGAAAGTATTATCAGTACTGGAGAGAGGAAGCAGAAAAGGCTGAGAAGACAATACGGGATATCGGCATCGAGAAAGAACTTCTTGCATTTTAAATTCGCAAAAAATCATAGAGCAGAAGATACGGGAGAAGCGAATATACCGCTTCTCCCGTTTTTTTGTTATAGTATGGGTATGTGGCTAATGTAAGCAAAAGAAGAAATAGAAAGGTTTAAGAGGCATGCAGATTTGGACAGAAGACTCAACAGTAGGATACACATATTGGTCTCTGATCAATAAAGTGGTTTTTGGTAATGCCTTCACGGTGAAGAAATTTAATGGAAATAGAGACATAGAATTTACGCTTGAAAGCGGTGCGGAGTCTAAAGAATTTATCGCGATTATTCTTGATGATATGAAGGATAATCCATATACGGATTTGACATATAGAAAATGCATGGAAGCAGCTAAGAGAAATAATCAGGAAGGTTGCAATATACTGCTTCCTAGAAATGGCTGTACAGAGAGAAGCTTTCTAACATATGAACAACTGATATCTTTAGCAGGATTAAGAAATCCGACCATGATCAATGAATATCACGACATCATGTCGCATAGTGAAATTCTAGGCAGCATAGAAAAATCAATCTTAAACAAATATAAAAGTGCAGAGAATGAAACAAGTGAACGTAGATATAAAAATCTCCTTTCGAAGCTGACTAATAATACTTTCAGTCATATTGTGGGAAACGAAATAGGAATTTGCTGGATCAGAGACTGCTGTGATGCCGCTTACAAATCCTGTGACCAATATGAAGAAAGCAATATCGTTTCAAAGACATTGGATATTTTAAGACGATCAGAATTTGGGATGACTGTGAATGATATTTATGACGGCCTATGTGCATATGTTCAAAGAAACTATCATGTTACAGAGTTCGACGATAAGTATAAAAACTTTTTCCAGAAGGATAATATCAAAGAAAGCCATATCATCATTATGGCGGCTCAGCTTTTGGATGAACAGAGTGGTTACTGGAATTATGAAAGAATCTATAAGAGGTTTCGGCAATGAATCATTTGTACACCAACGTGGATGGGATAGGCGGTAGAAGACTGATAAAGAATATTGATGCAGAGTTTAATTATAAGGTTTCCACGGGCTCCTTGCGCTTTGATGATAGGGACAAAAAAATTTTAGAAATAATTGATCATTCTACACTAAATTCTGCGGGAACACATATTGATACACCTTATGCACAGCATGTCAGCCTTGATAAGATTTCTAGCGGGGCTAAAACTGCGATTCTTGCAAATCACTCCGAAAGTGAAGAAGTAGTATCAATTGAAGAATGTGGCGAGAATGTTTTAAATCTCCTTTTTAATGATTTAGACGATAAAAATTACTATACATCCTATTGCCTGGCACCGGATTATTTAAATAAAGAGATCGAAATCAATGGATCTAAAAAAATATATAAGAGCGTGTATGAATTGCTCGAGGTTTGGAAGGATAACTATGATTTATGATGTTATAAAGCTTCAATATTTTGGCAAAGAGGTTTATCTTCATTTCCGCGATCGAATCACAATGGTTCGTGGTGATTCCGGAACTGGAAAGTCGTTGATCTTCCAGATATTAAGACCGTTGAAGGTTTCGGAGCAGTACAGAAATATAGAATGCCTGAACTATGAATCGATGTCTCTGTTGGAAACGCAGGATGAAGTTCTGAAGCAATTAGAAAAGTACAAAAATAAACTGGTTGTTATAGACAATGCGGAGCTGCTATTGAATAAATCGAGTCGTACATTTATTGCGAATGATGAAGATAACCAGTACGTTATCATTGGACGGAATATTGAAGGTCTCGGCGTTATGAAAAAGGGCTTCTGTAGAGTCGTTGATGAGGGAAAGACAATAGAGCTTCAATATGAATATGATGATGCTTATTTTAAAAGAGAACCGTTGAAGATAGAGGCTTTTTGATACCGCTGAATGGTGCTGCGCATTATCTGTGCACAGTGCTTTTACGAAACGAGGATAGTCAAATGAGGATGGATCCTTCTTTTCTGGAAGAGGAAACGAGGCATGGTTTTTTTATTACGCCGATGGTGAAGCGCTGCTGGGCAGCGCAGATGGAGATTCTTGCAGGCATCGATGCAATCTGTCGGAAATACGGGATCCGGTGGTTTAGTCATTATGGGACGATGCTTGGTGCGGTGCGTCATGGCGGATATGTTCCGTGGGATGATGACATGGATATCTGCATGCTGCGGGAGGACTTCGAGCGCTTTGCGAAGGCGGTTAAAAAGGAGGGAAACGAGCTTCATTTATATAGCCTTCTTGATGATCCGGAAACAGAACGGCAGAATGAAAGCTTTGCAAGCATCATCGCGGTTGTCAGAAATACGGATCGGGTTTTAGTACCGAAGGAATATCATGAGAAATATCATGGTTGCTATTTTCCGGTCGGTGTGGATATCTTTGTCTTTGATTATATTTCGAAGGATAGTGATTTTGAAAAGAATCGCTTGGAGGTAGTTTCTTTACTGGAAAGTCTTGACCTGGAAATACAGCGTAAAAATGATTTATCTTCTGATACGCGTGAGCTGCTAAAGGAAATCGGGAGAAATTACGACTTTAAGTTTCATTTTGATAAGTCTTTAACACGGCAGATTTATGTGCTCGTAGATAAAATCTTTAAGAGCTGTCCGCTTGAGGATCGGAGCGATGGCGTAGCACTATTACAGGAGGTTTACAACCATATGAAGAAGCCTCCGTTTCATGTGCAGGGCTTCGACAGCTTCTTTGAGGTACCGTTTGAAGAGATGAAGGTTCGTCTTTCGCGCGGTGTCCTCGAGATGATGAAGATTTATTATTATAATTTTGCCTTGTATCGTCGTGGCGGCGGCGGACATCAATATCCGACCTTCGAGCGGCAGCTTGAGGCTTTGTCAGCGGAAGGGGCGACGCTTCCTTTTACCTATACATTTCATCCGGAGGAACTTCCAGAGAAGCTGCGCGGT
>Ga0256404_1009997_pt1 | contig 13321 bp, 7 predicted proteins | sample RumenRJG_01DNA_FD_185990 | JGI IMG/M metagenome (GOLD analysis project Ga0256404, IMG submission 185990) | Bovine rumen microbial communities from Lethbridge, Alberta, Canada - RJG_01 | ecosystem: Host-associated > Mammals > Digestive system > Stomach > Rumen | place: Canada: Alberta | collected...
CGTCCATGCGCCAGCTTGCGGCAGACCACGCAGTCGTCGTGTTTGGCCCCAGGCAGAAGGCGGCGGAGTCCGGGCTCGACTTCGAGGTCGTGGACCTCATGGACCCGCAGCCCGCGGACGCCGCGGGCGAGGGCGGGGAGTAGCCCATGCCGGACGACTCCCGCAGCGCCCAGCTCATAGGCCGCTTTGGCCAGCTGGTGGACGACCAGATAGAGAAGAACCCCCTGCGCGCCCGCAGGATGCTTTTGGCCGCGTTCAAGGCGGAGCGCCTGCGCACGCGCGTGCTGCCGCACCGCGAGCTCCTTCCCTCCGGGCGCCTGGACAACCGCCTAACGCTCGAGGGCGTCGTCGGCGCGCTCGAGCACCCCAACCAGATGGTGCTCACGTCCATGTTCATGCCGAGCGAGATCTTCCACGCCATGGGCCTCTATCCCGTGATCGCGGAGGCCATCGGCGACTTCTTCAGCGGCGCCCAGGCGGAGCAGGGCTTCGTGACCGCGGCGGAGGAGCGCTCCATACCGGAGTCCTACTGCAGCTACCACAAGGTGCTCGTGGGGGCCACGGCCGCCGGCGTCATCGCGGCGCCCCGGCTCATCGCAAACTGCTCCGTCGCGTGCGACGCCAACAACCTCACGTTCAAGTGGCTTGCGCGGCGGCTGGACACGCCCCACGTGTACGTGGACGTGCCGTACGACCCATCCGAGGACGCCGTCCGCTACGTGGCGGAAGAGCTTCGCGAGCTCGCGTCCGCAACGCAGGACGCGTTTGGCCGCAGGCTCGACGAGGACGCCCTGCGCGCGTGCGTCGGCCGCAGCCTGCGCGCGCTCGACGTGATGGAGAAGAGCCTGCCCCTGCGCCGCGGCCGTGCCATGCAGACGAGCATGACCGTCGAGATGATGCGCTCGTGCTCCATGCACATGCTCTTGGGCACGCCGCAGGTGGACGCCCTCATGGACCTGGTGCAGGCGGAAATCCCCGGAAGGACGCGCCCGTTCGCGGGCCTGAACCTCCTGTGGTGCCACTCCATGCCGTACTTCAGCGTGCCGCTGCAGAAGGCGGTTGACCACTCGCCCCTGGCGCAGATAGTCGCGAGCGAGATGTGCTTCGACCAGTGGCGCCCGGACGGCTGGCGCCACGGCGCGGACGAGCCGTACCTCGCCATGGCGGAACGCCTGGTGTACAACAGCTACAACGGCCCCGCCAAGCGCCGCGTCGCACGCCTGGTCGACCTTGCCCAGAAGACCCACGCGGACGGCGCCGTCGTGTTCTGCCACTGGGGCTGCAAGGAGACCCTCGGCGCGTCGCAGCTCATGAAGTCCGCGCTCGAGGAGGCGGGATTTCCCACCCTCGTGCTGGACGGCGACGGCTGCGCCCGCCGCAACATGCCGGAGGGTCAGGTGGCCACGCGCGTGCAGGCCTATCTCGAGATGCTGCAAGCGGGGAGAAGATCATGACAGAAAACGTCGTCTGCTACGGCTGCAAGTACGCGCCCATAGAGCTGCTCGCGGGGTTTGGGGCGGACGCCCGGCTCATCATGGCGGAGCCAGAGAGCTTCGAGGTCGCGGAGCGCCTTGCCCACGGCAACCTGTGCGGCTTTGGCAAGTCCGTCCTCGCGTGCGGCCTTGACCCCAACGTGCACCAGATGGTGCTCACCACGTGCTGCGACGTCATGCGTCGCGCGTACGACGTGCTCAAGGCGCAGGGCTGCCTCGACTTCCTGTGGATGGTCGACCTCCCCCACCGCACCGGTGCGGCGGAGCGCCGCCTGCTGCAGGCGCAGCTCCGCAGCCTTGCCCGCGCGTACGCCCGCTTCAGCGGCCGCAGCTTCGAGGTGGGCCGTGCGCTTGCCGCCATCCAGGTGCCACCCGCGCCCAAGCCGGGCTCGGTCGCGCTCGTGGGCGCCCACGCGCCGCAGTCGCTCTTAGACGAGCTCGATCGCGGGATCGGCGCCCCCGTCGTCAACCACACGTGCACGGGCGAGCGCATCCTTGCCCAGCCGCCCATCGAGCTCGCGCGCGCAGAGTCCGCGGGCTGCGGCCGCTGCACCACGGCGGACATCGCGGGCGAGGGCACCAACGCCTCCACGTTCGACCGCTTCGTAGAGTGGTACGCGGGCGCGCTTTTGGACCAGACGCCGTGCATGCGCATGGACGAGGTAGGCGGACGCTCCGGCCTCGTCTCCGGCGCGCACCAGGGCGTCGTGTACCACACCATGAAGTTCTGCGACTATTACGGCTTCGAGTACGCGGACGTCGCCGGCACCACCGCGACGCCGATCCTCAAGCTCGAGACCGACGGCACCCGCCAGAGCGCGGGTCAGCTCCGCACCCGCATCGAGGCCTTCGACGAGACCCTGCGCACGGACGCCGCAGCGTCCGCGGACCGCGACGCCACGTCCTTCTCGCCCGCCTCCACCGACGCGGGCGAGAAGGACGCGCCCCACGCGCCCGCAACCCCAGCCCAGAAGGAGGCCCCCATGGGCTCCACGCAAGGCGAGCCGCGCTACGTGCTTGGCGTCGACTCCGGATCTACCAGCACGGATGCCGTCGTGATGGAGCTTGACGGCACCATCGTCGCCTCTGTCATAGGCGCCACGGGCGCAAAGGCGTCCCGCGGCGCGGCCGCCGTGGTCGAGGCCGTGCTGCAAAAGGCGGGCATCACCGCTGGTCAGCTTGCCACCAGCGTGGCCACCGGCTACGGCCGCGACGCCATCCCCAACATGGACGTGGCCATCACAGAGATCACCTGCCACGCGGCCGGCGCGCATTACCTGTCGCCCGAGGCCCGCACCGTCATCGACATCGGCGGGCAGGACTCCAAGGTCATCCACCTCAACGAGGACGGCACGGTGCAGAACTTCGTGATGAACGACAAGTGCGCCGCCGGCACGGGACGCTTCCTCGAGGCCATGGCCCGCACGCTGCAGATGCCCATCGAGGAGCTGTCGCGCCAGGGGCTCGAGTGGCACCACGACGTCACCATCTCCAGCATGTGCACCGTGTTCGCGGAGTCCGAGGTGGTCTCGCTCATCGCGGACGACACGCCCACGCCGGACATCATCCACGGGCTGGACGTGAGCGTCGCCCGCAAGACGGCCGCGCTCGCGCGCCGCGTGGGCGGCGAGCCTCCGTACCTCATGACCGGCGGCGTCGCCAACAACGAGGGCGTGGTCAAGGCCCTGTCAGAGGTGCTGGACGCCCCCGTGGCCACGCATAGAGACTCGCAGCTCTGCGGCGCCATCGGCGCGGCCGTGCTGGGCATCCGCCGCCTTTCGCGCTAGCCCCGCCGCGCTCGCCTACGGCTTCGCAAGCCTGTTTCGCGCCCCCGCCGCAACGCTTTCGAGCGTGCCGCGCGCGAGCATGTCGTCCACGGTCTCGCGAAGCCTCTTGGTGATGCCCCGGTAACCTAGCAACCGCGCAAGCTGCGTGATGGAGACCGGCTCCTCGGGCATCGCCTGCAAGATCCTCTGCTCCAGCTCCGCACGGGCGTCGGCCCGCCTGCTCGCGGCCGGTGCAAACGCCGGATGCACGGGAAGCGTCACACTCAGGAAGCCGCGATTCTCGTCCATGCTAAAGCGCGGCAGCGCAGAGCCGTTCTGCTCCAGCGCGGCAAACGCCGTGGGAAAGCCGGTGTTCCTTCCCTCTATAAGGTGGAGCTCCTTCAGGAAGTCGCCTATGCGCCGGTTGCGGTACACCCGCGCTCGTATGTGGTACCTGGCGATGTCCTCGTCCGCAATGCTGCGATCGAAGCCGGGGTAGCTCGTGATCTCCATCTCGTCCGGCGTCACGCGCACCACGATGGGCTCGGCAATCTGGTACGAGCGATGGTACACCGCGTTCGACACCAGCTCCTCCACCGCCGCGTACGGGTAGTTGTACACGGTCTGCGCCTCCGCGGCGTCCGGGCTCTTGCGCGTCATGCTCTTGATCTCGTAATTCTTGATGTACAGGAGGGCGTCGCGCAGCTGCCGCTGGATGGGCCCCTCGAACACCTTCTCCACCATGCCCTCGCCCGTGGGGTCGGGCAGGTCCACGAGCTCGATCCTCGCGTACCTAAAGAACTCGTTCACGTGGTCAGAAAACATGAGCAGCCCCACGTTGCGCGGATGCAGGTCCTCCGGAGGCCCCGCCACCAGCTGCATGTCGCGCGCCACCTCAAGCAGGCTTGCGTGCTCGGACTGCCCGTACAGGCTGCTTCCCACCTCCCGCAGGTGGTCGCGCATCAGCGCAAGGCTCAGGTCCTCCACGCGCGCCGTCAGGTTCGGTCTGTCGTCAAACGGTATGTCGCTCGACACGTAGAACAGCTCGCGCTCCTCCTCGGCGGAGGCCACGACGGTGCTCGCGAGCTTGCGTATGTAGTAGCGCTTGTCCGCCGTGTTCTTGAACACGTTCTTCGCCGCCTTGTACGGACGGCCAAAGCCCGCGGGGCACCAGATCACTATCACGTACCTGCCGTCTACCAGCACGGGCTCGGCCACGGGCTCGTACAGCGGCTCGATGCAGTGGCAAAACTCCCTCAGGCGCTTCATGATGCCGTCGACCTCGCCTTGCGCGATACCCTTCGGCGGCAGCTGCACAACCGAGTCCTTCTCCTCCACGCCCAGCACAACATATCCGCCACCGATGTTGTCGATGTCGTTCGCGAACGCGCATATGGTGTGAACAACCCGCTCGGGATTGAACCCCGCTTTGAACTCGATACGCGTGGACTCCACCACCTGGCCGTTAATGAGGCTCTCCACGTTCACGGGAATGGCCATGCCGCACCCCCTCGTCGGACGGGCAACAACAAACTCGACAACTCGATGGTACTTCCATCGAGTACTCGACGCAAGTTCTGTCGAGTACTCGACGCTCTCTCCGTCGAGTCGTCGAGTTTTGCAGGCAAGAAGGTCGTGCTCCCCTCCTCGCAGCCGCACCATGGACTCACGTCTTCTGCAGCAGAAGACTTTTATGTCAATTCTCTTCTGCTGCAGAAGAGGGCACGCCTACGCGCCGCCCCCACCGGCGCTGGCGGACGCGACCGCCGCCTTCCGCACGGCCTTGCGCCTCTTCCGCACGCGGTGCACCACAACGTCCACCCCCACCAGCGCGAGCGTGCCCGCCACCAGAGCCACGGCGATCTCGCGCCTGCCCCAGTGCCTGTGCGCGAGGCTCCGCTGCGCATCGGCCTGCTTCGCCACGTACTTCGTGCGCACGCAGTGCACCAGCAGCCTGTGGTCGTTCACGCCGTACGGGGTGCACGTCACCAGCGTCACCTTGTCGGCCCTCTGCTCGATCCCCAGGCTCTTCATGTTGTCCGGCCACACAACCTCGGAGCTCACCATCTTGTACGCCAGGGTCTTCCCCAGCGTGTGCAAAAGCACCAGGTCGCCCGGCTTCAGGTCGCGGATGTCGTCGAACATGCTCAGGTTCCTCATACCACTGTGTGCCGTCAGCACGCAGTGCGTGGAGGCCCCGCCCACGGGAAGGCTCGTCCCCTCCAGGTGACCCACGCCCGCCATCAGCGCGGAGTCGCTCGTCCCGTGGTAGATCGGCATGCTCACGTTGATGGAGGGAATCTCGATCCAGCTCATCATGGGGTCGCGGTCAAACGTGAGCTGCTGTGCGTACGGCAGGATCTGGTCCGCGGGGATCTTTGGCGTCTGGCCGGCCAGCACCGCGTTGTACGCGCGCGCCTGAGACAGGTAGCGCGCCCGCTCCTCCTTGCTCATGGCGTCGATGTTGCTCGTCACCGTCGTAATCTGGTTGAACACGCCCGAAGCCTCGAGACGGTCCATCACCCACGGCCACACCAGCATCCCCGCGCCGACCAGGATGATCAGCACGGTAATCAGGCGGTCCGCCCACCTGGGCAGCCTCTTGCGACTGCCCCTGCGCTTGCCGCCCCTCTTGCCGGATCCGCCCTCGCCGGACGTCACGCCGGCGCCCGACGCCCCGGACGCATCCTTCTTCCCCTTGGCAAAGTGCGCGGCCACAGGTACCCCCAAACCAAACGCGACGCCAAACGGGCCGTCCCCCATCCGCAAATGGGACCCCGCCAAGGCAGGGTCCCATCTTACGGGCGAGAAGTACTTGCCCATTCGGCTATGAACTGAGTCCTAGCTTACTCCGCGTCCTGCTCCTTGCGGTTACGGACGACGCGGCTCACGCCGAAGGCGAGCACGAGCGCGCCGGCGACGAAGGTCAGCGTCACACCAGCCTGGCCGGTGAGGGGCAGGCCAGAGCCCGGCTTATCCTTAACGGTGAGGTTGACGACCTTATTGTTATCCACGGAAGAGTTAACGTAGCTTGCTTCAGTCGAAACCGCAAGAGACTGCAGTGCGGTCGCCTTCGTGGCGTCCTCATCGTTCCACGTCGGGGTAATCTCGAAGGTGAAGGGGTCGACCTTGTTGTAGCCAGCAGGAGCCTCGGTCTCGACAACCGTGTAGGTGCCGGCGTCCAGGCCCTTTACGCTAATCTCGCCGTTCTCGTCAGTCGTGAACTCATATTTGGTATCGTTGAGCGAGCCGTCCTTCTGCACGTACTTCGTGGACGCGCCCTCGTCAGCACCAGTCGCCTGGATGGTGAACTTTGCATCCTTCAGCTTCGTCGTAGCGCTATCGGTGCTCTCCTTGACGATGTTCAGCTTGTAGGTGTAGTCCGTGACCTTGTGAGGCTGGGTATCACCCTTGCTGTCGGTGTTGGGGTTGTTGTAATAGGTCAGCTTAACGGTGTTCGGGTTGTTGTTGTAGTCGGTATCGGTCGTGCTGGTTGTAGTGTCGCTGGCAAGCTTATAGGTCTTCTTTGGGTCAAGCTTCGCCTTGTAGGTAACGGTAACGACAGAATCCTTCGTAATCGTCGCGCCAGCCGTCTTAAGATCGTTGAATTCAATGGTCAGCACGGACGTATTGTCAGAATTGGTATCGTAATTCTTCGTGTACTTATCTGCGCCAATAGTCGTCGTAGTGCCGTTGGTCGTTACGGTCACCTGAACAGTATTGGGGTCGGCAGTCAGGCCCGCGGACAGGTTATCCGTGAACTTGTAGTAGTAGGTGTCGTAGTTTGCGACGTTTTCAGCGACAGTACCTTCAAGCTTGTAATCAATCTCCTGGCCCGCCTGCGAATCCGCAACCTTACCCCAATTGGACCCAGACTTGTCGTTCTTCACGAACTTGTCGACCGTCGGAATCTTGGCCTTCTGAGTAATGTTAAGAGCAAAACCGCCGACAATCGCGTAGATAGGCGAAGTACCGGCCTGGTCAACCTTCGACTCGGTATCAGTGTTGTTGGTGGAGTCCTTGTTCGTCACGAACAGCCAGTAGCCGGTGGACATACCGGTCGTTGCCTTATCCGGCGTCACAACCGTCGGAGTAATAGTCTTGCTATTCCTGAGGTTGGTTGCGATGGTGTTCAGCAGATCACCGCTCGAGAGGATGACGTCCGTGCCGGAGGCGTTCGTGTTCCGTGCAAGGTAGTCAGCTGCATTCTGAGCGGTCTTGCCGCTATAGGTGTTGCCCTTAGCAGTAGCATCGGCGGAAATAGCAGCCTCGACAATAGTCTCCACGTCAGTGCTGGCCCATTCGAGGTTCGAGGCAACCTTGCTGGTACCCTTGTCAACAACGTCGGCCTTGAAGATCTGGTAGCCCTGCAGCGTGGTCGTATCGCCGTTAGCGCGCTTGGCGATGGTGACCTGGCCGTCATTCGTGGCCGCGAACGCCATGGTCGCCGGCGCGATACCGCCAAAGGTCATGGCGATTGCGAGTCCAGCGGAGACTGCAGCCCTTGCGATGTTGTACTTCTTCATTTCATATCCCCTCCGTTCAGCGGACGCATCCGCATGATTACCAAAACCGTGAGCGATGGGCGTTGCCGAACCCACGCGGGGGCATCTGCCCTAGCGGTGGTTCTTCTCGCCCCTCCTGCGCACCCTGAGGCCCATCACCGCCAATCCGGCTCCCGCGAGCGCCAGCAGCGCGACCGGCGCGAGGTTGACGAGGTCTCCCGTCTTGACGATCCCGTTGCCGCCCCTGGGAGTGGGCGGGACGGTGGTCGTGGGGGTGTTGAGGATGCTCGCCTGGGCGAGGCTGGTGGAGCTTTCGACGACGTCCGCGCGCAGCGGGCTTTCCGCCTGGATGGTGAGCGTGGGGTGCGCGGAGGCGACCTGCCTCACGTCGAGGCCCGTCACGGCGAGGACCAGCTTGCGCGTGCCCTCGAAGCGCTGGTAGCCCTCGGGCGCCCTGGCCTCGCTCACGTGATAGGTGCCGGAGTCCACGCCGCTCAGGCGCACCTGGCCCTTGGAGTTGGTGGTCACGGTCTGGCTGGACTTGTGCCAGCTGCCGTCCTGCGCCAGGTGGCGGCCCTGCGGGTCCGTCACGCCCAGCACCGCGCCGCTCAACACGGCGTCGCCCGCGCTGGAGCGCTTGGTGAGCAGCACGTCCCAGGTGTAGGCCGTGGCGTCGTCCTTTGGGGTGCTCAGGTACTCCCGGTAGCTAAAGGGCGACTTGGGGTACTCGAGGTGCACCGTGTTGGGGTTGCCCTCGGCCGCACCGTGGTTGCACTTCTGGTTGAGGGGCGCGTTGTAGATCACGCACACCTGGGCGCCGCCGGCCTTGAGCGCATCCGCCCCGAGCGTCGCCACCAGGTTTGGTGACTTGACGGAGAAGGACTGGCCCTCCACCGCGATGGTGCACTGGGCAGTCACGTCCTGCCAGCCGGCCGCGTCCTTCTCCCCCGTGGTTGGGACGTCCGCGGTGGACTTGACCCACGCGGAGCCCGTGCCCGCCTTGACGTACACGCGGGCCGAGGACGCGACCTTGCCGGGGTCGAGCCCGGCGGACATCGTGTCCGCAAACACCACGTCGTAGCTGGTGTAGCCCTGCACGCCCGCCGGCACCGTGGCCTCCAGGCGCCACAGCACGTCGTCACCCACGGTGGCGTCGGCCGCCTTCTGCCAGGCGGAGGTGCTGTTCTCCTGCACGTGCTTGGTCACGGTGGGCACCGCGGACTTGGGCTTGACGCTCTTGCTGCCGTCGCCCACCAGCACGAAGACCGGCGCGGTGCCGCTCTGCTGCTCGCCCAGCGCGGACTCGTCCGCCACGATGAGCCAGTAGCCATTCTGCAGCGTCGCGGCCTTGCCTGCCGTCAGCTTGACGGGCGTGGCGCCGCCCTGCATAAGCGCGGACGCGAGCCCGTACGCCACGGAGTTGCCGTCCGAGAGGTTTGCGTTGATCCAGTCCGCCGCGTCCTGCGCGGTGGTGGTGGGAGCGCCCGCCTTGGCAGCAGCCTTTTGCGCGGCAACCGAGCCCCACGCGACGTTGCTTGCCTTGCCGTTTGCCACGTCCGCGGAGAAGACCTGATATGCCAGGTAGTCGGTCGCGTTGTCACCCGTGACGGTGACCTCTCCCGCGAGCGCGGTTGCCGGTGCCGCCAGTGTCAGTACGAGCGCGCATGTCGCGAGAACCATGGTGCGGACCACGTTGCGGATCGCCAGGTTGCGCTGGGCCGCGTTGCGGATCGCCTTCGAGATTGCCATTAGCGGTCACCTCCCTTGCGGGAATCGCTGCGGGTCTTGTAGAGCCTCACGATTCCATACGCGAGGGCCGCGGCTCCCGCCACGTAGGCGAGTGCGATGCCAGCCTGTCCGGCGCTGGGAAGCGAGGTCGCGTACTTGTTGTTGAACGTGGGGTCATTAGTGGACGTGGAGACTTCCTTGCCGTCCTTGTCGTACTTGGTGTACGTAGCCGAGGTGGTCAGATGGCCGTTCGAGTCATCCTGCGCCGTTACGACAACCTTGTAGTAGTCGGTGTCGTAGGTGTAGCCGTTGTCGCCACCCTTTTCCTCGCGGATGTAGTAGGTGTAGGTCTTGGTGCCACCCTTGCCACCGGTGAGATCACTCACACCGAGGTTGGTGTAGTTGATGGTGTCGAAGTTTACGTTGCCTTTGTCGTCATTGGCCTTGGTTTGGAGAACCTTATCGTCGTTCCAAGCTCCATCCTTGTAGCCGTCCTTGCTATAGAGCTTGAACGTGAATGTCTTCATCTCGCCGCCTGTAACAGTCTTTGTCACAGAGGGTGTGAATGATCCACTCGTCTTGTACGGTTTCAGCGTATTCGTGAAGGCAGCGGCGCCGTTCTCATCCTTCGTAAGCGTGAACGTAACGACGCCATCATTCGTCGTTATGGATGGCGTATAACTCTTACCATCCCCTCCACCCGTGATGGGGGTAACAGTAAGTTTGGAAATCGAATAGTGCGTGAAATTGATATTCAGAAGAGTTGTCGAAGAGGTAGGCGCGACCGTGGCGTTAATCCGATAGATCGTCTGGTCGTAGGACTCAGTCTTCTTGTCCGTATCACTCGAATTAGGAATCTCCGCAACGTAGTAGCGGTATTCACCAGCTTGGGAGTACTGGCTGCTAACGTTGAACTGAATAGACCCATCCTTCTCATTGGTGGTACGGGCAATCTCAGTATATCCGTCATGAACGAGCTTTCCGTCCTTCCAAGACGGAGCAGCACTGTCGGTGGAGTTAGAGCTCAGTAGCACGAAGGTGTATTCGCCCTTGGTCAGCTGACCAGATACATCCTTCCCGTCCTGTTCAAGAGCTTTGGTAGCATTGAGCTTAAGGCCAGGATAGATATTTATATCCTTCTTCTCGCCTATGGTGAGGCCGCCGTTCGTCATGATGCCGCCACCATGGTTGTGAGAATAGTTGCCGCTGATAATCAGCGTCGCCGCTCCAATGGCAGCAGTCTTGGCAGCCTGGTCCGGTTTCGCCTTGAGGCCCACCATGTACGTGGCCTCTGCACCCGAGTTGGGATCGATATCAGTCTCAGTCTTCACTCCATCAACGGATCCAGACCAGTTCGCAGCGCCGTCACCCAGCATGCGGCCAGTGATAACGGAGATGTAGCTGCTGTTACCTTTACTGCGCACTAGGAAGTAGTCTGCATGGTCATTGTTGCGGAAGGTAGTGTCTATATAGGCGACAGTGGAGTCCATATCCTTGCCATGACCGCCACTTGACATATTCGCATTATCGGAACTACCAGCGTCATGGTTATCGTAGATGGCAGCGCCCTGCGTATGAGTAACTACAGTTTCGCCCGTTGGGCATGCCGCTACACCTCCGCCATAGCCACCGGCGGTGTTTTCCGTTATCAGGGCGTTCTCAACGATGAGGTTACCGTTCGCCACATGCGTCTTGTCATCGCCCGCCTGGACGAAGACTCCGCCACCGCCCCAGTCGAAGGTGGAGTTGCAGGCATTGTTGGTGATGAATGTCTTGCCGTTCGTGGAATTGAAGACGGCCTTTGTGCCCTGGGAGACGCGCACGCCACCGCCTTCGGATTTCTCCGAGGCGTTCGAGGCTATTGTGCCGCCAGAAATGGTGAAGCTATTCAGACCAGCACCGTTGGCACCAGCGTAGACGCCGCCACCAGCCTCCTGGGACTTGTTACCCGTGATGAAACCACCCGTGATGCTGAGCGAGCCGTTGTTGCCTCTGGCTGCTATGCCGCCTCCACCATGGTCGCCCCAGCCATCATTGCCACAATACGCGCTCATCACGTTGTTGGTGATGCAGCCACCAGACACAGTGAGTGTGCCGTTAACGGAGGAGATGCCGCCACCATAGCTGCTGACTGGGACCTCGTTCCCGCTGACTACGCCACCGCTGATCTTCAGGGTTGCAGAATTGTAGATACCGCCACCCTCACCGTTGCTGTTGGCAGCAATGACACCACCAGAGAGCTCCATGGAGCCACTGCGAACAAGGATGCCGCCACCATGGTCATGGCTATTCCTGCCAGTCTGGAACGTGCCGCCGCAGACGTAGCCGCCAGTCATGTTGAACGTGCCGCCGTTGACGTCGATGATGTGGCCATCAGTACCTGTGTAAGAGCTCGCATGCGCCATCGTGATCATGCCACCCTGGAGGTCGAGCTCGCCACCGTCCATGTAGATGACCGAGTTGGCGCCGCTGTTGTTCGTGGCGTTAATCACGCCACCCGGAGTTACCTCATGCTCCTCGCAGGACTCGGTCGTGCTAATTCCATCGGGGTTGACGGTCGACTTCGTCTCGTAGTAGGTGAGCTTGGTGGGCGCATCGCCGTTCCACTCCATGCTCGCCGTCTTTCCAATCGAGGACACGGTGTTCTTGGCGTCAACGGTGCTCGTGCTCACAACATTGTCGGAAGCAGTGTTGGAGAAATCGACAATAGTGAGTTTGCCACCACTCTGCACGTGGAAGAGACTCGCTGTCCCCGTATAGCCAAGAGTGTGGTGGCCATTGAGATCAATCGTAACGTCGTTTGTGACCCAAATCGTGTCACCAGTGGTGATATCGCCATTCAGCTGGTAGGTACCTTCAACTGCGTATTTTTCGTTACGCTTAGTCGTCGCATTGTACTGGTCTTGGGTGAAGTCGCGAACACTAGAGACCGACTGCGCGTTAGCAGCCGCAGCCAGGGGCGCAGCTTTCGCGGCTGCCGCTGTGGAGGACGACTCGCTGTCGCTTGCACTCGACGATTCATCCGAAGATGACTCGTCCTTCTCTACGGATGCAGAGGCGCTACCGTCCTGAGAGGTACCCCCCCCCGACACATTTTCATTGCTCGAGGAGGATGAGGAGTTGTCCGTCGTGGCTGCGACGGTCGCGGACTCGGTCTGGGCATCGTTGGAGGCGCCGGCGGCGAACGCGGGCAGCACGAGGGACAGCGTGACGAGCAGCGCGCAGGCGCAGGTGGCGGTCAGCTCGACGGCATGGCGATGCCTGCGCGGCATCCTCCTCTTGCCATTGGTCTGCGCTCTGTTTTTGAATGCATCCCAATTCATCAAGCTTCGTACCTTCCTAACCATCATTCAAGCCTATAAAAAGGCGTCTCGAGCCACGTTTGACCGAAATTTATTCAGTCAGGTCACGTTCCGCTTGCTGCCAAAGCCTGGCACCTCGCTTGCGCCACCCCCGCCAGTGCTAGATGGGACATGTCCACGGGGAAATGTCCCAGCGACAATTTTTCTAGCGACCTGCGGAAATACGACCACTGGAAAAGAGATCTGTCAGCCAAGCCGACTGAAAACGTTTCCAGTAACCTTCACCCAGTTTACGACTAGCTGAGTCAGCGGGCGTAACCTCGGTCTCAAATCGAGTTCACCAATATGCAAACGGTAGCTATTCGCGGGCGAGCGGTATGCTACAGAAAATACCACTAATTGTTTGGTTCCGTCAATAGTCTTTCGCACTTTCGTCAGCCAGGGTCCCGTCCCAGTCGCCGGAGCTAGCTCTGTCTCTTGAGCACCTCCCTCTCGTCCCATCCGTCCAGCAGTTCGGTGTCAAGGTA
>Ga0256404_1009998_pt1 | contig 13320 bp, 11 predicted proteins | sample RumenRJG_01DNA_FD_185990 | JGI IMG/M metagenome (GOLD analysis project Ga0256404, IMG submission 185990) | Bovine rumen microbial communities from Lethbridge, Alberta, Canada - RJG_01 | ecosystem: Host-associated > Mammals > Digestive system > Stomach > Rumen | place: Canada: Alberta | collected...
GGGTGGGTACGGCAACTATGTGGAACTTAGCCTCACGCAGTCTGCTTTCGTCATCGGTAAAATCAACGGTCGATTTGGCGATCTGCTCATCGCCAACTTCATGCGTGGGATCTATACCGCTCTTATACAGCTTAATTTTCTCCTTATTCAAATCGAAGCCGATAACGTCGATCTTGCGGGCAAAGGCCACGGCGATGGGCATTCCAACGTAGCCGAGTCCGACGAGTGAAAGCTTTTCCTCTCTTGCAACCAGCTGATTATATAGCTTCATGTACAATTCTCCTTAGTTTAATTATCAAAACCAAAATTATCCTCAGATAAAGCACTAAGTTCGCCAAGCAATTGAATTAGATTGTTCATACTCATCCAAACCGCAAGAGCATCAGCGAACCTGAACTATCCCACAGAATATTCTACCACAAATGAGATTGTGATTTCAACTCGAACGGCAAATAACAGCGTTTATACTCGTGTTAATCCGCATTGAAAGCAAGGCTGATGCGAAAGGGGGATGGGGGAAGAGATGCGGATGCAGCATCCTCAGGAGTCCACAGCAAACAGCTTTACGTAACCGCTTTCGTTTCTGATCACACCGTATGCGCGAGCTCTGTTGAAAATCTTATTTGCCCAATTTGTATGCGGGTTGATCTCGTTCATTTTATTTCCACCGGAACCCTTAACGACACCGCCAGAAGTGTTGAGTATCTGACATGCATCATCATATTCCTCTTGAGTAACGGCCATCAAAGCGTTCACGAATTTGATGTGTGTAGGGTGGATAACTGTTCGTCCGACCATTCCGTTTGCCTTATCGAGCAGAACCTCTCGCAACAGTCCATCTATCTCGCCGTTTACTAACGGCTGACGTCTCATAAGATAGTCTTCGATTCCGTAATGTTGTAACGTTTCAAACATAAGCTCCTTAGGTGCGCGAAAATACTCCCAAACAGGTCCAGAAATAATATACTCATTGTTTCGGCCGCAGATGTTAATAATATCGCTGATGCATTCACGAACGGTCAGTATATCATAAAGGCTGTAATCAACGCCTCTTCTGACACCAAATACAGAGCTGAAATCAGTTCCGCCAACACGAACCTGCAACACTAAATGATTATATTTATCGAGTATCTTTTTGATACCAAGCAACTGAGTAATGCGCGTTTCCTTATAAGCAACATCGGGATCCTCGATTATCGGCATTCCATAAATTACCTCGCCGAATCGATCGTTGAGATCCTGGAGATAAGCAAAATACTCGTAGCCGTTGCCGCAGTTAAACTTCGGAAAATTGACAGCGCACAATGAGCGAACCTCCTGCTTTGTAAGCTTTTCGCCGAAGGCCTTGAACTGAGCAAGATTCCTTATTCTGACGATGATCAGCGGAACGTTATCGCTGTCAAACCTGCCGCTATCAACAGCCTCCGTAATTGTCGCAAGCATTCTGTGAACGTTTTCCATAGCCTCTGGAACTCGCTCTTCCGGGCAGGCATCCTCGAAGCACATAACCATCGTAGTCAGACCAGGTATTGCTTGTTCGAGGATCTTAGAAGTGAAGTCCTTGAAGCCAGGCATATATATGGTAGCGCCCAAGCAGTAGCGCAAAAAGTCCCTGTCGGTATACTTATCGAAATGCTTGGGTTCGACAACAAACTTAAACTCTGGATTATATCTATGGTGTTGCATATCACATGCTCCTTTCAATAAACATATTGCCGAAAATGTATCTTAGCAATACCATTTTTGCAAGATATCCCCAATGCCGTCACAACAAGCATCATGCTGTCGAGATGGCAGAAAAGCATCATAAGATAAGGCTGCCCTTGGGGCTCCAAACGGCCTCGGGGTAATACTCATCGATCATCCTCTTAACGAGGCTGCACTGCTTTGCGCGCTTCCTTGCATCGTCCTCGGTGCTGTCCCAGCTATGTGTCGCAGCAACAGAGCCGCCGGTCTTGAGGTAGATGGGCGCGGCGATGCGGATCATCTCGGGCACTTCGTAGTGACGGATGAAGCCGCCGGTGGACTTGGGATTCTCAGTGTGGATATCTATCGGGCAATCGATAGCGTTGCGCATTGCGGCGAGCATCTGAAGCTGGATATCGCGAACGGGGTTGATGGAATCGGCGCCGTTCTCCTCGAGCAGTTTTGCGGAGCAGGGATTGCCGTGACCAGCATGTGCGGAAACCTTGAAATGGCAGTCCGCGGGGATCTCGCCCGCTGCCCTCAGCTTATTCAGTATCCACAAGCAACCTTCATCGTATACGAGAAATCCGCGGCAGCCGAGACGCACGGCACGCTTAACATCCTCAATTGCACGAACGATCTGCTCCTGACCGCGCAGACGATAGCCCATGCGCACGCCTTCTTCGGTGTGGACGGAAGCGGAAGTGTCGGTGGTGGCTCTGGGTCCAACGGCGAGGATAAGATCGGTCTCCCACTTATGGGCGAGCTCGACCATTTTAGCAATATCTTCGTCGGCAAGGCGCATGATGCCCTGAGTTTGGGTGACACGGTGCAGGTATAGTCCATAGCTGTCCATAGCTTCAAGCAAAGCCTTCATGACCTTAGGACCCTGAATGCCGGGCACCTCAAAGCGGAACTGACCGCCATCGGGAAATCTTTTTTCGGAGGTGGGCAGATCGTACGCATCGCCACCGGGAAGACCGACGGACTTCAGAAACTCTCTTGTTTTCTCCATACTGTTCATGTGTTTTTCCTTTCCCCGGCTATCCGGATCGAATGATTATTGTTTATTAAGATCGTCAATAAGCTCGTCTATAGCGGCTCTGTGATCAAAGATAATCGGCGGAAGCTTCCTTGCAAGCCCCTTGTGTATACGGCAGTCGATGAACGAAGCCTTGCCGCAAACCTTAAGCTCAGTTATGGCCGCAACAAGCTCATCATTTGTTTCAACAGCCCTTCCGAAGGTCGCGTACCCGCAGGCTTCTGCGATTGCAGTAAAGTTGAGCATGTGGCCCACCGAAGGCTGTCCGCCAACGGACTCATGTGCGCCGTTATTAAGAACAATGTGCATGAAGTTCGGCGCATTAAGACTGCCGGCTATTGCAAACGCACCCATGTGCATAATCGCGGCCGAATCACCGTCGAGAGCAACGACGTGCCTACTCGGCTCCTCAAGTGCGATGCCGAGAGCAACAGAGCTAGCATGACCCATGGAGCCGACGTTCAGAAAATCGCGCGCCTTGGTCTCAAGGCGCTTTTCGCGCAGAAAGAAGAGCTCCCTCGTTGCTCTGCCCGTCGTGGCGGAATAAATCGTGTCCTTTGGCATATTGTCGAGAACCACCTCTATTGCCTCCTCTCGACTCATAGGGTAAACAGCATCCACGTTGTTTGGCTTGTCAGGATCCGCCATAACGCCCTTCGGAGCGATAAGGCCGTAGGGCTGACGGTTCTCGATGCAAAGCTTTACTGCCTTTTCAACGGTTTTTTCAAAATCATCGTCGCTGTCGGTCAGAACAGTGTACGGGATATGCATTATCTCGAGCAGGCCAGGTGTAATCTCGCCCTGAAGCTTATGCTGAGGATGATTGGGCTCTGTGTTTCCCTGTCCGCGCCAGCCGATTAGCAGGAGCATCGGAATGGCATACACATCCTTATCAGCAAGCGAAACGATCGGATTTACGGTGTTTCCAAGTCCGCTGTTCTGCATATATACGAGTGGGATTTCCCTTGAAGCTATGTAATGCCCTGCAGCAATGCCTATCGCATTTCCTTCGTTCGCAGCTATAACGTTTCTATCACCGCAATTTGCGAGAGCATAGTTGCAAAAGCCGTTCAGGAAGGAGTCAGGGACACCCGTATAGAAGGTCACGCCGTTATTTTTAAGAACCTCAAATACCTTTTTCTGATCGAGCATTTATTTATTACCTCCAACCGAAGAGTTGCCTTTATAGAGAGTGAAGTACTCAGGCGAATCAGCCTTTGTTACCATCCAAGCCATGTCAAAAGCATCGATGAGTTCCTGTGGAAGCGACCCAGCCTTGAGAGCCTCCATATTCTGCGTAAGATGGCTCATCTTGCTTGCACCGATGATTATGGCATCGCCTCTTTCGCTTTTCAGCATCGAGTGGTATGAAAGCCAACGGTAAGTCGCCTCGATGCTCGTCATTCCGTGTTTCTCGGCCGCAGTTTTGATGATCTCAACAGCATCGAAAAAGCTCTTTTTCCAGTATCTGTTCTGATAGTTGGGACGGTGAGTGAATCTTCCGTCGCTCGGCGCATCCTCAAAGCTTGAATATCTGCCGGTTAAAAGCCCACCGCACATCGGATTGTATGCATAAAATCGCATGCCGAAATTATCAAGGCAGGCATCGAGGGTATTCTCTGCTTTCCTCGTCAGCGGATTGTAAATACCTTCGTAGACAGTTGGCTTAACCCAACCGTGTTTATCGCAAATATGCCAAATGTCGGCAACCATCCAAGCGGGGAAATTGGAGAGACCAAGCTCGCAGAACTTGCCCTGCTCATGTAGCTCCTCCATTGCCTCAAGCACGCTTATCGCAGGTGTAGCAGGATCAGGAAAATGGAGGAAAACAGTGTCAATAGAGGGGAGTCGCAGTCTCTCGAGGCTTCCGTTCAGTTGCATATACGCAGCTTCGGCATCCAACCTGCCGGTTATGCGCGGATTCACCTTTGTGGCAATCCTGACCGGCCGATCAAGATTGGCCAAAACTTCGCCCAGAAGCCTCTCGCAGTTTCCATCATTGTAAACGTACGCAGTATCGAGCTCATTGTATCCTGCATCAAGAAAAGCATTGATAAAGCTGTCAACATCGGGGGAAAACACAGACTCGCCAAAAGTCATGGTGCCGAGTATAAGTTTAATATTATTCATAGTTCCTCACTAAAATAGAGCAGTTCTGAAAACAATGATCGATTTTACAAATTAGATCAAAGGCTCATCATAAGCTCGCCCATAGATGCCTCGCGCCTGTGCGCTGCCTCGAATACTTTGGAGCTGATCGAACGGTTAATTCCGGCATAATCCATTAGCGCATCGAATCGATCCCTGAATTCTTCTTCGGTGAGTGGATTCTCCGGCTCGCCTTTGGGAAAATCAATGCGCTGAATGAATTCTACGCTTGACGTTTTGATGGTTACAACCGCAGCTTGGATAGCTGGGAAAACTGCGCTGAGCTCGGAATCGGCCTCGACCTTGATCTTTCTCGTAAGATCAATAAGATCGGGTCGCCGAACCATATCATCCTCAAATTCCCTCAGACCGGCTCGACCAAAAATCAAACCAACGGCGGTAGCATAGGGGATGCTCATCTTTGCTGAATAACTGCCGGGAATCTCGGTATGATCGTGCCCGGATACGGCAAGATCGTAGGTTTTGATGCTTATACTCTCAACGTCTTCGGGTCTGACGAATTCTCGCATATGTATAGCGGCCTCGACCGAGGGGTGAGTGTAGCGGCATGAAGCGTATGGTTTGGTATAGCTCTTCATTATAGCGTAGGTTCCGTTCTGAAGAACAGGTTTGATTTCCACATCCTCGCGCCCGGTCATCATTTTAAGGAAGCCTCTTCCTCCGAGAGGATCAGCGTGCCCAACGAAGCCGCTCTTTGCAAGCTGCAAAGCTGTGAGGCCCAGCAGCGCCGTTTTTGCAACGTTATACGGTTTTAATTCACTGCCGTCATCAAGAACCTTGAGCATTCCTGAAGCAGCAACGCAGGCGCAAGCAAAGGCCTGAAATCTTTCTTCCTCGGAGAAGCCGAGCATGTGGCTTGCTGCGAGCGCCACGCCAAGCGTTCCGCAGGTACCTGTTGCGTGATATCCCGTCGCCTTATGACCGGGCTGGATGGATATTGCCATGGTGTATGATGCCTCGTAACAAGCGATGGCTGCTTTCAGCATATCATCCATGCGAATACCATGCCTATGGGCAAGAGGGATGAGCAGACTGAATATGGGAGAGCCGAGATGGATGATACCTGAATTAGTTCCGTCGTCAAAGTCCAGTGCATGTCCGTTCAGGCCGTTGAGGAACACCGATTCCTTCAGCGCAAGCTCGCGATGAGTGCCGATTGCCTTGAAGCTTCCGCCCTCTGGCTGAGCAAATTCAAAATACTTTTCAAGCTTTTTTTCTTGAAATTTAGCACCAGCACAGGTTACTGCAATATAGTCTAAAAGGCTCCGCCTCGACCTGCGCATCACGTCCTCAGGAACAGGTGCGGCATAAATGCCATTTATCGCTTTAAGAAACTCTTTTGACTTATTCACAAGGTTCCCTCCTGAATTCGGGTTACAGTCTTACGAGCAGCCGTCCGCTTTCGTTTTTAACTATCAGTGTACGCTTGATCTTCTGTGCCAATTCATCAAACTCTTCCCAAGTTTTGGCCTTGAGCAAATCAGATACAAGATCCGGCTTTGAGTACTTGCATTGGATTCTCAAATTGCCGACAGCCATCGATCGACATAATGGCCGTAACAAGCTCCGAAAGCGTACCTTCATTTGCCATACCCGCTGCACAGACTCTAAGCTTATTGATTATATCGGCTCTTGAAATCGGATTTTCGGGATCGCCTTTGGGAACCAGAACAGTTTTTTCTGCGGTGTTGCCATTTGAAAGCACGATTTCAACCCGAGTTCCTCGAATACCTCTCGACCTATCCTCCATAGACTCATCGGGAATAAGGTTTATCTTTTCGATCAAATCGGAAACATCAATGCTACAGACCGTCGGATCCATATCAGATATACCGTACTCACCGTTCAAAAGAGCACAGGCCAAAGTGTATTGAATCGAAAACTTGGTTTCGTCTTGATTCTGAGGGCGCTTTATGCCTGCAAGTTTTATCGCATTCGGATAAATATGAACGTTTATCGATTCTATATCGTCGGTATTAACCGTTTTGTGCAGAGCGATAGCAGCATCAATGCCGCAGTGAGTGTGTCTGCATGAAGGATACAACTTAAAGTAACAATCATGAAGCAGCAGATGCCTCGTTCCATGCAAGCAGCTCTCATCAAAGCAATCCGACACCGCATGGAACCAACCGTTTTGGCCTTCCAGAGACTCGAGCGGTCCTCTAACACCTTTGCTTGCAAGCATTGCGGCAAACAACCCGTTTTCGGCGGCTTTTGCAGGATTTAGGGGCTTTATTGCAGGGCGTGAATCTCCATAAGAAAGCAACCCTCCGGTCATTGTCGTTGCTAGGGCGATTGCATCTTCGATCCCTTTAGCATCCAATTTATACAGTTTTGCGCATGCAGCAGCGCAGGCAAGGGTACCTGCCATGCCAGTTGAATGAAAGCCACGCATTACCATTCCCGGCTGAGCTGCGGAAGAAATGCGAATGTATGCTTCATAACCGACAACAAGAGCAAGTAATACTTCATCATTTGTGCTACCGATTTTTTCAGCAAGCGCAAAAACCGCAGGTATCAGGTGAACACCGCAGTGTCCTGCTGCTTTTTTGTTTCCGTCATCAAGTTCGGCACCGTGACCATATAAAGCATTCATGAATGCGGCAATTCTTGCCGGATACTTTTCTTGCTGAAAAAGCACCGAGCTTTCAGCAGCTCCGGCTTGATAAAGAACAGCTTTCTCCAACGCATTGTTGAAAGTTCTGTTCAGCTTGTAGCCAGCAAGCGCGGCAGCAGAAAAATCTATAATCAGATTTATCAACTGCTCCTTGTCGTTTGTTTTCAGTTCATGAATATCGGCAAGATCGCGCGATAATGATGTTGTTAGCTTCATAGTTTTTAATGCCTCTCAGATATTTGAGACGATATTCTCACAACCGCATATCAGCTGTTGGCAGATATCAGCGATCATTTGATCACTATCATTTCTCCGTCCTCATCGTAGACTTCAAATACCGATTTAATATAGTCAACTCGTTCGGAATATTCTATGAAGTCTTTCCCCTTAAGCCAAACAGAAAGCAGGGTCTGTGCTGTCGTTCCGTCCTTGCCAGTGGTTTGACCAATACGTAATTCGGAACAGACCTCCAAAACATACGGGAGAGCAGCAATGGTGTCAACACCTTTGATGGATGCTATCTTCTTGTTTGCACACCCGAGAATATGGACCATTCCTAAATATTCCTTAAAATAAGGACTCTCTTTTTCAGATTCATAGCTGCAAACTCTTCCCGTTACAGCGAATTCAATAAAGAGTGCCAGTCCGTTTATGCCATTCTGATCATTGATAAAAGTATAGTGATGACCGGCACTGGGTCTGTAAGTCATCTCACACCAATAGAAGCTTTCATCATCAACAAAGCCCATAACGCCAAGCATACCATCTGAAAAATCATTCTGTTCAAATAATGATTTCATGGCAGAATCCTGCTCGGCTATAAAACGATCGAGGTACTTAGAAGGATAAAGAGCTTCTCTTGTTATTGCTGATCCGTCTTGAGCAGCCTTATAAATCTCCCTGTCGCAAAGGGCAGAGAGGCGAGCAGTCTTACCGTCAAATTGATACGAGCATACAACGGAATCGCAGTCCATAAAGCGCTCAACAATAACGTTGTCGGAATATGAGAATGAAAGCGCATAATCATAGCACCTTCGCAAATCGCTTGCTTCCTCACACTTAATAACGCCGCGCGAGCCGCTGTTGTCAACCGGCTTCAAAATAAGCGGGTAGCCGTTCTTCTCGGCAAATTGCTCAACGGTCTCAAAATCATAAGCATTTGTTCCAGGTATTATACCAACACCTGCTTCCCTGCATGCATTCTTGAAAAGCATCTTGTTTGCAGCGATACCAAACGACTTCTCATTGCCGTAGTGGGGGAGACCCGCAAGCTCACAAATATTGAGATAGTGCTCAAGATAAGAATCGGTGTAGCCGGTAATAACTCCGTCGATGCCGTTTGCTTTGATATAACCGACAACGAGGTCATAATCCGCGATGCTGATATCGGAGTATTGATCCGCAACCAGCTTGGCAGGAGACCTCAGAGTGTCGTAATAATCCATAACGTACACCGTACAGCCCATACTTTGGGCAAGCTTGGTCACCTCGACCATATCCGACCCACCGCCGAGAATAAGCAGTTTTTTACCCTTTACGTTCTCGTACACTTTTCGTCCTCCAAATATCATTGATAGTAATGATCAATTGCATCTAATCGGATGCCCGACCAATAATTGCATTATCTGCGTACTGTTTTAAGACTCTGAACCTCGTCCAAATAAGCCTGAACAACAATGCTGCGGTCATATTCGCGCTCCATCTTCGCTCTTGCAGCCAGACCCATTTCCTCGCGGCGAGCATTGGAGATAGACATAACGCTCCGCAATGCATGGGCAAGGCTCTCGACACTTTTCGCCTCGCATCCGAACCCAGTTCTCCCTTCATCAAAGGTCTCCACGCATCCTGGAACTCGAGTGGTTATAACGGGTCTTGCGGTTGCTGAGGCCTCGAGCATAACGTTTGATGTGCCTTCGTGATAGGAGGGGAGCACAACACAGTGGGTGCGCTTATAGAATGAATGAATATCAGACTGAGGACCATGATAAATAATGCCGCTGTCCTTATCGAGACTGTTGAACAGTTTCGCATAGTTTTCCTCATAGGGACCACAGATATCCAAATAAGCGTTAGGGAATTCGGCCTTTACAGCCATAAAAGCGGCAATCAACTCATCGATACCCTTATCCTTCATGACCCTTCCTGCGAACATAAAACGAACACCATCGCTATCATCGGGATAAGGCTCAGCACAATGCTCATTAAGGTTTACGCCGGATCCGGGGATAACGGTGGTTTTTCCTCTCGTCAACTTTTCTCGAACAAACAGATCGTGGTTGCTCCTGTTCTGGAAGAACACACAGTGTGCATTTTTAAGCCCCTTTTTATACATGGTTTTTGAAATAAAGGAAAGAAGCCCGCCGTTGTCGATGGAAGTTCCGATCCCGGTAACATTTGCTATATAAGGTATCTTTTTTGACGCGCAAACCATTCCGCCGTATGAATTTGGCTTTATGGTGTAGGTAAGCACCATATCGGGCTTTTCGCGATCAAGAAGCCTTTTATAAAACGAGAGCAGCTTGAGATCGCTGATCGGGTTGGTGCTTCTGCGCTTCAATACATCGCACATTATGAACCTCAGCCCGAGATCTGCAAGCTTGTCCGCATACCGCGTATACGGAACGCAGAATGAGACCTCGTTTTCCTCGTTCAGAGCGGTCAAAACCTCTTTTCTGAAGCTGTAAAGGCCGCCGGCATTATTTGAAAGAATAAGAATTTTCATTGAAAGCACCAACGTTTTTTGATTGAATAAAGATGCAAAGCTATATCGCAGTCGCTCCGACTGGAAACGGCAATGCGAGGGTTTCATCAACCTCTGTAGATCGGGAAAAAGTCTTTATTTGCGATTCCTTCCTCAGACTTTATCGCAGCAAGACGATCATATATCGATCCGTTCCATATCCTCTTGCCTGTATAAAAATCGAATTTGGTATTCACGCCGAACTTCTTTTTATAGGTGTAAAGCGGGTCGTCCTCCGCTGAGGTCCGTCCTCCACCATGATGAATAAATCTGTATCCGTTTTCCTTTCCCCATTCAGCAGCTGTTGCCTCGATAAGACTTCCTCCGTACAGCTCAAGAAGTTTCTCATTGCTGCCAAGCAAATGAGCATGAAGGCAATCACCCTGCATGAAGTACATTTCACTTGCAATTGTCTCGCCCGCATAGTGCGCACGTATCTCAAGAACATAGGGTCTCAAAACTGTGGTGAGCAGGTGATAGTATTCATCAGGGAAATAATACATCGCACCGGCATTATTACGCTCCATCGTTTCCTCATAAAGACGGCGAAACACGCTGAGGTCATCCGGTCTGGGGTGAACGGTGCAGGAAACACCCGCTTTTACGGCACGGCGATACTCTTTGCGGGCGCTCTTGCTGAATTCGCTCTGAACCGGGTCGTCAAAACTCTTAAGATTGGTGCCGACGGTGTGGCGAGAATAGGCATTCTCATAAACACTGCCGAAATGTTCCCAGTTTCTATAAATCGGATGATAACGAATGAACTCGGCAATTATTCCGTTTTCACGACAGTATTCAGAGAATCTTTTCTCATATACAGCTACGAGCCTATCCGCTGCGGCATCATCGGAGTTCGTTATTATCGGACCGCCATATCCGTAGGGAGTAACAATATCGTAGTATTGCACTCCGTCTATGAGCCAAGGAACGGGGCGTTTTATGAACATATTGCGAACAGACCCGTCTGCCGTCGACATATCAAAAACGGTGCAGTCTCCTGGCTCCACAAGCTCGCAGAGCTTTCCGTATTCTTCGTTGAAATAAATATCGAGCATTGATTTCTCCTTAATATTATTTAAAAAAAGAATCTATCACACACAGGATTCGCCTCATGTCATCAGCATCGTATCTCTGGTCGCATACGATGCTGAGCCCGCATTCGTAAGGTACTATGGTTTCGGCACTGAGCGAATGCACGTCACTGATCGGCCAATGTACAGGACAATATATGTCGTGCTCTATCAAGAATCTTTTCAGAGAGTTTCGAACATCATTCGGCAAATGAATGGGAACAAATAGTGGACAGTCCCCGTCATTGAGCTTCGGGAAAAAAGCAATATCCTTAAGCTTCTCAAGTAGAACGGATGCGTTTTCTCGTCGCCTGCTGCGGATAAACTCGATATCCAATCTGTGCGCAAAGTCGACGTCGCGAAGCGAGGCATCCATTATGCAGCAGGAATCAAGAAATGCCTCACCCTGCTCAAAGGCAACGACGAAATCCTTGCAGTCGTGCTCCTCAATTAGATAGCTGAGCTTTCGCTCCATTGCCGAGCTGCGCAGTTGCACGTATGCTGGGTCGATGGGAGCGGTATCGATGTTTTTGCTCCAACCAATGTCGCTCCAAGCAAATCCTCCAGTGTAAAAACCCGCCCATTTACGCAAACTTCCGAAGAAATAATCCGCTTCCCGTTTAACACCAGTAAACAATGAATGTGTCATATCTTGAATAACGATGCCATGCGGAGTACCCATGTTGAGCTGAGAGCAGTAACCAAAATAATGCAGAACGAGCGTGATATCACATCCTGCCGATGCGGAGAGGTCGCAAACCACACCCAGTTCCTTGCCTACAATCACAGGAAAGAATACAACATCGATGCCGTGCTTTAAGAATGGCGTTATCATGCAGCTGCAACACCAAGAGGGCAAAGCAGCCTTGCGAGCACTCGTTTTGCTTAAAATGTCCTCAAGGATGTATTCAAGCGCAGAAGTTCCGGAAACGAACCATTTCGTGTCCGTTCGGAAAAAACCATTTACTTCCGTTAAAGTAGGAACGCTGTAAAATTCGCTTCCAAGTTCTTTTCTCATTTATTATTATCCGTTTCAGCAGGCGCGGGCTTTCTTCTCTCGACGCTCAAGCTTATTGGAGCTTCCTCACCCTGACCGATGCCCTCGCGTTTAATGACCTTGAGCAGTGTTTGACAGATTATCTTGATATCCAAGCCCAAGGTGCAGGTGTGAACATATTCAAGATCGTACTCGAATTTCCTTTCCCAACTCAAAGCGTTTCTGCCGTTTACCTGAGCAAGTCCCGTCATACCGGGACGAACATCGTGGCGATGGCGTTCTTCCTCGGTGTAGTACTGGAGATATGAGCACGCAAGCGGTCTTGGGCCGATTATTGCCATCTCGCCTTTAATAATGTTCAAAAGCTCAGGCAGCTCATCGAGAGAAGTTGCCCGCAGGAATTTGCCGTATTTGTTGAGACGAACTTCATCAGGCAGCAGTTTTCCGTAAGCATCCTTCTGATTGCTCATAGTGCGAAACTTAACGAGCTTAAACCTTTTCTCGTTCAAGCCTGGCCTCTCCTGTATAAAGAGAGGATTTCCACGCATCATGATTGCGCCAAGACAGATCAAAACGAGAAACAGCGGCAAAAGAATCACAAAGGAAATCAATGAGAATACCAAACCGATGATACGCTTAAAATACTTTTTGTACATGTATCTTTCTCCAATTCGAATGCGCGCAGCTTATTCAAAGCATCTGCGAATGAGCTCAATAACAAGCTTCTGCTGCTCCTCGGTCATTTTATTATCGCTCGGCAGGCAGAGACCGCGCTCAAAGATATCCATGCCAACGTCCAAAGCATTGTTCTCTGCAATGTAAGCATTGCTCCTTGCTCTGCCGCTGCCAAGCTTGGTCACAAAGGGATGCGAGCGGTAGATCGGCTGCATGTGCATGGGCTTCCAGATCGGCCGTCCCTCGGCGTTGTATCGAGCGAGGACCTCGAGTATTTCTGTGGGGCAGGTCTTTGCTTCTTCGGGGATATAGAGTGCATCCCTT
>Ga0256404_1009999_pt1 | contig 13320 bp, 9 predicted proteins | sample RumenRJG_01DNA_FD_185990 | JGI IMG/M metagenome (GOLD analysis project Ga0256404, IMG submission 185990) | Bovine rumen microbial communities from Lethbridge, Alberta, Canada - RJG_01 | ecosystem: Host-associated > Mammals > Digestive system > Stomach > Rumen | place: Canada: Alberta | collected...
GTCGGATACATCGTACTGGGCCGTATCGTCAACTGGGGGGTCGTTGGAATCTCGATAGGGGCCATCATCCGGAAGTGCGCCGAACATGAGGACGTGCTGACCCAGCTGAACGAAATGTACTATCGTTCGCCGGATGCACAGGTCAGAAAGCCGGAGGGACGACCCAGAGCCGAGCGCCTGCGCGTTATCGCCCTCAACCTTCTGTTGTGGCCCAGGAAAGCTCTGTTCCAGCTCCGCCTGCTGCGCTGCCAGCTCATGGATGCCGACGCACTCATCCGCGCCAAGGCCGTCGCGGCGCTCTACCCGAAAGCGTAAAGGAGGCGTTCAACATTACCAACAGACTCACCTGGCTGCGGCGGATCGCCGTCGTCGCGGCCCTGATTGCCATCGCGGCGTTCTTTTTGCCGTATATCTCAGCGACCGATGATTATCGGGAGAGTATGCAGTATTTTGCCGACGACAAGCTCATAGACGGCGTCGACATTACCGTGGGAGAGATGATGGACCTGTCCCTCTTCAAGTACGCGCTGGTTTACCAGCAGGGTGGTGATACGCTGCTGCACTCCAGTGGAAGCGGTATGATCTACACGGTGCTGTATTCCGCTGTCCCCGTCTTTGCGATCCTGATAATGCTGGCGGCATTGAGGAAACGCCCCTTATTGACGCTGCTGTGCGACCTGCTGATGGGCGGTGCGATCTGGATCATCAACTGGGACTTCGCAGATCGCGGCATCATGCCGGACAACGACCGACTGTGGGCCATCGCCTACTATCTCTACTATCCTCTGGCGGTGATCATTGCAATCTGCGCCATATGGATGTTCATTGAAAAGCGGAAGATAAAGAAAGGGGTATAATGATGAAGCTGATTCACAAGTCCGTCGCGCTCATTCTGATTGTGATCCTGGTCATGTCCCTGTTTGGCCTGGCACTGGCCGCCTCCGATTCCGGCAAGGCCGGGGATGATGTTCTTTGGGAATTAAAACAGGATGGTTCCCTGGTCATCTACGGTTCCGGGAGCATCAGTAAGTCTGTGCCGTGGAGCTACTACTACAACGACATCACTTCCATCGAGGTCGGTGAAGGAATCACGAGCCTTCCCGACGATGCCTTCTACGGCTGCCAGAAGGTCACCAGCGTCACGCTTCCGTCAACGCTGACGAAGATCGGCGACAGAGCATTCTACGGCTGTAAGAAGCTGACAGAGCTGGCGATCCCCGGCGCGGTGAAGAAGCTGGGCGATTATGCCTTCGGAAGCACCAGCCTAACCACCGTCGTGCTGGGAGAAGGCATCACGGAGATTTGGGACGACGCCTTCTATGGCTGTGACAAGCTGGAGAGCGTCAACATACCGGAGAGTGTAGAGGAGATCGGGGAGCGGGCCTTCTATGGCTGCAAAAAGCTCAAGCACCTGGCCATACCGGGTCATGTGGAGGACATCGGCGATTACGCCTTCAGCAGCAACGGGCTGGAGTCAGTGGAGATCGCGGAGGGCGTTACCGAGATATGGGCAGATGCGTTCTATGGATGCGACAAACTCAACAGCGTCAACATCCCCTCAACGGTGACCGAGATCGGCGACAGAGCTTTTTACGGCTGCAAAAAACTCAAGACCATCACCATCCCCGGCGGCGTGAAGAATGTGGGCGATTACGCCTTCAGCAGCACCGGACTGGAATCCGTCGTCATCAGCGAGGGCATGACGGCCCTTGACGATGACACCTTCTACGGCTGCGACAAGATCGAAGCCGTACTCCTGCCCGCCTCCCTCCAAGAGATCGGCGAACGCGCCTTCTACGGCTGCAAGTCGCTGGACACCATCTATTTCCGGGGCAGTGAAAACGACTGGATCAATATGGACGTTGATGATTACAACGATCCCCTGAACAAGGCGAAGAAGGTCTGCAATTACCCGGATGAGACGCTGCCGGAAGCGCCTGAAGCGACACCGGCTCCCGCTCCGGCCAGTCCCAAGAAGGAAGCCAATTCAACCGAAACTGCGACACCCTTTCCTACTGGTGCCTTTGTGGACGGCGGCAGTTTTGATTACTTCCAGTGGACCTTCGATTCCAACGGCCTGCTGACGGTTTACGGTGAGGGTGAACTGGACGACAACAGCAGCTGGTCGTCCCATCGCAGGAACATCGTCGCGGTCCAGCTGAACGAGGGCATCACCGCCATCGGCGACAACCTGTTCAGAGGCTATGAGGAATTGAGCGCCATCTCCATTCCGAATACTGTGAAAAAGATCGGTGACCGGGCGTTCTACTATTGCGAGAGTTTGGAGGAGGTCACCTTCCCCGGCAGCGTGGAATCCTTCGGCGAGTATCTCTTCTATGGAAGCGGCATCAAGCGCGTGACGCTGTCCGAAGGCATTACCACGCTGGATGAGAACACCTTCAGGTCCGCCGAAACCCTTGAATCCGTGTCGCTGCCTGACACGCTGACCACCATCGGCGACCGAGCGTTCTACTACTGCGAAAGCCTGAAGGAGATCGAGATCCCCGGGAGTGTCACCTCCATGGGTGAGTATCTCTTCTATGGCGGAAGTCTGGAAAAGCTGACCTTCCGGGAAGGCCTTAAGAAGATTGACGACAGCGCCTTCCGCAGCTGTGACAAGCTCAGGGAGGTCAACCTGCCCAGCACCCTGGAGGAGATCGAGGACCGCGCCTTCTATTATACGGAAGACCTGGAGAGCATCACCTTGCCCGCCAGTCTGAAAAAGATGGGCGAATATATCTTCTATGAAAGCGGCCTGACGACCGTCACCTTTGCCGACGGCGCAACCATCGTCCCCGCAGGCGCATTCAGAAGTGCCGACAAGCTGGAAACCGTGAACCTCCCGGACACCATCGAAAAGATCGGCGATAGGGCGTTCTATTACTGCGACATAGAGAGCATTGTTCTGCCGAAAAGCCTGCGCGGGATCGGCGACCATGCCTTCTATGATTGCGACCTCGAAAAGGTTTACTATCGCGGGTCAGAAGCGGAATGGGGCTCCATTGACATCGGGGATGATTACGCCATCCGGAATGCCCTGATAATCTGTTATTATCAGGGTGAAGAAACTACAGGCCAGGCTCAAGCAGACAATGAATCTTGGCTCTGCCCTGAATGTGGCTTCAATGCCACAGGGAAATTCTGCAGCAACTGTGGCACAGCAAGACAAACAGAAGATCAATCCGCTGATCATGCGGATGAAGCAGCGTGATGCTATGTGGAGGAGGTATGATCATGAACATTAAAGCCAACCGTGATGTTTTTGATGAGATGGAGAATAACGCTGAATTCAAGGGTTTTGTCGGAAAGGCACTCAGTCATTTCATCAACCTGGTCGAAGGGAGCCATCAAGTCTACGAGGTTCCTGATGGTTTGAGTGAAGTCATCTGGCCCGAAATCTGGCTTCTTCGGGATGGTGAGGATGGTACGATTTACATAACGGAAGATGGGAATATAGATGAATAATTCTCTGATCAATAATCAAACCTCACTTAGTTTCTGAAAGACACAGGATTTCAATGAAACAGTTACGGTTTGCCTCGCATGCTGCCATTTGGCTTGGAAGGTGCTCAAAACCAAAGGCTCTCTCTATGACAACTGACCTTCCATATCAGCTCCGTGGTTCCTCCATTGCTTGACTTTGGGGGAACTCATCGATTCTTATGGAACTTGACAAAGTCATAACACAATATAATTCACATAGACGTTTTGAGTTCCCCACAAAGACCATCAAAACGGATGAAATCACACTAAAGAGGGATGATTCGTTTTACATAATGGAGAATGCACACTTAGTATCTTAGAACAGATATTAAGTATTTGTGAAATTTAATGGTTGTTTTTTGCAGCCTTATTTGGTATAATATCCCTAATAATGACAAACGGTGTTAACGCAGAAGGTACAAAGTGATTCAGTAAGTGACTGAAAAAGGGCCTCAATGCAAAATCATGGGGGCTGGTGGATTTCTAACGTAGCGCTGGTAGCTTGAGTCCATAGCCTTCAGGAAGAAGTAATCCTCGTCCCCATAGCCGTAGGCTTGGCGCCGAACCGTCTTGATTTTGTTGTTGATTCCTTCCATCTTCGCTGAGGAGATGGGCAGATATGCGTGAGCAACGATGCCGGGGAGGTGTGAGTTGAGCATGTTCCCAAACCAGATGAAATGGGGATTCTCAGTCTCCCAGCAGGTCTCAATGATCTCGCATATCTGGTCGATCATGTCGGTTTCGCTCGTGCAGCGGTATGCCTGATCCAGCATGTCCTTCACGAGGTCAACGGTGAACAGGAGTTCATTCTCTTGGATCAGCCGCTGGTACTTTGCCCTTCGCCCGCCCTTCAGGACGACGGAGTCTCTGTTCAGCAGCTTGCTGGCTTTTCGAAAGACCTTGCCGGTTGCCGCCTCCGCGTCTCTCTTGGCCAGGGTGGAAGTCTTGGCCATGAGGATATAACGCGACCGTTTCAGCAGCTTTGCGGCTTCATGGTTTCCTTCGCTTTCCAAGCGTCGCTGTTCGTCCTTCCGGATCTCGCTGATGACCTTCTCATTGAAGTTCTTCACGATGTGGAAACGATCGAACACAATCGTGAGATGGGGGCATTTCTCCACGAATGCCTCCTGAAAATCAGAATTCATGTCGCAGGCAACGGCGATCACGCCCTTCATCCACTCAAGGCCAACGTGCCTGATGAAGGCGTACACGACATCCTTCTTCTTGCCGTCTTGAAACCAGAGAATACGACCGGTTTCAAGATCCACGATGTGAGTGGCGAACTTGTACCCTCTATGGGCCTTGATTTCGTCGATGGCCAGGTATCTTGCCTGCCGGTCTGGTTTCCTGAATACACGCTGGCCATTGGGCGCGAATTCGGTGTAAAGCCTCTGCAGGCGAGCCTTGTCGATGTTTTTGACGGTGCGCTGGTGAAGCCCACACAGCAGACTGACTTTCTTGTTCGTATCTCCGCGCTCCAAAAGGTCTTCGACAAACGCTTCTAACTGTACGGTGACCCTGTGGTGTTTGGAGCGGAAAGATATTTCGGGCATCCATGTCCCTCCGCAGCAATTGCACCTGAATTGCACTCGATCGACCAGGATAAACGTCAGATACGGTCCAAACGGCAGGTGCCTCAGTCGTGTGTGCAGGTGCTGGTGTATCTCCATCTTCGATCCGCAGGCTTCGCACCAAGGCTGATCGTAGATGATGTCACCATGAAAAACATACGCCTCTCGGCCACCTTCAACCTTGACCAACTCTGTGCTGGTGTTTATGAATCCAGGCAACCGATGTGGAATGCACAGCATATTCGAAAAATCGACACTTGCATTCCTGACCTTTGCGGGTGTATAATCCATTCGGGATCTCTCCTGATTGAGATGATATTCATCTGCTACGATGTCTCTCAATTTTGGTTGAGATCCTTTTGTTTTTCAAGCGCTTACCCGACTAACCCCCACGATTTTGCATTGGCCCGAAAAAGGAGTAGCGATAAGAATGAGAGCAACAATAATGAAGTGTATTTCATGCATCGTAGTGTGTCTGACGATTATGCAGTTTTCGTTCTGTGCTGTTGCGACGACATCAGAAGACAACGAGGAATCTTTGATAGGGCAGAGTCTATTCTTTGGTCACTATGAACAGGATTATTATCTGGATCATTATCCGGAAGAACATCTGGATAACGGCACAGAACCAATTGAATGGGTAATACTGGAAGCAAATGATACGTCCTTGATGCTTGTAAGCAAATACCCCCTGACCACGATGGCGTACACTAATTCCGAATCGGATGTTTCATGGGAGAATAGCTCTCTGCGAAGCTGGCTCAATAATGAGTTTCTCCAAGAAGCCTTTTTCCCGGACGAATCCGCAGTTATTGAATGGGTGGACAACAACAACGGCAAAGACCAGCACAATGCCTATTGGGTCAATGATGGCGCAGCCAGTACACACGATCGTGTCTATATTCTAAGCTATCAAGAATACCAGCATTATGCATCGGATAAAGCTGTGGAACTGTCTGATTACTTCCTTCGTGATGACGTCAATGAAGATTGCTGGTTGCGTTCACCAGGAAAAAACCAACGCGAGGTCTCCTGTGAAAAGGATGGGGGGATTGTGAGTAAGGCAGCGACCGATATTTGTGGCATCCGACCCGTCATCTGGATCAGTGATGCAGATTACGATTGGGATCATGATGCCTACAACCGGAGATTGATGGCTGATGATTTGCTGTATTCTCAGGAAAAGTATACCGAAGCTATGGAGATTTTCGACTCCCTTGGGAATTACTGGGGGAGCCATCTGTGTAGTGTCGATTGTCGTATGCTGGCCGGAGAAGCTGCATTCTATAAGGATGGTGACTTTTCTTCTGCGCTGACATGTTATACGGATGCAAAAAACTTTATCCAGGAGCATTTTTCTCCCGAGGAGGCTGAATGGTTTATAGATTATGCCAATATAGATGAACAAATAAAAGCATGTGGCCGTATAGAGCCGGATGAAAAACACCATATTGGCGATGGACGGATTCTGGTATGCCCGAACTGCAACGCCGTGCTCAATGATCAAGAGGGCTTTGACCCATACCTGAGGGCATGGAAATGCACGGTCTGTAATACTGTCATGGTCAAAGATGAGGATGACGAAATGTTCAGTTTCAACCCGGAAACTGCTTTTGAAGGAGCACGTTTCCCGGGTTGGTACTGGTATTGCGATAATTGTGACGCGTTTCTCAACAGCCAAGAAGGTTTCGATGATCATCTGGATTCCTGGAAATGCACGATCTGTGGATATGAGACACCAATAAGTGCAGAGAATACCTATGATTCTCCAGAGATCTTCCTCAACAGTATCGGACGTGCTTATCCTACAGATGATGGTAAGAGCTACATCATCTCCCCTCGGATTTATGAATCTGATACCAAATTTGCTTTCCAAAACGTGGGCGAAAAGAGTGTAATGAGCTTTGGCAGCTACTCGCTTGGAAATCTTTGTGTGAGCGGTGAAGTAAAAGATGTGACCTCCCTTCAAAACCAAGCCGCCTTTAATGTAGGTTTTGATGGGCTGTCGATTGGATATAACTATTCCGGTGAACTGCTAAAGGGAGCAGATGAAGAGTGGCACCTGGCATCATGTAGTCAGAAGACGGTAGACGGTATCAAGCTGGATCACACTATCGGCACCGGCTGTATGATCATTCAGACTTCCTTGGATGGCGAAAGCTATACTACCGTCAGTAGTATCGGCAATATTATGTCGGATTATCCGACAGGCTCGACCAATCTATATTCCCCCAGCGAAGCAGAGGTGCTATCTGGTACATTTTTCCGGGTAATCGTCGCCTATCAGACTCACAGGAAAACCGGTGAGAGCAATGTCCTGTTTATTCGTAATGAAGACTTTGAGAATCGTTTTCATGTGGAAGTATATGAGTTTTACTTAGGATACGACGAGCCCTTCGTGGGTGTTTTCAGCATGCCTAAGAAGGAGAGCACCGTACAATTGGAATCGAAAATATATGAGAATTCCAAGGAATATCGCTATGAAAATGACGCACCGACAAACAAAATGGCCTTTGGCTTCCGATCCTTGGGAATAGCGACGATCAATGGGCAGATTTCCAATGCGAATACGAGTTTGGCTGTTCCCACAGTTACCATACCCGATGAAACTATTTTCACTCTTTCCTATGATTATAAGGACATTTTGGGCCAGGATGATAATGTCTGGGAACTGACTGGGGACAACACAAAGAAAGTAGCGGATATTGATCTTGGCAGTAAAATGGGTATGGGAGCCATCATCTATCAGATATCTTCTGATAACAAGGAATGGCACACTGACCACATTGTAACAGATGCGTTCAAGGATTATGATGCCCAGGCATCATCATACTCGTTGTATATGGATAAATCGAGCGAGGATGGCATTTATTGTCGTGTCATTGTCGCTTACCAGACAAGAAGAAAAACCGATTCCAACCAGGTGTTGTTTGTAACCACCGACAATTATGAGTATCTTAAACATGTCGAAGTATATACGCTGTATATCGAGCGAGATGCTGTGCATCCATCCATTGACATTTGGGACGAAAAAAACCCTGCCCCAATCTGCGGATTTGAAATTTGGCGTTATGGCACGCAATTTAATGTCACAGTGGATGGTACACCGTTCGATGATGGCGATAAAGTGACTACAAACGGTGAGTATACCGTCACAGTGACCACGCCTATGGGAAAGACTGACAGCCGAATCATTACCGTAGAAAACGGCTATGACCGTGGCAGTTTCCCGGATGACGAAGAAGAAGCTGATATCGATCAGCTCAGAGGCGATATTCAAGTCCAAACGCACCATTTTGACGCTGTTTCGTCTGTTAACACGGGCAAAGACAATGGTTTTGCCAATGCCGAAATCATTAAGACGGATGATCCACACTTTGGATGGTCCTTGGGACACTTCACCATCAGTGGATTCTCTTACAAAGAAAAGGACGAGAACGGGAATTGGACATTCTACAGGGTGCCCGGCGACAGCGGAGAAGAATATGACGATAATATCGTGCTACAATTCAACCTGCGAGAGGATATCGATGCGCTCCGCGGCAACAACACAATGAAAATTGCTTCTGATACTGATACCAAGGATCTGGGCTTCCAGTATCAGGGCAATCCTTTCGGAAGGGGCACTTTACTCGTAAAACACGAAAAACCGGACGGTTCTATCGGGGAAACACAGCAGTATACCAGCTATCTGGATGCCAAAGAGTCCATCAACGCTAATACCTGTATTGAAATCAATGAGGAAGGAGATTATCAGATAGCACTCGATTACGAGATACAATCACGCGGGGTACTCAATGCTCCTGTCTACAATGATTATCGGATTTACCTCACATTCAAGGTACGGAACGGCAACTGTACTGTATATGCTTTTGATCTCAATAGTGGCATGGAGCTGGAAAATGGAGCTGCCACGGAAGACGGTTTCCGTTTGGATCTTGCAAAATCGAATTACCTGATGGTCACTGTCAGGCGTGACAAGCTTGTATACGGTGCAGATGGGCAGCCGACGCTCAACACCAGTTTCAACGGCCTTGCCAAAGATGGAATGCCCTACACAGAGTCTGGCCTGTACACCGTCACTGCAATCATACCCTCCACTGGTCACCAGACGGAAAAACAGATTTTCGTTGGAACTGTGGACGAATATGAAGAGTATCTGTCACTAAGCTCTATTGAAAACGATTAAGGGGAGGACTGGACTATGATCAGAAAAATCGCAATTATATTGGTCATTGCCCTACTGACAGTATGTGTGCTTCCAGAGACAGAATGTCGCATTCCGTCGTTCTCTTCCCGAGCAGAGTCAAGCAATTATAGAAGGTTGAACGACCCGGACATGCTTCGTTATGTTGAAGACAGCATCTATTCTACGCTTGTTGAAACGTTGGATAGTGATCAGTATTTCATAGAAAACGTCAGCACTGTTTACATCTCAAAGGAATACCTGCGTGACTTGAAATATAACTCGAAGGCTAATGTGTTTTTCGGGTATACGCTCGCAGAGCTTGACGCTCAGTTTGAAGGACAACGTTATGTCTTTACCTTGGGAGATAATGGTGAGACTACTGTTGTGCCCTACGTGGAAACAGACAATTCCGATCATACGCTCGAAACTATTCTCAGAAATGTTGCTATAGGATCTGGCGTCATCCTAATTTGTGTCACGGTGTCCATCGTCACAGCAGGAACAGCTCCTGCCGTCAGCATGATATTTGCTGCTTCCGCAAAAACTGCGACGATCTTTGCAGGAAAGGGAGCATTGTTTTCCGGCGTCTCTGCCGGGATTGTAAGAGGAATCGAAACGGGTGATTTCAGTGAATCATTGAAAGCAGCAGCTATCGGTGCGAGTGAAGGTTTCAAATGGGGAGCTATCAGCGGTGCATTAACCGGAGGAACATCTGAGTATTCCAAGCTAAAGGGATTGCAAAAAGCCACAAACATGTCGATGAATGATGTGGCAAAGATTCAGAGAGAATCGAAATACCCATTGGATGTTATAAAACAATTTCACTCCTACGAAGAATATACCGTATATAGAGACTCTGGCTTAACAACAGAAATGGTGGATAACAAGTTAGCGCTAACCCAAGAAATTGATTTAAATTATGTCGATGAAATGGGGAGAAGTAATCTGGATAGAATGAAGAAAGGATTAGCTGCAATTGATCCAAACTCGGGGGAGTCTTTTGAGTTACATCATATAGGTCAAAGAACTGATTCGACTCTCGCAATTTTGAAGCCGGAACAGCACAGTGGAAACGATCTCATACTTCATAATAAGAAAATACAATCTGTTGTACGCCCTCAGGGAGATAGTACATCATGGGACAAGCAAAGAAAGGCTTTCTGGAAAGCAATGGCCGTTCTGCTAGAAGGGAGAATATGATGAATCGCTTTATTGAAGTGTTGAAAGATTGCGAGGATCTCGATACGCTCAAAGGTGCGTCCACCAATCAAATATCTGAAGCCGAGATACAGTTGAATGTATCCTTTTCAGGTGAGTACCGGGAATATCTTGAGGCATTTGGAATTGCATCAGCAAATGGTCATGAATTTACTGGTATATGCAATTCACCACGTCTGAATGTCGTAGAAGTCACGTGTGCAGCGCGAAAACTCATGCCATCCGTTCCGAGAGGGTATTACGTTGTGGAACGCACAGGCATCGACGGAATCATTATATGGCAGGACGTATCGGGAACAATACTGATGACACAGCCACATAGGGAGGCAAGTGTTCTTTCACACTCTCTGGCGGAATACTTCTGCAATGTCTGAGTTTCTCTGCTACTCTGCGCAAAGATAGTCCCCATGTCATAGAACTCAAACGAAACCTGATTTAACCAATTTTTCTACCTGCAACCCGAAAAGCAACCCAAATCCGTCCGACTATCACCGGTTTTGTCCGGTTTCAAGGCCCGAAAACAGGACATAACCGGACCCCCTCGGCCACATGAGCCGGCTTTCGGGACCAAAAGGTCGCAGGTTCAAATCCTGTCACCTCGACCACGAAAAGCCCTGGAAACATTGAGTTTCCGGGGCTTTTTCTTTTTGCCTGGCGGGCGGGAAATTGGGTGAATATTGATGAATTGGGGGAAAAATGGGGGGAATTATTATACTTTGGGGTCCTCTTTTTCCTGGGGAGTCTCTTTTTCCTGGGGGTCCTCTTTGCGCCTGGGGCCGACTGTCAGATCGGGGCGGGGCGGCATGTTGAGATTGCCGAACAGGCGGTCCAGGGTCTGGGCGGATTCCCGGTCCCTGCGGGCCAGGGCGTGGGCATAGACCCGCAGCGTGGTGGACGGGTCACTGTGGCCCATCCGCCCGGCGACGGCCACCACGTCCATATTGTTACCCAGCAGGATAGAGGCGTGGGTGTGGCGCAGATCATGAAAGCGTACACCCTGGAAGCCGTGGGCATCGGCGAATTTACGGAACCACTTTGAGGGCGTGTCGTGGTGGAGCTGCCGACCATCCCAGCCGTGGACAATCCAGCCCTCTCCCTGCCACAGGTGCGGCACCAGCTGCTGGCACTCTTCCTGGTATTTCTTTGTCTCTTCCAGGACGACCATCATGCCCATCGGCAGCGAAATAATCCGTTCGCTGGATTCCGTCTTTGGGTCCGCGACGAAGTTCCCGGCGCTGGGCGAATACTTCAAGGCGCGGGAAATGTCGATGGTCCAGTCGTCGAAATCCACGTCGGAGATTTTCAGCTCCCCCACTTCGCCCAGGCGGAGGCCGCACAGCAGGGCCAGCAGCACGGCGGCCCGGTAGCACATGTTCGGCTCATCGGCCAGGCAGCGGAGCAGCTCCAGGGCGCGTTCCTCCGACAACGCCTTCACCTTCGGCTTCTTTACCCGCGGGCGCGTCACCCGGTCCATGGGGTTACGGTCCAGGTATTCCAGCCGCACGGCCACCGACAGCATGGACTCCATACAGGTATAATAATGCAGGACGGTCTTGTTACTGAGGGGCCGCGCCTGCTTTTTTGCGCTTGCCAGCTTTTGAGACGGGGCGCGGGGCCGGGACAGGTCCTCGTCCTCTTTGCGGGTGGATTGCCTGGGCGCTTCGCGTACTTCATTCAACCATTCCGTGAGGCGCATGGGGGTTAACTGAATCAGCGGCACATCCCCCAGCAGCGGGAGGATACGGCTATCCAGCAGATAGCGGTAATTCCCATAAGTGACCGGGGAGCAGTTCGGCTTGACGTGCTGCTCCATCCAGACCTCCGACCAGCTGCGGACCGTGTGGCCGAGATTGCCCGCTTTGCGGTCCCCCGTGTCCACCTCTTCCATGAGCTGTGCCAGGGCCTGCTCCGCCCGTTTGCGCTGCTGGCGTTCGGTGAGGCCGGGATCCATGCGAATGGTCTGCCGGACCCATTGCCAGCCCTTGTAATAATCGAATACCTGGACGCCCACGCGCCAGCTGTTTTTGCCCCTCTTTTCAATCGTGCCCATACTGAAAATACCTTCCTTCCGAAAAATATATAAAGGGGTACGTCTCTTTTTCCTGTAACATCTGTAACAAGCCTCCAAAAATGGCGAAAACGCCCACAAATGCAGGCGTTCTCGGCGTTACAGTTTACCTGTAACGCGGGGCTGTTATCTGTAACTGTGCCCTCCTTTTTTCTGTAACAAAGCCCGAAATCAGTCGGGCAATACTACGGTAAAGATTCCCGCGGTCTTTGACGGCGACGCGCGGTCCACCAGTTCTATGTCGATTGTGTCCGTGTCCTCGGGTATGGCAAAGAACCAGGGCATAACTTTGAGCGTGGCACCGGGCTGGACGCTTTTGCCCCAGCTGCCCGTGTCCATAAGTTCGCCGTCCAGGTGAATTGATGTATCACATTCAACGCCGTTCTGATAGACCTTAATCCAATGTTGCGTCCTGAAGGTATCTATTTCCTCCCCCTTGTTTGTGTATGAAAATATCAGAGCAACGCCCGGCAGCCCTTCATCGGTGGTGCCTCGCTTCATCTCCAATAATTCGACGTGCGCCAGAGTTGAATCCCAGGCAGAATAAACGCCTTCCCCGACTTGCGAACGAGAAGCCAATTCCAGATTGACATGATCACGTAGCTGGGTCAGTTCATCGGTGGACATGGCCTGGAGATCAGGCTCCGCCGATGCAGCGGACAGCAGAAACAGAGCGGCCAGAATCAGGATAATTGATTTACGCATGGTTATTTACCTCCTTTGTTTTCAAGCAGCCGGGCGGGCATCTTTGTGACCTCCAGCGCGGCGATGGTGGCGGCGTTGGCGGCGTC
>Ga0256404_1010000_pt1 | contig 13318 bp, 9 predicted proteins | sample RumenRJG_01DNA_FD_185990 | JGI IMG/M metagenome (GOLD analysis project Ga0256404, IMG submission 185990) | Bovine rumen microbial communities from Lethbridge, Alberta, Canada - RJG_01 | ecosystem: Host-associated > Mammals > Digestive system > Stomach > Rumen | place: Canada: Alberta | collected...
TTTTCCTGAGTGACACGGGTGACAGGATTGATACCGTTCCAGTCCCGGCGCTGTGCGGAGTTGATCTTTTTCTGTTCTTTCTTGCTCATTTTCTCAAAAGATACAAATTTCTCCATTATTCCTCACCTGCCTTGAAGTTGTAGATAGGCTTGATTATTTCGTTTATCTCGACGGTATCGCAGATATTACCAACAATGTCGTCAATAGACTTATACGCCATAGGACACTCGTCAAGTGTCTGAGCGTTTACCGATGTGGTGTAGATACCGTTCATCTGCTTCTTGAACTCCGACACTGTGAAGCTTTCCTTTGCCTGTGAACGCGACATAATACGTCCTGCGCCGTGAGGTGCGGAACAGTTCCAGTCAGGATTTCCCTTACCTGTGCAGATAAGGCTGCCATCACGCATATTTATCGGTATGAGCAGCTTCTCCCCTGCCTGTGCAGACACGGCTCCCTTACGGAGTATCATAGTCTCTGTGTCAATGTAGTTGTGTATCGTTGTGAACTGCTCCTCAACGTGGAGATGCATACCCTTGATTATCTCATCCATCATTGCCTGACGATTGAGCATTGCAAACTGCTGCACTATCTTCATGTCATGGATATACTGCTCAAAAAGCTCACCCTCGCAGTACGCAAGGTGCTTGGGAATATCAGTGAACTTTGTGTTCTTGAGCCTTGTTATCTCAGTCTGGATCTGCTTATTGCGCCCCTCGGACTTCATCTTTTCGATAAGTGCGTCAATATCCTTCTTTGAGCTTCCGTTGAGTCGCTTGTAAGCCTCCTCCTGATAGTATTTTGCAGTTTCTACGCCAAGGTGACGAGAACCGGAATGGATAACGATATAGATGCTGCCGTCTTCACCCTTGTCTGCTTCAATGAAGTGGTTGCCTCCGCCGAGAGTACCTATACTACGCTCAGCGCGAGTGGGATTAATGCGGTCATAACAATAAAGCTCTGTGAGGTCGATCTGCTCGTTATAGCGGTGTGCCTTGTCGCGAACAGCAAATCCCGAGGGGATCTTCTCATAGATGAGCTTGTCAAGCTTCTGTAATTCGATATGCTTTTCTTTAAGTTTTACAGTCTCCATTCCACAGCCAATGTCTACACCAACGAGGTTAGGTACAACCTTGTCTGTAATGTGCATAGTCGTACCTATCGTACAGCCTGCACCGGCGTGTACATCAGGCATTATGCGTATCTGCGAACCAGCGCTCATAGGCTGGTTACAAAGTTCGATTATCTGAGAAATTGCACTCTGGTCGACAACGTCTGTGAATATCTTTGCGGAGCTGTACTTTCCGTTTAATTCGATCATATTTCGTCCTTTCCGAGTTGCCCGAGCGCATAAAAAAGCACTCCCGCAGGAGTGCTTGATAATTGCATATGTGTGAAAAATCAGCACATGGCTGTACACTTCGGGCAAACTCCATGCTTTATAATAATATTAAGTTTTGGCATCTGTGATTTAAAGTTGTTTTTCATGGTGTTCACCGTCCTTTCGTAGAATATGGAATCATTATATACCACCTCCTGCGCTTTGTCAAGCATTTCCTGCAATTTTAATCAGTTTGTAATCTCTTTGATTATATTATAACAGAAGTGATGTCTTATTTTTTGAAAACATAAGCTATTGAAGAATAATAGAGAAAACAGGCTCCAAGAGCCTTCCCGATAAGCGTTGGTGACATTGAACCTGACGTGTCGATAACTGAGTTGTCAATAGTTTTTTGTGATATAAATGAAATTCCTTGAAAAATGTTCTTAACTCATTTTTTCTCACTCGCTTTCTGACAACTTGCCCTCCTCTTAAAGCTCAAAAATATTTTTTGAATTTTATGTCTGATTTGAAATTCTGTCTGCGATTGTATATTATGAAAGCGATGATACGTATCACAAAGCAAAGTCCTCATAGCACCAAAACTATGAGGACTTATTTTCATATATAATATGCTTGAAACTTCTGTCTGAGTCTCCTTCGGGAGGCTCATTTCTGTTATAACGCTCTTTTTATCCACTCCATAAGCACATCGGTGATGTATTCCTGTTCTGCCTGTGTAAGCACCTTTCCGGAAGGAATGTTATGCCACTTCTCAAGACAGCCGCGGCAGCAGCAGGCAGTTGCGTGCTGGGCGATGAAGACCGGATGTCCTTTCATCGGAGTCTGCTTGCCGTCGTTTTCGGGTGCTTCGGATGACAAGCGCTTTTCAACAAAGTCCCTTGCATGACTTCGGATAGTGTCCATACCCTTTTCTCTGACATACGCCTTATCCTTTTCAGTAAGATGGAAACGGCTCCTGAAATCAGAACGGCTCAGCCTTGTGAAAAGCTCATTCCTGTCGGGCAGCTGATACTTTATGGCAGCACCTGAATTACTTCCGGGCGTATAACTGTATCCCGACTTTTTAGCCTGTGGGATATGGAGTTTTCGCTCCAAACGGTATACCTTGCCTTCCTTGATAAAAACCGCTCCAGTCTGCCGGAAAGTGAACGGAACACCACAGCGTATGCACTGACGGCGGACTTCCTGTATCCAGCGCAGATCACAGGGACGTGCATTATCTCCGGATTCACCGCCGCAGCTGACGTGTTCTATCAGACCTGTCGCAAGGTACTTTCCAATATCTATCTCGCCGAGCATAGGCTCTGAGATGATCTCCCTGTGCTTTATCGGTAGCTTCAGGAATATCGGGAGTCTGTAATCAGCTCTCGTCTGATCTTCACAGGTACTGCATATCGTTACATTATCCCAGCCGTTGCCCCAGTCAGAGGGCATACAATCTGCAAAACGGTCTATTCTTTTCGTAATGATATAGAACTGAAGGTCACTGCGCTGACGCATCATATCCCAGCAGCCCTGCCGCCATTCGTCAGCATCTTCAAGGAAGAAATCAGAGGTCATACAGGCAAAAACTATACCGTCATCAGCTGTCAGTTTGTACTGTCCCTGACGGTTCTTTTTAAGCGGCAGGTCATAATCGCCGGTCTTTGTTACGACAGAAGCATCTTTGCCTATGCTCTCATCACGGCGGTAAACATAGCAATTCGCACATCCGGGACTTATCTTGTGACAACCGTGCCACGGATTCCAAACAACCATAATTCACCGCTCCTTTCCAATGCTGCTTCTTCACCGTTTTATTATAGCATACAAATATCACGGATTCAAGCATTTTACAGATCGTTAAACAATGAGAAACGGGAATGGAGTATTGAACTTCATTCCCGCTTTTAGTTTATCCTGTTGCAGTATTATTCATCGAATGAACTGATAAGTCCGAGCTTGAACTTCTGAATGAGAAGTGCGTCAGAGTTGGTAAGGCCTTTCTTGCCGTCAACATCAGCAGCCTTCTCGCCCGCAGAGCTTATGCGGTCGCTGCTTGTACCGTTCACGCCGTATTTTGCAGGGTTAAGACAAGCCTGCATTACCATTACGACATCTGACATATCAACTTCGCCGTCGCCGTTAGCATCGCCCTTCAGAGTAGGCTGTAATGCTTTTTCAGCATCAGCAAGAGGAGCTATCTCCAGCGGACGTATAACGATATAGTTAACATTGATAGCCTTATCATCAGATGTGATGGCAAGTCTTATACTGCCGCCGTCAACTGTGATCTCGCCGGTCGAAGGAGTCTTACCGTCAGTTGCACAGTTTTCCATAACAACTTTTTCGGAAGATGTTCCGGGGTCAAGAGTTACCTTCGGCTTTGTTGAACAGCTCCACGGGTTGCTGAAGCACATCTCAACTTCGTACCTGCCTTTCGGTAGCGTGAAGCCGTAGTTGAGATTACGCGCGATGTTGTTCTCATACTGGTTCTTGGTGTAACGGAACGATGCTGTCTTGTCTCTTCCGTCACCTGCGTTGTACTCATAGCACCATGTATTTGCAGTGTAGATACCGCCGCCCTTTGAACTGCCGTTGTACTGGTCTGTCGGATCGTCAATAAGTCCCCATACAGCTCCTGTTACCGGATCAGCACCGTAGAGCTGTTCTGTAACGCTGTTAAAGCTTCCGAGCTTGTCTCTGCCTGTGAGGGTTGAAGTGTCCTGGTCGCCGCAGTCAACGAAGTACGCGATACTGCTGTCGTATTCATAGAGAGGCTTGACAGCTGTCATATAGATGAAATCGCAGACCTTTGCGGATTCTTTGCCGTCATTCGAGGAGAAACCTACTGTAAGCACATCATATTCAGTTCCGTCAGCTGTAATATGTTCAGCGTTCTTTTCGATCAGCTCCGGAGGGATAACGAACTTGACATCGTATACATCTTCATTGCCGCTGTAATCAAGCGTACCGGCATACAGTATCTTGTCTCCGACAGTTATGCGTATCGTCTTGCCGTTGTCGGATTTGCGGAACTTTACTGTGAGCATAGTGTAATCTGCTTCCGGATCGATAGCCATACGATAGCTGAAACTGCCGCCTGCAAGTGCATAACGGTAAGTGCTGTCATCAGTAACGCCCTTTGTATTGTACTCCTGCATATTGTGGAGGTTGTCGTTCTCATACTGACCGTAACCCGGCTGTACGGTATCAGTAACTGTTGACTTTGAACGCGGAGGCTTTTCAACATCTGTACTGCTGCTCTGGAAATTCCAGTAGATGCCGTATCTCTGCTGATACTGACGATAATGAGGTGTAAACGTCAGATCGTGGTCTGTACCCTTCAGGGTGAATTTCAGAGAAGAGCTGTCCTTGACGAGATTGTCATTGATATTGTACATAAAGGTTCCGACAGAGGTCTTTTCATCTGATATGCGGATATTCTCGGAGGGAGTCACAGGCTCTTTCGGAATGGTTACCCACATACCTGTCGAACCGGTGGTCATATTCTGCTTGCCGAGCTCTGCACTCAGTACCACAGGTCCGTATTTGAAGCCGTAGACAGTATTCTTGTCCGGGAGAGGATATGCCTTTACCTCTTCCGGGATAGTAAGCTCTATCTTATCGCCGCTGTTGAAATTTCCTGTGACCTGAGCGTAGCCGTCTATCGTCTTGTAATTGTACTTCTCATTATTGACCTTTACAGTCATATTTCCGGCTTTCCAGTCGGGGATACGGAAACGGAACTCAACTGCACCGCTGCCGTCTATGGTGAACTTCGAGGTATCTCCGTCAGGGATAGAGCTGTCCTGTGTTATTTTCATATTCTTGTCAGCCCAGTTGAGTATGGAACTCTGATACATATTGACATACAGCGTATTATCATCGTGCATATAGATAGTATCACCGAGCTTTGTAAAGCTCTCCATACCGCTTCCTGTACAGCACCAGAACTTATCCCAGCGTGTGCTGTAAACCTTGAAGTAACCGGTAGCCATAGGCTGGAAATAGGTCGTCATACCGCTCTCGGGATTCTGCGACGAGAGAATGGAATTGTAGTACGTTCCCTCATAAAAGTCCATATACTTCACATCGCCGGTTATCTTGAAGAGCTCACGGCTGAGCTTGAGCATATTGTAGGAGTTGCAGGTCTCACAGTTGCAGTTTGTACGCTCCTTGTCGAGGACATCGTCCATGCCGAAGTGTTCCCACTCGCTGTTTCCGCCTGTGATATAGGTATGGTGTGTAACGACCATATCCCAGAATGCTTCGGCGTAATGGAGATAGCGTGAAGCGTCTATCTTCTCGCCGTTTACAGTCTTGCCGTCAAGAGCAATGTAGCGCTTGAGCGCACCGAGGAACTTCGGGATAGTAGTGTTTGCGTGTTTGCCGTTGAGAACATTCGCGCCGCCTTTGAGGACCGCTTCGTGAAGTCTGGTCTCATCAAAGTAATGAGCAGCAACAGCATGATTGTCCTTGCCTGTGATAAGGTAGAGGTCATACAGACAGTCGTTCATGCCTCCGTACTCTATGGAAAGCACGGTATTGCGGGTCTGCTCGCTCCAGCCCTTTGCTCTGTTATACACCCAGTCGCCGAGAGCAGAACCGACATCTTTAGCCGGTCCATAGCCGGTTGCATTGTAGACATCCACCAGGCCGGCGATGAGCTTGTGCATTGTGTACCACGGCACCCATGCGTCATCGAAGATATTTGCCTTGCCCACCTCAACACGGTCGAACTGCCGCTCAACATTGCGGTCCGACGGAACAGGTGCTGCCCACAGGAAGCCGCTTTTTCCCTTTGAATTCTGCTGACATATCTTCATATTGTCAATGAGCGTCTTTATACGCTTGTAAAGAGCGTCCTTCTGTTCAGAGGTAATGTTCGGGTTCTGATAGGCCTGCGCGATCGCAGTGAGGTAGTGGCCGACGCAGTGACCTGCGATATTTGTATTTTCCCAGCCGCCGTAACGTGTTGCACCATTTGTACTTAGTCCGGCATTGTCACGGAAGCCGGCAAGCAGTTTTTCAGTATCAAATGCAAGAAGGTAATCCATTTCCTTTTCAAAAGCATTGACACTGTAATTGTCCTTCATCGTTACATCAGACAGCGCGAAATCCTGTATCTTTGATGAAGCGGCCGCGGTGTCGAGCTCCGGTGAAATGAGATTCGGGAAACCGGCTGCAATAGCAGCAGTTACCCCGAGAGAGATCATTCGTTTGATCAAGTTTATCCCCATAAGAAAACTCCTTTCTATAATATGAATTAATTATACAACTCCGGGTCTCTCATCATCAACCCATAAAACGAATAATAGGTGGATATTGTATATTTTATCTCATCTTTGAACAGAGTTTTTGCATCACGCTCACCAAATCACAGAACGCTCCGGCTTTTTCCCGCAAATCTTAAACTTGTACTTGACAAATAGAAAACGCGTGATATAATATGCTTACAAAAGGCTATTTTAAGCCATATATTCGACTTAGTTTTAGTTGATTCGGCTCACGGCGCGTCAACTAAAACATAGTCCGTATCAGTAGCAAAGCCACCGGTCGAATGGGACTTCCAAACAGTCCATAATCACAAGGCTCTCGCAATTTAAACTGTGATAGTTTTTTCCTAAAAAAACTTTTGCGTGAAAAAAGTGGTGTAAGTGGTAAAGTCCTCATTTCGGATAACTATTCAAGATTCAAAACAGCAAATTCCAAAATTGAAATTTTATATCGACAAGTGAATCCGGATATAAGGTCGTAAATGATGTTGACCGGACGCTTGGTCAAAAAAATAATTACAGACCGCTGCTCCAATGGGCAGCAATTTTTCTATAATATATCAAAACCGTCTGTCGATAGCTGTTATTAGCTTTCGTCAGACGGTTCGTATTTTATTATGTCCTCGACCTTGCAGTCGAGTATCTTGCACAGGTCATCTATCAGCTGAGTAGTCACGCCCTGATCGTGGCGCAGTCGATGAATCGTACTGCTGCTGATATTATGCTTGTTGATAAGAGTATAGGTGGAAACGCCTTTTTTCTTCATTGTATCCCAAAGCGGTTTGTAAGTTATCATAAAAATATCACCAATACTATTATAATTTATGCTCGACTACTTGAAAATAGTCGTATTTTAGACTATAATAGTATATGGTCGCATTTATGAGTATATCAAAGAATTATGATATAATAAAAATGCCGCAAATTTCAGCAATTTACGGCGGACTCAATATATAACTTTGTATGTGATATTTTACCACAATTACACACAAATTTCAATTCAATACAACAAATATTAACAAAAAATTTATTAAAATCAGCAGATTATACAAGGCGTAAAGGTTCGTTTTGTATATATTTACTGCTCATTTATCGTCAGGATCTTGGTCAAGGAAGAAGGAGAAGCATGGCACGGAGAGGAGAAAATATTTATCACCGTAAAGACGGTCGCTGGGAGGGACGATATAAATGCGGATACAACGATAATGGAAAGGCGAAATATCACTCCGTATACGGACATTCCTATGCTGAGGTACGTTCAAAACTCGCACCCTTAAAGGCGAGCGTTACCGCTTCATATGCTGCTTGCCGTTTGACGGTAAAAGAACTTTTCGCCGAGTGGCTGTCCGCTGTAAAGCTCCGTGTGAAATCTTCCACCTATGCCAACTATCAGATGAAGGTCGAAAAACATATTCTTCCAGAGTTTAGCGGACAGCATTTTGATTCGCTGACGGTTCAAATGATTAATAGCTATATTCAGCGAAAACTTGATGCTGGACTGTCTGCAAAGTACGTTTCGGACATCGTTATTGTTTTCAAGACTATGGCGAAATATGCCGCTAAAATCCATGGATTCCGCAATATGCTGACAGATGTTACGCTGCCAAAGGTGTATAGAAAAGAGAAGCCGCTGCTCAGCAATATCCAACAATGGAAACTGTGCAAATATCTGACGGAGAATCAAAGCCCTACAGCGCTGTGCATACTCCTGAGCCTTTATACGGGGCTTCGTGTCGGTGAGGTATGTGGACTGATGTGGGGAGATATCGACTTTGATAAAAGCATTTTAACCGTCAGACGGACAGCGCAGCGTATACGCATAGGTGATCATAAAACACAAATTATAGCGGATACTCCTAAGAGCCGTACCTCTCGACGCTCTATCCCTATACCAAGATTTATAATGAAGCTGCTGCGGGATTCCCGCAGCGATGATAATCATTATGTTTTATCGGATTCTGAAATAATAATTGAGCCAAGAACTTTGCAGCGTCGCTTCAAGTCAATCCTGAAAAAAGCAGATTTACCGTCAGTCAGCTACCATAGCCTTCGACACGCATTTGCCACTAACTGTCTGCAAGCCGGATTCGATGTGAAGACGCTTTCTGAAATACTCGGTCACGCAAGTGTTGAAACTACGCTGAATCGCTATGTTCATACGTCTATGGAGCAGAAGATCAAGTGTATGGCACTGCTTGAATTAAAAGCTTATTTGCCGTCAGAATTATCGTCAGATACATTACAGAATGCACCTAAATTCCGTGATATAGAACGTGTGTGACATTAATTGCTGAAATTTGCGGCAGTTTCAAAGCAATTATAACATTTTCGCAGACTTATGTCATTAAAGGAGGATAAAAATGAAAATAAATACAGAGTTAAGTTCATACGTTGATTCAGGCTTTCCTATAATATACATTAATTCTTTTGAAGAGTCAAAAGTAGATGGAATAATTTCTTCAGTAATGGGTGGAAGAAAAGGCTATGAGTGGAACGGCGCAGACGGCTTTTGCGAATTCAAAACAAAGCAAAGCATGATTGCTGATAACGGCCTTGCAGAAACATTAAAACTACTATGTGCTGATAATGAATTAGAGCGCAAATTTTTAGTATTAAAAGATGCTCACCTTTACTTTGACGATCCTACAGTTATAAACTGCCTGAAAGCGATAGCTTTAAAAATATCAAACGGACTTGATGCAACTGTTATAATTGTATCGTCGATATTAAAATTCCCTAAAGAGCTTGAAAAGTTCATTACTATACTTGAAATGGATTATCCTGATCAAAATGAAATAAAGGAGCAGATAATTGCGTTTGCCAAGGAGCAGGAAAAATCAATTGCAGATGTTCTCCTTGAAGAAATGTCAATGGCATTTAAAGGACTTACAGAATTTGAGATAGATAATCTTTTGGCTGCTGCTCTTGCAGATGATGGTATGTTCACTCGCAGCGACTTGAAGCTTATCTTCGATCAGAAGCAGCAGATGATAATGGAATCAGGTATCCTTGAAATGATACCGCTTAAAGAACGACCAGAAGATATAGGTGGACTTGAAAATCTTAAATCTTGGCTTGATAAGAAATCTAAAGTATTCAAGTCAATTAACAAGGCTATTGAGTTCGGCGTTAATATGCCTAAAGGAGTTCTTATTGCCGGAGTTCCTGGATGTGGAAAATCGCTCTGTGCAAAGGTTACGGCACAGATGTTTGAAGTGCCGCTACTTCGTCTCGATATGGGAAAGATCATGGGCAAGTACGTTGGTGAATCTGAGGAGAATATGCGAAAGGCAATAACACTTGCCGAGGCGATATCGCCATGTATACTTTGGATAGATGAGTTAGAAAAGGCTTTTGCAGGCGTTAACGGTACTGGAAATGAAGTAACTGTCCGCCTATTCGGTACGTTTCTGACATGGATGCAGGAGAAGACCAGCTCCACATTTGTTGTGGCTACTGCAAACGACATTACAAAACTGCCGCCGGAGCTAATGCGTAAGGGACGTTTTGATGAAATCTTCTATGTTGGCCTTCCAAATCCTGATGAGCGCAAGAAGATATTTGAGATACATATCAAAAAACGTCGTAGGAATGATTTGGCATCTATTGATATCAGCAGTCTTGTATCCAAAACAGAAGGATACAGCGGAGCAGACGTTGAAGGTGTGGTAATTGACGCTGTCGAAAACGCCTTTGTCGACGGCAGCAATGCACTTACAACAGAACATATCCAAAAGGCAATTGAAAATACACATTCGCTTTCAGAGATAATGAAGGAGTCTCTTACAAATCTCTCAAAGGAATACGAGAACAGGCACTTCAAGAGTGCTTCAAAATAAACGACTTGATGCGATACTCCGGCAAATGCCTGAGTATCAATAGTATTATATAGTAAGGAGTGGCGAGTATGGCAAGAAAAATAAAATTTCCGCTGAAAATGAAAGACGGATATGATGCAAGAAGTTTAGAGGAACTTAGAGAGCATTTCGATCTTGAAAGTGTTCTTGGCTATTTTGCCGACGGCAGATTACAGACTTGGCTGCGAGACAGATACTTTGATGATGAAGCTCAGCAAGTTAGCGAGCTTGATCCAAATGACTCTGAGCTTGTAACTAAGATATGCAGTATTCTTGGAGTTGAAGCTCCTCAACAGGCTGTCAATGTCGATGTTCATGAAATAAACCGATATAACGAAAAAAGAAAGCAGCTTCTCGAAAAATATCCTGAGCCGGAGCTGCTGAACTATATTGATGCTGTTGCTTTTAATGAAGATGATATTATACAGATCATCGAAAAAGGTATAAAAGAGATCTACCTTATAGACAACGAATTTGAGTTCCCATTTGAGCTGGATGGTGGATATCTAGTACTTAAAAACGGAAGTAGACTTTCATATACTTCTATGAGTTCTCTATTTGATTGTAAGTTTATAGGTAAGAATGCTTCATTACATATTGATAGTAGTGCTGGTCCAATGTGTGAGATCTTTCGGCTTAAATTTGAAAATATCAATTTTATTTTCGCCGATGAAGATTTTGAATTATTCTTCAAAGCACGAATTTTAAAGGATATTGATTCGTCGTTAGAAATTGCCAAAAGTTTATATGCAGGAAAAGAATATAAAGATGCTTATGATTATTTTTTGCTCGCAGCTGAACTTGGAAATTCTGTTGCTCAGAGCTTCCTAGGCGATATGTATTATTATGGACAAGGTGTCCAAGAGGATTACGCAGAAGCAGCCAAGCTGTATCGTAAAGCAGCAGAGCTAGGTGATGCATACGCACAGTACAGTCTTGGTTGGATGTTTGATACCGGCAAAGGCGTGACAGAAGACTGTGCAGAGGCGATTGAGTGGTATAGAAAATCAGCAGCTCAAGGTTATTCAAGTGCACAGTACATTCTTGGTCAGATGTATTATTATGGAAGAGGTGTCAAGGAGGATTACGCAGAAGCAGTCAAGTGGTTTCGTAAAGCAGCAGAGCAAGGTGATGAAAATTCCAAACTATTTCTAAAAGAGGCACTGAAAGATTATATAATCGAAATATAACAATTCTATTTTAATCAACAGATAATCTATATGAGTAAAAACGTTTCCCGCCGAAAGGCGGGAGACATAATACGTTTATACCGAAAGGAGTTATATTATGAATAAAGCAAATGAATTATTTGATAAGGCATGGAAGGAGATGAAGAATGGAAACTATGATCAGGCAATCAAGGATTATGTAATGGCAGATCAGCATGGACACGCCGAAGCCTTATGCTGTGCTGGAATGTGCTGTCAGTTTAAGATGAATGATATTTATGGAGCTATTAAGTTTTATAAAGAAGCAATATCGAAAAAGTGCGGTAATGCTTGTTATTTTCTAAGTGTATGTTACAGAAAAGGCGATGGAGTTGAAAAAAATGAAGAAGAAGCGGAGAGGTTATATCAGCTATCAAAAGAATATGATGCTTCTATTACTAATGAAGGTTTTAACGACTTCTTGTCAAGTATTCTATAAAAGATAGATATTAGTAGGAGAAATATAATTGGTGGTGATTGAAGATGAATAACAATTCCAAACTAACAGAGATCCTGCGAGATGCAGTATCTGATTACACGTCTAATTCAAAAGAAAAAACTCCTGCCGAATGGTTGCAGGGATATTTAGGCAAGAAACTGCCTGAAAAATCGATCGATACTAGCAGCATAAAACTCCTTGGAATGATTCATATGCAAACGGTGACAAAGTTCGTGAACTACCACTGAATCAAGAACTTCCGGCGGTGTTGCCATAAGCAGGCAGTTGAAATTAAGGTTCCCTTTTGAGGTACAGCTGCCCCATTTAGTACGTTGATTACGGATAGTGATCCTTCCGTATGTCACGCCAAGCTTTTCAGCATAGAACTTCACTCGGTCAGGAATAACTTCAAGTGCCTTCTGAGCCATATCATGTATATCCTGCTCCGAGAATGGTTCGAGCTGTTCCAGTTCACGGTTATGCTGTAAAACTTTGTCAGTATGAGTTTGAATCCATTTCTCGCTCTTTTCAATGAAAGCGATAATATCTTTGGAGGAACAATGCAAAGGTGCTCTGACCATGAGATGTCCGTCTTCTGCGATCTGTAATGCAACAGTCTTGCGCCTGCTCCGGATTATCTCTGCGTTGGTAATTATGCTATTGATATCAGCCATGTGTTTGCCTCGAATTTGAATGTGAATTATTGTTTATTAGCTTACGAGTATAATATCATATCACAGCGATAGTGTCAAGAGTTTCCGAAAAGGTTTGCATAGTTTATTATTGCATAGTTAGAGAACAGCTCTCCCGGCTCAAAGGCCGGAAGTAAAGCAATAAAGCAAGCTGTTCTGTTAACTGGTTAGAAGATATTGTACGTTCAAATTGAATCAAGCTATCTCAAGCTTAATCATTTGCGTTTTTCTGCGGATAGAAGACTCTCTTGAAGTCTTTGCTTTTGTTGTTATCACCTTTGTCAGATGATCCAGTCTGAACTTGAGTAGATCCAGATTTCCGAGATTTATTCTTTTTCTCAATCACGAGCTCAACCGGCTTCTGGATTATATTAGCCATCCGCTGAGCCATAGCATAGTTGAGTTTGTTTGTAGGATGAAGCATCTTTCCAGTTTCAATGTTTGTTGTACCAACAAAATTATGCGTATGGAAATCGGACTTCTGATGATCTTTTTTGTGAACTCCGATCAATATCATGT
>Ga0256404_1010001_pt1 | contig 13316 bp, 10 predicted proteins | sample RumenRJG_01DNA_FD_185990 | JGI IMG/M metagenome (GOLD analysis project Ga0256404, IMG submission 185990) | Bovine rumen microbial communities from Lethbridge, Alberta, Canada - RJG_01 | ecosystem: Host-associated > Mammals > Digestive system > Stomach > Rumen | place: Canada: Alberta | collected...
TATTTACTTCTCTCAATGTCACATTCCTGCTTTTTCCGGTTGTAATTCCTGTCATAACTGCCTCCCGGTATAGATGCGGCCCGGACATTTTTTCATTTATGCGCTTTCGGGCCCACTGTATACAAAGACTCTTTTTTTATGAATAATAAATAGTGCAATATTATATTTTACCTGACGGTATTACATTTCTTTTATTTTTACGCAAACAGTCTCTGTTTTTGAAACGTACTATTCGTCAACTGTTAATTTCACAGTATAGCATCAACTGGCCTTGTAAAAAGTGCCAATTTGATAGTTTTCATCCAGTCCACTTTGAAAGTGCCGGAAAACCGGGGCAAAAAAGCCCTCCGGATCATCCGGAAGTTCCGCCCCGGTTGTGTCTATTATCATACTTGTGACCATAGTCAGCTGCCCGCAAACATGGATGATGAAAACTACGCACTGCTTCGCGCGTCCCGCGCTCTCACAGCGCTCCAACCGCTCGGATTCCGCTCATTTTACATGCTTTGGCATGCAAAACGGCTTCTTCCTCAGTCCTTTTTTTCCATAAAAATCTTGCGGGTCACGAAATTGTATACCATAACGATGCCTGTCGCACCGATCTTGGCGAGAAGTTCGGCCGCGCGGGGATGCAGCAGTGCCTGCAGCTGCGTCCAGTTCCCGTAGATCAGATCGACACAGACATAGAGGATCAGTTCATTCAGTCCCAGGCCGATCACACTCAGGATGAGATATATCGTAAACTCTTTCTTTCTGGAAAGGTCGTCTCTGCGCACAAAAACGTATTTCATACTGAGAAGATAGTTCACGACGACGGAGACGGAAAAGCCGATCACGCCTGAGATCAGGTAGGGGATCCCGATAAAGTTACATATTGTGTACAGCCCCGTGTCAATCACAAAACACAGAGCCCCTACCACACCGAATTTCAAAAACTGCTGTATTATTTTACCCAATCTTGTTCACCTGTTTCAAAAGCGGTGCAGGTCCGACGGCACCGCTGGATTCCGATTCCTCCGGGAAGGACTTAACTATTCGTAATATACTGCCGGCTCATGAGGCTGCCCTGCGATATCTTTTGACCGGCTCTATGATCGTCGCAAGCATAATGGTATTGATCGGGATCATGACCATTTCCTTCACAAATCTGGCACCTATGACAGCAACAAACCCGTTTCCGTACAACATGGACAACCAGATACTGTTGAGCAGGATCCCGCAGACGATAGTATACACAATCTGGCTCACCAGGATACGGGAAATGCCGGGCTTCTGTCTGTAGAGCAGACAGCCGAAGATCACGCCCGACACCATGGATGTAATGGTAAATCCGGGGAAAAAAGGTCCGGTAGGCTTGACCAGATAGCCTCCGATATCCGAGATCATGCCGACCAAACCGCCGACTACAGGTCCGAAGAGGCAGCCTGACAGCGCGACGGGAAGCATGGAAAAGCGAATCTCGATCAGCTGTGTCACCGGGATCTTGAAAAAGCCCAGAATAATGGCGATTGCCGACAGAAGGGCTGCACTCGTCATCACATGAAGATCGCGAAGCGGAGCAAACATGTTTTCTTTATTTTTGAACATAAAAACACCTCCTTTGCAGCTTTTTCTCCATTACTACATCGGAGGCGTTTTATACGCTTGAGACGTAGCAGCGGGATGCGGCGGCGGAACCGCAAGGAAGATTCCCTCATCCATACGCAGGGGAAAATCCTTTTCGTCCCGGTGACAACTCCCTGTTCACCAGGCACTTGACGCTCCGCAGCCTACTCTGCACGATACTATTTATTTTTCAGAACTTTACAGCTCCTGCTGCATGATTATTATACTGTCGGACCGCGAAAAATAAAATATGAAATCTGTGATTTTTATATTACTTTTTTATGATCCGATGATCAGATTTTAACCGGCTGCCGGACGATCTGCAGACCGTACCAATTATTTCTCTGTTCCTCTGCTCTCTCTCTGGATGACGTCGTGTGCGCCGCCCTCCACGATACTGGTCGCGGATACGAGTGTGAGCTTGGCCTTCTGCTGGAACTCGGGGATGGTGAGTGCGCCGCAGTTGCACATGGTGGATTTGACCTTGAGGATGGTCTTGGCGACATTCTCTTTCAGAGGGCCGGCATAAGGAACGTAGGAGTCAACACCCTCTTCGAAAGTGAGTTTCTTGTCGCCGCCCAGGTCGTAGCGCTGCCAGTTGCGTGCGCGGTTGGAGCCTTCACCCCAGTACTCTTTAACGAAGGAGCCGCCGACGAGAAGCTTCTCGGTCGGGCTCTCGTCAAAACGGGCAAAGTAACGGCCCAGCATGACAAAGTCAGCGCCCATGGCCAGTGCCAGAGCGATATGGTGGTCATAAACGATACCGCCGTCGGAGCAGACGGGAATATAGATGCCGGTCTTCTCATAATACTCATCACGTGCCTTGCAGACCTCGATCAGGGCAGTTGCCTGACCGCGGCCGATGCCCTTGGTCTCACGGGTGATGCAGATGGAGCCGCCGCCGATACCGACTTTGATGAAGTCAGCGCCGCACTCTGCCAGGAAGAGGAAGCCTTCCTTATCAACAACGTTGCCTGCACCGACCTTGACGGTGTCGCCGTATTTTTCACGGATCCAGGCAAGTGTCAGCTTCTGCCACTCGGAAAAACCTTCAGAAGAATCAATGCACAAAACATCCGCGCCTGCCTCGACCAGTGCGGGAACGCGCTCTGCGTAGTCCCTGGTGTTGATACCGGCACCAACGACATAGCGCTTGTGTGCGTCGAGCATCTCACCGGGGTTCTCCTTGTGGGCGTCATAGTCCTTGCGGAAAACGAAGGAAACAAGACGTCCGTCCTTGCTGATGACAGGGAGAGCATTGATCTTGTTGTCCCAGAGCATATCGTTTGCTTCGCTTAAAGTCATGCCTTCATATCCGGAGACGATCTTGTCGATGGGTGTCATGAAGGTCTCGACCTTTGTATCGAGAGGCATGCGGCTGATACGGTAATCACGGCTTGTGACGATACCGACGAACTTTCCGCTCGCGGTTCCGTCTTCCGTAACTGCCACTGTGGAATGTCCGGTCTTTTCTTTCAGCGCAAGAATATCCGCAAGAGTGGCATCAGGGCAGATATTGGAATCGCTGGGGACAAATCCGGCCTTATAGCCCTTGGCGCGAGCGACCATAGCCGCCTCGCTCTCAATGCTCTGAGACCCGTAAATAAAGGACACGCCGCCGCTCTGAGCCAGTGCCACTGCCAGGCGGTCGCCGGATACAGACTGCATGATCGCGGAGACCATGGGGATGGTCAGCTCGATCGCAGGCTTCTCGCCCTTACGATATTTGACAAGAGGAGTTTTCAGGGATACATTTGCAGGCATGCATTCGCAAGATGAAAAGCCCGGGATCAAAAGATATTCATTAAAAGTGTGAGAAGGTTCGTTGATGTAGATAGCCATGTATTTCCCTTTGTCCTTTCTTTTTGAATCTCTGCAGCCCGGGACGCATAAATACCCTCATCTGCAGAAACCGCAACTGTTTCTGTCAGTTGTTTCCTGTTCTTATATGGTTCATTTTGGTAGATTTCAGCAAGTATACTATTTGAAAACAAGAATTGCAATACCTGTTTTAACAATCCCCGGGACATATACGCCACATATCTGAGTCATATCTCAATCGTGTTATCTGTGCACGTCCTCTCGAGGTCATGTACATGTAATGCTGCGTGCGGCGATTCCAATGCGCCTGCGCACCGAACCCCCGCAATATACAAACAGATCAATATCCGGAAAAAGTCAAAAAACATTCCCAAAAAGCAATCGCAAAAAAACGCCATTATCGGCTTTTCATTTTTGATGATTACATATATAATAAGAAAAGTGACGGCCTGAACATGCGCAGAACGCCTCTTTCAGGTCCGAAATTCACATAATATCAGAACTCATTTTACGAAGGAGGATTTCAAATGTTAGTTTCTGCAAAAGAAATGGTCCAGGCCGCTTATGCCGGTCACTATGCGATCGGTGCTTTCAACCTCAACAACCTTGAGTGGACAAAGGCAGTTCTGCAGGCCGCTCAGGAGTCTCAGGCTCCCGTCATCGTCCAGGTTTCCGAGGGCGCAGGCAAGTATATGGCCGGCTTCAAGAATGTTGCTGACATGGTCAGGAATGTCATCGAGTATCAGAAGATCACTGTTCCGGTAGCTCTTCATCTCGACCACGGCACATACGACGGCTGCAAGGCCTGCATCGACGCGGGATTCTCCAGCATCATGTTTGACGGCTCCGCTCTTCCCTTCGAAGAGAACGTTGCCAAGACCAAAGAGCTCGTTGCCATCTGCAATGAGAAGGGCATGTCCATCGAGGCGGAAGTCGGCGCGATCGGCGGCGAGGAAGATGGTGTCGTAGGTATGGGCGAGTGCGCAGATCCCGATGAGTGCAAGAAGATTGCTGACCTTGGCATCACCATGCTGGCAGCAGGCATCGGCAACATCCACGGCGTATATCCGGAAGGATGGCCGGGACTCCGCTTTGACGTTCTTGATGCGATCAAGGACAAAGTCGGCACCATGCCTCTGGTTCTCCACGGCGGTTCCGGAATTCCGGATGCTATGGTTCAGGATGCCATTAAGCGCGGCGTCTCCAAGATCAATGTCAACACTGAGTGCCAGATCGCTTTTGCGAAGGCAACCAGAGCCTACATCGAGGCCGGCAAGGATCAGGCAGGCAAGGGTTTCGATCCCCGCAAGCTCCTCGCTCCCGGCGCCCAGGGTATTGTCGACATGGTCAAATACAAAATCGAAGTTTTCGGTTCTGCAGGCAAGGCTTGATAGAGACCAGTCTGATTATCGGGCCTGCTTTGCGAAGCAGGCTGAAAAGAAAGCGGCTGCAGCCGCGTAAAACTTTTGCATAACTGCAGTCAACAAGAAGGCAGATTCCTGCGGGAATCTGCCTCCTTTTGTTTTACAGATGTTTTAGGTTTTTTAAAAATACTGTAAAGGTTTTTTCTATCTCATGTATTTTCTTTAACTGATCAGCCGAGCTTTTTGTACTCTTCCAGAATCACATTATACATGCGGCTGTCTTTTTCGACACCTGTGTATTTGACGATTGCAGCTTCCACACCGTTGTCGGCAATGTACTTCTGCAGTTCATCCGCCTGGGCATCGTCCTCAGCCTTGAACTTCAGAGCGCATGCAACGCCCTTGAGCAGATAGGAGTTGTCCAGACCGTAAGCTTCGCAGTTGTTTGCAGGTCCCATGATGCGATCATTAGGGGAAATCTTGCGGATGGGCTCACGGGAAACGCGGGCGATCGGATCCACAACACCGGGTGTTGTGAAACGCTTGACCATCATGGTCTCCATGTAGTCTACGAGAGACTCGTGGGTGAATCCATACTTCTTCTCCAGTGCGGAGGCAGACTCAAGCATAGCTGCGCGGATCTGGGGAAGCAGGTCGGGATCGCGAAGAGCGTCCTGAACGATCTCATATCCCTTGAGAGCCTGGCCATAATAGCCTGCGATAGCGTGGCCGCAGTTGATGATGTAGATCTTTCTCTGCAGGTACATCATGAGGTCATCGACATACTCGGCACCCTTGATGGGCTCGGAATCGGGATCGATCAGCTTGCCTCTCTCGATTGCCAGCTCGAATGCGTCGCCGATCTCGATGCCTTCTTTGCCGTTGTGTACGCCGCCGAAGACCATACGGTCGACAGCTGTGTTGGGATATACGCCGATCGCATCGATCTGCTCCTCGGTGAGGATGCCGGTCTCGATCATTGCCTTCTTCAGGATATCAGTTCCCATGATCGCATTCTCGCATGCCATAACGGTCACCTTGCTGCCGCCCTGCTCCAGTCTCTTTTTGAGACCCTGGGTCAGAAGAGGGGCAATCTTGGGAAGGTTGGTTGCCATAACAGAGGTTGTGATGACTTCAGCTTCACAAATGGCATCGATCAGCTTCTCAGGCTCTTTAATGTTTGAATATGCCACGACATGGTCGATGATCTTTTCCTTGTAATCATGGTCGATCAGAAAGAGCGGATACTCGTGATCCTTATTGACGAGATCCACGAGTGCATCAACAACATCGCCGAATACGATTTCATAGCCGCTGTCATGCAGAAGTTCTGCAATAAAACCGCGTCCGATTTTGCCTGCGCCAAAATGTACTGCTTTTTTCATCTTTTTTCTCCTCGTTTTATTTCGGTTTTACAGATCTGCCCGCCGCACCCGGATTCAGGATGCAGCAGGCAGCTGATAATGATTTCAGATTATGACTGCAGGCAGCTATTATGCGAACAGGTCATAGATCTCATCGACGCTCATGTGGATGATGCGGTCGACTGCTTCTTCAGACTCACAGGTCATAGCGATCTTGCCCAGGGTCTCGACATGGTCGTCACCGGCGGATGCAACTGCGATAACCAGTTTGACGATCTCGCCATCGCCCCAATCGATTCCTTCAGGATAGGTCATGATTGCAAGACCGGAGTTCTTGATCTCACCGATGACGCTCTCAATACCGTGAGGGATTGCCAGGTTGTTGCCGATTGCAGTATTGAAGACGTCTTCCTTGGCAACCATGCCGTCGACGTACTTCTCTGTGACATAGCCGCTGTCAACGAGGACCTTACCGATGGTACGGATCGCAGTCTCTTTGTCAACAGGTGCGTTGTTGAGGATGATGTTCTTCTTCAGCAGGACGCCGCCGTGGAAGTCATGGCCGCCTGCGTTTGCAACGTTCTTGTTGGACTTGGCATCCAGGATCTCCTGAACGATCTGGTCGTACTGAGGAGCATTCATGAAGTTGCTGATGGTGACGATTCTGGCTGTAGGAGCAGACTTTCTGGCGCGCTCAACCAGATCCTGGTGGCAGACGACAAACTTGATGCCTGCGGGAACTTCAGATACGGAGAAGTGCTGGACCTTGATATTGTTGAGGCCTGCAGCTTCGAGCTTCTTCTGCAGGACTGCAGCACCCATTGCGGAGGAGCCCATACCTGCGTCGCATGCAAAGACGATCTTGTCAAGAGTTCTGAGGTCAACTTCGCCGCCGTCAGCAGTTGCTGCATAAGCACCGCCCTGGCCCTTGGAAGCAGCCTTCATATCGGACATCTGACTCTGTGCGTCCTCAAGGCTTCCGCTGCCGTTGGACATCTTGACGATGGGGGAAGCGATCAGGAAGGAAACTGCAGTTGCGATCAGGAAGCTGATGATGACCAGAATCTGACCGCCCTTGGGAGCAACTGCCAGCATAGCCAGGATGGAACCGGGAGATGCAGGGCTGACAAGGCCGACGTTGAAGAGGGTGTTGAAGAACATTGCTGCAACGGAACCACCGATGGTTGCCAGGAGAAGCAGGGGGTTCATCAGAACATAAGGGAAATAGATTTCATGGATACCGCCGAGGATGTGGACGATCAGAGCGCCGGGAGCGGAATCTTTTGTAGTCTTATCCTTTGCAAACATCCAGTAAGCGAGCAGGACACCTGCGCCTGCGCCGGGGTTGGTCTCGATCATGTAGAAGATGGATCTGCCCATTGTCTCAGCCTGCTGTGCGCCGAGGGGAGTGAAGATACCATGGTTGATCGCGTTGTTGAGGAAGAGGACCTTCGCGGGCTCGACGAAAACGGAAACCAGGGGAAGAAGTCCCATGTTGACCAGGATGTCAACGCCGCCCTGCAGGAATACCAGAACACCTGCCATGATAGGTCCGATCAGGTAGAAGCCGATGATCGCAAGGAGCATACCCAGGATACCGACGGAGAAGTTGTTGACCAGCATCTCGAAACCGGCAGGAATCTTGCCTTCAACTGCCTGGTCGAACTTCTTGATCACCAGACCACCCAGAGGGCCGATCAGCATAGCGCCCATAAGCATGGGATAATCGGGGGCACCGCAGACAACACCGACGCAGGCGATCGCGCCCATGACCGCGCCTCTTGCGCCGCCGACCATTCTACCGCCTGTATAAGCGATCAGAATCGGGAGTACATAGGAAAGCATGGGGCTGACCATAGTTGCCAGCTGTGCATTCGGGAACCAGCCTGCTTCAATAAACAGTGCCGTGATGAGACCCCAGGCGATGAATGCGCCGATGTTGGGCATAACCATACCGCTGAGGAACCGTCCAAAAGATTGAACCTTCTCTTTCATCATTACCTCCTTTATGTATGACAATTGTGCTTCCCGGAATGAGCAGCTGTGATTGAACCGCCTGCTCATTTCCTTCGATGAACCCATTATATGTCGGCGCAATATCAATATGCAATGAATACAAAACCGACTTTGTCACCTTCAAAAGTGACAAACACTTTTGCTGTCACGGACACATAAATCGCAATGTCCAAAATGTCAATATTGACCTATTTAAAATCTATTTATTTAGAAACAGCCGCATATTTACAATATTTTTTAGTTAATCAAATACAAATAAATCAAATTTAACCTATTCGTGTTTTGAAATCGTTATCAAAATAAAGCCGTTCCGTGCCAAAAAAAACAGGTAAAAGTGACATCTCTAAACAGTGACATTTATGCATATGCCTGTGCAGGAATGCTTTGCCTGAAAACATTGTGTCAGAGGTATTATTGGTTGCTCACGCTGTTTACAGACAAATGATCGCCTTGATTTCAATATCAGGAGAAGCTGATAAATACATTTTTTACAGCCCTAAAGAATCCATGGTATAATATTTCCGACAGCCGCAATAAATCAAACAGAAAGGGGGTCCCCATGTTAAAAGATTTCTATAAGGCGAAACGGCCGGAAGATGATGTTCTGTCAAAAGAGGTGAAACAGGCAAGGGAAAAACTTGCGGTATATCAGACACAGATCAAAGAGGCCAGGCTGCCCGTCATGGTCATCTTTGAAGGATGGGGTGCCGCCGGAAAAGGAAGTGTGATCGGACGGGTCATCCGCAGTATCGATCCCCGTTTCTTTGTTGTCAAAACAATGGCAGAACCAACGGCAGAAGAAATGCGCTATCCCTTCCTCTACCGCTACATGAAGGAGATCCCCGAGGCAGGAAAATTCACTTTCTTCGATGACTTCTGGATGGAGGAGGTCGTTACACAGAAGATGCGCGGCGAGATCGATGACTCCACGTACGCCCGCCGGGTAAAGAGCATCAATACCACTGAACGATCCCTGACCGATAATGGTTATCTGGTCATGAAGTTTTTCTTCCATCTCGGAAAAAAGGAACAGAAAAAACGCCTTCGGGGGCTGCAGGAAAGCAAGAACACCCGCTGGCGTGTAAGCGAAGACGACCTGTATGAAAACAAGCATTATGATGAATATCTGGAAGTCTATGATAAATATCTGGAAGATACCAACCGCTCGGCTGCGCCCTGGTATATTATTGATGCCAAAGACAAAAAGTGGGCGGAACTGCAGGTACTTCGTTTCCTGAATCAGGGTATTGACACCGCTCTGAAGAACCATGCGCTCGCAACGCCGATCCTGCAGAACCCCTTCCCGCTCAACCACACACCGCTCCTGTCTGAGATTTCTCTGGCGGACAAGACATTATCCGATGAGGAATACAAGAAAGAACTGGACAGCCTGCAGGGAAAGCTGCGTGAACTGCACAATGAACTCTACCGCCGGAAAATCCCGGTCGTCATTGCATATGAAGGATGGGATGCGGCAGGCAAGGGCGGCAATATCAAGCGAATCACCGCGGCACTTGATCCCAGAGGATATCAGGTCCTTCCGATCGCAAGTCCCGAGCCTCATGAAAAGGCAAGGCATTTCCTGTGGCGCTTCTGGACCCGTCTTCCCAAGGACGGCCACATCGCCATTTTTGACCGAACCTGGTACGGCCGCGTCATGGTAGAACGTCTCGAGGGCTTCTGCTCCGAGAATGACTGGCAGCGCGCTTATAATGAAATAAATGAATTTGAAAAAGAGCTCGCCGAGTGGGGAGCCGTCGTCATCAAGTTCTGGGTACAGATTGACAATCAGACACAGCTTGAGCGGTTTACCGACCGTCAGAACACACCGGAAAAACAGTGGAAGATCACCGATGAAGACTGGCGCAATCGTGAAAAGTGGGACCAGTACGAGGAGGCGGTCAACGAGATGCTCCAGAAGACCAATACCACCTTCGCTCCCTGGTACATCCTTGAGTCCAACGACAAAAAATATGCCCGGATCAAAGCTCTGCGCATTGTAGTCGAGTCTCTCAAAAAAGCCTGCAAAGAGCAGGAAAAATAAGTCTCTTTCATAAAGAACATATCGCCGCCCGTACCGGAAATATTGCTTTCGGTACGGGCGGCGTTCTTTTTGATCATTGCAGTTTACAGTTTTTCGACATATTCCGAGAAGAAAGTGCGAAGTTCATGTGTGAGCTCAGTGCGGACATTATCCTCACTTCCATCCTGCACTGCCTTCAGGAAAACCTCGTTTTTGATAAAAGCACTGCTGATGCGGCCCAGGACATCCGCATGGATCCGCCGGTGATCATCGATGGGCATAAGCATCATAACGGCGGCCCGGATTCCCTTCAGATACGGATCCTTAAAATGATCATCGCCCCGGGGCGAGCAGCTTACAAATACGGTCTCGCCCACTGCGTCCGTCCTGCAGTGGAGCAGACAAAAGCCCATTTCAGGGAAAATCTGTGAATTGAGACGCTCTCTCTCTGTGACGGCCGAGATGACCTTTGCTGCAGCAGCCAGGCTGTCTGTCAGCTGCATGGACAGCACTCGAAGCAGTTCACGGAAATTGACGTTTGGCGCAATTTCATAATGGCGGTATTTGCGGATCAGGGAGGATAAGTCTCCGGCAATCACGCCGACTTCATCCATCTGACGGACAAAATCCGTATCCTGTCTGCGGCGGCGCACCTGTCCGTATCCTTTAATGCGATACTCTATCTGCGAAAGGTCGCTGGCAGTGATCAGCGGGCTGACACGCACACAGTCAATGCCCAGAGAGTCCAGGTTCAGTGTGGAAACAAAGAAATCTGTGTCCTCTATGACGCCGGGTGTGATCTCATCCTTTCCGTAAGCACGGAAGGTTGCTCTATCACCCAGATGGTTGCTGAGCTTTGTCAGCATCAGTCTGGCTACGCCAAAACCGCTGGCACAGATCACTCCGATCACGACCCGTCTTGCAGCCTTCTGCCGCTCCAGGATCCTCTCCTCCGCCGCGCCGAAATGCATGGCCAGAAAGCCGATCTCCTCCTCGCGGACCTGCTCGTGCGTCTCCCGTTCAATGACCTTGGAAGCTTGTGCGCAGCGATGGAATACATCCGGATATTCCTCCCGGATATCTTTCAGAATCGGGTTGAAAATATTCATGTGATTCAGAAGACGCACGATGACCGGGCGCAGATGGACCAAAAGTCCCCGGACAAAATCTTCGTCGCACTTTAGTTCATAGGAAATCGACGGATTGAAGATCTCGATCATCTCATCGATCATATCCAGAAGCTTTTCTTCATCGATTCCGCGCATTTGACGCATAATGACATCATCGCCGGACTTTTTATCACCCGCCGTTCCGGAATAGGCGATCTTGGATCCCCGAAGATGAAGGAGAATATAGGAAAGCTCTACACCGGGAATCGTGATCTCAAACTCCGCTTCCATCTCCCTCAGGATCTTTACCGCCAGATCATATCCTTCCCATGAAGCAAGATCCTCCAGTCCTTTTTCATTTGCCTCCAGGACTGCACCCTTCTGAACACGGTCGATTGCAATGGCAATGTGGATGGCCAGCCCCGTCATGGCATTGTCTGCCAGCTGATGCAGCATAGGCTCATCCATATTGGATAATACGTTGTAAACCCGCGTCAGAATGTCATTATTTAAAAGGGAATAGATTCCGCTGTCCGCTGCATTCAGGAGAATGTCCGTGACAGCCTCTTCCGCGTTCCGGCTTCTCCTGCTTCCGCCGGTGAACCTCTTTTCGGATTTCTGCCATTCACTTTCATGGATGAAACGGCGCATCGCCTCACGGTAATCGCCCTCTGTTCCTCCAAGAACCACACCGTATCCGGGCCTGCGGATGACCTCCAGATTATTTCTGGAGAACCATTCACCAAGGGCTTCCATGTCACTTGCGACAGTGGTCTCACTGACACCAAGCATCTCGCTGTAATAGAACAGTTTTCTGGGTTCGCGGTCCCGAAGCAGTTCAAAGAGAAGGTGCCTGCGCCTTTCATCCCGAGTAGCCGCCTCCGCACCGCTGTTCTGTTCGATCTCGCGGCGGAGTTTCTCGATATTCTGCAGCTCACCGGAGATAACAATACCCTTGCCCTTCCGGTTCACCAGGCCCAGACCGTATTTTTTAATATCATTCTCCAGAAAGCCGAATTCCCTCTGGATCGTCCTTTTACTGACTCCCAGGTGATCGGCAATCTCCTGCTTGGAAACAGGACCCTTTCCTCCCAGCAGTATTTCCAGGATCTGCTGTGTTCTCGGGGTAAAATCCATTTTACTGTCCTTTCTTCTGCCAATACGTGTCCTTGCCGATATCTCTAAAGCTGTGTACTGTCCTTCTCATGTCATGTAATACTGCCTGGTGCTCCTCTCACTTTACCGCGATGCATTCGATCTCAACCTTTGCCCCCTTCGGGATCGCTGCCGCCTGGAAGGCAGCGCGTGCGGGATAAGGCTCTTCAAAAAACTCCGCATACACATTGTTCATTGCGGTAAAATCCGCAATATCCGCCAGAAGCACTGTCGTCTTGACAACATTCTTCATTTCGAAGCCTGCAGCCGCGAGAATATTGGTGATATTCGTCAGACTCTGCCTGGTCTGCTCCTCAATCCCGCCTTCGATCAGTTCTCCCTTTTCCGGCACGATCGGGATCTGCCCGGAAACATAAATTGTGTTCCCTGCCACTACTGCCTGTGAATAAGGTCCGATTGCTGCGGGTGCGTGATCTGTGTGAACAGCTGTATTCATAATAAACCTCCTGATAATCCTTGCTAATGATCCTCAACCTGCGCCGGCCTCTGACTGCTGTGTATCCGGAGCGGCGCGTCAGTTCATCATACATGCTTGTTTTCGGGCATCCGCCCCTGGCCGCAAGTACAACTGCAGACTATTGTATCATGTTCTCTTTTCCATGAAAAGTTCCGCCCCCTTAAGCACATGCGATACCATTTTTTCGCATAACATCGTATAATAAAAGAGCATTTACAGCAGGTCCTCCTGCTTCAACAAAAAACACAAAAGAGATTGGAGGTTATTCTATGATCCGCAAAGGCAGCGAATGTAATATTGAGTATCGTGAACACATGCGTGACGGTGACGGAACCGTACAGCTCACCCATTTTATTGCCGGCCCCGATGAGCTCTGCGGCA
>Ga0256404_1010002_pt1 | contig 13315 bp, 12 predicted proteins | sample RumenRJG_01DNA_FD_185990 | JGI IMG/M metagenome (GOLD analysis project Ga0256404, IMG submission 185990) | Bovine rumen microbial communities from Lethbridge, Alberta, Canada - RJG_01 | ecosystem: Host-associated > Mammals > Digestive system > Stomach > Rumen | place: Canada: Alberta | collected...
TAAAGCGAATGATAGTCGTTGGGGCTCGGATAGCAGACAGCCTTCAGCAGTTCCTCGCTGATGGTCAAAGGCGCCTCATCGCTCTCCGTCAGGAAATAATAACCATAGTCGGAATAGGGATTGCGGACTCGGATGGCTGCCTCTGGTGTTTCCCAGTTCACCGGTCCTACGGCATAGAACACCCTCTGACTGCCGATCGTACATGTAGGCACCTCCGTCAGATCGTCCGTCTCCCTCAGGTAGTCACCCGTCAGGCACTCTGGTTGCAAGGCGCCCCCGTAGCCGTAGATCTTCACCTTCGAGGGATCAGAGAAGCCACATTTCCTGATCAGTTCGTTGGATAGTTGATAGAAGCCCGTAGCCGGCACACGGATCTTCGCCCAGGTTCCTTCCCGAAGCACAGAATGTCCGGCATAGCGCGAAGGCTCACCCTCTGCCCTTGTTGTTGCCCGCATAACAGGTTTCGCCTTCACATCGAGCATGAAACTCACCAGTTTCTGATACCTGCCGTTCCTATAGACCAAAGGCACGAACGACACGTCGAGCAGTCCTTGCTTTCGCGCCACACTGACATGCTGCGTCACAGTCGGCAGCGTGGGCAGAGGCTTTCCGCTGATATCCTGACAACGACGGATATCCGCCTCGCTCATATTGATGAATTCCGGATAGGCGATGCTGACGGTATAGACCGAATCGGCATAATGAGGTCCCAAGGGTTTCTGCCAGGTGAAGACGGGTAACAGCGAGTCGATTCTGACCTGACTCGCCGTCAGATCAAAAATCACCTGTGCCTCTGCTGCCAAGCAGAAACACATCATCACCATGCAGGTTATCAGCCTTCGCATACGCTTCATCAGTTTATAAACGTATCACAAGGCCATTTTATTGCGTTATTTGCAATTAAACTCCAGCACCTTACGTTCCTCAAGCCAACCCTCCAGGTGGTCGTCGATATGCACAGGTCCCACCCCCGCTGGCGTACCTGTATAAAGGATATCGCCCGTCTTCAGGGTAAAGAACTGCGAGATATAGGCAATGATCTCATCCACCCGATAGAGCATATCCGAGGTACAGCCCTCCTGCACCGTCTTTCCGTTGATGTCCAGATGGAAGTGGATGCGCTGGATATCGAGAAACTTCTCCTTCGGCACCCATTCGCCGATGGCGGCAGAGCCGTCGAAGCCCTTGCAGATGGTCCAGGGCTGTCCAGCCTCCGAAGCCTTCTTCTGCAGGTCGCGAGCCGTAAAGTCGATGCCCACAGTCAACGCATCATAGTAGCGATGGGCAAACCGCTCTGGGATATTCTTCCCTAAACGGCAGATCCTCACCACCACCTCCGTCTCATAGTCGATACGCCCCAGATGGTCAGGGATAAAGAACGGCTTCCCCTGGTTCAGTATCGCCGAGTCGGCCTTCGTAAAGATCACAGGCTCATCAGGCCGCTTCAGCGTCCCGTGCAACTCCTGATTATGTGCGGCATAGTTCATGCCAATAGCAAATATCTTCATGTTGCTCCAATTTTGAGGCAAAAGTACAAAAAAAAATCGGCACAGCCTACAAGCAGAGCCGATTTTTTAGTACAGGCATACTTTCCTTTAACCGAAGTCAAAGTCAGCCACATAGTGGTCGAAGGCGAGATCTTCGGTGGGACCGTAATCTGCCAGAATCCTCATGATATCTTCCTGCTGCTTGGGCGAGAGCAGGTTCTCACCATGATAATAGCGATAGTAAGGCCCGTTGCCACTACTGAAGTAGTTCTTTACATACATACGTGCCTCAGCCTTCTGGTAGTGAGGCACATTTCTATAGATACGACTGAAGCCCCATGCCTTCCTGACAATCTTCTTCTCAAGATAGCACTTGCAGGTGCCACTCTTCCAGGCCTGAGGAAAGACGGCATGTCCGCTCAGCTTGTCCGCTGGCTGCAGCAGGCCTGCCTGATAATGCATACACGTCTCACGCAGCTTACAGTCGTTGTTGAAACAAACCTGAAATCCATATGGGAGATTTTCGTATTTTAGTTCTTTTTCTGTCATCTCTAACACTCAGATTATTAACTTATTGATATTCAATTCCTTAATTCCAGCCAAGGGCTTTCAACCCTAACATAATTCCTAACGTCATCCCTAACATCAACCCTAACGTCAACCCTAACATCAGGCTGCGTTGAGAGGCACGACTTTGTAGAAATGCGAATTACTGCGATTGGTTGATTCATAGCCGAGACTATTCATGACCTTTCCTATGCGTATCTTATTGCCAAAATCGCACTTCACAGAATGGTACTCATCATGAATATGGTTCAGCAGCATCGTGGGACTCATCATCTTAGCTGACTCACCATCCTCTGGCTTACGGAAACAAGCCTCTACTATCTCAGCAATGTCTCCCTCATTCATATAGTTCAGGTTCAGCTGCTGAATGCGAGCCACCTCGTCATTGCTGAACCAGTAAGGTGTCTTGGCCACTTCCAACTCATACAGCACCTGCGCATAAAGCTGGTTGTAGTCAATCTCGCCTGTATTGTCGATGAATTTACCCTCAGGAATCGTGATACAGATGTATCGACGACTACCCGTCGGGTCAGTCAGCGGATAAGGATTGTTCGTAGTAGCCACGAATGAGGCATAGCGAGGACGATCTTCCTGCGTTGATCCATAGATGGGCCTGCCGTTGACCTTGCTCTTTGAGAGCAACTGCTTCACCTCTGGGTGCTGAGAAGGACGGATGGAGTCAAACTCATCGAGAATCACCAGCATGTTGTTCGTCAGTGCCATCTCCTTATCAAACTTATTCGACAGGTTCAGGTGGTCCAGACAGTACTCACGAAGCGATGGTGGCAGCAGCCGCTTGAAGAAGGTGGTCTTGCCACATCCCTGTTCACCGATCAGCATGGGTACACACTCGTTGCCGTGCAGCGTATCCATCTGCTTCCAATGGGCCACAGCTGAGAGTAGCCAGGTGGCAAAGAATCCCTGCTGCTCAGTCGTGAGACCAGGCAGTCGACTGAGCAACTTGGCAATGTGGTTCTGTCCATCCCATTCGGGCAGATGGCTCAGGTAGTGGTTGACGGGATTGAAAGCCGGCACATCCTCAGAGTGTACAAACTCCACGATTTCCGTCTTCGGACTGCCCTTTTCGCACACCTGTTCCTTTTTGGCCCTGCGGATGATGCTGTTGAGAGCCTCCAGCGTCAGCGGGCGCCAATGCAGTGAGTCCTCTGGCGTCTGATCTGCATCAGACTCAGGATTTTTAGTTACACACTCGGCTTTACCGCTTGGCTCTGCCAAGAATTCCACCTTCCCGTTCAGCACATTGCGGCGGAACAGATAGTTTTCATTGAGAAACAGCTCTACTGCGAGCGTTGTCTCGAGAGACGCATCAAGCATCTCCCCATTGTTTTTGGTTTTGTTCATTGAGAAAAAACGATTTAAAGATTAAACTACTTCCTTTGGTCCTTTTCCTTAGTCTTTGTAGCGCTTTTCACAGCGTTATTGGGCGTACAATTCTGCGACAGAGCTGCATCGCCGTTTCCGCATGCAAAGATACAAAATTTTTTTAGCAATTCCAAATGTTTTGCCAATTATTTACCAGTTTTTTCGCAGCAAATGTGCTTTTTTTATTCCCCTATTATAATAATAAGATGAAAGCCCATGTTAAGGTTGACGTTAGGGTTGGTGTTAGGGATGATGTGAGGGATCATGTTAGGGTTCCGAAGCCCCAAAACACCCAGAACCCCTATAAATAAAGGAATTCTGAGTTTCGGATGTTAGGGTTAGCACTAATAGTCGCAAAAGTCAGCTTTAAATGTCAAGCAAACGCTCCTTAAGGCTCGCAAAAAGTCCCCTACTTGGGACTGATTTAGTCCCAACGTGGGAACATTTTAGTCCCAACGTGGGAATAATGCTCTTGAAACTGGTTTTACAACTTAGAAAGAATTCTACGAAGATTCTTAAGTTCTTTCTTATCTTCACATTTCTCAACCATCTTCTGAAAATCATCATGGGATATGTTTCTGTTGTTAAAAGCCTCCAGAAGATCAGTATGCTCTTCGTCAATATTATAGTCGAGATTTATATCACCGTTATGAAGCTCATTTCTCATCATCTTGTAAGTAATGGCATATTCTGGATTGAGTGAAAACAGCTGTTTGCAGAATGGGAGAACAGAATTTCCTATACTCTCATTGACTCTTGCCTCAAAGAGGAGCAATTTTTTATCAATAGCCTTCTTTTCCTCTCCTTCCTGGGAGATGTGAATGATCTGATAGACCACATCGTAAGCCTCATCGTATCTCTCAAGTTCATAAAGCGAACGCCCCTTGATGAACATCGCTTCCAGACACAGCTTTCTGCTAAGGACCATATCAGCATAACCAATAGCTTCCTCATAACGATTGCCATACAGACAAATAACAGCATTCAGAAAATTACAAGTCATACTGCAATCTTTCAACAACTTAGTTTTCTTTGTCATTCCGAACAAGCATCTATCATCAAGCATGATGTCGAACATCTTCTTGGCAATCAGAGCAGCATTCCTCAAATCACTACGCTTGGTTTTAGCAACAACAAGTTCTAAACATACCTTTGCAGCCAAATCATATTCTTTTTTAGCCAAATGCTTATATATCATCTTGCCAATTTCGATTTCATCATCAATCATTGGAGCGTCATTGAAAGAGTTGGCAAAAGCACGAACCTCAGGATTCTGCATGATGTGATGTGGCATTATAGGGTGGCTCAATGTCAAGCCATCCAATGAGCGCATACGACTGATGGCAACGTATGCCTGCCCAGCCTGGAATGTACCTCTTGAGAGATCAAAGTGCATGCGATCGAAAGTCATTCCCTGCGACTTGTGGATAGTTATAGCCCATGCCAGCTTAATTGGATATTGAGTGAACGAGCCTATTACAGTAGATTCCATCTTGCGAGTCTCACGATTATACTGGCTTTGTATATTTTCCCAACTTACTTGGTTTACTTCAATTTCGCTCCCATTTTCAAGTCTTACAAGAATCTTGTTCTCTTCCAAAGCCGAGACTTTAGCTATTGTTCCATTCATATAACCAGAATTCGGATTATTACGGCAGAAGATTACTTGTGCACCAACCTTTAACCTGAGAACTTCCGGTACTGGAGCATCATTCTTCTTGAAATCGTCCTGAATAGCTGCTTGATATATGAATTCCTCTTCTTCGATCTCATTAAGCTTCTGCTCATTAATTTTCTCTGCCATATAGTTGAATGAGGTGAGGGTTACAGAAAAATCCTCATTGTTTTCCTCTGTGCCTACATGCTTATTGAGCAGAGCCAGATCTTCAGACTTAACTTCGCCATTACGCATCTTATTCAGAATTGTGAGGAAATCCTCGTCGCTCTGTCGATAGACCTTCTGAAACTCGATTTTTGGCAGGTTCATTCTTTTCAGGACAAATGCCTTATAAAAGAAAGGAAGACCAGGGCCATATAGGTCACGAAGCATCTCAGCATCTGCAGAGCCCTGTTTTACCACTGGAGGAAGTTGGAACAAGTCACCAACAAACACCACCTGCTTCCCACCAAAAGCCATATTGGTATTGAATGCCATTCTTAGATATCTATCCATACCATCCACCATATCGCTTCTTACCATAGAGGCTTCGTCAACGATAATAGTATCAATCTCATCAAGAAGCATTCTCTTTTCAGGTAATACATCCAACCTAGTATGTGGTCCCAGAGCCTGCATGGGGAATCCAAAGAAGGAATGCATGGTCTGACCACCAACAGCAATTGCTGCTATACCAGTCGGAGCCAATACCAGAAAGTTCTTGTGGATCTCTTCCTGAATGCGCTTGATAAAAGTGGTTTTGCCTGTACCTGCCTTTCCTGTGATGAAAAGACAAGTGTTAGTGTTTGCAACCAAGTCGAAAGCTTTCTGCTGTTCAACGTTGTTTTTGTCAATCTGATTATTTAAAATATCCATAACTATCATTTTTTATTGTTTCTACCCTTTATGAGAAAACAATCCGGGAAGTAAACAAATTAGCAATGGAATTAACAATCTATAACAAATAGGGGCGTATCAAACGCCCCTATCTTTCTAAAAATATGTAGGTCTATCAGAATGCTGTTCAACAAGCCTATCAAACCTAGCTTTATCATACCCCATCTCATCCGCAATGTTATATAAGAATTCATGAGCTTCTGCTTTCCTTGACATCTTGGTTAGATCATAGCAAGTAAGCAGGATGAACTCTTTTGATTTCTTGTCTTTTATAGTCAGCACAGTGTCAATCAGCTTATCCGCGTCCTGATATTTAGGAAGAGCAGCAGTAAGTGTGCTTTTGTAGTTAGTAATGCCAAAAAAGACAGCCGACTGATACGAGAGTAAATATGCTGCATTGTTTGTCTGAACATCATCATTATACCCTGCAAAGAATGCGACAAGGCAAAGAGCTGCTTCTTTCTGCTCGAATGTTACCGGCACATCCTGTTCCACTTCATCAGCAACAGCCGTAGGCTCTTTAGCCAGAGATGGCTCTGGCTGCTTTGGCGTTGTTTGTGTCACACCAGTATCCTTTTTACTATTATCTTCCTTCTCCCTCTTCAGATAGATTAATACGCCACCTATCCCAATCCAAAACAAGGGACCAAACACACTATGACCTTTTGATGCTGCACCCAAGAATGCCAATACACCAATCACAATAAATATCCAACCTGCTGTTTTCATACTTATTCCTCCTTATTATTATTTGTTTCAAGTTTCTTTGAGCATGCTACGGCAATAATGCCAACAAGCAAATTAACCAACGCAAGGACGAAAGCCAATCCAAAACCAATCTTGCGGGTTCTACCCCAGCAACCAACTGCGTATGCTAATGATACTGCAATAATTAAGAAAAATAATGTCTCCATAAATCAAATTTTAAATTGTTATTAATGTTTGTTTCTAACCTTAATGACATATAAAAGCAAAAGGTTAACACGATTTCAAACTGTTTTTTTGAGATGCATAAAAAAAGCAGCATGTTTCACAACAGGCTGCCCTTTCCACAAATAATTGTAAACCTTATAATTATGATATTTGAGAGTGATTAAATACATTACCTTTTCTACCCTTTATGACAATAAAAGGCAGAAGGTTAACAACTCATAGATTATTTCTGGAAAGAAATGTGTCAATCCAATAAGATAAACGATGCCCAGTAATATGGATCCGGATATAGCTTAGACACTTCTTTTTGAGCCATTTTCAATGCCAAATGCATTTCTATTCCTGACAAGAATAACTTATAAAAAGAAGTCATAAGTTTTGCTGTAGCATCATCAGGAACTTTCCATAAACTTGCTAAGATACTTTTCACTCCAGCATTTTTGAATGCCCTCACAAGTCCACCAAAGCCCTCTTGTAAATTCACACCAATTGCTGTTTCGCAAGCAGACAAAACTACTAGTTCAGTGTTCCTAAAATCTAACATTGCTATTTCTTCTGCCGTTATTATTCCGTCATTAAGCGGTGTCTTTTCATTAGAAGCTTTCAATGTTGAGTTGGCATCTGCCAACAGCATGCCTGACAAAAGCATCGAATTATCTTTGATGGAATATGATAGAAGCTTGTCAAAATACTCAGTATATTTGTCAAAACCTACTAAGTAGAAGCCATGTGTAGATAAATGAATGATAGAAGGAGAATTCCCGTCCATTTTTCTAAATGATTTTTCATCAGCATCAGCTCCTTTAATAAGATTTGTCTCAATATTATTTTCTTGAAGGACATCTGCAATTTGGTCTGCTTCATACCCTGATGCTCGCAGAAAACCAAAACCATTTCGCGTTGAATCGCACAATTCGTTAATCACAATACTCCTATAGGAGATTTGATTGGAATTATGTTTTCCTTTTGTATACTCAATGCCGCCATAAACATATGCATCAGAATAATGTGCTCTTTCTTGATTACAAATCTTTGCTGTGGATGTCACGATTCTAATGTCATACTTCTCATTCAAATAGCTCCCATCTGGGCAAGGAATAAAGCCCAAATTAACATCTTTGATGAGTAGAGTTGGAGATATGAAAATTGACTTAGCATTTTTCACATAATCATCTATTTTGTTCCAAATCAGTTCATATAGAATTTGCTTCTCTCCCTGAACATACAATTCGTTAATGCCAATCTCTTGTTCTTTCAATGCGTTAAATAGAACTTCATGTAGTAGGTTGAATGTACAAAGTTCTACGAATATGGGACTATCAATTTCTGGTGTTAATATAAGTGCTGCATATTTAAGATCTTTCGTTTCTGAATTTGATTTTGAAAAACCTACATATGTTATAAACTCTATTGCACATTCATTATGCTTTAACGACTGTTTTACGTCTCGCCATGTAGGAATCGTGTAATTAATATTTTTATTCACCAACAAAGTCTCTTTTAAAAGTTTTTCTTTTTCCTCTAATGATTTGTACACGTTATGCCCACCTGCAAATCTTTCCGATTTTAATAGTCTTATTTCTGAAAACAAGTTGTTGATAGTACTATCTGTTAGGGATATTTGTCGCAATCTTGCCATGTCATCGTAAGCAAGGTTTTTAATAAACAGACTATTATCGTAACACATTTCTATAGCTTTAGCGTTATGATGATATTTGTCCAAAATACCCATATTAACCTTTAATTGCATAGCATTCTTATCCCAAATGTTTTCAGTCGTTATACCTGGGAATGATGCATTTAGCTCAGAAGAGATTACTTTCAAACTATTACTGCAGAGGTTGGCATATTTAACCGCTTCCTCTTCATTATCCAAATAGTAATTGGCAAGAAAGATGCTATTGTAAACACTACTTCTTTCTATTTCTGACAAAGGTTTCTTTTCCATCTGATGCAAAACAGTCAATGCGTCAGAATATCGTCCTATATCAGTATAAATAATAGCAAGATTATTAGCAGAATTGATAAATTCAGAAACAAACAAATCGTTTTCTATAGATAAATCATATGCTTTCTTTGTGAAGTGTTCTGCTTTGTCAAATGTACCCAAATCATTATATATCGCTCCCGCCTTTTGGAATATTGCAATTTTGTTTGATACTGAAATCATTGATGTGGATTGTTCAATGATAGCTATTGATTCTTCTATTTCTTTTTGCGCTTTCTCTAAATCATCCATATTCATGTGGCATACTGCCAACATGCTCATAATAACAGAGTAGGTTTCTCTTTTTCCTTCTTGTTCATTTACCATATCAAGAGCTGATTTCAGGTAAACTGAAGCTACATCATAATTTTGCAACAGACTCAATAGACCTCCTTTTGCAATAAAGAGAGAATATGCTAATGGTGACTTCTTTCCTGCTTTTCCCATGAAATTGATGACATGTGAAAGTAAGGTATCTGCCTCATGTATTTGGTCATTTTGTGCATATGTTGATACCAAGAGGGTTGTCATGCTAATATACGCAGTGTCTTTAAATACCTCAGTACCATTTTCTACTGAAGCCAAATACTGGCTCATAAATGATATAGGCTTTTCAAAGTCCCTTTTTTTGATGTCACCAATTAATTCCTCAAAAGAATCATACTCTACATTTTGAGAATATGACGATGATAATGTTAGCAAACTGATCAACAAAAACAGAATTCTAAAACCCATAACAATCTATTCAATTGCTTTTATTAGTTCGCAGACCTTTTTACCTATAATAGTTTCGTTATCATAGATTTTTTCCATTTCAGTTAGTACATTAAGTGCCATAGCCTTTTCATAATTACGTAAATACCCAATTGCCAGATTCCAACCAATGTATGGAGCATAATCTGTATAATTATTATAGGTATTCTGTTTTGAGAGTTCCCATAACGTAGCAAGGCGAGAAGTAGTATTGTCCAAATCCTTACCTTCTGCTACATTATTAAATAACATGGTAAGTTCAGTATCAACATCAGCATTTGCTCCACCTCTTATAATTGTAGATGTTGGGAATGTATTGGCATATTCGCTACCAAGGCTGGTCGTATCATAGTAGTCGTATGACTTGAAGCCAACGAAAACGATGAATACTATAGATGCCGCAATAGCAAGCCAATGAATAGATTTATTCTTTCTACCAACAGCCTCATTCGCAATACTCCTAATTGTTTGCTCATCTGTCTCACGGAAAGCATCTTTCAGTTCTTCATCTACTTGCTTCATTCCCTTAACAAGCCTTGCTTGAGCAATTGCCTGATTACGCAAGTCTGTATTATTCTTCAGTTCCTCCATGAAAGCAGACTCTTCATCTGCATTCATCTTTCCTTGCATGTAACGGCTGATTCGCTCGTCATTTTGAAGGTCTTTTTCTTGTACTATATTATCAAAATTTGCCATTGTATTTTCTTAAAAGCTTCTGATATTCTAAATTAAACCTTTCACGAAATTTGTTTGTGCAACGATGTTTTGTAACCTTAACTGCACTTTCGCTTCCTTTATAATAATCTTCAGCCAATTCTTTTATGGAGTTTCCATTTCCATAATAGCCCCATAACAATTCATTGCAAGGAGATGGTAGATTGTTTATGATAGTTCTTACCAGACGATCCTTCTCTTCTTGATAATCATTATAGTCCTCATCTAATGCAAGAATTGAATCAATCTTGTCTGGCAAGAATTGAATTGTGTCCTTATCTTGGTCCTGTTTAGGAGTAATATTTGTATATCGCTTATTACTTCTAAGCAGTTCCATTGTCTTATTTCTACAAATGGTCATAAAGTAGTTTGAATTGGACTTTTCTTTAGACCCCATACAATCCACATCAACCTTGTTTTCTTTCATATTTTGCCACATTATAACGAGTGACTCATTAAATACATCTGCGCAATCTTCTTCTGATAAGGAATAGCGACTAATAAGAATTGCCCTCACTTTTTGCCATTGTTCTTTGGCAAATTTTTCTATACGCGTCTCTTTCTCGTCTCTATGCTTATGCAAACTCATATTCTTATAATTAAAGACTGGTCTCTATTACTGGGTTCTGACGTACTAGTCGGGTATCTTGATTCATTAATGCGGCAACTTTTTCTGTCCAAGAAATGCTTTTGTCTAGTTTTATAGACTTCAGTGTCTTATTTACATAGTATGACAACGAGCCATAATATTTGCCGTCTGCACGTATCTCGCTATTTACCTGATATGATCTACAAGCTTCAATAATGCATATGTTAGCCATGTTGAGAGACTTCTCAACCTTTATTTTTCCACGCTTGTCTATACGAGGAGCATATTGTTTGTTGGATTTCGAGAATCCTTTATCAGTTCCTCTTATTATGACACTATCCTCATTCTCGTCACCACGATAAGAAGAACCCGCATGACAGGCGTCAATTACGACATATACAAAGCCTTTGGGACCAACTCTATTCCTGATAGTTTTCAAATAATTGTTCAATTCGTCATCAGTAATATGATTCTCACCTGTATATTTACCCGTCATGTAAACTTTCAATGCGTCATAAGGGACAAGGGCTTCATCCCAGCCATCGCTCTCATCTCCATCATAATCTTCGAATGGTTGCCCATGACAAGAAAAGTGGAGATAGACGATATCACCTAATTTGCATTTCTTTGAGAAGGACGTAAGTGACTTTCTTATATTATTAGCTGTTGCTTCCCTATTGCATAACTTTTGAATTGAAAAACCTTGCTTTTGCAATGTAGGAACTAAAAGTTTTATGTCGTTCTCTCCATGAATATCATTCCAACCCTTGCCATCAGCCAAATGCTGATTCGAGGAATAATTAGATATTCCAACTAAAAATGCCCGCTTACTCTGAGAGTATCCAATAAAGGGCAGCATAACCATAAGCAGCCCCAAGGCTGCTATTCTCAGAGTTGTCTTTTGTATGGCAATAATACCCATAGATTCGAAGTTCTGGTTATTATAGCGGCAAAAATACGAAATTTATTCAAATTTGAACACAAAAAACTTCTCTTTAACACAATAGAGGGCATAATTAGCAAGCAGCTTGTGCACTAACAGCCGTATTTTGTATGTTATTCGTGTAATGTCCGATATGCCACTTGTTGCAATGTGAGCATTGATATGCCGCCATCTCTTTGGTATCTTCAACATGTTCTATTTTCCACAGTTTAATTGCCTCAAGAGCTGCATCCTTATTGGGATAGGACATCTTTTTCTTGAATACCATTTTTCCTGTCTGCGGATCATACATCTTTTTCCAATGGGTTGATTCGCCTCTGGAAGTGCTATGGATGTCATCCACCTGACCTATATTGTAGAGTTGGTATGAAATGGCTCTGCGTTTCCAATATCTATCCTTATTTGATAATGTAGCATCACATGTACTTTTGTTCATTCGATGATAAGCCTGGCACATCCTCTTCTCAACAATTCGTCGAACGATACGAGAGTCATGAGCAGACTCTGTCTCAACATCGAAGTTCCGCAAGAGCATTTCTCCCTTAAAATGAAGTCTTTCCTCGAAAAGCCGTTGCGTTTGTCCCTTAAATCTGAAGCCCTGACCTTCTTTCACTACATAGTGACTTTTTGAGCCATCTTCTTCAGTATGGCTCAAATTAAAGCTATCAAAGAATCTGTTCAACAGTTCTTTCATCGAAGTAACGTCAAACATCGGACATAGCGCTTTGTCCCTTATCTGTTTGACCAGTCGCATTACCTTTATGTCCTTGTCCTTAGTTCTAAGATACGCACCAAGAACTGAAAGATTTGCAGACAACTTCCAGGCATCTAATTTATCACAATGATCAAGAGAAGATTTCCAACTCTTTAATACTTTTACTACTTCTATATCCATAATTCCTTGTTATTGATTACATTCTTTAATGCAATAAAAACACAAAAGGTTAACAAGGAAACTGTTTTTCAATGAAATCTCGTCAATGCGATTGTTATTATGGATAAATTTTGTATTTTGAATAAAACTCAGATATGGACTATTAAACTACAATCAGATGCCGCAGCATGACGATTGCACCCATGAAGATAAAAGGTAGGATACCACGTTCATAAGTGTATCCATTCTGTGCCACCAAGTAGCAGGCATAGCGGGTGAGTAGGAAGTCATCAACATCGCGTTCAGAAAATTGTCTGTAGAATAAAAAAAAGGCACCGCTTGGAGGCGATGCCGATTCAGATTGTATTGTGACTTGGATTAGTCAGCAACGAGTGTGAAGCGCTTGAAAGCGGTGATCTTCAGATCCTTGTCCTGCTTAGCGAGCCACTGTGCAACAGTAGCCTTGTCGCCGTCGCCGAACTGGAACTCCTGGTCAACCAGGCAGTTCTCCTTCAGGAACTTCTGAACACG
>Ga0256404_1010004_pt1 | contig 13315 bp, 11 predicted proteins | sample RumenRJG_01DNA_FD_185990 | JGI IMG/M metagenome (GOLD analysis project Ga0256404, IMG submission 185990) | Bovine rumen microbial communities from Lethbridge, Alberta, Canada - RJG_01 | ecosystem: Host-associated > Mammals > Digestive system > Stomach > Rumen | place: Canada: Alberta | collected...
CTGAAGCATTGCCTGAGGTTCATGTCAAGGCTGGCGGACGGTATTAGCAACCTATAGTGTGGCATGGCCAATCCCACAAGAAAAATGATTGACCCATATAAATGAAGCATACGGAAGAATTTTATGATATTGTGGTCGTAGGTGCCGGTCATGCCGGATGCGAGGCTGCTTTGGCCTCAGCCCGTCTCGGCTTTCAGACTCTTATGCTGACTGTCAGTGTCGACAGTATTGCCATGATGCCGTGTAATCCCAATATCGGCGGCAGTTCCAAGGGTCATCTGGTATGCGAACTGGATGCGCTTGGCGGCGAAATGGGAAGAAATATTGATAAGGCGTTTATTCAGTCTAAGATGTTGAATGTCTCCAAGGGACCCGCTGTTCATAGTCTTCGTGCGCAGGCGGATAAGCAGATGTATATCCGCGAGATGAGAAAAACGCTGGAAAATACGGATGGACTGAAGATCAGGCAGGCCGAGGCCGCAGAAATTCTCGTTTCTGAAACAGACGGACAGAAAACTGTGACTGGGATCAGGATCTCCTCCGGTGCAGTTTATCACTGCCAACGGATCATTTTGTGTACCGGTGTTTATCTGAAGGCTAGATGCATTTATGGAGATGTCAGTGAAAATACAGGTCCGAACGGATTGAAGGCTGCTAATCTGCTGACTGACAGTCTTTTATCACTTGGCCTTCCCGTGAGGCGTTTTAAGACAGGGACTCCGGCAAGAGTAGACGGGAGAAGCGTGGATTTCTCAAAAATGGAGGAACAGAAGGGAGATAAATTCTTAAGACCCTTCTCATTTTCCAACGAACCGGAAGATATCATGAGAGAACAGGTCAGCTGCTGGCTGACATATACAAACGAGGAAACGCACAGAATCATTCGTGATAATATTGACAGGTCTCCTTTATTTTCCGGTGTTATTGAAGGTACAGGACCGCGGTATTGTCCCTCTATTGAAGACAAGGTTGTAAAGTTTCCTGAGAAGGACAGGCATCAGATCTTTGTTGAACCGGAGGGATTATATACGAATGAAGTATATCTCTCCGGAATGAGTTCCTCTATGCCTGAGGATGTTCAGTATGCCATGATCCGTACCATGCCGGGCTTTGAGCATGCTGATATAGTACGTAATGCTTATGCAATCGAATATGACTGTATTGACGCAACCTGCCTGAAGCCGACATTGGAGTTTAAATCGATTTCCGGTCTGTATGCCGCCGGTCAGATCAACGGATCCTCAGGTTATGAGGAAGCTGCTGTACAGGGACTCATGGCAGGAATCAACGCTTCTCTGACTCTGAAAGGACAGGAACCTGTCATACTGGATCGTTCACAGGCTTATATTGGTGTCCTTATTGATGACCTTGTTACTAAAGAGAGCAGAGAACCCTACAGGATGATGACATCCCGAGCAGAATACAGGCTGCTGCTCAGACAGGACAACGCTGACTTAAGGCTGCGTGATATAGGCTACAGGATCGGTCTGGTCAGCGAAGAGGAATATCAGGAATTTACTGAAAGACGCTCCCAGATAGAAAAAGAAGTCCTGCGGATGAAGGAGACGATGGCAGGGTCTAATGAATTCGTCAATTCCTTTCTTCGGGCACATGGCTCCGCTGAATTGAAAGACAGCCACGGGGTCAGCTTTGCCAGTCTGATCAGGAGGCCCGAGCTGAATTACGAGCTTCTTTCGGAAATTGATCCCGAAAGGCCGCCTCTTTCCTGGAGAGTAAGAGAGCAGGTCAATATTCAGATCCGTTATGAAGGATATATTGAAAAGCAGAAGGCTCAGGTGGAGCATTTTAAGAAGCTTGAAGGAAAATTGCTTCCTCCTGATGCGGACTATCTGCATATGGATGGTCTTCGTCTCGAAGCCAGACAGAAGCTTGACAGGATCCGTCCCTTGAACATCGGACAGGCCGGCAGAGTCTCCGGTGTCTCACCGGCTGACATTGCCGTTTTGCTGGTTTATCTGGAGAAATATCGAAAAACAGAGCATTTTGAGGAAAAAAATGGAACAAAAGCTTGATGATTTTTGCCATAAGCTCATACGGCTTGCTGAACAGCTTCCCATCGATCTGTCTCAGAAGACTGCGTCTCAGCTGTATCAGTACTATTTGATGCTGATTGAGAAAAACAAAGTCATGAATCTTACTGCGATCACGGATGAGGATGATGTGATTCTGAAGCATTTTATTGATTCATTGAGTATTGTAAAATATTTTGAGTCGTCTGAATTTTATGGAAAGAACGGACAATCCGGGCCGAAGATGATCGATATCGGCACAGGAGCCGGTTTTCCCGGGCTTGTTCTTAAGATCGTGTTCCCGGATTTGCAGATGACGCTTTTTGATTCTCTGCAGAAAAGGTTGAATTTCCTTGATGAAGTAATCATCCATTTGGGTCTTACAGGCGTCTGTACCGTACACGGGAGAGCTGAAGATTTTGGCCTCGATCCGAATTTTCGGGAAAAGTATGATTTTGCCGTTTCCCGCGCAGTTGCCAATATGGCGACTCTGTCAGAATATTGTCTGCCTTTTGTGCGGACCGGAGGATGCTTTGTTGCGTATAAGACTTCGGAAAGTGAAGATGAGATCGCTTCAGCGGAAAACGCCGTCAGAAAACTCGGAGCGGAAATTGAAAGTCAATGTCATTTCACTCTTCCCGGGAGCGATATTGGCAGGAATCTGGTAGTATTGAGAAAAAAGCATCCGACGGACAGGAAATATCCGAGAAAAGCTGGTACTCCGTCTAAGGATCCTTTGAAGTAGGTTTTGATATGTATGAAAATGATACCATAGCAGCCATTTCCTCCGGACTGACAGAATCAGGAATCGGAATCGTCCGTGTATCCGGTCCTGACAGTTACTTAGTTGCAGAAAAGATCTTTCGAAAGCCGGATGGACGTTCTGCCGATCTTTCTGTCTCAAACAGGGTGCATTATGGATTTATTGTTGATGTTTCACGTGAAACATACGAGTCGGATATCGTTGATGAGGTATTGCTGATCAATCTTCGTGCTCCCCACTCTTATACGGGGGAGGATACTGTTGAGATCGATTGCCATGGCGGTGTGCTTGTTATGAAGGAGATCCTGGATCTGCTTGTTCATAACGGTGCCAGACTGGCTGAACCCGGGGAATTTACGCGGCGCGCTTTCCTGAACGGAAGGATCGATCTGTCTCAGGCTGAAGCTGTTATAGATGTTATTACTTCGAAAAACGAGAAGGCTATGAAAGCATCTGTAAGACAGCTCAGGGGAAGTATATCCGGGAAGGTAAAGGAACTGAGGTCCCGTATCCTTCATAATACAGCCTATATTGAAGCCGCCCTGGATGATCCGGAGCATTATTCTCTTGATGACTGGCGGGATTCGTTTCCTGAAGACATCCGGATGATTCGGAGTGAGCTGAGGGAGCTTATTGAGAGTTTCCGATATGGAAAGCTGATCAAAGAGGGTATTAATACCGTTATTATCGGCAAACCGAATGCAGGTAAGTCCTCATTACTGAATGCGATTCTCGGAGAGGAACGGGCGATTGTTACAAAGGTGCCCGGAACGACACGGGATACTATTAATGAAAGTATCTCCATTGGAGGATTATCTTTAAATCTGATGGATACTGCCGGTATAAGGAAAACGGATGATCTTGTCGAAAGCATAGGGGTTCGAAGGGCTCTCGATTCCATCGATAACGCCGATCTGATTCTTTGTGTCATCGATGCTTCCGCTCCTTTGGATTCTGAAGATATGGACATCCTGGACTACATTCGCAATAAGGATATTAAAACCTTATTTCTTCTGAATAAGGCTGATCTTGCGACGGTGGTACGTACCGATGAGATACTGAACTCCATGCCGGAAGACAAACGGGAATGCCTTTCCATTTCGGCTTTGACGCATATGGGAATTCGTGAGCTGACGAAGCGGATAGAAGAACTCTTTTCTTTGGGTGATCTTACTTACAACGATGAGATCACGGTTTCTTCCATGCGCCATGAAGAGCAGCTCATTAAGGCGGATTCTTCGATGGAAAGTGTCGAGAGATCTGTTGCTGAGGGACTGCCGGAAGATTTTTATACTGTTGATTTGATGGATGCATATACATCACTTGGCAGGATCATCGGAGAAGATGTGGATGATGATCTGGTAAATGAAATATTCTCGAAATTCTGTATGGGTAAATAATTATTACTCCTGTTTAGTACTCTGGTATTTGGGCAATTCGGACTGCAGAGTATTCTGCAGTCCGGTGCTGAACAGGTACGTATTATGTCCTTTCTGTTATGCTGATCCATGAATGATTCTTTTCGAACTGCCAGATATAAGCTTTACTTTGCGCCTATGGAGGGTATCACTACGAAAACCTTCCGGCGTGTATTTCGCTCACATTTTAACTCTACAGACAGATATTTCACGCCCTTTCTTGTTGCAAACCACACACAGCATTTTAAACAGAGGGAAAGAAAAGAGCTTGAGCCCTTTGAGGATTTACTGATCCCGCAGATACTTTCTTCTGATAAAGATGATTTTATCTGGGCTGCCAGGTATATTTACTCATTGGGGTATAAAGAAGTAAACTTAAATCTCGGCTGTCCTTATCCGACCGTATTTACAAAGGGAAAGGGATCCGGTATGCTCAGAGACCCTGAAGCTCTTGATCGTTTTCTTGATTCTGTTTTTTCTGAACGTGATATGCCTGCTGTCTCCGTCAAGACGAGGATCGGTGTAAAAGAGCCGGAAGAATATGAGCATCTTGTCAGCGTCTTTCGAAAATATCCTTTTTCGGAAATAATCGTTCATCCGAGGGTGAGGGAAGAGTTTTACGGCGGGGAACCACATACAGATATCCTTGGAAAAATGCTTCCGGAGCTGCACTGCCCTGTTGTTTACAATGGTGATATTAGATCTGTTTCTGATGCGGAAAGAATTATTTCTGCCTTTCCTTCTATTTCGGCATTGATGATCGGAAGAGGTATGCTTGCCAGGCCGTCTCTGGCTCGTGAAATCAGAGGCGGTCAATGCGCCGGTTTTAATGAAATAGTTGAATTTCTGAAAGATCTTGCTGATTCCTACAGTGATGTTTTATACAGCGAGAAGGACGTTTTGTTCAAAATGAAGGAACTGATGCATTACCTTGGAATGAATATCGACGGATCCGAACGGGGGAAGGCGGATATAAAGCATTCGAAGAATCTCGATGAATTTTTTGAATCTGTCTGTCGAGTGTTATCACTTTAAGAATTCTTACAATTCTTTTGATTTTCTTTATTAATTACAGCGAATATATTATGATGATGCAATAGCCGCATAAAGACCTTCGTGACTTCTTAAAATGTGCGGCTTAAGAATTGTTTCACGTGAAACATCTGCATTGGGAGAGATATGGGAAGAGTAATATCTTTAATTAATCAAAAGGGCGGAGTCGGCAAGACGACGACCGCCATTAATCTTGCTGCGTCGCTTGGAGAGGCCGGAGAGAGGACTCTTCTGATCGATTTTGACCCACAGGGAAACGCAACGACCGGAGTGATGAGGGATCGTCTGGAGGCTGATGCGGATACAGTCTATGAGCTGCTGTGCGGACTTGCAAAGGCAGAGGAGTGTATCATTTACGGTGTGGCGGAAGGTGTGGATCTTATGCCTGCATCAGTCAGTCTGTCCGGAGCAGAAGTCGAGCTGCTGGAGCTTGATTCAACGGAAACAAAAACTCAGCTGAAGAAATGCATTGAGCAGCTGAAGGAAACGTATGATTATATTCTGATCGATTGCCCGCCCTCGCTCGGCATATTAACGATCAACGCTCTGACAGCAGCAGACGGCGCAATCATACCGGTGCAATGTGAATTTTATGCTTTGGAGGGCCTGCGGCAGGTGATCGAGACGATCCGCTTGATACAGGCAAAGCTCAATCCGAAGCTTAAGATCGAAGGAGTTCTCCTTACAATGTATAATTCGCGTACAAGACTGAGTGTCCAGGTGGTGGATACTGTGCGTGAAACGGTGACGAAGGATCTGAAGGAACCTGTGTTCGATACGATCATCCCGCGAAATGTGCGTCTTGCGGAAGCGCCTTCATTCGGTGAGCCGATCACCGTATATGATCCGGCCTCCAGGGGAGCTGACAGTTACCGTCTTCTGGCAGCTGAGCTGATTAAAAACAATCAATAGAGGAATTAAAAATGGCTAAAACTGATAAAAGAGGTCTGGGAAGAGGTCTGGGGGCTCTGTTTGGAGAGGATCTGGCCGCGAAGAACGGAACTGAGATAAAGGCAGAGCAGAAAGCATCAGAAAACGAAGGACAGGATGTTTCACGTGAAACATCTTTATTGCGTATATCACTGATAGAGCCAAACCGTGATCAGCCGAGAAAGAAATTTGACGAGGAAAGCCTGAGAGAACTCTCGGATTCCATCCGTGAACACGGTGTACTGCAGCCGATACTCGTACAGAAAAAGGAGAGAGGGTACGAGATCCTGGTGGGAGAACGACGCTGGAGAGCCGCTCGAATGGCAGGGCTCAAAGAGATTCCGGTTATAATCAAAGAGGTCGGAAAACAGGAAGCGTCAGAAATTGCCCTGATTGAAAACATTCAGAGAGAAAACCTGGGAAGTATGGAGGAAGCACGGGCTTATCGTGCTCTGATCGATGATTACGGCCTGACCCAGGAACAGCTGGCGGAGCGTGTGGGCAAAAACAGAACTACAATTACGAACAGCATGCGTCTTTTGCAGCTGGATGAAGAGGTACAGAAACTTGTAGAGGGCGGAGAGCTGTCCGCGGGACACGCAAGAGCGATACTGGCCCTCGGCGGAAAGCGTGCACAGTATAAAGCCGCCCGTGACGTGATTGAGAACGGTCTCAGTGTTCGGGAGACCGAAAAGATGATCAAAAGGCTGAACAGGCCGGTAAGAAAAAAAGAGCAGAAGGAACCGGATATTTATCTGGAAGCGCAGGCTGAGGAACTGACCCGCGCACTGAACACCAGAGTTCATATACATCCGGTTGGCAGGAATAAAGGCAGGATCGAGATCGAGTATTATTCTGCGGAAGAGCTTGAGAGCCTGATCGAAAAGCTGGGAGGAGAAAGAAATGTTTGAGTATATCGGAGCAGAACTGATCCTGATAGGAGTGTCACTCCTTTTCAGTATTATCAGCCTGGTTGTCGCTGTTGTTGCTATTGGAAAATACAGAAATATCTACAGGCTTTACGATGGTTTTATGCGCGGCAGAGATGCCGAAAGCCTGGAAGATCTGATCCTCGATGAAAAGAAAAGGATCGAGATCCTTGAAAATGCGGATATTACGAACAGAGAAGTGATGCGTACAATGAACCGTAATATCAGGGCATCCTTCCAGAAGGCCGGCGTCGTCAGATATGACGCATTTGAAGGAATGGGTGGAAAAATGTCCTTTGCAGCGGCATTGCTGGATTATACCAACACCGGAATTATCCTGAACTGCATGCATGGCACGGCCGGGTGCTTCTTATACATAAAAGAAGTAGAAGCGGGAGCCACGGATGTACAGCTGGGCGCAGAAGAAAAGGGAGCACTTGAAAGAGCGCTCGGATATGTAAAGGACTAACATTGGCAAATTCCGATAAAAAAAGAAAAGTAAATTTTGGCCTGCTTCTGGCAGCGGGCGCGTTTATTTTGTTTGCAGGATCTTTTATCTTCTACTTTGCGAACAGCTTTATTACTACAGAGCGGGAATACGCTGTGTATTCATCCATGGAAGAGCCGACACTGCCGGTCATCTATGCGCAGGTAGAAGGCCGCGACATCAACCTGATGCACGGTTATCTGCAGGATATGGGAAACGAGGCCGCTTCGGACTCGATCACTCCGCTGCCTGAAAACCGGAGACTAGAGCTTCATATCAAACCGTTTGGAAATACGGTGATCGGATTGAATTATGAAGTCAGAAGCCTGAATCTGCAGCATTATATAGAGAACACGGAAGTCAATGTGATTCGGGAAGGCGAGGACGGAACACAGATCGCAGAGCTGCCGATCCAGAATATGATCAGCAGGGATACGCCCTATCTTCTTCGAATACAGTTGGACCTCGGAGAACGCGTCGTTAATTACTATACGCGCATCATATGGACAGATGCGGAGCATGTCCGCCAGATGATGGACACTGCTTTGGACTTCACGAATAAGACATTTAACTATAGTGAGGCCAGGGATCTTACGGTATACCTGGAAACAGATCCGAATGCAGACAATTCATCGTATGGAAACGTCAACCTGAAGTCGAGCTTCTCCCAGGTGACATGGGGCCAGACAGGTATGAAGCTGACTTCGGAGCCTGAACTGAATATCAGTGAATTCAATGGAATTATGGGGGCAGTTGAGGTTTCCTATGAAACGGAAAGCCCTAACGAAGCAGGGAGCCCGGATCGTTATTATAATGTAGACGAATTTACCATGCGTACAGGATCCGAGCGTCTCTACATGATGAATTATGAGAGAAACACGACCCAGATCTTTGAAGGTAATAAGCATCTGTTTGCCGGGAAGAGGATCAATCTTGGAATCACAACAGAAGACCGGCTGCAGACCGCGAAGTCTGAGAACGGCCGCCATATAGTCTTCAAGGTAAACAAAGAACTCTGGAGCTATGACCAGACGGCAAAAAGAGCCGTGAATATATTCTCTTTCCGAAGCGAGCAGGACACGCTCCGGGCAAATTATGACAAACATAATATCAAGATCCTGGAAGTGGACAATGAGGGAAATGTCGATTTCGTTGTGTACGGCTATATCAACCGCGGCAGGCACGAAGGACTCAATGGAATCGTATACTATCAGTATGAAAGCGGCAGCGCTTCCATCAATGAACTGTTTTTCATTCCGATCGCCAATACATATGAAAAGATTGCAATGGAGATCGACGAGCTGTGTGTCAAGAGTGGCAGCGGGATGGTCTATATCAAGCAGAATGATGCGGTAACTGCCATTGACCTGACCTCTCAGGAAATGCTTGACGTTACGTCCGGCCTCACGGAAGGAAGATACGCCGTAAGCAGAGATCAGACCATGATCGCGTGGCTCGACGGCGATATGTATGAAACAAACAATATTAAGCTGATGGACCTGATGTCCGGCAGTACGCAGACGATCACGGCTTCGGAAGGAACGGTCCTGCGTGTAGTGGCGTTTTATAACCAGGATCTGCTCTATGGCGTCAGCGGAGCAGAGGACCGATGGATCATTAATCAACGGGTAAAGGGCATGCCCATGTCAAAGCTGATGATCATTGACCGAAATCTGTCCGTCATCATGGATTATCATAAACCGGAGCTTTATCTTGAGAATATACGGATCGAGGAAGACCGGATTCACCTCGTGCAATATCGGAAAGGAAGCAGCCCGAATACCTATCAGTTTGCAAGCAAAGATACGATCGTAAGCCGGGAACCGCAGGAAAACCTCTATACTCAGAATGTAGTCGTCGGCGAGTCTGAGACGCGAAAACGGATCTGGTACATTGAACTCGACGAAAATATCAAAACGACAAGAAGTCTCAGAATCAGCGCACCGAAAAATATATCTTATGAAAAATCAGGAACGATCGAACTGGGAACGCACCGCACTGGAGATGAGATTTATTTCTATTCTTATGCAAATGGAAGACTGCAGGGGAAAGTCAATAACCTGGCTGAAGCAATAAACTTGTGTTATGATGAGATGGGTTGGGTTAGAGACAGGAATTCCGTAGTGGTTTATAATCGTTCGGATCGTGTGCCGAACAGGGTCATCCAGGACCCCAACAGCGCAGCAGAGCCGCTTGTCCTTGGGATGAAAGACTTTACAGGAGACCGGATCACGGAGGACGGATATATATTGCTGGATGCACAGGGAGTTGAGCTGAACAGGCTGATGTACTATGTCAGCAAAGGCTGTCCGATCGCTGTGTGGCTGGATCGCAATGAATATGCGCTGATCTTTGGCTATGACAGCCAGAATATCCGTATATACTTTCCGATGGCAGGAGAAGGCGAAGAACAGAGCACGATTATGTCTACCGAAGAGGCAGCAGCATTTTTTGCAGGAACACAAAACGATTATCTGTGTTTCCTGCCATATGAAGGCGTCTGATCTGCGGATACATCCTTTGTAGTTTGTATCTGTACTGCACTATACTTTACAAAAGAAGCATGAGCATATATAATGAGTTGTCCGGCGAAAATTAGCCAGCGGATCAGATGCAGACTGTTTAGGCTGACTGATATTTAAACCAGTAAAGGGAAAACGAATGGAACAATACATAATTGAAGGCGGAACCCCACTTCGTGGCGAAGTAACCATCAGCGGAGCCAAAAATGCCGCACTTGGTATTCTTGCCGCGTCTATCATGAGCAATGAAGATGTACTGATCGAAAATATACCCAACGTGAATGACATCAATGTCATGCTGGAGGCGATCTCCCACATCGGTGCCAAAGTCGACCGCATTGACGCGCATACTGTTCAGATCAATGGTTCAACGATCAGCAAGCTTGAGGTTGCAGACGATTATATGCGCCGGATCCGCGCATCCTATTATTTCATTGGTTCACTGCTTGGAAAGTACTGTGACGCCAAGGTGCCGCTTCCCGGCGGATGTGCGATCGGTGCCCGTCCGATCGACCAGCATCTCAAGGGCTTTCGCGCGCTGGGAGCCGAAATTGAGATCGGCGGCGGCGCACTGCATGCAAAGGCGGAGTCTCTGAGGGCAGCCCATATTTATTTTGATGTAGTTACGGTCGGTGGAACTATTAATGTCATGATGGCGGCTGTTATGGCAAAAGGACAGACCATCATTGAAAATGCTGCCAGAGAGCCGCATATCGTTGATGTAGCCAACTTCCTGAACAGCATGGGGGCAAAAATCAAAGGCGCCGGTACTGATACGATCAGGATCCGCGGAGTTGAGGCACTGCATGGAACGGAATACGCGATCATACCGGACCAGATCGAGTCCGGCACCTTTATGTGTATGGCAGCAGCTACCCGCGGTGACATTCTGATCAAAAATGTGATTCCGAAGCACCTTGAATCCATTACAGCAAAACTCCAGGAAATGGGGAATGAGGTTCAGGAGTTTGATGAGGCAGTCCGCGTGATCGGAGCGGTATCACAGCGTCACACGGATATCAAAACGCTTCCCTATCCCGGCTTTCCGACAGATATGCAGCCTCAGATCACCGTCGCGCTGGCACTTGCTGAAGGAACAAGCGTTGTAACGGAAAGTATCTTCGAAAATCGCTTCAAATACGTTGAAGAACTGGCCCGTATGGGAGGCAGGATCCGCGTACAGGGAAATGTTGCAGTTGTGGATGGAATCAAAGGTTTTTCCGGAGCGACAGTATCCGCCCCGGATCTTCGGGCAGGTGCTGCACTGGTCATAGCAGCGCTTCAGGCGAGCGGCAGGACAAGGATCGAAGAGATCGGTTATATTAAGCGCGGATACGAAGATTTTGACAAAAAAATCGCGGCGCTCGGCGGAAAGATCACATACCTGCAATAAAGAGATGCCTGTCAGGAGCATATATGCATAGATTTATGAGAGCGGCCGGTTTTTCTGATTTCACGACAGAAGAATCGGTCTATAATTTACTGCGGCAGCACGTGGAGCGCCCGGAAAACTTAAGCGCCAGGCTCGAGCTTGAAGACCACAGCGCCGTATTGGAGTACAGGATGCCGGTCAATGAGTATATCGGTGTCTGCGCTGCTGTGCTTGATCTTGGTTCAGGCAGAACAGAACTGCAGTATTACTATCCGTATTACAATACCGGCGAGATCTCGTCTAATGGAATCGTTGCACTGGAAAGGCATACTCAGGTCGAGACTTATGCCGGGGTGATCGACGAGTATAACATCGGACTATCGCTGATTTTCTACATGACGAATCCGGTCAGCTATCGCAGGCGCCCCGATGCCGGTATCAATTATGAGTTTCGAGGAACCGCACTCTCTGCTTTCGCAAATGCAGCAACCATATTGCTGCCGGTTGCACCGGCTGAGGAAATGGCAGGCAGCGGCGGGGGATATACGCCTGATGAAGGCCTTATTGAAGCTGCGAGAAACGGTGATATCGATGCGATCGAGACTCTGACGGCATCTGATATCGAAATGTATCAGGAGATATCCGAAAGGATCGAAACGGAAGACCTGTACTCGGTCGTAGAGCAGAGCTTTATGCCCTGTGGGATCGAATGTGACCAGTACTCCATTATCGGGGAGATCCTTGAAACCGAAGAAACCGAAAACAGTTTTACAGGAGAAAAGCTGATCCTGATGAAGATCAGCAGCAACAGCGTTGAGTTCCGGCTGTGCATGCGGCGGGACGATCTGTTGGGTGAACCCATGAAAGGACGCAGGATCAAATGCAAAATCTGGATGCAGGGAAGCGTAAATGTTGGCGTCTGAGCGCGATTATACTGAGTCTTATTTCAGCTGTGCTTCTGAGCTATGTATTACTGGTGGGGTCGATACTTGCAGTTGTTTATCTGACACCCGGTTACTTTGAAAAAGAATACGAAAAGTATGATGTTCTGTCATCACTGCCGGAAATGACCATGAGCGAAGAGGATGGCCTGATGGCTGTCACTAAGCATATGAAGCATTTTCTTCTGCACGGGCAGCAGCCGGAGGAGCTCCAGATCGAAGTAATGATGGATGGCGAGATGCGTCCGTTTTTCTCAGAACGTGAGATCGCTCACATGGGCGATGTGCGTGTGCTGTTTATGGCTGGGATCCGTTTTGTTGGATTCGCGCTGATTCTTATTATTTTGCTGATGGGAACAAACCGGCTTCTGGTATGTGAAAATGAGCCGAAGATATTCCGGATCAGCACAGGCATCGGAATGGTCATCGGAGGCACGCTGGTACTGGCAGCCTTTGCGTCGCTCGGCGCACATATCATTACTCACTTCGATACGGATTTTGTGACATTCCATCACATGTTTTTCGATAATGATCTTTGGATCCTGAATCCGGCAGAAGATATGCTGATCAACATTGTACCGCAGGGATTTTTCTTTGACACAGCATCACGTATCGTGCTATACTATGTCGTGCTGATGCTGCTGATGATCGTAGCAGGCATTGCCTTGATTATTCGCGGCAGGAAAATGCCGGACTATGAGTACTCGGCATTCTGACGCCATGCCCGGAATACTTTTGATTCAGCCGGTCAGTACGTCAGATTTACAATGTTTCCGTAGCTCAGCAGGATAGAGCGTCCGCCTCCTAAAGTTATGGAGGACCCAGGCACGCGGGGTCGTTAAAGATACGGTGTCGGGTTCGAATCCGGTT
>Ga0256404_1010005_pt1 | contig 13313 bp, 10 predicted proteins | sample RumenRJG_01DNA_FD_185990 | JGI IMG/M metagenome (GOLD analysis project Ga0256404, IMG submission 185990) | Bovine rumen microbial communities from Lethbridge, Alberta, Canada - RJG_01 | ecosystem: Host-associated > Mammals > Digestive system > Stomach > Rumen | place: Canada: Alberta | collected...
AATATTGGCAGGTGATTGACCGCGTTGTCCTCAGCCAATCGGGTGGGGCAATGAGATTCCAAGTGAAACTTAGGGTAAAAAAACAACCGACCGCACCATGAATTTCATGATGCGGTCGGTTGCTATATTATATATAATAATGTGTATTATGCTTTGGCAAGTTTCTTCTCATCTTCTTCGATGGTCTTGCGTCCCAGTGTCAGGTAAGCCACTGGTGCAGCGATGAAGATGGATGACAACGTACCGAAGACAACGCCCAGAATCATGGCGAACGAGAAGCTGCGGATGCTGTCGCCACCAAGGAAGAAGATACAGAGCAACACAATCAACGTAGAGAGTGAGGTGTTGACTGTACGTGCAAGTGTCTGGTTCAACGAGTCGTTGAACAGTGTGCGCTTGTCACGCTTCTTGAAGAGACCGAGATTCTCGCGGATACGGTCGAATACCACCACCTTGTCGTTAATCGAGTAACCGATTACGGTCAGGATGGCACCGATGAAGGTCTGGTCTATCTCGAGCGAGAAGGGAACGACACCCCACAATGCCGAGTAGAAGCCTACTACGATGAGCGTATCGAGCGCCAGTGCCACCAGTGAACCTACAGAGAATGCCACGTTGCGGAAACGCAACAGGATGTAGAGGAAGATGGCGATGAGTGCCACGATGACCGAAATGATGGCTTTGTTCGTCACGTCGCGTGCGATGCTCGGACCGACTTTCGTGCTGCTGATGATAGAGCCACCCTTGCGGTCGTCCGGATCCTTGAATGTCTTCAAGTCTTTCTGAGTCACCAGTCCTGCCTTGCTGAGGGCGTTGAAGAGTTTCTGTTCTGCCTCGTCGTCAACGGTCAGGCTGTTGGATTCAATCTTATAGTTGGTGGAAACACGGATGGTGTGTCCGTCGGTTCCAAGTGCCAGCGCATTGGCTGAGTAGCCTTGGAACTCTGTTGCCAGTGCCTTGTTCACATCCTCGGGCTGTACCGGTTTTTCAAACTTCAGCACGTAGTTGCGACCTCCGGTGAAGTCGATGCTCTTGCTGAGTCCGCGAATAGCGAAGAAACCAATGAATACAATCGCTGCAATCGCCCAGATGGTGAAGGTGGTGCGGTATTTGCTCATGAAGTCAACTCGCATATTCTGCAGGAAGTTGCGAGAGATAGGTGTGGTGAATGTGAGGTTCAGCCACTTGTCTTTCTTCATGCGGTTCTCATAAACGAGACGTGTGAGGAACACAGCGGTGAAGAATGAGCAGCAGATACCGATGATGAGCGTGATGGCAAATCCGCGTACCGGACCTGTTCCGATGACTGCCAAGATGATACCTGTAATGATAGAGGTCAGGTTGGAGTCGAAGATAGCGGAGAATGCGTTCGAATAGCCGGATTGCAGCGCCTGTTTGACGTTCTTTCCTGCCTTGAGTTCTTCTTTTGTTCGTTCATAGATAAGCACGTTCGCATCGACTGCCATACCCAGTGTGAGCACAATACCGGCGATACCAGGCATGGTGAGTGCCGACTGGAACGATGCCATAATACCCATCGTGAAGAACAGGTTCATCAGCAGGGCGCTGTTGGCTATCATGCCGGGGATGAATCCGTACATCATAATCATGTAGATCATCAGCAGGACAAATGCCACGATGAACGACATGATACCCTGACGGATGGACTGTGCTCCGAGAGACGGACCGACAACCTCTTCCTGAACGATGCGTACGGGAGCTTTCATACGACCGGACTTCAGCGTGTTTGCCAAGTCTTTCGTGTCTTCAATGGTGAAGCTACCGCTGATTTCAGAGCTACCGCCACTGATTTCTCCGTTGACGCGCGGTGCACTGTAAACTACGCCGTCAAGTACGATGGCGATGGCTTTGCCGACATTCACGCGGGTGAGCTGTGCCCAGCGGCGTGCACCGTCGTCGTTCATTGTCATGTTCACGCTCGGCTTGCCGGTGAACTGGTTGAACTCGTCGCGTGCTGATTCCACCACGTCGCCTTCCAGCGGTGCGCGTCCGTCGCCTGTGGTGACTTTCAGTGCATAGAGTTCGAAGATGCGTTTGTTGTTCTTGATGAGGTCCGACGGCTTGGCACTCCAGTAAAGTTTCAAGTCGGTAGGCAGAATCTGCTTAGCCAGTTCAGAATTCAGAATCTTATTGATTTCCGCCGTGTCACGCATGTTTGCCAGACCCACGATGGCGAGCTGTCCCTCCATCGGCTGGAGCATGGCAAGCAATGGGTTGCGCTTCTTGGCTTCAGCCATCTGCTCTTCAGAACTCTGCTGCACCTTTTCGGTAGCCTTCTTGTCTTTCAGCGCGAGGCTCACCTGTGTGGTGTCTGCCTGAGCAGCCTTGGTTGTGTCTTTCGCTTCGGTAGGTTCTTCGTTTCCGAGCAGACGCTGGTCTAACTGGCTGAGATACGGAATAATCTCGTTGGAACTGAACGTCTCCCAGAATTCGAGATTGGCGCTACCTTGCAACAGTTTGCGCATACGCTCCGGGTCTTTCACGCCAGGCATTTCCACCATGATGCGTCCTTCCTGACCTTCCAGCATCTGGATGTTTGGCTGAACGACACCGAACTGGTCGATACGGTTGGTGATGACGTTCTTGGCGTCTTTCACGGCATCGCTGACCTTCTCGCGGAGAATTTTCTCCACTTCAGCGTCGGTGCTGGTTGTCTTCACTTCGGAGAGTTGCTGTGTGGCGAAAATCTCTGCCAGTTTGTGTCCTGGCGCATTTCGCTGATAAGCTTTGATGAAAAGTGAGATGAAGTCACTCTGTGTCTGTTCCTCTTCGGCACGCGCTTCCTTCATGGCTTTCAGGAAAGCAGGATCTTTCTTGTGTCCGGACAGGTTGTCCACCAAGTCGGGTACGGACACTTCGAGGATAACGTTCATACCGCCTTTGAGGTCGAGTCCAAGACCTACCTGTGTCTCCAGACATTTCTGGTAAGAATAGATGCCCAGATACTTCACAGAGTCCTTATAGTCCTGCTGTGCGATGGGGTCTTTAATCTTGGCTGCCTGTTTGTCGTAATAGCTTGTGGCAACCGAGAACGACAGGTAGAAGATACTTGCAAGCGTCAGTAAGACGGCAGTAATGATTACAATTCCTTTGTTTTGCATTTTGTTTATATGATTTTAATTGATATCAATTTGCATTAATAGCGTGCAAAGATAATGATTTTTTCAGATTTCGAGAAATTTCTTTCGTTTTATTATTGATTTTTTATGGTTTCCCCCGCTTTTTCAGCCAACAAACCACTGGATAGTGGTCGGAAATGCTCACACTCTTATCCACCATGCAGCCGTATGGTTGCCAGTCTTTACTGCAGAAAATGTAGTCGATGCGGGCGTGCATGCCGTTCCGAATGTAAGTGAATCCCAGACCATTGCCGCTTGCCACGAAACAGTCGGTAAGGTGCTTGGAAATGGTGTGGTGCGTATAGGAAATGGGGGTGTCGTTGAAGTCGCCACAGACGATGGCGCTTTTCCCGCGATACTCGTCCAGGAATTGGCTGATGGCTTCTATCTGCGGGGCACGTTTCTTTGCTGCTTTTGCCATTTTCTTCAGCAAGATTTTTGTTTTATCCACAGTGCTCTTGTTGTCCATCTTCCCTTTTGTTATCTGATTGAAGTCTTCCCGGTCTTCCATTGAGATGCTGTTCGTCTCCAGATGGTTGTTGATGACAATGACCGTGTCGCTGTCAATATTGAGCAGATATGCCATGCTCATATTGCCGGTGGAAGTGTATTTGATGCGTTTCTTCGCAATGATGGGGTGTTTGCTGAAAAGCATCATGACCTCAGAGGCATTTTCCATTTTCGTGGAGTCGCGATAAGGGTATATGCTCATTGCCTGACGTAGCTTGTTGCTGCCCATCTCGTTGGTCTCTGCCTCTTGCAGGCAGATGATGTCGGCATCGCTGTTGTGGAGGTATTCGAGAATAGGGTTGGGCTCGTCTTTCTTGACATCCCATGGAGCAAACAGGTATACATTGTACGAGATGACTTTGAGGCTTCCGTCGGGAGGGGCTTGCTGGAAATTGAGGGGCAGATAGTCGCGGATGGGCGGCAGACACAACAGAAGTCCAATCACGGGAATCAGGATTCCTTTCAGCTTGAAGATGACCCAGAAGAGCAAAAAAAACAAGTTGACAATGACAAAGAACGGGAACAACAAGCCGAGGATGGAAATGGTGGAATAGTCTTGCGGATGGAAATGGCTGGAATAGCCGGAAATCATCATGGCGATGACGGCAACGATGTTGATGCCGGCAATCACTTTTAAGGTAAAAGATTTCAGCTTTCCAATCATGAATTTTCAGTACCTTAGTTTTTCTTGCTGCAATCGAAAAGTTTCTTCTTCTCTTCGTCAGTCAGACTGTCATATCCACTTTTCCTGATTTTGTCGAGGATGATATCTATTTCGTCCTGCTCCCTTTTCTTCTGGTTGTATGGTTGTTGCCGTGGACTTTCGTCTCTTACGGGTTCCTCGCGCTTAGGCTCCTCGACGGGTCTGCTCTTCCGTTGTTCCCAATTCTTTCGCATCTTGTCGAAGAAGGCTTGCCCGTTACCTATGCCGAAATCTTCGTTGGCATAAGGATGTTTACGCCAATATCTGATGAGCAGGAAGCCGAAAAGCATACCACCGAGGTGAGCGAAATGTGCCACCTGACTGTTGGAGGTGCCCAGTGCGGAGAACAGCTCGATTACTACATAGAACATGACAAACCATTTGGCTTTGATGGGGATGGGCAGCGGGAAGATGAAGATGCGTTCTTCGGGAAACAACATACCGAAAGCCAGAAGGATGGCATAGACGGCACCCGATGCGCCGACCGTCGTCCAGGCGTTGAGCATCTGCGCATCTGCGGGGCTGAGCGAGAAGAGTTCTGCGAAGCTGACATCGGTTTGCATCATGTATAGATGGGCAAACTGTGAGATTTCTTGCATGAGTCCCGCTCCGACACCACATATTATATAATATATAAGAAACCGTTTCGGTCCCCATACTCTTTCCACCACGCAGCCGAACATCCAAAGTGCGAACATGTTGAAGAATATATGCTCGAAGTTCGCATGCATGAACATGTAAGTGAATAGTTGATAAATGTGAAAGTCGGACGCAAGGAAAAAGTGCAGTCCGAGGATGTTGTTCAGGTCAACACCCCTGCCGTTGAACACCAAAGAGGCTATAAAAGCCAGCAGGTTGATGATGAGCAGGTTCTTTGTTATTGTTGGAATGCTACGCATAATAAAACTTTATTTTTACCATGCAAAAGTAGTAAAAATATCTGTGAATTGGCATAAAATAAGGGTTTATAGGACTTTTTTTTATGAAAAACATCAAATTTTTTGGTATTTTGTTTGTTTTATCGGCGAAAACTCCTATATTTGCGAAAGATTTTTAAAATTATTGTTTCATTTAAATTAATATTAAAGTTATGAACAAGACTCAATTAATCGACAAGATTGCAGCTAACTCAGGTTTGACAAAGGCTGATTCTAAGAAAGCTTTGGACGCTACGCTCAAGGCAGTGAAAGAAACTCTTAAGAAAGGTGACAAGCTGGCATTGGTTGGCTTTGGTACTTTCAGTGTTACAAAACGCCCGAAGCGTCAGGGTATCAACCCGCTGACAAAGCAGAAGGTTACTATCCCTGCTAAGAAGGTTGTTAAGTTCAAGGCTGGTGCTGATTTGGCAGGTGCTGTTAAATAAGCCACTTTTGTCTGAAAAAATGGAAGGGAACTCACACGAGTTCCCTTTTTTCGTGAAAACGGGAAACAGAAAAGGAGACTGTCTCTGTCAGCCTCCTTTCTGATACGTTGTTGTCCAAGGCGGATTCGAACCACCACAAACAGAACCAAAACCTGTTGTGCTACCATTACACCATTGGACAATACCGTCGTAAAGTGGGTGCAAAGGTAGTGGTTTTCCACGCCACTACCAAATTTTTGCAGTGAATTTTTATTTCACCGTCACCAGATAATAGTTTTTCTTGCCCCTCTGCACGAGCAGGTATTTGCCGTCGATGAGGTCGTCGGCGGTGACGGGGCGGTCGAATGCTTCGAGCTTCTCTTTGTTCAGGCTGACGCCGCCACCTTGCACGAGTTTTCTCATTTCGCCTTTGCTGGCAAACACTTTCACGTCGTCGCGGGCGAAGAGTTCGATGGCAGGCTGTCCGAGTTCGCTCTTTGGCAGCTGGAACTGCGGCACACCTTCGAAGATGTCAAGGAACGTCTGCTCGTCAAGTCTCTGGAGACTTTCTTTGGTGGACTTCCCGAACAGGATGTTCGATGCTTCAATTGCCATGTCGAGGTCTTCCTTCGAGTGAACCATCGTGGTGACTTCCTCTGCGAGCCGTTTCTGCAGCATGCGGCGTCCGGGGTCGGTCTTGTGTTCCTCTACGAGTGCGTCGATGACGTCTTTTTCCAGTGAGGTGAATATCTTGATGTAGCGTTCAGCGTCGTCGTCGCTTACGTTCAGCCAGAACTGGTAGAACTTATAAGGTGACGTGCGCTTCGGGTCGAGCCAGATATTGCCGGTCTCGGTCTTTCCGAATTTCTTTCCGTCGGCTTTGGTGATGAGCGGACAGGTGAGGGCGTATGCCTCTGTCTCGCTGCCCAGTGTGCGGCGGATGAGCTCCGTTCCGGTGGTCATGTTGCCCCATTGGTCGTTGCCACCGAGTTGCAGGCGGCAGCCCTTATGCTGGTAGAGATAGAGGAAGTCGTAGCCTTGCAGCAGCTGGTAGGTAAACTCGGTGAACGACAGTCCGTCGTGTGCCGTTCCGTTGAGTCGCTGCTGCACGCTGTCTTTCGCCATCATATAGTTGACGGTGATGTGCTTCCCGACCTCACGTGCAAAATCCAGGAAGGTGAAGTCCTTCATCCAGTCGTAGTTGTTGACCATCTCGGCAGCATTTTCCTCTTTGCTTTCGAAGTCGAGGAACTTGGCAACTTGTTTCTTGATGGCTTCTTGGTTGTGGTAGAGGGTGTCGGCATCAAGCAGGTTGCGTTCCTGGCTTTTCCCCGAAGGGTCGCCAATCATACCCGTTGCTCCACCTACCAGGATAATGGGTTTGTGTCCGCAGCGTTGCAGGTGTCGGAGCATCATGATGCCGCAGAGGTGTCCGATATGGAGTGAGTCGGCGGTCGGGTCTGTTCCGAGATAAGCCGTTACCATCTCTTTCTGGAGAAACTCTTCCGTTCCAGGCATGATTTGTGCCAGCATACCGCGCCAGCGAAGTTCTTCTACAAAATTCTTTCTCATCGAATGATTATCGTGTTAATATTATTAATATGGTTGTCGGGGCCCTGAATCGTTCAGGAAACTTACGGCACCGGGTCGTAACCGCTGCCACCCCATGGGTTGCATCTCAGTATTCTCTTGACGGCGAGCCACATCCCCTTGAAGGGTCCGTGTTTCTTGATGGCTTCCCGTGCGTATTCCGAGCAGGTGGGTGTGAATCGGCAGGAGGGTGGTGTGAACGGGCTGATGCACTTCTGGTAAAAGCGTATGGGCTGCAGTAGTATCCATCCCAAGGCTTTTGACAGTTGTCTCCATAAGTATCGCAACATGTTCATAGTTTCTCGCTGACTCTTTCCAGAAGGTTGATGATTCGTTGTTCTACCTCGCTGCTGCGGAACGGTTGTTTCTCGAGCCAGATGAAGGCGAGTGCCATTCCCGAGTTCGCGTCGAGTTTTTCCAGGATGAGGTGCTTGTTCTTTCGATAGGCTTCCCGCATCTGTCTTTTCACGCGGTTGCGGTCAACGGCATGCCTGAGGTTCCGTTTCGGGGCGCTGACAAGGATTTTTGCTGCCACGTCTCCCGGTTGTCTGTCTGTCTGAAGAAAGACGAGTCTGACGGGGTATGCTGTCATTGAGCGACTGTTGCCGCCGTCGAAGAGCTTTTCTATCAGTATTCTGCTCGAAATGCGCTCTTCCGCTGTCAGTGTAAGAGCTTTGGCAGACATGTCTTATTTCTTTTTTTCGAGAAATGCTCTCAGTGCACCTGTCATGGACGGTTGTTCGGGAGTGGGTGCCTGAAGGTCGAGTCGCAGGCCGTTGTCGGTCACTTCTTTCGCCGTTGACGGTCCGAATGCGGCAATCTTGATGTCGCCCTGCTTGAATTTCGGGAAGTTTTTCATCAGGGCTTTGATACCCGTGGGACTGAAGAATATCATCATATCGTAGTCGAAAGATTTCCGTTCCTCCGGGGTGAAGTCGTTGCTGACCGTGCGATACATGATGCATTCCTTGTGCTGCAACTTTTTGGCGTCGAGAAGTTCTGTCACGCTGTTGTTGTGCACGTCGCTCAGTGGCACGAGGTATTTCTCTGTCTTATGTTTGACCATCGTCGGAACCAGATCGGCAATTTTGCCTGTTGTTCCGAAGAATACTTTGCGCTTTCTGTATTGGATGTATTTCTGAATGTAGAGTGCGATCTGTTCCGTCACGCAGAAATATTTCATGTCTTCGGGAATGGTGACGCGCAACTCTTTTGCAAGCGTGAAATAGTTGTCGATGGCATGACGGGAGGTGAACACTACCGCTGTGTAGTCCAGCAGGTTGATTCGCTGCTGGCGGAACTCCTTGGATGTCAGACCCTCAACTTTGATGAACGGACGGAAAACCAGTTCTACGTCCAAATCCTTTGCGATGTCGAAGTAGGGCGACTTTTCGCTTGTTGGCTGTGGCTGTGAAACTAAAATCTTCTTAATCATCGATATACTAATAATTGATTCTCAAAAAATCGTTTGTCAATACCAAAAAACCATACAGTATGGCTATGGGTATGATTTCGAGGGCACAAAAGTACAAAATTATTTGTAAAAAAGAGGTGATTTTCCGAAAAAAGATAACATAGCACTTGTAAAAGGACAGGATTTTAATAAAAATTATCACACCAAGGGTATAGACGACGGTTGTTTTCATGGAAAGGTCGAAGTAAACAAGCAACAGGGCGACGGGGAAGAGCAGCAGTCCTTCCATGCTGCTGATGAAGAGCAGCGCTTTCATCCATCGCTCATTCTGGCGGTGGTTGAAGAATATCCAGTTGATGCCTGCGTGTAATCCGAACTTCAGGAGGAAATAGGCGCCAAAGATGCCGAAATAGATGGCAACCAGCTGGTATTGGGACGAGAGGATGAAGGTTTGGGCGACGTATTCCTGCGTGTAGAAAAAGAAAATGATGGCGCCCAGCAGACAGGTCAGCGCGACGAGGAATATCTGGAAGCGCACCTCGTTGGTCGTTTCGGTCATGGGTGTCGTCCGTTCGTTGGGCGTTCGGAAGAAGCTTTTTGCCTGGCGTGCGATGAACCGTCGCGAATTGGCGAAGGAAATGAGTGCCAGGATGAAGCTGATGATGAGCAATCCCGTGATGATGTTGTCGCCGCTGATGGTGTAGGGAGCGGGCTTTGCCGTCACGCCGAATGCGTCGTTTTCGGTCCGTTGCTTACCGATGACAGAGTCGTTGAACAGGTAGGGTTTGCCTTGATGTGAGAAGTCTCTGATGGTAATCCATGGTCCGTAGTCCTTTTCGATGGCCTTTGCCGTGTCAGGCTGCTCTTGTTTGTTGCTCACGACGGCTGCCTGCTGCTTGGCGGTGTCTTGGAGCGCGGTCGTGTCGGTCTTGGCGCGATGCGGTTTGGGTGTCGCCGGTTTGGGGACAGGTTGCGGTTCTTCCGGCTCCTGAATGCTGATTTCCGCCGGTTGCTGCGTCTCAACAATCGTGGTGTCGGGCTGCTGAGGGAGTGGGAATGACCGCAAGTGGCTCGTCATAAGTTGATTTGCTGATTAGTCAAGCCCAAACTCTTTCTTGATGCGGTCCACGCAGTCAAGTTTCTCCCAAGTGAACAGTTCTACGCTCATGACCTTTGTCTCGTGATAGAAGCTGGTGAACTTTTTCTTGATTACTTCGTTCTTGCGTCCCATGTGTCCATAGGCAGCTGTTTCGAGATACATCGGCTGGCGGAGTTTCAGTGAGCGCTCAATGGCTTTTGGGCGCAGGTCGAACATTTTGCTGATGACTTTGGCTATCTCGCCGTCGGTCATGTTGACATGCGAGCGCCCGTAAGTATTGACGTAGATGCTGACTGGTTTTGCCACACCGATGGCGTAGCTTACCTGCACCAGCATTTCGTCTGCTACGCCGGCAGCCACCATGTTCTTGGCGATGTGACGGGCAGCGTATGCCGCCGAGCGGTCCACCTTCGAGGAGTCTTTCCCCGAGAAGGCACCGCCGCCGTGTGCTCCTTTTCCGCCGTAGGTGTCAACGATGATTTTCCGTCCGGTCAGACCGGTGTCTCCGTGTGGTCCTCCGATGACGAATACGCCTGTCGGGTTGACGTGGTACTTGATTTTGTCATGGAAGAGTGCAAGCACTTTCTTGCTGTGTATTTGTTTCTTCATCCGAGGGATGAGGATGTTGATGACATCGTCCTTGATGATTTTCAACATCGCTTTCTTGTTCTTGTCGAAATCGTCGTGTTGCGTGGAGACGACGATGGTGTCTATGCGCTGCGGTATGCCCTCGTCAGAATATTCGACCGTCACCTGGCTCTTGGCATCGGGACGCAGGTAGGTCATGACCTTTCCCTCTTTCCTTATCTCGGACAGCGTGCGCATGATGAGGTGCGCCAGGTCCAGAGAGACGGGCATGTAGTTCTCGGTCTCGTTGGTGGCGTAGCCGAACATCATTCCCTGGTCGCCGGCACCTTGGTCTTCCTCATTGCTGCGGTCAACGCCACAGCTGATGTCGCCGCTCTGTTCGTGGATGGCGGTAAGGATGCCGCAGCTGTTGCCGTCGAACTGGTATTCCGACTTTGTGTAGCCAATCTTATTGATGGTTTTTCTCGTGATGGTCTGAAGGTCGATATAGGCTTCGGAACGCACCTCTCCCATGATGACCACCTGTCCGGTGGTTACGAACGACTCGATAGCCGTGCGGGCACGGTCGTCGTAGGCAAGAAACTGGTCGAGCAGTGCGTCGCTTATCTGGTCGGCAACTTTGTCGGGATGCCCTTCCGAAACGGATTCTGATGAGAATAAGTATGACATAGTTTTGTTCTTAATAATAGAATATGTGATATTTGCGGGTGCAAAGTTAATTGTTTTTATTCATTCTGGCAAACATTGTGTTTCTTATTTCACTCACAGAGCCGTTTGCGGCTTTTGTATATTTATGCAGGGGTGGAACGATGATAGGTTGTTTTGTAAATTTCTGAATTTCAAGATGTTAAATGTCGCTTTCCAAAAGTTCAACTTTTAGCTTGCGAAAGTTGAACTTTTAGGCTGCAAAAGTTAAACTTTCAGAGCGCAAAAGTTAAACTTTCAGAGCGCAAAAGTTCAACTTTTGGAAAGTGAAAGTTCAACCGTATGTTTATACGTCCTTTTCTGTATGTTTATGCGGGTCGGTTTTGGTGATTTTTTCGTCGGATTTATGTTTTCGGAGTCCCCGATATTGGTGCGTGAAGACACAAAAAAGCGTGAAGACCCCATGTAGTCTCCACGCCGTTGATGTTTTTTGTGTTGGTTATCTTACGACCTTCTTGCCGTTGATAATGTAGATGCCTTTCGGCAGATGTGTGAGGTCGGCTTGTCCGTTGACCACCTTTACGGTTCCGATTTTCATGCCGCTGACGGTGAAGATGTCAGCCTGACCTTCCGTCATGTTGCTGACGGGCAGTGTGATGGCATCCACCACGTCGTCCAGTGGCAGGATGGCAGCTGCACTCGACGGGTTTGTCGCCTTGAAATAGCAACGGAACGGTTCGACGGTTGCCGATGCCTGTTTCTCGAAGGCTGTTCCTGCGGCGTTCATGGTGTGGATGTCGGAAAGCGTGACGGTGTTGAACGTGCCGAATATGCTGTATGTGCTGGTGCGTGTGTTCAGGTATTTGCTCTCCGGAATCACCGCATTCTCGCCGATAAACCGAATCTGTTTGCCCTGCAGGCTGTTTGCCTTGCGCGGACCCATCATGCCGTTGGCTTGTTTGCTGCTGGCAACTGAACCGTCGGAAACGGCGATGATGTATGGCTCGTTGGGTTGCATCTCGTCCACATTTTCGAAGGTGAGGTCGGTGCCGTCAATCTCAGTGAATCGTTTGAGCCAGAAGTCCTTGCCCGTGTCGGAAGCGCTGCGGTGCCAGTCTATTTCCTGATTGTCGGTAAGGTTCATGACTTTGGTGGCGGCAAACGGGATGATGAGTGTCTCCCATCCGCCTGTGCCGCTGGTAGCGATAGCTGGTGTGCGGGTGTAGGTGACGGTGTTTGCCTCGAATTCCTCCGGTGCATAGAACGGTGCACCATCAACGAGGTTCAGCTGGTTGATGGTTCCGCCTTGCACGATGTTGAGCGCAGAGGTACTTGTCGGGACGGCATCGTCGGCTCCGATGAAGACCAGGAGGTTCTGTCCCGGTGTTCCGTTGATGCGTGTCGTGTTCGTACCTGTCAGGTTGATGGCGAGCGTCTGTGCATCCACGGTCACGGTGTTGCCGGTTGTCGGTATCGTCACACTGCGTTCCACTTCGCCGTTCACCAGCTGGTATTTGTCGATGCCGTGCATGATGGTGGCGACACGTTCGCCAGTCACCTTCACTGCTGAGTATGAAGCTGTGGAGCCGTAGTGGCATCTCACCCAGTATTTCACCCCGTAGTCGAGGTTCGGGTAGTTGATGTCGAGCGTGACGGTTCCGCCGGCGGGGATGTTCACGTCCCTTACCGACTGCGTGCTGCGTGTGTAAGATGTTCCGGATGTGTTCTTCCAGATGGAGAGTGCCACCTGACCGACGTAAGCGACGGTGGCGTCGTTCTTCAGCGTGACGGTTCCGTTGATGCTGTTCTGATAGACATTGATGTTGGTTGCAGTGGCTGAACTTGCATAATCGATGTCGTAAGAGGCTGACAGTCCGCTGGTTAAGGCTTCGCTGCCTTCTGCGATGGTCACGCTTCGCGTTCCTATGCCGCTTGAGGTCGGAGAGGAATATGCTGACACTTTCAAGTTCCATGTCCCGGCGGATGTCGGGGTAAAGGTGAACTCTACGTCTGCGGTTTTCCCTTGATCGACAAAGACAACCGTTTGTGAAACGGCGGAATAGCTCGATTCCGTGCTTTTCTTGGCAAAAAGGTAAAGGTCAACGCTCGAGGGGACGTTGTTGTTTCCTTTGACGGTGACTTTCACCTTCTGATTGCTGTTGGCTGTCAAGGTGCCGGGGAACGCCCATGCGGATACGCTCAGCGTATTGGCACTTCTTAATGTGGCAGTAAGCGTTGTGCCGCTGTAAGTGAGTTCCACAAGACTGGTCGTGGACAACTCG
>Ga0256404_1010008_pt1 | contig 13312 bp, 12 predicted proteins | sample RumenRJG_01DNA_FD_185990 | JGI IMG/M metagenome (GOLD analysis project Ga0256404, IMG submission 185990) | Bovine rumen microbial communities from Lethbridge, Alberta, Canada - RJG_01 | ecosystem: Host-associated > Mammals > Digestive system > Stomach > Rumen | place: Canada: Alberta | collected...
GCATTGATGCGAAGAAACCATTCGGACCTGAGAATATGAAGAATGTGCGTCCGCATGTAAGCGTGGTGATGAACCTAACAAAGCCAACAGAAGAGAAACCTGCACTGCTGACACTTGGAGAGGTGGAGACTTTCCTGCATGAGTTCGGACACTCTCTGCACGGCATGTTTGCCAACACCCGCTTCGAGAGTCTTAGCGGTACCAACGTATGGTGGGACTTTGTTGAGCTGCCATCGCAGTTTATGGAGAACTTCGCAATAGAGAAGGAATTCCTGCGCACATTCGCATTCCACTATCAGACTGGTGAGCCATTGCCCGATGAACTGATTGACCGCATAGTTCGCAGCCGTAACTTCAATGTGGCTTATGCCTGCATGCGCCAGGTAAGCTTCGGACTGCTGGATATGGCTTACTATACCAAGAAGGATGAGTTTACCGATGATATAATCCCATTCGAGAAGAAAGCATGGGAGAAGGCTATGGTGCTGCCACAATTGCCAGACACCTGTATGACGGTGCAGTTCTCGCACATCATGGCTGGAGGATATGCAGCAGGCTACTACAGCTATAAGTGGGCAGAGGTGCTGGATGCCGATGCCTTCAGCGTATTCAAGAAACATGGTATCTTCGACAAGAAGACTGCCAGCAGTTTCCGCGAAAACATCCTTTCGAAAGGTGGCACGGAGAATCCGATGACATTATACAAACGGTTCAAGGGTGGCGAACCCACCATTGATGCATTACTTAAAAGAAATGGAATTAAACGACAAGCAAAGTAAGCTTGATGTGCGCTATCTCAGGATGGCACGTATCTGGGCAGAGAACTCTTACTGTCAGCGCAGGCAGGTGGGAGCACTGGTAGTCAAGGACAAGATGATTATCAGCGATGGTTACAACGGTACTCCAAGCGGATTTGAAAACATCTGCGAGGATGACAACAACGTGACAAAGCCTTACGTGCTGCATGCCGAGGCCAATGCCATAACCAAACTGGCACGTAGTAGTAACAACAGTGAGGGGGCCACAATCTACATCACAGCATCGCCTTGTATAGAGTGCGCAAAACTGATTATCCAGGCAGGTATCAAGCGCGTGGTGTATGGCGAGAAATACCGACTTACTGATGGCATCGAACTGCTTGAGCGTGCTGGTATTGAGGTTATCTACATAGGATTAGAAAACATAGAAAAATGAGCAAAATAAACAATAACCGATTTATGCCCTTGCTGATGGCCGCTTGTGTGGTTGTCGGTATCATGGTGGGTACATTCTATGCAAACCACTTCTCGGGCAATAGACTTAACATCATTAATTCGAGTGGAAATAAGTTGAACAACCTGCTCCACATTATCGACGACCAGTATGTTGACACTGTGAACATGAACGAGCTGGTGGAGAAGGCTATGCCGCAGATTCTGGCTGAGCTTGATCCACACTCTGTATACATCAGTGCCCGCGATGGAGAGATAGCCAACGACGACCTGCGTGGATCGTTCTTCGGCATTGGTATTGAGTTCACCATACGTCAGGACACAATACGTGTGCAGAATGTAATAGGAAATGGTCCTGCTGAGCGTGCAGGAGTGCTGGCAGGTGATAAGATTGTGGAGGTAGACGACTCGATATTCGTAGGAAAGAAGGTTACCAACGAGGAGGCTATGCACCGTCTTAAGGGCCCGAAAGATACAAAGGTTAAGCTCGGCATACTGCGTTATGGTGAGAAGAAACTGCACCACATCACAATCACCCGTGGTGAGATTCCTACCAAGAGCGTAACAGCATGCTATATGCTTGATGAGGAGTGTGGATATATCAAGATACGCAACTTCGGTGAGAATACATATCCAGAGCTGCTTATCGCTCTGGCTAAACTGTCGCAGCAGGGTTTCAGTAATCTGGTTATCGACCTTCGTGGAAACACTGGAGGATATCTTGAGTCGGCTGTGCAGATAGCCAACGAATTCCTGGCGCGCGGACAGCTCATCGTTTATACTCAGGGTCGCGCATTCCCACGTCAGGACTATCGTGCCGATGGTCGTGGATCATATCAGCGCCTGCCATTGGTAGTGCTGGTGGATGAGAGTTCAGCTTCGGCTTCAGAGATTCTGGCCGGTGCAATACAGGATAATGACCGTGGTACAATCATTGGTCGCCGTTCATTTGGTAAAGGACTTGTTCAGAAACCAATGGAGTTCAGCGATCACTCTATGATACGTCTTACCATAGCACGCTACTACACACCTTCTGGACGTTGTATCCAGAAACCATATAACAATGGTAACCACTATGATGACGACTGGCTTACACGCTATCAGCATGGTGAGTTCTTCTCGCAGGATAGCATCAAGCATACCGGTCCTCAGTATCACACCAACAATGGTCGTATTGTTTATGGCGGTGGTGGTATCACTCCTGACATCTTCATCCCTGAGGATACACTCGGTATAACATCATATTATAAGGAGGCTGCAATGTCAGGACTTATCCTGCAGTTCGCATTCACTTATACTGATGATAACCGCGCTAAGCTTTCTGCATTGAAGAGCGTTAAGGAAATGGAGACATACCTGAAGCGCCAGAATATACTTGAGCAGTTTGTGGTTTATGCAGATAAGAACGGATTGAAGCGTCGAAATCTTATGATACAGAAGTCGCAGAAACTGCTGGAGCGCTTTGTGGTTAGTCGTATAATCTACAACATTCACAGTGAGCAGGCGTGGACTGAGTATCTTAACCAGGATGATCCTGTGATACAGGAGACTCTGCGATTGTTCCACAACGAAGGCGCATTCCCACAGAAACCTGTAGCTGGTGTGAAAGGCAAGAATGTGGCCAAGGCCGGCGACGGCAGAGCAATAAGACAGATAAACACATTGATAGCCCATGCTTAAAAGAGAGCTTAGGACGTTGATGAGACAAAAGAAAGGACAGTTCACTCAGCAGCAGCTGTGTGAACTGTCTCTGCCTATAGTGGATCGTATAAAACCTATGCTTGCCGGTGTTAAGACAATAGTAGCATATTACTCATTGCCTGATGAGGTGGATACACATGGTTTTATCGACTGGCTGATAGCCGAGGGCAAAACGGTATATCTGCCTAAGGTGATAAGTGATGAGTATATGGTGCTCTGCCGATATACTGGTGCTGAAAGTCTGTGCGAAGGGGTTTTCGGTATTATGGAGCCAGTAGGCGAGGAGCTACTGGCAGATGAGGCTATCGACGTGGTGCTTGTGCCAGGAATGGCGTTCGATGGCGAAGGGAACCGATTGGGTAGGGGAAAGGGTTATTATGACCGTTTCCTTAAGTCGCTAACCAACCCGCGCCCAAAGTTTATAGGCATGTGCTTTGATTTCCAGAAAGTAGATATGGTGCCCACAGAACCTACTGATGTGAAGGTTGATGTGGTTGTTTAATTAAACCGTATATCGGCAATCACCTGACTGCCCACATGGGCGTTAAGCTTCTTTACCAGTTCGCTGCGCATCATCATCATCTCCGATCGTAGTGCAGGGCTGGTAAGATGTACAAACAACGTTTGATTTTTTATAAATATTCCATCGGTATAGCTTGCCACCATCTGACCGGCCACTTCTGCCCATGAATCGATGAGGCGTTTCTGCAGCAATGGCGTCTCAAGCCCCTGAGCTCGCAGGTTCTTAAGTATCAGGTCTTTTATATTGTTTACGTCGCGCTTAAACATCCTTCTTTATTTCTTCTATTTCTCCGTTGTCTACATGGAAAATCTTATAATCAAGCGATGATCTGCTAAGGATCAGATCCAGATGGTCACGATTGGTATCGGTAATGAAAATCTGACCGTATTCATCGCCAGCCACCAGCTTCACTATCTGCTCTACACGTTGCGCATCAAGCTTGTCGAAGATGTCATCGAGCAGCAGCAGTGGTGTGGTCTTTGAGTTCGTACGCTTAAGGAAGTCGAACTGTGCCAGCTTCAGTGCTATCACAAACGTCTTGTTCTGTCCCTGACTGCCTTCGCGTTTCATCAGGTGTCCGCCTAGTGTTATCTCAAGGTCGTCGCGATGTACGCCATGTAGCGAGTAGCCTATGGCGCGATCCTTAAAACGGTCGCGCTGAATGACCTCAAGCAACGGGCCGCGCTGGCAGTGTGATATGTAGTTCAATCCCACCTGTTCGCGGTTTTCGGCTATCGTTTCATGTATGCGCTGGAATATAGGCGTAAGCTCCTCAACAAAAGCCTTACGAGCCTGATAAATGCGTTCGCCTTCAATAGCCATCTGCTCTTCGAAAAGACTCATCACATCAATGTTGGGCTCGTCCTCCTGTTTCAGCATGGCATTGCGCTGCTGCAGGGCTTTGTTATAACGGTTCATCGCATCCATATAACCATGGTCGTACTGTGATATAACCATGTCCATAAGTCGGCGGCGCTCCTCGCTTCCACCCTCAATTAATAATGTATCCGAAGGCGATACAACTACAATGGGTATAAGCCCGATATGTTCTGACAGTCGGCGATACTCCTTCTTGTTGCGCTTGAAGTGCTTCTTCACTCCGCGCTTCATTCCGCAGTATATGTGCAAATCGCCCTCGTAGCTGCCCTCGAGCACAAAGAACTCAGAGCCATGCTTTATTACCTGAGAGTCGATGGGATTGTTGGCCGAATGACAGAACGAAAGATAATATATAGCATCGAGCACATTTGTCTTTCCTACGCCGTTTTGACCTATCATACAGTTTATTTTTGGCGAGAATTCAAGTGTAGCTTCTGCTATGTTCTTGTAGTTGATAACTGATAACTTTTCTAAAATCATAGTGCAAAGGTAGCGTTTTTTGACCATTGATGCTAAGGATTAACACAGATTAATAAATATTTTCTATGAAAAAATGTAAATTGTGTTGCTTTTTTAGTAACTTTGCACCCGATTTTTGAAATTAAATATAAATATTATAATGGCAAATACAACAAATCAACAGCAGGCTACTCCAACTATGGAGCAGAGCCTGAATCAGAGTGAAGCTTTCTTCTTTAAGTACAAGAAGGCTATTATTGCTACAGTAGTAGCTCTCGTAGTAATCGTTGCTGGTGTAGTTCTGTATAAGACTTATGTCAGCGGTCCAAAGGAAATTAAGGCTAGCACAGCTATCGCAAAGGGGCAGGAGTTCTTTATGGCAGGCGACTACCAGAAGGCACTTAACGGCGACAGCGCCAACTTCAAGGGTTTTGTTAAGCTCGCTGATGAGTACAGCAGCACAGCTGCAGGTAATCTGGCTAACCTCTATGCAGGTCTTTGCAGCGCTAAGCTCAACAAGTGGGAAGATGCTGCCAAGTATCTCGAGAACTTCGATGGTGCTGATGATCAGATGATTTCTCCAGCTGCTGAGGGTGCTCTGGGTAATGTTTATGCTCACCTCAACCAGCTCGATAAGGCTGTTTCACACCTTAAGAAGGCTGCTGAGAAGGCTGATAACAACTCTCTGTCTCCTACATTCCTGATTCAGGCTGGTGAGATTCTTGAGAGCCAGGGTAAGAACGATGAGGCTCTGAAGCTGTATCAGACTGTTAAGGAGAAGTACTTCAACTCAATGGCTTATCAGACCATCGATGGTTATATTGAGCGTGTTTCTGCAAAATAATAACCATGGCTACTAAAAACTTATCAGAATACGATATAACCACCGTTCCCGATGCTTCGAACATGATTTTCGGAGTTGTTGTGGCCGAGTGGAATCCTGAAATAACTGGCGCCCTGCTTGACGGATGTGTTAGCACACTCGAAAAGCATGGCGCTTTGCCTGAAAATATACATGTTAAGACGGTGCCCGGTAGTTTCGAGCTTATCTATGGCGCTCATCAGATGACACTTAATGATGGTTACGATGCAGTAATCGTACTGGGTAGTGTTATCCGTGGCGAGACACCACACTTCGACTACATCTGTCAGGGTGTTACCGAGGGTATCGCTCGTCTTAACGCAACTAGCAACATACCTGTTATCTACGGACTGCTCACTACCAACGATATGCAGCAGGCACAAGACCGTGCTGGTGGTCGTTTGGGCAATAAGGGCGACGAGTGCGCAGTTGTTGCTATCAAGATGGCTAAGTTCTAAAAAACTAATCTGCTTGTATTATGAAAAAGGTATTTATTCTACTCTTAAGTTTAAGCTTAGGCTTTGCTACAGTAAACGCACAGGATGCCAACAAGAGTGAGTTGCACCAGCGTGCAGATAGCGATTTTGCGAAAGGAAATGTGGCTAGTGCCAGATTCCATTTTATCCGTGCTTTCGAAGACTATGCAAAGAAAGGCCAGCTGAAGGTTGGTATGGAGTGTGCTGCACGCGGTACTGAATTATATTACAAAGAGAATTATTGGAAAGAGGCCTTCGACCTTCTTCGTCGTGCCGACCAGGAAATTGAGGTAAACGGTAAGAACGCAAAGGACAAGGCTGCCCTTCATTATATCATCACCAAGCAGCGCCTGGCCATGTATATCAAACTGCGTAAGAGCGATAGCGCTAAGGACCAGATTGAAATCATGGAGAATCAGGTTACATATGCTGCTGATGATGCTTTGAAAAATGACCTTCTTTATAATAAAGCAGTTTACTACTATTCGTTCGGCCAGAATGCACAGGGTAATGCTGTGTTCAAGGAAATGGCCAGCAAGCTTACTGCCTCAAAGCAGTACGATAAGGTTGATGGAGTTTATCAGACATTGATCTCTAATGCACGTAAGAGTGGTAATGCCAATATGGTGGCACAGTCATACAGTAACTATCTGGCTTGGAAGGATTCTGTAAACGCACTTAAGCTTGCTGACGAGACTGGTGCACTGAAACAGCAGATTGCTGAGAACGAGAAGACTATTGACGATCAGGCAAGTTCGCTTACTGCTCGTTGGGCTGTAATTATCGGTCTTTGCGTGCTTGCTGCTGCATTGGCTGCTGCGCTTATTTTTGGTGGTATCGTTCTTATGCGTTACATTCTGCTTACACGTAAGCAGAAGAAAACCATCCGTCTGGCTAATGAAAATAATGCGCTGAAGGCTAAGTTCATCAGCAATATCTCTGCCCAGCTTGATCCTACACTCCATAAGCTCGATGCTAAGATTCCTGAGGTTAAGGCTTTGCTCCAGTTCTCTGAGCATATCGCCACTCTGTCTGGTATTGAAAATACTATGGACGAGGAAGTTGAACTGGAAGACGTACAGCTCACTCCATTCTGTGAGGAACTTGTGAATCAGATTCGTAATAAGGTTCAGGCAGGTGTTACCATTAAGACCAATGTGCCCAATATGAGTGCAAAGATTAATAAGGAGTATGTTTCACACATCCTGCTTCACCTACTTAATAATGCTGCCATCTACACTCCAAAGGACGGAACCATCTGGATGGATTACAAGAAGCGTGGTGCACATGTTCACCAGTTCTTGGTATCAAATACTGGCGAAGTAATCCCTGAGGAGAAACGCGATGATGTATTCAAACCATTTACTGAGGTGAAGGACTTCACCGAGGGCGACGGTCTTGGATTGCCTATCTGCAAGCAGATGGCACTGAAGATGAAGGGCGATCTCGACATCGATGCCGAGTTCACCAAAGGCACACGTTTCGTGCTGCTTCTACATTCTTAAGCTTACACTACACCTTTTATAACTTTACAGTTGAAATGTCCACCAGCCCATTAACTATCGCATAGATGGTTAATCCGGCTGGTGAATGTATTTGTAGCTTGCGGGCAATGTTACGGCGATGGGTGATAACCGTATTGGTTGATATACACAGATGGTCGGCTATCTCCTTGTTCGACATACCCTGTACAAGCGAAATAATAACATCCTTCTCACGATCGCTCAGAGCATCAGGATTCTGTGCCTGAGCACTTCCGAATACCATTCCTGATATATTCCGAGATACATCATTCTGCTTTGTTATCTGCTCCAAACGGCGGATGGCAGGCACAAAGATATGATCCTCAACCTCAGCATGCTGGCGCAGCCATACCTCGTTCTCGTATATGTCGTGCAGTGTGGCGGTAAGCTGATTGTTGTGCAGTCCGTCTTGTGGCAGATATTTGATTATGAGCAGCTTAAGTTCTCGCAGCTTCTTGTCGGTTGCGCTGTGATGCTTTGAGAAAGTGTCTACATTATAATCGTTTGCAGGCTGTCCGTCGATAAGTGACTGCACATAGGGGAACAATGTCTTCTGTTCGTATTTCATGTGGCGGCGTATCTCGTGGGCATACTCATCATAGAATTTCAGAATCAGTCGACCCAGTGAGTCTGACTCATTAAGACTCTCTTGCAGCTCGCGGCGTATGTATGGCAGTTGGAACTCAAGGAAGTATGCGTGACAAGCCTCCAGATAGTGCAGCAGTGTGGGGACGTTGAGCTGTGTATCGGCCTCAAACTCACCATATCCATTTATGGTGTAGTTAACCACTGCCAGAAATGTGTAGGTGTCTACATTGTTATCCTCGCACGTCTCGCGCACGGTCTTATCACCGAATCCCAGGTTAATACCAAAGCTGCCCAGCGACTGTAACAGGTCGTAGTTATCGCGGATCAGAGAGATCATCTTGTCGTCCGCCTCATACATTTTCTGATTCTTCATACCTATATATTATTACCGCTGCAAAATTATGCATTTTTCTCGATATATACAATAATTATTATTAGGTATTTTACTAAGATAAAATTAAAAATAAAGAACTGATATAGGCTTTTTCACTATTTTTAGGTATTGTGTAATTATGCAAAACGCCCTACCTTTGCAGCCGAATTGATAAAAAGTGAGTTAGTAATGAATAAGATTGTTAAATTAGCAATGTGTTGTTTGGCAGCCATAAATGCTGCTGAAGTTGAGGCACAGGTTAATGCTGCCGACAGCGTGATGCAGCACGCCAAGGGTAACAAGTTAAGCGTGGGTGGCTACGGTGAGGTAGCTTACTCACGTAATTTTTATAGTGATCATGTAAGTAGGTATAGTCAGCCAGAGGAGCATAGAAACGATCCCAGTCATGGGCGTTTCGACATCCCTCATGCAGTAATCTATCTGGGTTATGACTTCGGAAAGGGCTGGTCGCTCGGTACCGAGGTTGAGTTTGAACACGGTGGTGCCGGTCTTGCATACGAGAAGGAAGATGAAGAAGGCGGCGAGTGGGAACAGGAAACAGAGAAAGGTGGCGAGGTAGAGCTTGAGCAGTTCTGGATTCAGAAGACTTTTTCTCGTGCTGCCAATCTCCGCTTCGGACATATTGTGGTGCCTGTTGGCTTAAATAATGCCCACCACGAACCACTGAATTTCTTCACAGTTTATCGTCCAGAGGGTGAAAACACAATAATGCCAAGCACATGGCATCAGACAGGCGTTTCGTTTTTTGGACGTTATAAGAAATTCCGTTACGAAGCACAGCTCCTGGCAGGTCTTAATGCCGATAACTTTACTAACGTAAACTGGATAAAGAAAGGTGCTGCCAATCCTCTTGAGTTTGAGGTGGCAAATAAATATGGTGTAGCACTGCGTATAGATAACTACTCAATACCTGGATTGCGCTTAGGTATTAGCGGATACTATGGTGAGAGCATCGGTAACAGTTATCCTAAGAACGCCAATGGCGTAGATTCAGAGTATAAGGGGCAGGTTGTAGTAGGTGCGTTCGACTTCACCTACAACGCCCACAACTGGATTATCCGTGGGCAGGCCGATTATGGTTATCTGGGTGATGCAGATCAGCTGAAGTATATTTACAATCGTACAAATAAAAAGTCGCCATATCACCACTCGGCATTTGTTAGTAAAAATGCCTATGCCGTGGGTATTGAGGCCGGTTACGATATTTTCTCTCAGATAAGCTGTATGCGTTCAGACGAGAAGAAACTCTATATCTTTGGTCGCTACGAGCAGTATAATCCATATGCCAGCAAAACAAAGGGTACTGCATATGACTATACCGAGGTTAAGCGTATGGCAGTTGGCGTAAACTACTATCCCGTACCAGAGATTGCCATCAAGGCTGAATATTCTAACCGATTCCTGAAGAGTCAGTATAACAACGAGCCTTCTATCAACATCGGAGTGACTTACGAAGGATTCTTCCTCTAATAGATAATTGATAATAAAACTAATAAATTTGAGTTGAAATGAAAAAGATTTTTATTCTATCTGGTGCGCTCATGATGAGTGCTTTGACATTTACTTCTTGTAATAATGATGACGACAACAAGAATGATGATGTTGAGTTCAGTGTAACGGAGACTACTCCTGTTGTAGACGAGGATAACTACAGCCTTAACACCACCGCTGCCAACTATTCAGTAAAATCGTTTGGCGAGAGTGCTGTAGACGGTTGTGCTGACGTAGTAAGCGAGCTCGAGGCTGCTAATGCCATCATTGGTAGCGCTAAGCTTTCTGAGGCTCAGGAGGCATATCTGCGTGAGGTTCTCAAGAATCTGGTTAGCGAGGTTATCGTTCCAACATATACCAAACTGGCTGATAACACCGAGGCTCTTGAGAAGACTCTTAACGGACTTACCACCAGCACCATCACTCAGGCTCAGATAGATGAGGCTTGCAAGGACTTCAAGGCTGCCCGTATGTATTGGGAGCAGAGCGAGGCTTTCCTTGGTGGAGCTGCTTCTGATTTCGACATCGACCCAACCATCGACTCATGGCCTCTCAACCGTTCGCTGTTGCTCAGCTATTTCAATAACGGTATGAACGACGAGATGCTCGACGATGCTACCATCCTTGGTTTCCATGCTCTCGAGTTCATCTTGTTCCGCGATGGTCAGCCTCGTAAGGTTGCCGAGCTCAAGGGTAATGACACATATAAGAACTTCGAGAATATCTCTGGTGAGAAGGAGCTGGCTTATGCCCAGACTATCTGCACACTGCTCAAGCAGCGTACATTCCAGCTGCAGTGTGCTTGGGATGGCGGTAAGAATGCCAGCCGTCTGGCTGTTGTTCAGGCTGCTGGTCTCGACTATCAGACTGAGAAGGGACTCTCTTTCGGCGACAACCTTGTTAACGCAGGTATCAGTGGTTCTGGCAGCTCTTTCCCAACACTCAAGGATGCCATCGCACAGATTTTGTCTGACGATGAGGGTAGCTGTGTAGCTATTGCCAACGAGGTTGGTACAGCTAAGATTGCTAACCCATTCTCTGCAGGCGATGTGTCTTATGTAGAGTCGCCTTACAGCTATAACTCTATCACCGACTTCCGCGATAATATCCGTTCTATCCGTAACGTATGGTTGGGCTCAACCAATAAGAAGGCCAACAAGTACAGTTTCCACACCTTCTTTGCTAGCGTTAAGAAGGATGCTGTTAACACTGCAGTAGAAGGTGCTTATGTAAGTGCTATCGAGGGAATCAGTAACATGCCTTCGCCATTCGTTAAGTACTGCAGCACCATCTGGAACATCGCTTTCGAGGATGATGAGGACTGGGAGACTGAAGAATAATAACTAATCAGATAACGATGACAAATACTTTAAAGATTTTTGCAGCGATAACAGCTGCTACCATGATCACAGCCTGTACCAGTAGCGATGATGCTAAGGAGCTTGGCGAACTCGAAACCGAAGAGCAAGCATTTGGAAAGGCTACAGGTAATTTTACGGCCGACGAGTGGTTCCCTGGCGGAAAGCTTGGAACAACCGATAAGGCCAGTTATTCATCGCCAACACCAGCTGTGCAGAGCATAGCGGGCATGGAAGACGATTTCAATACAGGTGAGGACTTCTTCGAACATTTATATACTTTCGAGCAGGCACCCAGACGTGGTCTGGGCCCTGCTTGGGTTCGTAATGGATGTATCACTTGCCACCCCTCTTATGGCCATGGCAAGCGCCAGACGGAGTATCGTGCCAATACCGTGGGCAACGGTTATCTGCTGGTTATCTATCATCCTGAGACCAATGCCTACATCTCTGAGGTAACAGGTATGCCCCAGACTCAGGCCATGGCTCCCTTCAAGGCGCCTATCGACGAGAATCAGATTCAGATAGAGTGGAAGACCGTTACTGAGATGGAGAGCGGCCTGGCATTGACCTTCCCCGATGGCGAGGCATACTCGCTTATTTATCCAGAGGTGCGCATTCCTCAGTCGGCCTTCAACACCAATCCAAAGCCTACTGACTATGAAGTACGTCTGGAGTCAACCATCGGTGTTTACGGAACAGCTCTGCTTGATGCCATCGACGACGAGGAGATTGAGAAACAGTGGGCTTCAGAGGCTCGTTTTACCGAGCTTAATCCTGCCATGTGGGATAAGGAAGCTAACACCTTCAAGGCTTCTGCTTACTATTCGGCTCCTTATAACGATACAGGTGCTCATCGTGGCTCTCACGGTCCGCTCAAGCGTTTCACCTATGCCATGACGCGTGGTTCGCTGCAGGATGGTGCAGGCTCTAACGCCATCTGGAACATCACCAACGTTACCCGTTCCGACCGTCACTGGCTTTATACTACTACAGCTTGGGCCAAGGCTCAGAGCGAGGATCCTGAGGTAATCAGCTACATCAAGCAGCATGGCTCGTCACCCACCAGCATCCTTTATCCATACTATGCCGATGGTACTGACGAGGGTATTGCCAACCGTGTATATGAGGTGCTAAATACTCCATCAGTAGCTTATAAAGATACCTTCGAGAAATACCTGCTCAACGGTGCTCCTTATAATGGGGTAGAGGAGATGAGCGACAAGCAGTATTACCAGTTTATGGTTTGGCACCGTGGACTGGCTGTACCTGCCGCACGTAATCTTAATGATGCTGATGTGCAGCGTGGTAAGGAGTTGTTCAAGGAGATTGGATGTGCTAACTGTCACCGTCCATCGTGGACAACAGGTTCTGATGATATGTGGATTGATGCCAGCACAAAGGCCTACGCCAAGTCTATCGGAAAGAGTGCCAACAGCATGCTGCCAAAATATGCCAACCAAACCATTTGGCCTTATACTGACTTGGTTCAGCACCGCTTGTTCATGGCCAACGATATCCGTACCGGCTGGTGCCGTACCACACCGTTGTGGGGCCGTGGTCTGAGCCGACGTCTTACTGGTGCCGATGACCGTCTGCACGACTGTCGTGCCCGTACAGTCATAGAGGCTATCATGTGGCATGGCTACTCAAAGCAGTCGCAGGCATATCGCCCAACAGAGAAGTTCTATAATCTCCCAAAGACCGATCGCGATGCCATCGTTAAGTTTATTGAATCGATTTAAATATGCATTGCTGGCCCTGTTCATCGCAGGGCCGCATTGTGTCTCAGCTGCGCCTTTGGTAATCCCTCAGGCGCAGGCTGAGCATTTCTGCCAGTTGCTCAT
>Ga0256404_1010010_pt1 | contig 13309 bp, 16 predicted proteins | sample RumenRJG_01DNA_FD_185990 | JGI IMG/M metagenome (GOLD analysis project Ga0256404, IMG submission 185990) | Bovine rumen microbial communities from Lethbridge, Alberta, Canada - RJG_01 | ecosystem: Host-associated > Mammals > Digestive system > Stomach > Rumen | place: Canada: Alberta | collected...
TCCTATATTTTACAACACATTGCAATAAAATACAATACAGTAAAACAAAAAAGTTGACACAAAAAAAGCAGGTTTTAAGCGACCTGCAAGGATTTTTTCTATTATTCAACTGTCAAACTCCCGGAAACGACAGATAAAAACGGTAATGAATTTATTACTTATGAGGATTGTCCGTATTTAGGTTATAAAGGTACAAGCACCTATTGCTTTTCGGATGATAAGATGCAGTTTTCAAAATGGGAATATAAAAATGAAGATGCTTCAAAGGCAAAGGAGGTTTATGATAAAATTGTAGATGAAAAGCAGAAAAAGTATGGCACTGGAAAAGATACGCAATCAGAGGGCGTGTATATGTGTAATTGGAATGAGGGAACAAACAGCATTGCTTTGACATGTATTACAAATGAAGATACTACTGTTGTTACACTGACAGAAATCATTTCTGCAAATGAGGGAAAATAGAAATGAAATGTAAAACGAATATACTAAAATGCAAATGGAGCAGAGGTTATGATTTTGGAATCTTTTTTTGTGGCTTCCATCAAAAGTGTTGAGAGCCATTGTTGCAAACAGAAATTACGGCATGTGCAACTACAGAAATTATTGATGAATATAGGGATATTGATACTATTACGGCAAAGGAGTTTTGTCAACGGTACAATTTATAGAAAAATAAGGTAAAGAATCGTGCAATGCTTGACTACGCCTACAAAAAATATTTGAATTCATATAGATTATGTGGTATACTTATTTTGTATATTTATACAGTTTTGATTATAAATTAGTGTATTACTACTATTGAGAAAGAGTGAAAAATGAACGAAATTGGATATCATGGGACCTGCTCAAAATACCGATCCAACATAGAGGAAATCGGATTAGACCCAGACGAATGCGAGTATCGTACTGATCATTGGCTTGGACAAGGAGTATACTTTTTCGATGATTATGAAAAAGCAATGTGGTGGGCAAAGACAACATCTTGTCATAATGATAATTGTGGAGCAATTATTTTTAAATCAATTATAGAAGCCGAAAGTGAAGAAGTACTTGATTTGGATGACAATAAACAACTAGATAAGTTTATGACCGAAGTATTAAAAATTATGGAAGATGTCAAAACTAATTGTCCTGGTAGGATGCCAATATTTGAGGATTACAAACTCAGAGCTGTTCTATTCGATTATTATAAACAGCAAAATAAGTTATCCGTTATTATTGGTACTTTTCAGAAGGAATTTGCAGGTTACACAACTAAAAGAAGTGAAACTGATAAAATGATACAACGTAAAATAATGAATAATATAGGCATTAAGTTTAAGGAAAGACAAATATGTGTTTCTAAGAAGGAATGTATTAAATCGACTAAGTTAGTGTATAATGAGGAGGAGGAAGTGATATGATGTTTGATAAAGATTTATTTCTTTCATTATGTGAGAAATATGATGTTGAATTAAGCGAAACAGCCACTAGCCCTATGATTAAGGAAGGAATGGAACTACATCCAATTACGGATGATGATCTAAATCGTATTTTTTCATCATATCAGACATATGTTGGATATTCATGCAGTAAAACCAATACAAAAGCAGTAGCTCCAGAATTCTATTTAAACGATGATTATGCTATAGCGTGTTAGGAGAAGAATATGGAAGTAAAATCTAAATATGAAAGTCCTCTTGTATTAGAGAAAATAGAAATTGTTGAAAGTTCTTTTAGAAAAAAAGATGAGCCATTGGATGGATTAGAATTAGGCGTTCAAGTTGAACGTAGCCTCAACAAACTTAGTGATGGTCTTTTTGAAGTTATACTAATTACGACTGTATCTGATGAAGATGAAAAAATCTATGTCAATGTAAAGGGTAGAGCTATTTTCAATACAAAGCAGGAAAATATGGACATTCTAGAGAAGAATACAATAGCTATTATGTTTCCGTACATAAGAAGTTATATTTCTATTATCACAACTCAACCAGGGATGAATCCTATTGTACTACCTGCCATGAATATTATGGCAATGGTAAATGATCAAAAAAAATAATGGTTATATCGCAATAAGAGAATTTGAGATCAAACAGGCAGAAAGCGCGGAAAATTTTCCACATCTTTCTGCTTGTTTCATATTATTCTATTTTCTTTGCTGTTTCATAAAACCCCTTTTGGATACCATTTCTGCCTTGTGGCAAAGTTTATTTCCCTGTTTAATAAAGGTAAGAATTGAGAAAAATAGAATTTAGGCAGTGTTCTAATTGTTAAGATGGATTATTGGCTTTTTTGAAAATTTATGATACTATATAAGTAAGAAAATCTTACAATGAAAGAGGTGTTATTTATGAATGCACAAGTTGTGACAGTTTCTACAAAAGGTCAGATTGCAATCCCTGTTAGTATGCGCAGAGATTTAGATATTGATGCTGGTGATAAATTAGTAGCCTATACATCAGGTGATGTTATCATGTTAAAAGTTTTAAAAATACCAAAGTTAGATGAATTCGAACAGGCATTGAATGAGGCACAGGAATGGGCTAAGGATGTCGGTTATGTTGAAAGTGATGTAAATGATATTATTAAAGAGACAAGAAAGAGTAAACGCCTATGAAAATTGTTGTAGATACAAATGTTATGATTTCAGGAATCTTTTTTGGTGGCTTTCCTCAAAAAGTGTTGAGAGCCATTGTTGCAAATGAAATTACGGCATGTGCAACTACAGAAATCATTGATGAATATGAAGAAATTGTGGAAAGAATGCTCCAGAAAAAGCAGGGACATTTGAATGCAACGATTCTAACTCCTGTCCTTCAAAATTTGGAATTGATTGAAACAAAATCCATTGTAGACATTTGTCGAGATCCTGATGATAATAAATTTTTAGGATGTGCCAAAGATGCAAAGGCATTGTACGTTGTCAGCGGTGATGCAGATTTACTTGTTCTAAAAAATTATGAGGATATTGATATTATCACTGCAAAGGAATTTTGTCAGCGATACAATTTATAGATAAACAAAGCAAACTACTCCCTAACCTACTACACAGCCTCTAGTGTGGTAGGTCTTTTTTTTAATGTGTAAATTTTCTCTCATACAACAAATTAATAGAATTTTTTCCTATAAAGTATTATAATAGAAGTAAGTTTTGGGGCTACCTAAGATAACAGAAGGGGGAATATTTATGAAGTTAAAATTAAAGGGAAAATTTTGGGCTATGTCAATGCTACCATTACTTTTAGCAACTATTATTATTGCTATTATAATGGACTATCGCATTAGCGGGCATTTGGAAACATTGGTGAAAAACAATCTCTATGATGTAGCGGTTATGGAACGAGATAATATATCTCTATCAGAGGGTAACAGTTATCGACTGGATCAGGACGGAAACTTGTGGAATGGGGATCATTATAATATTTCAGAAGATACTGAATTGATTGATACCATTAAAAAGAATAATAAAATAGAAACTTCTATTTTTTACGGAAACACCAGATGCATTACTACATTGCAAGGTTCTTCAAACGATACAACAGGCAATAAAGCAGACCCGAAGGTAACAGATGTAGTTTTGAAAAAGGGAGAAGAAGGCTTTTTTAAAAACATTTCTATTTTAGGTCAAAAATACTACGGTATTTATATCCCTTATTATGATGACAATTCGGATGAACCAGTAGGTATGGTATTTGCGGGTATGCAAAGTGCTACCATCCGTAAAATGGTTACAGATATTATGTCAGTTATTGCATTGATTATGCTCATATTAGTAATTCTTTCAGCCATTTGTAGTTGGATACTCTCTGGACAAATTACAGGGCGTATTGCATACGGTGTAAAAAAATTGGGAGAGATTGCAGATGGCAATTTGACTAATCCGATTGATACCAAATATACCAAGTCTACAGATGAAACTGGGGAACTTGTACGAAGCGTTGTAAATTTACAGCAAAAGTTATCTGAGATTGTCGGTAATATCTCGTCAGAAAGTGACGTGGTACAAAAATCCGCACAGATTATGGATAACGAACTGATGCGGACAAAAGATACGCTGGAACAAATCGAACAGGCAGTAGCAGAAATTGCAGATGGAGCGACTTCTCAGGCAGCGGATGCACAGCTTATGAACAACGATGTTATTTTCATGGGTGAGAGAATCCAGGAAACCAATGAAAATATTGAAAAAATACATACGGTGGCAAATCATATGGAAAAGAACAGCCTTCGTGCCAAAAATACTTTGCAGGAATTAGAGGACATCAATACAGAGGTAAAACAGTCAATTCAGGTAATTTCACAGCAGACAGATACCACAAACGAGTCTGCACAGCGCATTGAAGAGGCAATTAACCTTATTACTACCATAGCCGAAGAAACGAACCTCCTATCCTTAAATGCCAGCATTGAGGCTGTCAGAGCAGGAGAACAGGGAAGAGGATTTGCAGTCGTTGCATCCCAGATTCAGAAATTGGCTGAACAGTCTAACGAATCCGCACAGCAGATTGGAGAATCCATTACTGTATTACTGAAAGATTCTGAAAATGCAGTAATTACAATGGAACATGTGAAAGAAGTCATGAATAAACAGAATCAGATGTTGCAAGATACCAAAAATGTATTTGATATAGTGGCGGAAGATATCAATGCCTCCCGTAAAGAAATTGGACGTATTGCGCAAAACAGTGAGGAACTGGATAAAGCAAGAGAACAAGTCGTTGACCGAGTACGAAATATCTCAGATGTTTCAGAACGCTATGCGGCAAGCACAGAAGAAACCAGTGCTTCTACCACAGAAATGAATACAAAGATACAAAAGGTTTCAGAAAATGCAAATCAATTAAAAACTGTATCCGACAACTTAAAGGAAAATGTACATATATTTAAGTTATAAATAGAACCAATGAGTATGAGGTTTTAAGTAGTTTCGGTAAGAGAAAAGCCATTATCCAAGCTGGTGTTTACGCTTGGGATAATGGCTTTTGTTTTATACTACAACTTCTAAAATATCCTTTGTTGTTTCGGTTATATCCAATTTCCTACATATATATTCCTTATTTTTTAAGAAAGAAAAACTAAGCAAATAGCCCTTCGAGACATTTCGACTATCTAAATATTCTTCTAACTGTGCAATCCCCTTTTTTCGATATTCCTCTCCATGCCATATTTTAAGTTCTATAATATGTTCTTCATAGCCATAAGTAATGACTAAATCCATACGTTCATTATTTCTAGTTTCAGGTTCGACATAATAAAAACCTGTACCATTAATGATTGGTTTTATAAAGCATAAAAAAAGTAATCTGCCCTGTTTCTCTAAAAATGTTTCGTTTTCTTGGCGGTATTCTGCTTTCATAAGCTCCTGAAACTTCTGCAATATACGAACAACATTTAGTTTGCCATTGTCAATAAACTGGTCACGCATGATTGGAGGATTCTCCTTTTGCAGTTGCATCACGCTTATACTGTAATTGTACAGATAGATTTCAAATATTTTATTTGAAATCGCCACATAATCATTTCGGTTAGCAAATATCCCAAACATTTCACCTAATTCTATTATAGGATTAGCGTGGTTATACATAAATTCTTCGCCATCATAAAGGATTCGGAATACTAAATCCTTCAATTGTGCATTGTTTTCAATATTATTGCGCAAGCTATCAAAAAGTGTATTGTTTCTACTATTTAAAATACCTTTAATTGCAAGTTGAACGGAATGCCTGCCCCATTCAGTTGGTGTATTTTGATCCATCCATTTACATAACCAACTAACCAAATAGGGATAACCGTTTGTATATTTATAGATTTCTTCAGACATTGCTACAATATCCATGCCTGTGTGATGATCCTGTTCATATTCCTGCAACATGGTGGAAATTTCCTGTGGGGAAAAGCTCATATCTACCTCAAAATCCACTGCAATATTCCAAGGACTGTTATACTTTTTTTCCTCATCTGGACGGAGTTTCAGTTTCATATTTTTTATATCATATACACCTGCTAAAATGACACTTTTAAATGTCGCATCTCCATCCGCTCTATAATCCAGATATTTATTGCGTAACATTCCCAAAAAATGAAGAAAAACCTGATTATCAGAGCTTTTGTCCACTTCATCAATGATTAACACAATTTCTTTATCTGCTATTTCGCATAGAGTTGTAATCTTATCTCCAAGATATGCAATAGCATCCTCCTCTTTAGAAAAATCTTCTATGTTTTCCCAAGTTTCTATTAGCTCCTGAGTGGCATTTGCTTTTTTTAAGCTTTTTCCCATTTTTTTGATAAAATTCCACACAAATAAATAATCACTTTTAAAAAAGGTATCACCAACCCCTTCAAAACTCATGCGAACCATTAAATATTGATGCTGCAATTTGCGAAATAATGTAGAAATCGTAGTAGTCTTGCCATATTGCCTAGCGCGGTTAATCGTAAAATAGTCGCCATGTGCAATTAATTTCTCAATCTGTCTTATTTTTTCCGTTGTATCAACCATATAGTGCAACTCTGGTATACAGATAGCTGTAGTATTAAATTCTTTCATGTTTTCGCCTCCCCGTTTCCGTTATTTTAGTCCTGTCTTTCGTATTATGTCCATTATAGCATGATTCTAAGGGCTTGTGAAATAACAACGGTTGTTCAAAAACATATTTCCCTCCTATTTCATCATTTCCGTAATACATACCGCATATTTCTGATCCTGCAATGCGTAAGCGGCAATGATATATTTATTCTCCTCCTCAAAGGTAGTAGTATGGTTTGTTTTATCCTCACTTCCATTTCCATATTGCTTTTTTAGGGCAGTACAGATATTTTCATATACCTTTTCTGCTTTTTTCTCTTTCTTTTCTATATGGGTCCATTTTGAGTAATAAAGCATATCGTCGTAATATTGATAACTCATAGACCCCGTATAACGGTCATATACGCTTTTTTTGTATGTATAGGTAATTCCACCGTCCTCTGTTTTTTTGGTTTCATTTGGCTCGCTGCCGATGGTCTGTGCCATATCTTTTTGGCTGGTTGTCCGTTCAAAGGATGTATAGTCAACCTTTTTGACACCGCAAGCCACAAATAAGAGACACAAACTGGTTAATAATATGGTTAAATATAGTTTTCTTTTCATTTTTCAATCCCTATTTCCTGTTAAAAATGTGAGAAATTAGCAAATAATCTCTCAAGTAGTATTGCCCTCCGAATTCATGTAAATATAAAGCGAAAGGGCAACATTGACTAAAAAAAATTACAAGAAAAGCTAAGGATTTCATAACCCTTAGCTTTTCCATATGACATGTTTAATTGGAACATAACGTTACAATAGTGAACATTCTAAACCAATTAAGCTGCTGTATACTCTACTGTATAGTTTACACCATCTAACACAATAGTAATAACATAAGTCTTTCCACTTGTGAAGTCATCCTCAGCTATAGCATTGCTGATAGTTACAACACCACTTGTTTCTGTAGCTAAAATAGTTCCTTCGCTATCAATACCAGTACCTTTTAATGTTACGTTCTGGTATTTATAACCTGTAATAGTATTACTGCTATCCATTACTGCAATTTTTTCTTGAGCAGTAACTTTTGTAATCAAGCTAGTTGCTTTTTTAGTTTCTACCTTATTACCGTAAGCATCTTGTGCTGTCATAGTAATATTTTTCGATGTTTTATTATATTCTACATTATATTTTTCAAATGTTCCAACATTAACTTTTACCGTAATGGCAACTGTTGTTTTACCAGCCACTTCACCACAGTTAATTGAAATCTTGTCACCTGATTCTGTTACTGGAACGGTAATCTTTGCAACACCTGCTTTAAAAGCAACTGCTCTTGTGTATTTCTTTGCACCAACAGTTACTGATACATACTCTTCACCAGAGTAGTCTTTGTTAATATTAGCATCAGTTGCATTACTGTCCACAGTATATGCTTTGAAAGTAATAGTAGCTGTATCTCCAGCATTATATGCTGTTTTGTCAGCAGTTGCTACTACAGATTTTACTGCTGGAATTACTTTGATATTACTTTCTAATGTAGTAACAGTTTTTCCATCAGCCGCTGTGTACTTAAATGTAACTTTTTCTGTAGCTCCATTCATACCATAAATATAAGTTTTTTTGTTTCCATCAAATACATTCATGCCTGTTGTAGTATCAGTAAATGTACTAGGTGCATCATTAGGTGCATTCTCAGCACTTACTAATACAACAGCTCCTTGATCTGCTGTTGTACCATCAGTTTCCTTAGCTACTGTATCATTTACTGTAAAAGTACAAGTATCTTCTACTTTTGTTGGTACAATGGCTTTTCCGTATTGGTCAATAAATGCAAAATCAGTTAATGCTACTTCGATATTCTTTCCTTCTTCCAAAGTTTTCTCTGCTGCAAGCTTGCTATTTGCTGCAAATCCTACTAACTTTGTAGCCTGACGTTCTGCATAAACAGTTACATCAAAAGTCTTAATTTCACCTGTAGCTGCTACTGTAACTGTAATAGTAGCCTTAGAGCCATCATTTGTTCCTGTTCCGGCTGTAAATGTTGGTACACCATCTGTAAAGGTTACTTTTGTTAAATCTAATACACCTGTGTTACTACTTTCAATAACTGTACCATTAGCCAAAACTACTTTTCCAGCAGTCGCAGAACTAACATCACCTGTAGCAGTCTCTGTAGCAGTCCAAGCCGTACTTAATTTGAATGCTTCACCATATTGATCCTTAATTGTAATTGGTAACTTGAAGGTACCCTTTTCAATTAAACGATCTTCATTTTTATCTCCAAGTGTTAATGTTCCAAATTCAACACTGTTTGCAACTTTATCCTTAACAACTGTTACAGTCTTACTATCGTTTAGTGTACCATATGCTAAAGTAATACGAATTACATCATCTAAGTTAGCACTGTTTGTATTAATTGTTAATTGTAATTTTTCCGTTTGTAGTCGCTTCTACTTTCACTGACTGACTTTGAGTTACATTATATACAGTAGCTGTAACTCCAGAAGTGACAGGAAATGACAAAATTTTTAAATGATATTTTTCTAATTTGAGAATTTTGTGTAGAAACAATACTTTTCGTGTCATAAAATGCAAAATTCTATAATTTATTCGTGTTATTTAGTGTGATTTTTTTGGTTTAATTCATTGTTTTTTACACGAATATTTGTTACACTATATTCAGTACATGTTACTATTCACAGGTAAGTATTTTTGATAATAAAAATATCATATAAAAGTCTATCCTGTACAGTTTTGGACAATTTTTTATTCATAGTATTGCACAAAAACATTACTAATCACACTAGAGTGTAAACAGTAGTCAAGTACCTTTTAAGGAGGAGCTTATGTATAGAAAGATTATGGGTTTTTTAGAAACGTGGAAGGAAAGCGAACATCGCAAACCTCTTATTTTGCAAGGAGCAAGACAGGTAGGAAAAACCTACTCTATTTTAGAGTTTGGACGCACACATTATGAAAATGTGGCATATTTTAATTTTGAAACAAATCCAAAATTAAGCGAAACGTTTGAAGAAAATATCAGTCCTGATTATCTGATACCGATTTTATCTCATATCGCGGGACAAACAATTGTAAAAGAAAAAACTTTGATTGTGTTCGATGAGGTACAGCTTTGCGAACGAGCATTAACTTCGTTGAAATACTTTTGCGAGGATGCACCTGATTATCATATTATTGTGGCTGGTAGTTTGCTGGGGGTAGCAGTCAATAGAGCAAAATTTTCATTTCCTGTAGGTAAGGTAGACATGAAAACTTTGTATCCTATGGATATGGAAGAATTTATGCTGGCAATGGGAGAAACTGCCCTTGTAGAACAAATTAAAAAGTGTTTTGAAACGGACACTCCTATGCCTTCTGCTCTCCATGATGCAGCTATGCAGCTTTATCGACAGTATCTTGTTGTTGGCGGTATGCCAGAATGTGTAATGCTATTTTCAGAAACGACCGATTATATTTTGGTTCGTCATATACAGGACACGATTCTTGCAAGCTATCTCAACGATATGAGTAAATACAATAATCTTAATGAAATCAAAAAGACCAGACTCACCTACGACAATATTACTGTTCAACTTTCTAAAAAAAATACCCGTTTTCAATATAAACTGATTAAAAAAGGCGGGCGAGCTTCCGAATTTGAAAATGCAATTGAATGGCTTTGTCTATCAGGTATTGTGTCGCAGGTTTACAAGGTAGAACAAATTAAAAAACCGTTGGAAAACTATCGGGATATTGATGACTTTAAAATTTACGTTTCAGATTTGGGGTTGTTATGTGCCAAGAAAGACCTGGCTGCTAATGACATTCTTTATATGGTCGAAGAACTAAATGATTTTAAGGGCGGTATGGCTGAAAATTATGTCAACGTACAGCTTTCCATCAACGGATATCATACCTACTACTGGGAATCTAAGCGTGGAGCGGAAATTGATTTTGTTATTCAACGTGACGGTCAGCTTATCCCTATTGAGGTCAAATCTGCCGATAATACGAGAGCCAAAAGTCTAAAGGTCTATATGGACACCTACAAACCTTCTTATGCAATTAAACTTTCAACGAAAAATTTTGCATTCGAGGATAATAAAAAGATTGTTCCACTATATGCGGCATTTTGTATCTAAGAGGGTACAAAATGCCGCTTTTATATGAGCAAGTAACAGAGCGGATTGCGAAATCCTTGATTTTCCTTTCATACATCCATTATTCCAACATTATGTGTTGTAAAACAGAACTGTCCACTTCCATACACCGTCAAACATTTCAATATTACACATAAAAGTACATCATAAAGATTTGAATCTGACTCGTTGATAAAACTAATACCTTCTTGTACTATTTCTTTAAATATACAAATAGTATAACCGACTTTTTTGTTCCTACAGGCAAGGAACTCTATATTAAAATGAGTCAGATACAATAATTTGGTTATCAGGTGTGTAAAGTGTAAAGCTTTTGACTTTTACTATATTTTGTCCTTTTATATACATGTCTGTTGTTTGATGAAAGAATGTTTCTATGTATCTATTTTTAGTATTATGGACTTCTGCAATTCCAAGATGATTGTATTCATTACTTGCTTTCTACTCAAATAGAAGATAATCACTTTTAATTTTAGAATTAATAAGTGTAGGATTAAAATTTACGACTGCATCTGTATAGGTTAATGTAGTCAGATTATCGTAAGAAAAATTTTTATATCTTGTTTCTATATTTTTATAAAATACACTGGATTTTACCATGTTATCGTTAAAACCTACCCTTTTTGATACGATTTATGATGTATTTGGTCTGTACCACTTTGTTATTTTTATCATTAAATAGTTGAATGAGTTGAATATCGGTTAATTTGTGTAATCCTAGTAAATGTATGAAATTTTCTTCTTTGTATGTGAAATCAATTATCAAGCCATTCGATAATAGATATTCTGCCCTACAGTTTTTCAATCGCATATAATCATTGTATTTTTGTAATAGTAAATCTCTTATTTATATCAAAAAAAATGCTCCTGATATTCCTCAGGAGCATTACCAATCTTTTGTAAGGTTCCTTGGTTTTCAGCTTTACAGCCTATTCGGGAGAGCGAACCAACTCTCATTTGGGAACTCCAATCGTGAGCCGAACGACCACGACCTTCTTTGTTCACTTATATAATAGCATTTTTTTCTGTAAAATCAATGGGTGTCAATATTTTTGCCTTTCTATCATTTTAACACTATCAAGAAAGTTCCTAGAATTTTACATAGCTGTTTTGATACTAAATTTTCTTTTTACCGCAATTAAATCCCTTTTACGCTCTGTGCATATTTTGTTTTTGTCTCCTGCACTTTCTTTTCAGCTGCACCAAGGTATAGTATAGGATACAGTCCTCTTTCGTGCATCATGTTAAAAATATCATTCTGAATCGCATGTTCCTGAGATAAAATCTTTAACAATACATCGCGTACCTGCTCATGCACACATTCGTTCGAATAGGTATAAAATTTGAAAAATTTTCCATACTAAAGATGAGGTGATAATGTAATGGAAGAAATTAGAAATAAAACAAAATGCAAATCTTTAAAAAAAACAATAGCGCATGAAAAAACACAATCCACTTATAATAGTACAACGGAAAAGGGTAAGGTAGAAAATCAGAATCAACCCCATAATGCACGTAAAGAGGGAATTGCTCCAATCAATCAAAAAAGATAGGGGGATTACTATGTTTCGAATTCCAAAACATATCGGTATTATTCCAGATGGAAACAGACGTTGGGCAAAAGAAAAGGGACTAAAGAAGGAAGATGGTTATGCATTTGGATTAAATCCAGGGGTAAAAGTAGTGCAGCTTGCCAAAAAATACGGAGTGAAGGAGCTTACCTATTATGGATTTACCGTCGATAATTGTAAACGTCCAAAGGAACAGGTAAAGGCGTTTTCAAAGGCATGTGTAGAGGCAGTAAACCAGATTAAAGGAGAAGATGTATTTGTGCGCGTGCTTGGAAATACAAAGTCATCCTGTTTCCCAAAAGAATTGCTTTCTTATACAGAAGAAAGAGAGCCGCAAGGAGCTGACAAGGAAAAGATGAAAGTTAATTTGCTTGTGAATTATAGTTGGGAGTGGGATATAAAAAACAACTGGGCTTCTAGAAATATTTCCAGAGTAGATATGATCATTCGTTGGGGTGGTATGTGTCGATTGTCTGGTTTTCTGCCAATTCAGTCCGTATATTCCGATTTCTATATTTTAAAAGAACTGTGGCCCGATTTTGCAGAGACACAGTTTGAAAATGCGCTCAAATGGTACCAAAAACAAGACGTGACATTGGGAGGGTGAGCCACGAAGAAAATTGGAGAAAAACAAACAGGAGGCAGTTCTAATGAACCGCCTCTTGAACAAGTGTTAATTTCTAAAATTTCCCTAGTGTCAGGCACCTGTATTTACAGTATAAAATAATTTTATCTCTTTAATTCCTTTTCTTTCCACACGTTCCTTACATCTTCCGCACTCATCTGGTACTTATCCGCAACTTGTAAAATTGCCTGTTCTTCATCAAGAAAATTTAGCAGCATTTCCAATGCAGCGCAGATGCCTTGTTTTCTTTCTTCTAATTTACCTTCTGTTTTACCTTCTAGCTTACCCTCTTCTCTACCTTCCAGTCTGCCCTCTTCTCTACCTTCCAGTCTGCCTTCTTCTCTGCCTTCTTCCTTACCTTCTTCAAAACTGTCTCTACGTATCAGTTCTTCCCTTCGTTCAAAAGTAAAATCTAATGCTGCCACTTCTTCTACCTCCTTCCGATTTTTCTGAAAAAAGTCTT
>Ga0256404_1010011_pt1 | contig 13308 bp, 15 predicted proteins | sample RumenRJG_01DNA_FD_185990 | JGI IMG/M metagenome (GOLD analysis project Ga0256404, IMG submission 185990) | Bovine rumen microbial communities from Lethbridge, Alberta, Canada - RJG_01 | ecosystem: Host-associated > Mammals > Digestive system > Stomach > Rumen | place: Canada: Alberta | collected...
GTACCCCGACATGCTCGTGGACGGCACCCTGGCCATGTTCCTGGCCGGGCGCATTTCCGAGACCAGGGGCAGCGATGCCACCATCGACCTTCTACGTATGAGGCCGCTGAAGGACAGCGGACTCGCGGAATACACTGAGAACACCGTCTACGGCCTGGTAGCAGGCGTGGTCGGATACATCACGGGGTATACAGATGAGTGAACAGAACGAAGACGGAAGGACGTGGACAGGTCCCCTGAGCGCGTCCTCTCCCGAAGATTACGAGAAAAAGAAAGAACCCGTCCAAAATGACGACCTCGACTCCCTCCTTCAGCAGGCATGGAATATCGCGGTCGCCAAGGTGGGCGAAGACAGGGCCGAGAAGATGTCCGACGAGGAGATCCTGGAGGTCGTCCGTTCCGAGGATGCGGCCCTGTACGAGAAGATAACCGCTCTCACGGGCACCTCCGCGGAAGAGCCTTCTCAGGACACTCCTTCAGATGTGCCAGCACAGGAAACTGTGCCTGCGGTTCAGACCACCGGCGCATTGGCCGAGACTGAGACCCGCCCTGCTCCCGCAGGCAACATGGAACCGGTCAAGGAAGGCAGGATGCGCAACATCAACATCAGCCCCTCCGGGATCATAGGCGCCCTGAAATGCATGCTGTCCTTCTTCACAATCATAAGAATCAACGTGGACGAGAAGGACATGGAAGCCATGGACCAGAACTTCTGGCTTGCCCCGGTTATCGGATTGGTTACCGGTATCGTCGGTTTCATCGCCTGCCTCATCTTCGCATTGGCCGGCCTCAGCAATATCCTAGTTCCCATCGTCGCCATCGCCAGCGTCTACATATTCTCGAAATTCCTGCATTTCGACGGACTCGCAGACTTCGGCGACGGAATGGTCGTATCCTCCGGCAACAAGGAGGATCACGTCCGTGCCCTCAAGGACAGCCGTGTAGGTGCCGGCGGTCTCGGCGTCGCCCTGACTGTGGTACTGCTCACCCTGCTCTCGTACATGGAATTCGACGCCATATTCGGCATGCCCATCCACAACTGGACATTCATGATCGGAGTCCCCATGGCAGTCCTGAGCATTGAGGTCCTCGTGAAGTACTCCCAGGTCGTGGCAGCCACCTTCGGCAACCCCGGCAACGGAATGGCCTCCAACCAGGTCCGCAACACCGACATGAACTCGCTCATCCTGTCCAGCGTCCTGACCCTGATCCTCCTGGCCATCACCACCGTAATCGGCTGGGCCATGATCAGGTACAGCAGCCTCGGAGCGGTACCCATCCCCGGATGGCATATCGGACTCATGTTCGTGATGGGATTCGTTATGGCCGCGGTCGTGGGAGTCCTGATGGCCCACATCTCCAACAAGAACTTCGGTTTCGTCAACGGAGACGTGCTCGGAGCGACCAACGAGATCTCCCGCTGCGCCATCCTCCTCGTGACCCTCCTGATCGAAGGATTCATAATGACCTGGTGAGCATGGAAGCACTTATCAACGCCGGCGGAAAAGGCACCCGTATGGGTGATTGCGGTATCGAGAAGCCTATGCAGGTCATAGGCGGAGAGCCCGTAGTGATGCGTGTGGTGAATGCCATGCGCAGCGCAAAGAGCATCGACCGCGTGCTGGTGTCGGTAAGCGAGCATACCTCTGCCACCGCCCGTTATCTGGAAGATAACGGGATCGAAACCATTCACACGTCCGGGGACGACTTCATGATGGACCTCCACGACTCGTTCAGCGTCCTGAACGGGAAGTACGTCCTGACCAGTCCCTCGGACATCCCCATGATGACCTCCACGGTGATTGACAAGACCGTCGAAGCGTTCAGACCCGAGATGCAGTCCATGATCGTCTACATCGATGCTGGCACTGTGCGCGAGATGGGGGTCATCCCCTCCTACACGAAGGAGATAAACGGAAAAGAATGGGTGATCTCCGGTCTTTCCATAATGGATCGTGAGGCCACCCTAGAAGGCACCTACCTCAACGAGGAAGGTCTCTTCACGGATTGGCAAGAGCTCGCCGTCAACGTGAACACGCAGGGCGAGCTCTCCCTTGCCCGTAAATTAGTTTGATCACTCCTCTTTTTTCGAAGTCTTCCTGACCGCGGTCTTCTTGGCAGGGGATTTCTTCTTACGGTCGCTGACGACGACCTTCACGACCTTGCCGACCCTGCTGTCGGAGGGGGCGGCGGGTTCGCTGTCGGAAACCGCTTTCCTCTTCTTGCGGGAACCGCAGTCCATGTTGATGCACTCGGTGATGGATCCGAGCGAGACGACGGGAGCACCGCAGTCGGGGCAGGCCTCGCCGGTGGGAATAATGGATCCCCTGGGCCTCAGAGGATAGGTCTGGGTGCAGCGGGGCCATTCGGAACAGCCTGCAAAGCGCTTTCCCGCCTTGGAATAGGTGACGCGGATGGTTCCGACCTTGCAGGTGGGGCAGGTACCGAGGTCGTTCTTCTCGGTGTTGCTGCTGCACTTGGGGTCGATGCACTGTACAGACGGGGGCATACCCTTCCTGACGACCTTGATCTGAGCGAGACCGCAGACGGGACAGGTGGACTCGAGCATCTGCACCAATGCTCCCTTGGGGAGCGGGTAGGCACGCTTGCATTCGGGATATCCGTTGCATCCGATGAAGTTGCCGTTCTTGGACTTCTTCACGGTCATGCTGTTTCCGCAGCTGGGACATACTCCCACATACTGCTGTTTCTTGAGGGCGGACCTGATCTCCTCGCCGATCTGCTCGCTGTCCGCATCCAGTTTGATGGCTACGTCGCGGAGCATGGACTGTGATTCCTCGACGACTCCGTCAAGGGTTTTGACGCCGTCGGTGATGCTGAGCATGTCCCTCTCGAGCTGGGCAGTCATCTCGGGCTCGGTGATGCCTCCTCCGTGATGTTCCAGAGCCTTGGTGAGAGCGATTCCGCTGGCGGTAGGCACAAGGTAATTGCCCTGCACATAGTTCCTGGAGAACAGTTTACCGATGATGTCGTGCCTGGTGGACTTGGTTCCCAGCTGGAGCCTGTCCATCTCCTGGATGAGCGAACCCTGGTTGTACCTGTAGGGCGGCTTGGTCTGTCCCTCCTCCTCGGAGATACTGCGGACATCGATCCTGTCTCCGACCTTCATATCCGGGACACGGGTCTCGGCGGAGCGGAGGTACTTCTTGTAGTACTTCTTCCAGCCCTGCTCCTTCTGCACGTATCCCTCGGAGACGAACTTCTCTCCGTTGACCTCAAGGACGGTGTTGGTGGACTCGGCCACGGCATTGGGTGCCACGGTGGCCATGAACCTGCGGGCGATGAGCTCGTAGAGCTTCCATTTGTCGCCCTTGAGCTTGGCGGAGGTGGCTCCGGCGGTGGGGTAGATAGGGGGGTGGTCCGTGGTGCGCCTCTTTCCCCTGGAGGGAGAGATCTTCTCCTGCTTGAGAAGCTCCTCCGCCTCTTCCTTCATGTCGGAGTCCTTCAGCTTCTCCAGGACGCTCCTGAGGCTCAGACTCTTGGGATATTCGGTGTTCTCGGTACGGGGATAGGAGATGTATCCTCCGGTGTAGAGGTCCTCCGCGATCTTCATGGCGGCGGAGGGAGGGATGCCGATCTTGTTGGCCTCGACCTGCATCATGGTGGTGTCGAAGGGCGGGGGTCTGTATTCTTCTTTGAGGCCTTTCTCGAAGGAGCTGACCACCGCCTCCTTGGCATCCTTGGTCTTGTCGTAGATTGCCTTGGCCTCAGCCTCGTCCCAGATCTGTCCCTTCTCGTGGGTTCCCTTGAAGGCGAGCATGCCGAATCTGCCCTCGATGGTCCAGTAGGGGGTGGGCACGAAGTTCTCGATCTCCTCGTTGCGGTCCACCAGGAGCTTCAGGGTGGGGCTCTGTACACGGCCCACGGACATGAAGTTCTTACCGACCTGTCCGGAGGACAGGGAGATAAGCCTGGTGAGCACCGCTCCCCAGGAGAGGTCCACGATCTGCCTTGCCTCAGCGGCATTGGCGAGTTTCTCGTCGGGCTCAACGAGGTTGGAGAAAGCGTTCTCGATTTCTCCCTTGGTAAGGGCGCTGAACTTGGCCCTCTTGACTTTGGACATGTCAGCGTTGGCGGCCTTGACGGTCTCCATACCGATCAGTTCTCCCTCGCGGTCGTAGTCGGTCGCGATGATGATCTCGTCGGACTCCTTGGCGAGCTCGGAGATCTTGGAGAGAATCGACTTCACGCGGACGGTCTTGATCTGCGGGGCGTTGACCAGGTCGACGGGGGAAGTCGCCTTCCAGTCGCCGTACTTCTCGGGATAGTCAAGCTCCATGATGTGTCCCCTCAGACTGACAACGTTGTAGTCATCGTTTCCGATGCTGAAGGTCAGAGAGGTCACTCCGCCTGCGGAGGCCGAATGCGAATTGCCGTCGGAGAGGATGGTGGCGATCCTCCTCGCAGCGTTTGCCTTCTCGGTAATTATCAGGATTTTCATTGGGAATCGAGAGGGGTGAGTTATTATTTAAAATTATAATATAAGACAAGAGACGGCCTTATTTCGGACGTTTCGCGCTGTGGCAATCATTATATGGATGGATGTATATTCCAACATAATGCAGGCAGAAGACGTAATCAACATGCTCCGGGCTCACAAGGGCGTCTATGATGTTTTTGTCATGGACGGCGCCGCCGCGGTACGCATGGAACTTGAGGAATCCAAGAACGGAGGCTTCTGCTGCAAATACGAGAACCGCGCCCTCAACGAGAGCAGGTCCATGGACCTCAGGCTCTGCGTGTTCTCCGACTCCTTCCTCGAGGCGCCCACCGAGATGATGACCGTCCTCGCGGACGATTCCGGGCACATCTTCGGACACGACGTCCCCAAGGGCATGTCCCGCGAGAAGATCGGCGAGGAGGCCATTTGGGTCAGCAGCACCTACGTGATGTACGCGCAGGAGATGCCCACCTCCGACCTCAAGTTCGTCGTCCTCCCCCACAGCGTCTCCTTCCTGGAGAACCTGAAGGGAGTCAGCAAGGTGGTGGCCTTCAACCCCGCCATCTCCACCAATGTTTTCCTCCGCGAGAGGTTCGGATACACCGGGCCCGTCAACGCCACCTCCACCATCATCGCGGTCAACTTCAGCGAGTGAGGTTCCATGCTCCCCGAGAGTCATTCGCTTCCGGGGCTCTACCGCGACAGGACCTACGGCACCGTCACGGACCGCGTCTGCTGCAGACTGTCATCCCTGCCGTCGGTCGTTCAGGCGCTAGTGCCAGATACCGAGGATCTCGAGGTTTTTCTGAAAGAGGAGTCCGGCGTTCGGTCGGGCACCATGGCCTTGCGCAACGACGCCCTGAGGGAGACCCTGGAGAAGGAGCACCACGTCATTCTCCTGCAGGACAGCGGCTACCTCGACGGGGTCCCGCCCTGCGTGCTCACATGGGAGAACATGCACGGCGACGTCATCGCCTACGACATCCCGCAGGACAAGATCGAGGAGTACCGCAGGCGGAGCGACATCATCTTCCTCTCGGACCATTTCGTCCTCAACTGGAAGATGAAGATCGACGAGGACGTCACGGCGGTGCTCCACGCATCTCCGGTCAGGGCCCTCGACACCGAGGAGGGAGTGAGGGGAGCCATCGCGATGTATCCCGCCCTTCCCGTGGACAGGCTCATCCGCTCCCGCTACGGGATGGATCCCTCCGGGAAGTATGCGACAGTGATAGTATCATTCGACGGGATATGAGAAAGGGGACCGGGCAATGGCCCGGTAAGTGAGTTTCAGTCGTTCCTGGGACCGATGTAATGCATATGGCCGGACTTCTTGGCGGCCATGGTGAGCTTACACCTGAGGACCCCTTTGATGGATCCGAGATCGTTGGTGAGTTTCTTGAGCTCACCGAGCTCTCCCTCCACGGCGATGATCTCGAGACACTTGTCGTGGTCGAGATGCATGTGTATGGTGGTGGCGATGGTCTGCAGGGCGGCGTGCTGTACCTCGGTGAGCTTCTCGCTCAGTCCGGTAGTGTCATGGTCGTAGACCATGGTGATGACTCCGCACATGTACTCCTTATCGTTCTTCCATTCGGTCTCCGCGAGAGTGTCGCGGACCAGGTCGCGGATCGCTTCGGACCTGCTCACATAACCTTTCTTCTGAATCACTTTGTCGAACTCGTTGAGAAGCTCGGGTTCGAGGGAAACACCGATACGTGTTACGCCATCCATGGGTCGAGTATGCATTTTTGGCTAGTTAAAGATATCTAACACATATGGAACGCATAACAATAGATGCGTTCGGTATTATCCGTCACACGAATTATTAGCTTGTAAATCATATCCCTGCCATATGTCTGAACTCTCCCAACGCCTGTCGGAACTGCTGGATGCCTCGGTGGCCAAATGCACGGAAGGGCAGGATGTCGCCATAGCATTCTCCGGCGGCATCGACTCCGCCCTGGTGGCCGCCCTTGCCAAAAGGCACGCCCGCAGCGTCAGTCTCTACACGGTGGGTGCCGAGGGTTCCCACGACATGGTGGCCGCGAAGGAGGTGGCTCCCCTGCTGGGACTTGACGTCACGGTCATCGACCTCCCCGACAGGGACATCGTCGAGAACCTCAGGGAGATGATATCGGTAACGGGAACCGAAAGCCCTCTGACGCTCGCTTTCGAGATGCCTCTCTTCTGCGTCATGAGGAACTGCTCCGAGGGGACGATCCTCGGAGGGCAGGGTGCGGACGAGCTCTTCGCGGGATACAACAAGTACGTGGGGATGAAGGACCTGCAGATGAGGGACGAGATGGCCAAGGACCTGGCGAAGCTCTATAACGCCACGAAACCCCACGAGGCCGCCATGGGGAAGCACTTCGGCAAGACCGTTAAGTACGCATACCTCGACAAGGACATCGTCGCACTCTCAAGGAACGCTCCCACCGAGGTCCTCCGCCCCATAGACGAGGACATCAGAAAGAAACTCCTCTGTGATGCCGCATGCGACCTGGGATATGCGTTCCTGGCGGACAGGAAGAAGAAGGCAGCCCAATACGGCTCGGGGATGATGGATGCCGTCCGCAGGATCTGCAGGTCGGAAGGGTGCACGTACAACGAACTCGTGGCCAAACTGGTGAAGTCGGTGAGATGATGGCGAGACCGGAGAATTACGAACGTCAGCTGAGATGGATCAAGCGCCTGCAGATACACGGCATAAAACTCGGATTGGGGAACATTACCACCCTCCTGCACAGGATGGGCGACCCCCAGAACGATTTCCGTTCGATACATGTGGCAGGCAGCGACGGGAAGGGTTCCACCTGCGCCATCATCGCCTCGATACTCCGTGCGTCTGGTTACAGAGTGGGAGTTTATTCCTCCCCCCATATCCTCAGGTTCAACGAGCGCATGTCCATAGACGGGGATTACATCTCGGACCAGGATTTCGCCCGTGCCGCCGCCCGCGTCAGGCACTTCGTAGACGATCTGGCGGAGAGCGACATCGTATGCACGCAGTTCGAGGTCCTGACGGCCATGGCCTTCGACTACTTCCACACCATGGGTGTGGATTTCGCAGTGGTGGAGGTGGGCATGGGCGGACGCTTCGATGCCACCAACGTCATAGTGCCGGAGGTATCTGTGATCGGAAACATCAGTCTGGAACATACCGCGTTCCTTGGTGATACAATTGAGAAGATCGCCTTCGAGAAGGCCGGGATCATCAAACACAGGATACCATGCGTCACGATGAATCCGTCTCCGGCCAAGGATGTTATCGCAGATGTCGCCCGCGGACTGGATTCCAAACTCACCACGTTAGATCCGAATGATGTCGAAGTTCTGGAGAACCTGCCCACCGGACCTAAGTTCAGATTCAAAGGAGAGGTCTACAGGGTATCCATCCCGGGACGCATCAGTGCCAAAAATGCAGTGCTGGCACTGAGCGCTTTGGAACTCCTCTCGGGATATCAGGAGAGGATATTCCCGTACCTGAAGGAAGGCCTTGCGACGGTTAAGTGGCCCTGCAGACTGGAGCCCCGCGGGAACGGTATCCTGGTGGATGTCACCCACACCGCTGCCGGTTCCGAGGCCCTTGCCTCCGATGTCTCCGAGATCTACGGGAAGGTCGTACTGGTCTTCGGCATCCTCGAGGACAAGGATGCCGAACAGGTCTGCAGGAATCTTTCCGGGATTGCATCCGCCGCATTCGTCACCGCACCTTCGTGCGAGCGTGCAAAATCTGCTGAAGAAACCTACCGCATCATGAAGGGATATCTCCCCGATGCAGAATGCTGCGGCTCCGTCGCAGAAGCACTTGACAAGGCCGTGAAGGTCAGGAAACTCGGAGAGAGAATACTCGTCACCGGCTCATTCTATATGGCAGAGGAGGCCCTGCAATGGTTAAACAGGACATCACAGTGATACTCGACCGTATGTCAGAGGTCTACACCGGCGGCGCCTACCCGGGCAGGAACTCAGAGGGCCTGAACCCAGAATGGCCGTGCGACCCGTTCCACGTGCTGATAGCTACCATCCTCTCGCAAAGGACTAAGGACGACAACACCAGGAAGGCCTCCGACAACCTTTTCCACAAATATCCTACGATCGAGGCCATAGCCGAAGCGGATCCCGCGGATGTGGCCGCACTCATCCGCCCCGCGGGTTTCCCCAATCAGAAGGCGAAGGCCATCACCGAATGCTGCCGCATACTCCGCGACCAATACGGCTGCAAGGTTCCCGAGGATACCGACGAGATGACCAAACTCCCCATGGTGGGGAGGAAGACCGCCGCCTGCGTCCGCAGCTATGCGATGGAGATCCCCTCGGTATGCGTGGACACCCATGTACACAGGATCTCCAACCTTATGGGGCTGGTCAAAACCAAGACCCCGGAGGAGACCGAGTACGCCCTGATGGCACTCACCCCGAGGGAACGCTGGTCGGACATCAACCGCTACCTGGTGAGACACGGTCAGGAGATCTGCCAGCCCAACCGTCCCCACTGCGAGAAATGCATGGTGAATGACATGTGCCAGTATGCCGAAAACAGACCCTGAAGGCATCGGCATTTCCCGATTCGGTTCACACATATCCTGACAGAGTGCGGTAAAATCCACGGCCCTCCGGAAGGTATCCTGGACGAAACCCATCCTTTTTATGTGCGCGTGCGCATGCCTGGCTATGCATGAGGCCTCCGTTGTTGCAAACATCGTGGACGCTGTCCTCGAGGAGCTGAAGAAATACGACGTGAAGAAGGTCAATTCGGTGACCCTCAGGATCGGGGACCTCACACAGCTGGGAGCGGAACAGATGAAGTTCGCCTACGAGATCCTCTCGGAGGGGAACATCCTGAGCGGCTCCGAACTTATTATCGAGAGCGAGCCGGTCGTACTCAAGTGCAAGAAGTGCGGATTCGAGGGGCCGGCCAAGACGCTGGAGGGCGGAGACTATTCCGGACATTCGGTACCGGTGCTCTGCTGCCCCGAATGCAACGGCCCCGTTGATATCCTCGAGGGCCAGAGCTGCTGCGTCAAAAGCATGGATATCGAAACGGGTGATGAGTGATGTTCAAGTACAGGGATGAAGCGACCGCGAAGAAGATCGTGGCCGGGATCAGCGATTTCGGAATCAAAGCAAGGTTCATGCACATCTGCGGGACCCACCAGGACACCATCGTCAGATTCGGACTGACCCAGATGCTGGAAGATGCCGGCATCGAGGTCCACCAGGGACCCGGCTGCCCCGTATGCGTGACCACCAGCCACGAGGTGGCGGATGCCATCACGCTCGCCAGGAACGGCGTCACCGTCTGTGCCTTCGGGGACCTCATGAGGGTGCCCACCACCATCGGTTCCCTCTTCGATGCCAAGACCGACGGAGCCGATGTCAGGATCGTCTACTCCATCGAGGATGCGGTCAGGATGGCACGTGAGCAGACCACACCCCTCACCTTCGTGGGAGTGGGATTCGAGACCACCGCCCCCTCCACCGGCGTCCCCCTCATCAAGGGCGGACTCCCCGAGAACTTCAGCATCTACAGCTGCCACAGGTACACGATGCCTGCCGTCGAGGCCATCATCGGCCTCGGCGAGAACACCATCGACGGTTTCATCATGCCCGGACACGTGGCGGTCATCACCGGTATGGATCCGTTCTACGACCTCCTGAAAAGATACAACCTCCCTCAGGTCGTCGCCGGTTTCGAACCTCTCGACATGCTCATGGCCTGCTACATGCTCGCCAAACAGCTGTATGAGAAGGAGGCCCGTGCGGAGAACGAGTACACCCGTCTCGTCCGCGAGAGCGGCAACGTGAAAGCCAAGGAGATCATCAAACAGGTGTTCCACCCCATCGACATGAACTGGAGGGGCTTCCCCATAATCCCCAAGTCAGTCATGGCCATCAACGATGAGTTCGCCGCCTTCGACGCCCACAAGGTCCACGAGGATATCCTCGCCAAGACCCCGGCCGTGGCGGAGGAGGCCAAGGGATGCAGCTGCGGACAGGTGCTCAGGGGACTCATCACCTCGGAGCAGTGCCCCATGTTCGGCAAGGGCTGCAAACCCACTTCCCCCATGGGACCGTGCATGGTGTCTGCAGAAGGAAACTGCAACATCGCATACAGGTTCAGGGGGCGCCTCTGACATGATGGCGAAACCCTATCCCAACGCCCCCACACTCGTCCTGGTCATAACCAACGACTCGACTGTATTCCTGAAGAAGGGTGTCTCCAGCGCCTTCGACATGTTCGGCGGCAGGTGCACCGAGGTCAAGAAACTGGTCGCCAGGCTCGACACCGCCTCCAAGACCGAGGACACCACCAAGAAGCTCTGCGAGGTGTCGTTCGGTATCATCACCAGCAAGTACGGCTACATCCCCGCGGATTACACCGTCATGCCCTATCCCGCCGAAGAGGTCATGGACTCCCCCGAGGATTACGAAGCGGTCCAGAGGAAGAAGGATTTCCTCGGCAAGATTGATTACACCAGCAAGCTTTTCGACAGGATTATAGTCTGCGTGCCCAAGCACGTCATGAAGATGATCCTCGATGCCAACGCACTCCCCAACGGAAGGGTCATCGCTGTCACCAGCCCCGATTTCAAAGAGGAATGCGAGAAGAGGGACTGGCTGTTCCTCGAGAGACGCGGAGCAAGGGTCGGCGACACCAACGCGGACATCATCTTCGAGGAAATCAGGAAGATCTCCGAGTGAGTCCCTTCAGACGGGCCTTCAGCCTCCCCTTGTCGGCGGGGTCCGCGCGGTACGAGTCGCATATCTTACGTACGGTCATCCTGAGGACCTCGGTCTCCAGCCTGCCATCGAACAGGACCTCCTCGGTCCTCTCCGGGAACTTCACGTAGCACATGGAGAGGGTCCACGCCACCCCCATGTCGAGGTAGTATCCGCAGCGGGGGCAGGACACCAGGATGTCGTTCACCCGGTCCACGTGCTCATCATCTACGAAGTGGGTGAGCATCATCACGGCGCCCACCCTCGAGGGGAACTCCTGATGCCTCCCAACGAGCTCCACGCAGTAGTCCCAGAGCTTCTCCGGATCATCCTTCTTGGATAGCTTCCACGAGCTGCAGAGGCAGTCATTAACGGCCCAGTTGGTGACCTCCGGGAGGAACTCCTCGGTGTATCCGATCCTCTCGTCTATACCCATCCTGGCAGTGCCGATGACCTTGGCACGGATCATGGTGTGCTCGTGGCTGCGGGAGGGATACGACAGGAACTCCCTCCAGTCGCCCTTGCAGATCTACTTCGCAATCTCCCATAATCTGGGGGAACGGACGCCCAGCATGCGGTCCGCTCCCGGTGTCAGTTTCAGGCTGAATTCCCTGTATTCCGGTTCCGCGAACCCGTTCAGGACCGCCTCCAATTCGTCTGCGTTCATGGCTGCCTGAATGTACATGTTCGTGCGATAATATACATTGGCACTAACAGATTACTTTCCATTAGTCTGGCATCGCCGGACAGGTGGTATAATGGACGTCGGAACCGCATGGATCATTCTGATTATCGCGAGTATAATAGAACCCTGCTGGGTTATCTGTCTTGACAAGTCCGAGAACTTCAAGAAGATTGGCTGGGGCATCTCGGCCGTCGTGCTGGTGCTCCTGTGCCTTTACCTGCTGTCCATCCCCTCGAACCCCGACAACATCGGACCCGGAGTATCATACTCCATTCTGGCCGGAATCGGTGCCGCTGGTATCGTGTTGGCAGGACGCGTGCTTTACAAGGAGAAGCTGACCGTCAGAAAGATGGTATTCATCATCATGATCGTCGTGGGTATCGTCGGAGTGAGGTTGATTTCGGGGTGATACGATGGAGATGAACAATACAGTATTGGCATGGCTTCTGATCATCGCGGGAGGATTCCTGCAGCTCGGCTGGTCCATCGGACTCGCCTACACGAATTCGTTCACCGATCCCATGTGGGATGCGGTCACCATCATATTCCTGGTGCTCAGCATGATCTGCCTCGAGTATCCGATGAGGCTCGGTATCGCGTTCACGACCGCCTACGCGGTCTGGATCGGGATCGGAGTGTTCTTCACCGTGGTCGTATCGTACGCGCTCGGTCTGGAGGACAACGAGTTCACCCTCGGAATGGGTGTCTGCCTGGCGCTCATCATCGCGGGAGTCGTAGGACTCAAGCTGACCCCCGTGGAGTACATCGACGGGCACGAACCCCCGAGCGAATAAACGCTTAATACCAAAGGACCGTAGACAAGGGCATGATAATCTCGGCGAGCAGACGGACGGACATCCCGGCATTCCACATGGAATGGATGATGAACCGCCTGCGCGCCGGGTACTGCCTGGTCCGCAACCCGATGGTTGCCAACGTCGTATACCGCATCGACCTCGACCCCAAGAACGTCGATGCCATAATTTTCGTGACCAAGAACCCGGCACCCGTCATCCCGTATCTCAAAGAGATAGCGTCCATGGGGCACCTGGCACTGTTCCAGGTAACCCTCACCCCCTACGGGCGGGACATAGAGCCGGAGGTCCCGTTCAAAGCGGATGTGGCCGATGCCTTCAAGATCATCTCGGAGAGGATCGGGGCCGACCGCATGATATGGAGGTACGACCCTATCATCCTCAACGACAGGATGGGGGTGGAGTACCACCGCAGGAAGTTCGAACTGCTCTGCAGAGAATTGGAAGGATACACGCACAGATGCACATTCAGCTTCCTGGAGATGTACGGCAAGCTCCATAACAGACCGGAGCTCCGCTCGGTGACCTTCGCGGAGATGGACGCCATGGCGGAGATGATGGTCCCCATCGCCGAGAGGTACGGCATGAAGCTCAGCTACTGCTGCGCCAAGCACGACCTG
>Ga0256404_1010012_pt1 | contig 13308 bp, 10 predicted proteins | sample RumenRJG_01DNA_FD_185990 | JGI IMG/M metagenome (GOLD analysis project Ga0256404, IMG submission 185990) | Bovine rumen microbial communities from Lethbridge, Alberta, Canada - RJG_01 | ecosystem: Host-associated > Mammals > Digestive system > Stomach > Rumen | place: Canada: Alberta | collected...
TTGCGCTCCGCTGCCCTGGATGCGATGGCGCGCAGAGCGTCATCCGTGACTTCCAGTTCTACACCGTCCAGAGCGAGGAGTTTGCTGTACTGCTTGACGAGTGCGTTCTTCGGTTTGGTCAGGATCTCGACGAGCGCGTCTGTATCGAGGTCATCAAGTGTGACCACGACCGGAAGTCTGCCTATGAATTCCGGTATGAGCCCGTATTTAAGCAGGTCGCCCGGCTCCAGATAAAGCAGCGGATCGTCGACTTCTTTCTTGACTTCTCCGTTTTCGGTGTTGAAGCCGATCACCTTCTCGCCGATGCGGCGTTTTACTATCGTATCCAGTCCGTCAAAAGCACCTCCGCAGATGAACAGCACGTTAGTCGTGTCGAACTGTATGAATTCCTGCTGAGGATGCTTGCGTCCGCCCTGAGGCGGGACATTGGCGACGGTGCCCTCAAGGATCTTGAGCAGCGCCTGCTGAACGCCTTCACCGCTGACGTCTCTGGTAATGGAAGGATTTTCACTGCGGCGGGATATCTTGTCTATCTCGTCCACATAGATTATCCCCTTCTGCGCCTTTTCGATATCAAAATCAGCGGCCTGTATCAGCTTGAGCAGGATATTCTCTACGTCTTCACCGACATAGCCTGCCTCCGTCAGAGTCGTAGCATCGGCTATCGCGAAAGGAACGTTGAGTATTCTCGCAAGGGTCTGAGCCAGCAGAGTCTTTCCGGAACCTGTAGGTCCTATCATGACAATGTTGCTCTTCTGAAGCTCTATATCCTCATCTGTCTGATTCATACGGCCTATTCTCTTATAATGATTATAGACGGCAACAGCCAGAGCCTTCTTTGCCTCTTCCTGACCTATAACATACTGGGACAGCATTTCAGCTATCTCTTTCGGTTTGGGAAGCTCAGTGATCTCTTCAAATTCAGCATCCTGCACTTCCATTCCCTCAGTTATGATATCCCGGCACAGATCTACACATTCGTTGCAAATATATACATCAGGTCCGGCGATCAGTCTTCTGACCTGGCTCTGCGGTTTGCCGCAGAACGAACATCTGATTTCAGTTTCTTCTATGTTTGCCATTCTTCCTCCTGTACATTTTCAAAATATCTATCCCTTGAAAGTGCCTCTCTATCTTGAAACGAGCACCTTGTCTATGAGCCCATAGGCCGCGGCCTCTTCTGCGCTCATGAAGTTGTCTCTGTCAACATCCTTCTCGATCTTCTCAAGTGTCTGTCCTGTATTTTCACTGAGTATATGGTTGATGTTATCTCTGATCTTCAGGATGTGTTCTGCCTGTATCTTTATATCCTCAGCCTGACCGCTGGCTCCGCCGAGAGGCTGGTGGATCATGATCTCAGCATTCGGAAGAGCGAATCTCTTTCCTTTTGTTCCCGCTGCCAGCAAGAAAGCGCCCATGCTGGCTGCAAGACCGATGCATATGGTCGACACATCAGGTCTGATATACTTTATGGTGTCATAAATCGCAAGTCCCGCGGATACAGAACCACCGGGACTGTTGATGTATACGCAGATATCTTTCTCACTGTCTTCTGCTTCGAGGAACAGGAGCTGTGCGACCACCACGCTCGCAAGGTGATCTGTGATCTCTTCGTCTATGAAGATGATCCTGTCTTTGAGCATGCGTGAGTAGATGTCGTATGAACGCTCGCCGTGTCCTGTTTGCTCTATTACATAAGGTATAAGCGGCATTTTTCCTCCTTATAACTATACAGCAATAATTATTCCAATTTTTATGATCAATATTTCGATGTGTGCAGAGGGTCATCTGTCCGGCTGCACACATCTTATTATCATTCAGTGATTATTCAGCGTCTGCTTCTTTTTCAGCTTCTTCTGCTTCTTCTGCAGGCTCTTCCTTCGGTTCTGTGAATACTGCGTTATCATACATGAAGTCGATAGCCTTTCTCATCTTGATATCGCTTTCGAGGTATACCATGTTTGCTTCACCCAGCATCTCACGAACTTTTTCAGCATCCATCTGGTACTGGATAGCCATTACTTCGAGCTGTTCGTTTACTTCTTCTTCTGTTGCCTGGATGTCTTCTGCTTCGACTACTGCCTGAACGAGCATTCTTGTCTTTACTCTGCGGCCTGCCTCATCTTTGATGTCTTCTCTGAAGTCAGCCATTTCTTTTCCGAGCATCTGCAGATACTGTTCGAGCTGGATGCCCTGCATCGACAGCTGCTGCTGGCTCTCTCTGATCATAGCGTCGACTTCGTCCTGTACCATTACATCCGGTACATCGAGTTCGTTGGCTTCGACGAATTTTTCGATGACCTTGTCTTTCATCTGATTTTCAGCCCGAGCTGTTTTTCTCTTTTCTACGTCGCCGCGTACGCTTTCCTTGAGCTCATCGAGTGTATCGAATTCGCTGGTATCTTTTGCGAACTCATCATCGAGTTCCGGCTTTTCTTCTTCTTTGACTTCGTGGACCTTGCACTTGAATACTGCTTCTTTGCCTGCCAGGTCATCTGCGTGATATTCTTCCGGGAATGTCACTACGACATCCTTTTCGTCATCTTTCTTTGTTCCGATCAGCTGATCTTCAAATCCCGGGATAAAGCTGCCTGATCCGAGCTTGAGGCTGTAAGCTTCGGCTGTACCGCCTTCGAACTGCTCTTCGCCGACGAATCCCTTGTAATCGATGACAACTGTGTCGCCTTCTTTTGCTTCTCTGTCTACAGTTACCATGCGGGCAGCACGGTTCTGCATCATGGCCAGTTCATTATCTACATCTTCATCAGTTACTTCGGCTGTCACCTTTTCGACCTCGATGCCTTTGTAGTCTTTGACTTCGACATCCGGATAAACAGCTACTGTTACTGTTGCAGTGAAAGCTTCACCCTTCTTTATCTCTGAAAACTCGATGCGCGGTGAATCTATTACCGCGAGCTCCAGCTCCTGGACTGCTTTGGGGTACTCTGCATTGAACAGATCCGTAATAGCATCTTCAACGAAAACATTTTCGCCATAGCGCTTTTCGATAATGCTTCTGGGGGCCTTGCCCTTTCTGAAACCATCGACCGGATATCTGTCCTTAGTACGTTTGTACACTTTGATCACGGCTTCTTCCAGTTCCTCAGCCGTAAAATCCATCGTCAGTTTAGCTTCTCCGTTTTCCTTTGAAATCATGTTCGCTTTCATTTTCTTTTTTATTCCTCCTATTTAATAATTATCGTTGTTGAAATGCCGGTCGTATCATTGCCTACTTACTGTCCGGCTCGCTGTTGTTTCTGATAAGCGCCAGTCCGCGGGCGAATTTGCTCCTTGATTCCGGCTCAAGTCCGTATTTTTCAGAAAGCCACTTTCCCATTTCGAGCAGATCCTCTTCAGTTCCCTGAAACAGCTCGATCTCCATTTCGCTGACAGGAGCAGTGCTGCTGCCCGCCGCGATTTTTCCCCGGTCGATCGATAGTTCAACAAGGCTGTCTCCTGTATCTACCCTTACAGACTTTCTTAAAACATCAACTTTCATCATGGGGCAAAGATCTCTGCCTTCTGTCAGCTTTATGACCTTTTTGCCTATTTCGCTTTCTCCAAACACTTCGGGATCCGCAGTTTCGGGTATGTCCCCTTCTATCGTCCTGTCAAGCTCCCCTCGTTTGTGCAGAGCTCCTTTTCCGCTGCCGTTCCACTTCAGACAGGCTGCGGTCCGTTCACCTTCATGTCTTATCCGGAATGTTATATCGTTCCGTGTAAGGATATGATCGCAGGTGTCATAATACACTCCGTAAAAACGGCTGGCTCTGCATGACCCTTCTTCGGTCATTGCTCCCAGTTCATCGTCCAGCCAGATCATGTCTGCTGTACGCTCATCCGGGACAGCATACTTAAGTTCTACTTCCATGATATTCCTCTCATCTTTTGAACATAGCGCAAAAATTATACCACTTTCCCCCTTTATTATCAACAAAAATCAACTTTCATATTTTGAATACGCATTTTCACTTTTTTGTGTTAAAATATATCTTATCCTTCCGGCAGTATCTATTCTGATATTGTCAGAAGGCGTACACAACAGCATGTCCCGTGCAGCAGATAACAGGCGCATGAACATGCGAAAGAATATGGAGGTAAATTATGCCAAGATTACTAGTTGTGGATGACGAATCAAAAATCAGAGAAGTCATACGTGAATACTCGGAGTTCAACGGATTTGAGGTAACCGAGGCAGAAGATGGGATGAGTGCCGTAGGACTCGTCAAGCTCAACGATTACGATCTGATCATCATGGATGTCATGATGCCCAAGCTTGACGGCTTTTCTGCCTGCAAAGAGATAAAGAAAATAAAAGATATACCGGTGATAATGCTTTCGGCGAGAGGAGAAGAGTACGACAAACTCTTCGGATTCGAGCTCGGGATCGATGACTATATGGTCAAGCCCTTCAGCCCAAAAGAACTGATGGCCAGGATCAATGCCGTACTGGCAAGACACAGCGCTCAGTCAGTTCAGGAGAAAAACAAGATCCAGGAATTCGGCGGTCTTGTCATCGACATCGCAGGACGCTCTGTAACTGTCGACGGACAGAAGATAGAGCTGACCCCGAAAGAATACGATCTTTTGTTCTTCCTTGTCGAAAACAAGAATATTGCTCTGTCCAGAGACAAGCTTCTTCAGGATATATGGGGCTATGACTTTTTTGGTGATGACAGAACAATCGATACTCATATCAAAAATCTGAGGAACAATCTCGGACCATACAGAGATCATATAGTCACATTGAGAGGGGTAGGCTACAAGTTTGAAGTTTAATATCTATAACTTAAGATTCTTCAACAACAAGATCAATGTCAGAAGCATAAGGTTCAGGATATGGACCTTGCTTTTGCTGTTCACTTTAGTGATCATGCTGCTGATGTGGCTTCTTCAGATACTCTTCATAAACACCTACTATGAAGACATGAAAATCGACAACACAAAGGATGCTGCGGCGGTGATATCTTCAGCTTATAAGAGCGGCGGCCTAAAGGCGGCAATCAAAGAAGCAAAATCAGCAAGCGACGGCAATGACATTTTTATCGTTCTGACTAAAAACGGAGAAAGAAAATATCCGGCAGTTGACAACTCCACTTATGCTTATGAGCTCAGCGAGATAGAGAGCAGTTTCACCTCGAGAAAGACAAACAAGAATGCTGCAGAGGGCACGATAGAAAGCTCCGGGACAGAGCGCTCGATTTATTACTTCGCGGAAGACCTCGACGCGACAGATGAAAAAACGATCACTCCAAAGGATGAGACCGATATCCAAAGCGAGCCCCAGGATTCTGATACGAGTGTCCCGCAGGTACAGACAGGAACCATATTATATGTACTGTCCCCTCTTTATCCCGTTTCGTCGACTATCAGCATAATGCAGAAACAGCTCGGGTACGTCATGTTCATCTCACTTGTTCTTGCCATACTCTTTGCAGTCGTTCTTTCGAGAAGGATCTCAAAACCGATCACTGATATCACTTCGAGCGCGAACAAACTGGCCGAAGGACAGTACGGCGTCAGCTTCCCTGCTGATTCCAACTATTCCGAGATACACGACCTTGCTGAGACACTGAACAAAATGAGCGGAGAGCTGGAACGCTCCGCAATGATGCAGAAGGACCTGATGGCAAATGTTTCACACGACCTGAGGACCCCGCTGACGATGATAAAATCATACGCCGAAATGATCAGGGACCTGTCCGGTGATAACCCGGAAAAAAGGAATGCTCACCTCGAGGTCATTATAGAAGAGTCGGACAGACTAAACACACTCGTAAACGATATGCTGGCATTGTCTGCGATGCAGTCCGGTGCGATGGGAATGAATATCAAACCGTTCAATATTTACAACGCGGTGCAGTCGATACTTGCTCCCTACAGAGTACTCGAAGAAAAGGAAGGATACACAGTCAATTTCAACTGCAGGAAGGATCTGTTCGTTGAAGGAGATGAGGAACGCATCAAGCAAGTCATTTCCAACCTTCTCAGCAATGCTGTAAAATACTGCGGTACAGATAAAACTGTATTTATAAATATCCGCAAATGGGACAAGATCGTTCATTTTGAGGTAGTCGACCATGGAGTAGGCATCAAGCCCGAAGAACTGTCACTCATATGGGACCGCCACTACAAGACGAGCAGTAACCATGTTCGTCCTACAAGAGGATCCGGTCTCGGTCTTTCGATAGTTCGTGAGATACTTGAGATGCACGGCGCCAAATTCGGAGCTGAGAGCAAGGTGGGAAAAGGTACGACTGTCTGGTTCGAACTGGCTGCAGCCAGCGCTCCTGTCATCGACCACCTGTCATAATGATCATGAATATGCTTTGATAGCCTCGGTCAGATTCTTGACCGGGGTTATTTTTATATCAGTTCCAAGTTTATCTTTTTCGCTCATCAGCCGTCCGGCCTGAGAACGCGGCAGCAGGATATTTTTGAACCCCATGCGTCCGGCTTCTTTTATTATCTTTTCAGCGTTGCGCACCGGTCTGAGATCTCCTGTGAGACCGACCTCACCAAGGGCGAGGACATCTTTGCTGACCGGTATGTTCCTGTATGTCGAATAGATCGCAAGAGCCACGGCAAGGTCTGTTGAAGTGCCTTCCGGTCTTATCCCTCCGACGATGTTTACGTATACGTCCTGATCGATAAGCGAAATACCCGCCTTCCTTTCAAGAACGGCTATTATCATATTCAGCCTGCTGCCGGCAATGCCTATAGCGGTCCTTCTCGCAAAACCGACACCTGTCTTGGCTGTCAGCGCCTGGACTTCGAGCAGCAGAGGCCTGGTCCCCTCGTATACGGCTGTGACCATCGAACCTTCGTTTTCTTCATCCATGTCTTCAAGAAAACGCCTTGACAGATCCTTTATCTCAACGAGACCTTCCTCCGCCATTTCAAAAGCGCCTATCTCACTGGTCGTTCCGAATCTGTTTTTGAACGCCCTGAGTATGCGCAGCTCCTGGTTCCTCTCACCCGAAAAATTCAGGACGCAGTCCACAAGATGCTCAACTATCTTAGGTCCTGCAAGATCGCCGCTCTTTGTTACATGAGCTACTATGAAGACCGGGATGTTCATGGTTTTTCCTATCCTCATCAGTTCGTTGCCGCAGGCTCTGACCTGCGAGACGCTGCCCGGGGCTGAATCAAGGTCATCCGTGTACATCGTCTGGATCGAATCAATAATAATAAAGCATGGTGCCAGCTGCTCTGTGACTGCCGTCACGTTTTCCATGTTCGTCTCAGCGAGTATGAAAAGGTCATTGCTGAGGTTCCCGCAAATGCGGTCTGCCCTCATCTTTACCTGTTCTTCAGATTCCTCTCCGGTGACGTAAAGGACTTTTCCATTTTTATCGGCAATATTTGCGGCAGCCTGCATTATCAGCGTGGATTTTCCTATGCCCGGCTCACCTGAAATCAAAGTCAGAGAACCAGAAACGAGTCCCCCTCCGAGGACTCTGTTCAATTCTCCTATTCCTGTATCTGTTCTGTTTTGTGAATCACCGGCGGTTATATCCGCAAGGCTCTGCGGTTTCGGAGCGCGCGTCCGCCTTCTTTTGTCATCTTCTGCAGCAGGCAGGACCTTTTCCTCTACCATGCTGTTCCATGCTCCGCATATGCACTGCCCCATCCACTTCGGGCTCTCGTGTCCGCATTCCTGACAAACGAATACTGTCTTTGCCTTTTTAGCCATTATGCCGTTCCCTTCCGGATACACCTCAAGTCAAATGAGTCAAAGCAATAGCGCGCTGATTATTTTCTGAGCACATAGACGCTCGTTCCTCTTACGCCATAACGATTGCACTGGCTCTCTGAATTAAAGTACAGATCGATCCTTCTTCCTTTGATGGCACCGCCTGTATCGCATGCCTGACAGAATCCATATCCCTTGACATACAGCCATGTTCCCAGCGGTATGACTCTCGGATCGACAGCAACTCTTCCGACTTTGCATCTCTTGCCGTTTGCGCACAGTCCGCCGCCTGAATAAGCTGTCGCCTTCATTCTTATCTTCTTTTTGTAGCTGAGCGTATTCTTTGCCGGGTCTTTGTCGGTATCATCGCTCAGAAGAGTTTTTCCGTTTACCTTTTTATAAGCATATACTTTGTAAAAGTACCTTTTATTCTTTCTCAGCTTTCTATATTTATGAGTGCAGGAAGTGTTGTCTTCACCTTTTTCATTTTTGATCCTTTTATATTCGCCATTCTTTTTGGATGCTACATATACATAGTATCCGTCTGCGTTTTCTGCACTGCTCCAGCGAATCTTGGTCTTTCCTCTTTTGGTTGCCTTGGCCTTTACGCTGTCTACCGCCTCAGGTGCCTGAACTTCTTCGTCTTCTTTGTTATCTGATACTGCAGCCTGATCAGCTGTCTTGTTTACATCAGTTCCTTTTGCAGCTGCATTCGGTGCCCCTATCAGACCGGCCGCCAAAACAACTGCCATTATCATCATTATGATTCTATATTTCATTTCTGCTTTCCTCCATTCATCTTTCTGACTACAGGATTGTACAGAAGAAATATGTGCAACATGTGAACATTGCATTGCATTTTTGTGTTTTTTACCACTATATCAACCACAGACCGCCACGATCCTCAGGATAAACGATCACAAAACAAAATCCTGTGATCATTACGATCACAGGATTCTTTGGTGCGGATGACAGGAGTTGAACCGAACTAAAGCTGTTTTTAACAGTATTGCTCCGTTATCAACCGCATCACATATTCGTTGAAATTTCAATATATAGGAGCGATATAATCTACAAACTGTTATCAACTGTTTTTATCCGTACTCAGCCATACGGACGACAAAACAGACGACAAAACCAAGAAAAAAGAAGTGTTGGCGTCACTTCTTTTTTCGCGTGTAATCATATCGATTCTAAATATATAAAGGAGGTTTGCTCCATGAGCAACTACTTTTTCGGCGCGATGCCGTCAGCGATCGCTTTTGCGATCTTTTTATAGCCCAGCTTCTTATACAGATCGCAGTCGTTTCTGTTGTCACAGAAGAACGTTTCGATTAACAGCGCAGGTGCATTGGTCCAGTGCAACACGTACAGATCATTGCGTACCTTCACTCCTCTGTCTGTGAATCCCAGCTTCGTCAGGTTTGCATCGATCCTCTTTGCGTATGGCTTCGCTTTGCTCTCTGAGCTGAATATAAGCGTCTCGGTACCATGAGCCTGTTTGTTATAACAGTTCAGGTGAATCGATACATCGAGATCCACAGCGTGCTTGTTGCACTTCTTAACGATTCTCTGCAGGTTATCTCTGGCGCTTGAGCCGCCCGCCGTGCACTTATATACTTTGTGCCCTCTGCCCTTAAGAAGCCTGATCACCTCATTAGCAATCTTCCGGTCCTCAACTGATTCATGAACGATGCCGGATGCCCCCGGCGCTTTTCCGGTCTGCTTCGTGTGACCGGCATGAATGTTTATTTTCATCTTATTTGTCTCCTTTCACATATACTTTAGTATCGTCGACTTCCGGCAGACCGGCAGCTATCGACGTAAGTATGGATGTCAATCCTGCCAGCAGCCCTGTCGCCAGCCATGCACCCACGATCACCAGATACGAACAGTCAAACTCTTTGATCATTGCTGGCGTCACTACGAACCCTACCGGAATAGTCGATGCCAGTGTCTGTGCTGTCGTTTTAGCAGCCCTGATCAGCGCCGCTCTCCAGAATGCTTTTGTCTTTGCTTTAACCTTCATTTGCTTCGCTCTCCTTTTTTGCTTTTGGTATAACGTTCAGACTCTCTATATACTCGTAATAGACTTCCGCTTCATGGTTCCCCTGCTTCTTTTTGTATTCATCCCACAAATACTCCACGTTCGCACGATCTTCCACGCTGATCTCGTCTTTATCCTGAAAGAAGTGAAACAACTGCCATAGCCGGTCATGAAGCAATACTCTTTCAGCCTCTTTGCTCTCGTCAAGATCTTCGCGGATTCCTTTGATATCAGTCCTAATTTCGCGTATGTCAGACTCCAGCTTTGAAAAGCCTCTTCCCCTTTTCGCCTGCATCCTGCGCCGGACCGCCTTTATTGCTTCCGTGATGCAGACTGTCCCGGTGCTGCTCGAAAGCAGCGTTATCACTAATTCCGTATTTGTCATCCCTTCGCATCTCCTTTTCAGACATAATAAAAGAGAGAGCAGTTTAATGCTCCCCCCTATTGGATCAGTCTCTGTATCTGAGTGTTCCGATCTGCGCCTTCGTCCACTTGCGCTGTCTCCAGTTAGATATATTCTGCTTGCTCTTCGTGTTGCCGACAAAGTCCAGTATGTAGTTTTCGCCCGTCATATCAGGATACATCGACGCCACCTTCCTTGCCAGTCTGTGGCGTTCTTTGCTTGATCTCGCATTGTAGATCAGCATGTCATAATATCCGATATACATGTTGCCGCGATTCATGTAGATGTCTTTTGTCTTCATGCCGCTCCGCTTAAGGATCGTGTCGTAAGAGTCCATCTTGCCCGTGTCGCCATTTTCGACAGCGCTCTTATAGAATCTGTTGGTCCAGTAAGCCACACTTGAATCGATCTCATCATTAGACATGCCGTACTTCTTCTGCTGAGACACGACCTTATCCAGCTTGTCGAGATCTCCCTTTTCGATCGCTTCTTTGAGCTCGTCATTAAAGTAAGTCCTGACCTTCTTCGATACATCGTCACCGGAGTAGTCATAATTCTTCTTATACTTCTTTATGATGTTCTTCATCTTGTCAGGCTTCTTCTCGTCGATCGCCTTGCCGACTTCTTCATTGAGTCTCCTTGAGACAGTCTTGTCGATATCATCCTGTGTGATCTTGTTATCTTTCAGGAACTTTCTCATCTCTTCGGCGGTATCCTTGTTGCCCTTTTCAAGCTCGTTCAGATAGTAGTCTATGAACTTGCCTTTGTTCTTCTGCGGATTGAGCTCCAGTGAGTCTGTCTTGAAGTGTGCATAGTCAGCGTCCTTCATAGCGTTGAAATACATCTTGCGAGCCGCTGTTATATCTCTCTCGACATTTGAGACCGGGATCCCGAACAGTGCCGCTCCATCTGCAGCGGCATCTGCAGCGAGCTTCTTCCAGCTGTATTTGACATCGCCGTCCTTGTCAAAGTATTCTTTGAACTTCTTGGCTGACTGTATAGCATCGGCGATCATTGACAGATCCGCTCTCTGCACATCGTAGCCTTCAAACAGCGAGATGATATCTTTCACCCACGGGAGCTGATTTGCAAGATTTATATTCGTTGTGAAATCATCAAAGGCGTAAATCTTGAGCCACTTCTCGACGAACGACATATCCTTCATTCTCTCATCGTCATCATCGTCGCCGGTCCAGCTCTCTCTCATTGCGCTGATCAGAGATGCGGCGACCGACAGCGTTACCATCGATATGATGTAATTCTGTCCGAACCTTGTTATTGTTTTGGCCGCGGCTTTACCATCTCCTGCTTTGATCTGATCTCTTGCAGTCTTCAGCATAGTGAGCCACATATTGACCTGAGTCGTAGGCTCAGCCATGAATGATGTGATGGATCTCATATACCAGTCTTTGCTTCTCATCATCTGCGATCTGTGAAGCGTAGAGTCTACCACCTGCGTCCGGTCAACTATGTATCTGAAGCGCTCGTTGACATGATCCTTCCACTCTTTGGATCCTTCCTCGATCTCAGGATGCTCTGCCCTCGTCTCTTCTTCTACCGCTCCGAAGATCCTCGTCCAGGTCACATCATCAGCAAAGCCATACATGCCGAATGCGAACTCATTCCACTTGCTGTCCCTGTTGCCCATCAGGATATCATTCATATCTCTTGATACGTCTGTCTGAGCAAAGCCCAGGTGTTTCCAGTAAGCTATCGGCGCTGTATCCCACATGCGCTTCTTCGTCCTGCTGGCCGCCGCCGGATTAGCGTTCTTTGCCAGCGACTTCGACAGATATTTATAGTCGATATACACCTGAGCCCTTGTGATCGCCGTAGGCTGCTGCACAAGCACTCTTGCATTAGCTCCTATCTTGACTGACTTCCATCTCCTGAGAAGCTCATCTGCTATGGTCAGTCCGTTTTGATCCCTGTTGTACTGCGTGTTGAGATCCTGAAGCAGTGTTGTTATATATTTATTAACTGCATCACCGAATTTCCTGTTGATGCTCTGCTTTACAGAAGACTCTATCCCGCGGCCGGACCTGTCGTTATAGTTGTATACTCGCTCAAAGTCCGTGATCGCCGGAACAAAAGCATTGTACATCGACATGGTGTTGATGTGAGCTGTGCATACTCTGAAGAAGTCGTCGATGACTATAGGATTATCTGCGAACTCTGTCACTGCCTTTGTGAATCCTGTGTTTTTGAGCTTCGATACAGCGTTCTGTTTTTCCTGCGTCGACTCGTTCAGGAACATGTCTGATGATTTGATCGGGAAATAATTCTTCTCCCGGAACTTCTCGTATCCATTCAGTTTCATGCTGGTCTCATTGCCCCATGCCGCGCACTCGTTATTCAGGAACGACAGGAACTTATCAGCGACCGCCTTCTGCTCTTCCGTCATGGATGCGACGATCTTCACGACATCCTCATAAGATACGCGCACATGAGTCTTCATGAGCTGATCTCCCAGGAGCTTCTTCTTGACCTTGTTTTTCATATTCCTTGAGACCGGAGCTACTACCACTCCGCTCGCAAATATGTGCCTGCGCGCCTGTGGTCTCTTATTCAGCGCGTAAAAGCTCATGACCTGTGCAGGTGTCAGCTCGATGCTTTCCCCGCTTGAGAGCTCAAATTCTTTCGCCTCAGCCTTGGTTCCACTCCACTTATCAAACGGATTCTTTCCGCCTACCATCTTCTTTACGTCTTCGATATACTCGATCGACTGTTTGATATTATTGATGTGAGCATCCTCGCCCTTTACGATCTCCTGAAATACCGTCTGCAATGGGGATCCCAGGCGGTCAAAGAAATCTACAGGCTTTGCATTGCTCACGTTGATAAAATCGCGCACTCTGCCGACTGCTCCTCCGGAAACCTTCTGATCATCCAGATCGTTCATGTAAGCGATCGTCTCGTTGCCTATCTCAGATATCGTCTGTTTTATTCCTTCAGAGAATGCCCTGTTGATACTTGCGATCTGATGCCTGATCGCATGGACCACAGTCTGCACTTCCTTCAGCGTCTTCGTGTTGAGATCTGCCAGCCTCTTGCCGTCAACCTTATATGACAGAGCCTCAATCAGCATCATCATATAGTCATCTGCCTCGATGCCGGCAGTCTCGTTCTGCATTATCTTAGCGTACTGTTCTCTGAGATCTC
>Ga0256404_1010013_pt1 | contig 13307 bp, 9 predicted proteins | sample RumenRJG_01DNA_FD_185990 | JGI IMG/M metagenome (GOLD analysis project Ga0256404, IMG submission 185990) | Bovine rumen microbial communities from Lethbridge, Alberta, Canada - RJG_01 | ecosystem: Host-associated > Mammals > Digestive system > Stomach > Rumen | place: Canada: Alberta | collected...
AATCAAACGGTCAGTTGGGTTCAAGAGACGAGAATTCTATTTGGCTCGTTAAGAATCATAGACTGGCAGTTTCTGTGTCTGAACCGATGTACAGGAATTATGAGGAACTGAAAACCGCGTTTCAGCCAGTTCCATGTCTGGGAAGATTGGAGTTCATGGGCTTCCAGTCATTGAAATATCATTTAGGTAAAAAATTAATTGGAGATGAAAAAAATACTTTTATTAGGCTCAGGCGAACTGGGCAAGGAGTTCGTCATCGCCGCCATGAGGGCCGGCCAGTATGTAATAGCTTGCGACCGCTACGACAATGCCCCTGCCATGCAGGTGGCCGACGAGCGTGAGGTGTTCTCGATGCTCGACGGCGACGCCCTCGAGGCCGTCGTCCGTAAGCATCAGCCCGACATCATCGTGCCCGAGATTGAGGCCATACGCACCGAGCGCCTGTTCCAGTTTGAGAAGGAAGGCATTCAAGTGGTACCGTCGGCACGTGCCGTGAACTACACGATGAATCGTCGTGCTATTCGCGACCTGGCAGCCCGTGAACTGGGCTTGCGCACAGCGAAATATTTCTATGCCAAGACGTTCGAAGAGTTCAAGAAGGCTGCCGATGAGATTGGCTTCCCCTGTGTGGTGAAACCCTTGATGTCGTCAAGCGGTCACGGTCAGAGCTACGTGCACAACGACGACGAACTGGCCGAAGCTTTCCGTGAGGCTATGGAGGGTAGCCGTGGCGACGTGAAGGAAGTCATCATCGAGGAGTTCATCGACTTCGAGTCGGAGTTCACCCTGCTTACCGTCACGCAGAAGAATGCCCCCACCCTGTTCTGTCCGCCTATTGGCCACGTGCAGAAAGGTGGCGACTACCGTGAGTCGTGGCAACCCTATCAGATCAGCGATGAAGCCTTGAAGCAGGCGCAGCACATGGCCGACGAGGTGACACGCGCGCTGACGGGCTATGGCATCTGGGGCGTTGAGTTCTTCCTGACACGTCAGGGCGAGGTCATCTTCTCCGAACTCTCGCCGCGTCCGCACGACACGGGCATGGTGACCCTGGGCCACACCACCAACCTCTCGGAGTTTGAACTCCACCTGCGCGCCGTGCTCGGACTGCCCATCGCCGGCATCAAACTGGAGCATGCCGGCGCCAGCGCTGTGGTGCTCTCGCCCGTGGAGAGCCACGAGCCGCTAAAGTACAACCTCATGGATGCCCTGCGCGAGGAGAACACCCGCGTGCGTATCTTCGGCAAGCCCGAGGCTCACGTAGGTCGCCGCATGGGCGTGGTGCTCTGCTACGACGAACTCGGCACCGACGTCAACACCATTCGCGACAAGGCAAAGCGTCTTGCCACCACCGTCCTTGGCACTGACCCATACATGAAGAAATGATTGGAAAGATTATAGAACTCCCGAAGATTACCGACCCGCGCGGCAACCTGACCGTGGCAGAGGAGCTGAAGGACGTGCCCTTCGACATCAAGCGCGCCTACTGGGTCTACGACGTGCCGGGCGGTGAGAGTCGTGGCGGCCATGCCCACAAACGGCTACGCCAGCTGGTCGTGGCACTGAGTGGTTCCTTCCACGTCACCCTCGACAACGGACGTGAGCGCGAAACCATCCTGCTCAACCACCCGTGGCAGGGACTCATTATCGAAACAGGCACATGGCGCACACTCGACGACTTCTCGTCGGGTGCCGTCTGCCTGGTACTCGCCTCCGAACCCTACGAGGAAGACGACTACATCTACGACTACGATGAGTTCCTGAGCTACATCAACTCTAAACTCTAAACTCTCAACTGACTCTAAACTCTCCGCTCGACCCGTAGGGGCGCTTTCGTAGCGAAGCGGAGAAAGAACTCTAAACTCTCAACTAAAAAAATGGACATCAGACGATACACCCCAGAGAAGGCCGACGAATGGAATCGGTTTGTGGCACAGTCGAAGAACGGCACGTTCCTCTTCGACCGGCGCTACATGGACTACCACGCCGACCGCTTCCAGGACCATTCGCTGATGTTCTATCGCAAAGGCCGTCTCTGCGCCCTGCTTCCTGCCAACGTGCATGACGCAACGCTCTACTCCCATCAGGGCCTGACCTACGGTGGACTGATCACCGACGAGAAGGCGACAACAACCATAGTCATGGAAGCGTTTGAGGCCCTTAACCAGCAACTGCAAGAGGAAGGAATCCTCCATGTCGTGTACAAGCCTACACCTTGGATTTACCACCGAATGCCAGCCGAGGAAGACCTCTATGCCATCTTTGCTGTCTGTCATGCCACCCTGATTGCCCGTGATGTGTCGTCGGCAATTCTCCGCACCCCACGGCTGCCATTCACTGAGTCGCGCCGTTCCGGAATGCGAAAGGCAGTCAATGCCGGCATCAGCATCACCGAATGCAACTGTGCTGCCGAGCACCCCGACCTGAAGACCTTCTGGCATCTTCTTAACGACAATCTCTGGCGAAGCCACAGCGTCCACCCCGTACACTCGTATGAGGAACTGCAATTGCTGGCCAGCCGCTTCCCTGACAATATACGTCTTTTTACAGCGAAGCAACAAGACGTCGTGCTTGGAGGGACACTTGTCTACGAGACCAGTCAAGTTATTCATACTCAATACATTTCTGCATCTGAGGAAGGCAAACGTCTGGGTGTTCTCGACTTGCTGTTCGATTACCTTATCAACAAAAAATACGCCGATGTCCAATGCTTTGATTTCGGAAAATCGACCTCTACCAGCGACTGCACGCTCAATTCTAAGCTCATCTTCCAGAAAGAAGGCTTCGGCGGGCGCGCCGTCTGCTACGACACCTACGAGTGGTTCACATGAGACTGACGTTCAAGAATCAATCTATAGCGATAAAAAAACAACCAACGATAATGAAAACAACGAACAAAGACAAAAAGAAGATGCCCCAGCAGGCATCTTCAAAGAAGAAAGACACGCGTAAGCAGAAGCCACGGCAGCCACTCCTGCTGACGGCGAAGTCGCTGCGCTGGCTCTGGCTGTTGCCTGTCGTGGCACTCGTGGCCGTAGCCGTGGCACTACTCACCTTCGAGAGCGACTTTCTCTTCCGCGTGCAGGAGTTCAACCTGTTCCTCTACACACCCCTGTTCTTCAAGCAGCAGATGGTGGTCTCGGGAGGACTGCTCACCTACGTGGGTACCTACTTCACCCAGTTCTTCTATCACCAGTGGATGGGTGTTGCCCTGCTCTGCCTCTGGTGGCTGTTGCTCATGTGGGTGCTGAAGCGAACGTTCAACATCCCAGCGAAATGGGCACTCGCCGTGCTCATCCCCATCGCGCTGCTACTCATCACCGACGTCGACCTGGGCTATTGGCTTTACTACCTGAAGCTGCGCGGCCACTTCTTCGTTGCCACTATCGGCACCACCGCAGCCGTTTCGCTGGCATGGGCCTACAGGTCGTTGCCGAAGCGTTTTTTCCTGCGCACCATTTTCATTGTATTCGCTGTGGCCGCAGGCTATCCCATCCTGGGTTTCTATGCCTTGCTGGCAGCACTGCTCATGGCTGTGCTTGCCTGGCGACTCGACGACTACATGCCACTCCGTAGCGGCATCGACACCCTTACAGCCCTGATGGCCATCGGACTCGTTCCTTATATATACTATCAGGCTCTCTATTACCAAACCAATCTTGCCAACATTTACTATACGGCCCTGCCCATGTACCGCATCGACCAGGACTACATGGAGTACTATATCCCGTTCTACCTGCTCGTGGCCGTACTTGTCGTGATGGCAGCTCTCTACCGTCGCCAACGTCAGTCCGACGTCAAGCGTCCCCTGCTTTGGACCATGGCCCAGCTGGTATTGGCCGTCATCCTCATCGGAAGCGTCTATCATTTCTGGTATAAGGACGAGAATTTCCACACCGAGCTGAGCATGTATCGCGATTCCGACAACCACCAGTGGGAGAACATTCTCACCACCTATCGCAACCACGACAGCAACCCGAGTCGCTTGATGTGGATGATGAAGAACCTGGCTCTATCACGACTGGGTCGACAGGCCGACGAGATGTACCGCTACCGCAATGGCGATGCCCCCCTGAACACACCCTTCACGGCACGCATGGCGCAGTGCGGCGGCAAGCAACTCTACTACAACTACGGTCTGCTGAACTACTGCTATCGCTGGTGCCTTGAGGACGGCGTGGAGTACGGTTGGCGCATCGACTATTATAAGTTCATGCTGAAGTGCTCACTGATGAACGGCGAGTACGTCGTTGCCCAGAAATACATCGACATTCTCTCTCAAACGAAGTACTATCGCGACTGGGCAAAGAAGTACGAGGCTTACATCAAGAACCCTGCACTTATCAAGAAGGACAAGGAGTTCTCCACCATCATGCACCTCATGCCGCCCATCAACGAACTGACCAGCGACCAGGCCTTGGTTGAGATATTCCTCATCAACCACTTCTCTACCCACGACAGCGACGACCCCGCCTTCCAGGAGCAGGCCATGATTTTCGCCCTGCAGACCAAGGACATCCAGACCTTCTGGAGCCGCTTCTTCCGTTATGCCCCCCTGATGAAGGACAAACACATGCCCGTCCACATCCAGGAGGCAGCCTATCTCTACGGCCATCTTGAAAACAAGATAGACATCAGCCACATGCCTTTCGACAAGGAGGTGGTCGATTCTTACAACGACTTCATGGCTGCGGCCCAGCAATACCGCAACATGACCGAGGAGGAGATGAAGCCGCTCATGTACAACCGTTTCGGCGGAACGTTCTACTACGAGTATTTCTTCACCCGCGACCAGAAGAGCTACTAGACAAAGTGACAAAGTAACACAATGACTACAATGAGAAAATATCTTTATGGCACACTGCTCATCCTGCTCACCGCTTGCCAGCAGGTGAAAGTGCCCGAAACGTTCAAGCAGAGCAACCAGTTGCCTGCCATCTATCCCGAATACACCGAGGTGACAGTGCCCATCAACATTGCACCGCTCTCGTTCGAACTGCAGCAGCCCACCACGGCCACGCAGATGGTGGCCCGCTACTCCTTCGGCAGCGACGAAATCGTTTGCGGAGGCGACGACCTGAAGGCTTGCCCCGATGTCGACGCGTGGCACCAGCTCGCCCGGAAGGCCAGCGGAAAAGCCATCAGCGTGGAGGTCTATTCCCAACAGCAGGACGGCCAGTGGACGCGCTTCAAGCCGTTCAATATCTACGTCTCGCCCGACTCTATAGACCCCTACATCAGCTACCGACTCATATCGCCCTCCTACGTCACCTACGAAGAGCTGACCATCAATCAGCGCAACATCGAGAACTACGACGAGAGCGTCATCTACGACAACATGCTCTGCGGCGACGAGGTCAACGGACAATGCATCAACTGCCACAACTACCAACAGCAGAATCCCGGCCGCTTCCAGTTCCATGCCCGCCAGAAGCACGGCGGAACGTTCATCGCCTACGACGGCGAGGTGAAGAAGGTCAACATGAAGAACGACTCCATCCTCTCTGCCGGCGTCTATCCATCGTGGCACCCTTGGCTGAAGCTCATCGCCTACTCCACCAACAAGACCATGCAGAGCTTCCACACGCGCGACATCAACAAGATTGAAGTGCTCGACTCCGAAAGCGACCTCATCGTTTACGACGTCGACCGCGACGAAGTGACGAACATCGAGAACGACCCGCACGAGTTTGAAGTGTTCCCCTTCTGGTCGCCCGACGGACGCTGGCTCTACTATTGCAGTGCCCACTTCGTCTATTCGGCCGACACCGTGAACACGGCGGAGACCATCGGACGCGGCATGGAAATCAAGTACAGCATCTATCGCAAGGCCTTCAATCCCGACACCCGCGAGTTCGGCCCGCGCCAGATGGTGCTCGATGCTGCAGGCGTCAGCAAGAGTGCCACGCTGCCACGCATCTCGCCCGACGGCCGATGGCTCATGGTGGCCCTCGGCAACTGGGGATGCTTCCACATCTGGCACCGCGACGCCGACCTCTGGATGCTCGACCTGCAAGCCTTCGACCAACTCGTGAGCGTCAGCAAGGACAACACGACGCAGACGCTCAGCCCCACCTTCGCCCAGTTACAGCAGGCTGCCATCCTGCGCCCCCTCAGCGAAATCAACTCCGACAACGTTGAGAGCTATCACTCCTGGTCGCACAGCGGACGCTGGGTCATCTTCTCCAGCCGACGCACCGACGGTGTCTACACGCGTCCGTTCATTGCCCACTTCGACAGCAACGGCCGTGGCACGAAGCCCTTCGAACTGCCTTGTGCCGACCCCGACTATCACCGCCAGTTCATGAAGAGCTACAACATTCCTGAATTCATGCTCGGCCCCGTCACCACCACGCCGCAGCAGATTGCCGACGTGCTGAAGAATGACGACATTCCGCCCGTGAAATACGTGCAGAAACTGAGCAAGTAGCATTCTTATTTCGCTTTCCACTAAGCAGATAGTTGGCACAAGTTCACCCCGCCGTGGGCTTGTGCCAATTTATGTTTTCGCAAAAAAAACATCCATTACCGTGCAAGGTTTCCGCACAATCTGAGTTATATAGATAGAAAACAACATTCCGCAAATATGAAAAAGAGTCCCATCACACTGGCCTTCAGCCTCGTCGCCTTCTTCCTTGCCAGCCTGCTGCTCGCTGGTTGCACCATCGGCGACGACGCTATTAGTGACGATCCGATAAATGGCCCCTCCGACTATTATCCCGTCAAACAAGCCACGGGCGTTTTCGAGGCGCAATGGCTGGTCGACCGAACCGCCATCGGCACGACCACCCTCACCTCCCTCGCCGACAGTTCCCTTCTCATCCAGAGTCTGCCTGCCGAGTGGCTGGCCAATCAGCTTCTGGCCGAGCAGGCCCATTCGGCCATCAGCAACTCGTCGGCCCCCACCCTACTCAGCTACACCCCCGTCGGCTACAGTTTTCAGAATTCCTATTTCTCAGCAGCCAACACGCAGCAGGCCCAGACCGACTACATCAATGGAACCTTGGTCGTGAAGCCTTTCGGAGAGATGTTCACACTCTATTTTGAATTCTCCACCATCGAGTCTTTCCGTCCCACCCAGGAGCAACTCGATGCCAGCAGCGACAGCATTTTCGCCTATAACGAGTACTACCTCAACTATCTCCACCTGAACCAGCAGCAGTCGGTGGGCATGTTCAGCCAGGCCGACGATGCTTGGACGCTGAAGTTCCAGGCCGACAGCCTCACCACCATTCACTGCCGCGATATGGTGAAGTGGTATAGCCTCGACGACCGAGGCCATGCAAGCCGCACCACCGTCGTCTGCGACACCATTGGCCAACGGTTTGCCTCGCCGCTCAGCCTCAGCCTCATCACCACGCGGCGACAGAAATAATCACGACTCCTCCAAAACTCTCAGACACACGACGAAGTTAAGACATTGGAAACCGAACTAACACTGCTGCAAGCCGTGAAAGAAGGCGACCGACAGGCCATGAGACGCCTGTACGAACGCTACGTGGGATATGCCATGGGCACAAGCCTCAGGTATATCCCTTCACGCGACGACGCACAGGATGTCGTGCAGGATGCCTTCGTCAGAGTCTTCACCTCCATCGCCTCTTTCACCTATCGTGGCGAAGGATCGCTCAGGAGTTGGATCATCAGCATCGTGGTACACCGCGCACTCGACGTGCTGCGCGACCGCGGCCGACTGCTCATCGTGGGCGACGAGCAACTGGCTGCCGAGCAGCCCGAAGCCGACCCGCCCGTGGAACAACTACCGCCCCAGCGGCTCACCCAACTCATCGCACAACTGCCCGACGGCTATCGCACCGTGCTCAACCTCCACGTCTTCGAGGGACTCAGCCACAAGGACATAGCCCGACACCTCGGCATCAAACCCGATACCTCGGCGTCGCAGTATCTGCGCGCCAAGCGAATGCTCGCCCGACTCATCAAGGAAGAATTGAATATTGAGAACCGAAACTTTGAACGCAAATGAACAACGACTGGACAGACAAACTGCGCGAACGACTGGCCGACCATCAAGAGCCCGCCAGCGACGACCTCTGGGCCTCCATTGAAGCCCAACTGGACGCTCAGCCTTCCGCACCGGTAGCTGAGCAGCCCCAGCCCGACGCGCCACTCGCGCCGGCGACACGCAGCATACGCCTGCGCCGATGGAGCATTGCCGCTGCCATCGCCCTCCTGCTTGCTACAGGTGGCGCTCTCCTCATGCCCAGTAGCGACGAGACGCCTGCAGTGGCTCAAAGGTCAACGCCTGCGGAGACTCAAAGGTCAATGCCTGCGGAGGTTCAAAGTGAAACGCCTGCGACGATTCAAAGTACTACGTCTTCAACACTTCTAAGTGCAAAGCCTGCGACGGTTCAAAGTACTACGTCTGCGGAGGAGCAAAGCGCTATGTCAACGGAAGGTCAAAGCGCAACGCCTGCGGAGGAGCAAAGTGCAGCGCCTGCGGAGGTTCAAGGTACTACGCCTGCAGAGGTTCAAAAGTCTACACCCGGCAACTTGGTTGCCATGAACCGCGACGAAATCGACTTGAATCGTGACGAGGTCGCCTTGAACCGCAACAAAGTTGCCATGACCCGCGACGAAGTCGCCCTTGCCCTTTATGCCTCCAACGGCCTCGGCAATCAGCAGGCGCAGAACCCAGTGCTCATGAGCGACTATCTGGCCAACTCCTTCAACGCACTCAACGAATACGCCCATTCCACGCGCCGCGGTGTGCCTCAGGCCATCATGCTTGCCAACTACAGCGAGCAAGCCAACCATAAGATGCCATTCTCAGTAGGTCTCACCATATCGAAGCGCATCGGCGACCGCTGGGCCGTGCAGAGCGGCATCCTCTACACCCGCGCCGAGTCCGAATTCATCAACCGAATGAACAAGGCCGTCGTCACCACCCAGCAGCGGCTCCACTACCTCGGCATTCCGCTCCAGCTGCGCTACGACTTCTGGCGCCTGAGCCGTTTCACCACCTATGCCGCCGCCGGTGCACAGGCCGACTACAACATCAGTGCCGAGCGCCGCACCGAGGGTGTCGACGTCCAGATGCACCGCGACCGCCTGCAGTGGTCGTTCTCGGCAGCCCTCGGCGTGCAATACAATCCTGTGCCCGCCGTCGGAGTATTCGGTGAAGCCGCCCTGCGCTACTATCCCGACAACGGCAGCAGTGTCCAGAACTACTTCAAGGACAAGCCCTTAGGCCCCTCCCTGCAAGCCGGACTGCGCTTCAACATCAGCCATTAATACATTCCCAACGATTTACCAGCGCCTGGTACATTGTTTACCACGGCCTGGTACACGGTTTACCACGGCCTGGTACACGGTTTACCACGGCCTGGTACATCGTTTACCACGGCCTGGTACATCGTTTACCACGGCCTGGTACACGGTGTACCACACGCTGGTACATGGTTTGGAACGGCCTTGTACTGTGAGCAGAAGCTTTCAACACACGTTCTGTAGCACGCTGATGTAAAATCGACGAAAGCGGAACTGCCGCAAAGGAAAAGAGAGAAAAAAGTTGCTTCTTGTCAGTTTTTTGTTGTACCTTTGCAGCATGATTGTTTGCATAGCAGAGAAACCAAGCGTCGGTCGCGACATTGCCCGCATCATTGGGGCAACCCGCGACTGCAAGAACTATATGGAGGGCAACGGCTATCAGGTGACGTGGACGTTCGGTCACCTGTGCACGTTGAAGGAACCCCACGACTACACCGACCAGTGGAAACGTTGGTCGCTGGGCGCGTTGCCGATGTTGCCGCCGCGATTCGGCATCAAGCTCATTGACGACAGCGGCATCAAGCAGCAGTTTGCCGTCATCGAGCGACTGATGCAAGCCGCCGACGGCATCGTGAACTGCGGCGATGCCGGGCAGGAAGGAGAACTCATTCAGCGCTGGGTGATGCAGAAGGCAGGCGCCCGGTGCCCAGTCAAGCGGCTGTGGATATCGTCGATGACCGACGAGGCCATCCGCGAGGGCTTTGCCAAGCTGAAGGACCAGTCGGAATATCAGTCGCTCTACTTGGCCGGACTATCGCGCGCCATCGGCGACTGGCTGCTGGGCATGAACGCCACGCGTCTCTACACGCTGAAGTACGGGCAGAACCGCCAGGTGCTGTCGATAGGTCGCGTGCAGACGCCTACGCTGGCCCTCATCGTGAACCGCCAGAAGGAGATTGACAACTTCAAGCCCGAGCCCTACTGGGTGCTGGCCACCATCTATCGCGACACGACGTTCACTGCCACGAAGGGGCGCTTCAACTCGAAGGAAGAGGGCGAGCAGGCGTTCCAACTGATTGAGGGGCACCCGTTTACGGTGACAAGCGTCGAGAAGAAGAAGGGCACAGAGGCTCCGCCGCAACTCTACGACCTGACGTCGCTGCAGGTGGACTGCAACAAGAAGTTCGGCTTCTCGGCCGAACTGACGCTCAACCTCATACAAAGTCTCTACGAAAAGAAAATCACCACCTATCCGCGTGTGGATACCCGCTACCTGTCGGACGACATCTATGCGAAGTGCCCGCAGACGATGAACGGACTATTCCAGACGCGCTTCGCCGGCCAGTCGCCCTACGCCGAGCTGGTGCGCCCGCTGGGCGGCAAGCCACTCAAGAAGTCGAAGAAGGTGTTCGACTCGACGAAGGTGACCGACCACCATGCCATCATCCCCACGGGGGTGGTGCCGCAGGGCCTGAGCGACATGGAGCAGAAAGTGTTCAATCTGGTGGCCCTGCGCTTCATCGCTGTGTTCTATCCCGACTGCAAGTTCTCGACGACGACCGTGCTGGGAATTGTTCAGGGAGTTCAGGGAGTTCAAGGAGAGCAAGGAGTTCAGGGAGAGCAAGGGGCTGCTGCAGAGTCCGCGGAAAAGGAGAAGGGCATTGAGTTCAAAGCCAGCGGCAAAGAGATTCTGGAGGCTGGATGGCGCGTAGTGTATAAGAGGACCACCCCCAACGCAGCAGAAGGAGGAGAGGGACTGCCAGACGAAGAGAACACTTCGTCTAACGGCTCAGAAGGAGGGGAAGGTCAGACTGAAGAGAAGACGCTGCCCACCTTCGTCGAGGGAGAGAGCGGTCCTCACAAGCCCACGCTCACGGAGAAATGGACCACCCCGCCACCCTACTACACGGAGGCCACGCTGCTGCGCGCCATGGAGACGGCAGGCAAGTTTGTCGACGACGAGGAACTGCGCGCCGCGCTGAAAGAAAACGGCATCGGACGCCCCTCGAGTCGGGCCGGCATTATTGAAACACTTTTCAAGCGCCACTACATACGCCGTGAGCGCAAGCGCCTGGTGGCCACGCCGACAGGTATCGAACTCATCGACCTCATCAAGGAAGAACTGCTGAAGAGCTGCGAGTTGACGGGCATCTGGGAGAAGAAACTGCGCGACATTGAGCACAAGAAATATGATGCCGGACAGTTCATCGAGGAGCTGAAGCAGCAAATCACGCAGATTGTGAACGACGTGCTGCGCGACAACGAGCCCAGACGGATTACGCTGGAGCCTGCCGACAAGAGCCTCACCCCCAGCCCCTCCCCGGTAGGGAGCGGAGAAGGGGCAGCCCCGGCTACTAAGAAAAAAAGGAAAGCAAGTACGAAAAAAGCCTCTGGTGGCACGAAGGTGCTGAAGAAAGAAAACGCTGTGCCGGCGGTGGGCGACAAGTGTCCGCTGTGTGGCCGTGGCACGGTGATACAGGGACGCACGGCCTACGGCTGTTCGCGCTGGAACGACCCGCAGAACCCCTGCTCGTGGCGCCTGCCGATTGTACAGCCCCCATCGCAGTAGTAAGGGGGAGTCAGAGTCCCTACCCAAGCAAAAAGAGAAAGCCTAATGAAGCCCCTGATAGTAGTATCAGCATCGATGGCAGTAGCAACAGCATCTGCCGGCAACCGTCCGAACATCGTTCTCTTTATGGTGGACGACATGGGATGGCAAGACACGTCAGTGCCCTTCTGGACGGAGCGCACACCGCTGAACGACACCTACGAGACGCCCAATATGGAGCGGCTGGCCAGCGAGGGAATGCTGTTCACGCAAGCCTACGCCGCGCCCATCAGTTCGCCCAGCCGCTGTTCGCTCATGACGGGAGCCAACGCGGCTCGCCACCGCGTGACCAACTGGACGTTGCGCCGCAACGAATCGACCGATATGGAAGACGATCTGGTGGCAACACCCGATTGGAACGTGAATGGGATTGTCCAAGGAGTTCAAGGAGTTAAAGGAGTTCAAGGAGTTCAGGGAGATAAAGGATGGGTGGAACGTGCTTTTGTCTGCCGGTCGTTCGTAGACCTGTTGCACGAGAGCGGCTACCACACCATTCACGTGGGCAAGGCCCATTGGGGCGCACTGGGCACCCCGGGCGAGCGGCCCGAGCACTTCGGCTTCGACGTGAACATTGCCGGCCATGCCGCCGGCGGACCAGCTACCTACCTGAGCGAGCAAAACTACGGTCACGACAGTTTGGGGCATGCCACTTCGCTCATGGCAACGCCCGACCTCGAGCACTATTGGGGCACCGGCACCTTCCTCACCGAGGCGCTCACCCAGGAGGCCCTTCGCGCGCTCGACAAATGGAAGGAGGCACGGCTTCTGGACAAGCCTTTCTACCTCTACATGTCGCACTACGCCGTCCACATACCCATTGACCGCGACATGCGCTTCTATCAGAAGTACATCGACAAAGGACTCTCGCCAAAGGAGGCCGCCTACGCCTCGCTCGTAGAAGGCATGGACCAGAGTCTGGGCGCACTGCTCCTCTGGCTCGACCGCAACGGAGAGGCCGACAACACGGTGGTGATCTTCATGAGCGACAACGGCGGCTATGCCACAGGCAGCTACTACCGCGACGAACCACTCTACACCCAGAACGCACCGCTGCGCTCGGGCAAGGGCTCGCTGCTCGAAGGCGGCATACGCGAACCGATGATCGTTCGCTGGCCGGGACACGTGCGCCGTAGTTCGCGCTGCGACAAATATCTGATGATAGAAGACTTCTTCCCTACCCTGCTCGAGATGGGCGGTGTGAGCCACTACAGCGTGCCACAAACCATCGACGGCCGCAGCTTCATGCCGTTACTCAACGAGAGTGGCGATCCGTCGGCCGACCGATCGCTCATCTGGAACTATCCGAATGTGTGGGGCAACGAGGGGCCGGGCATCAGCCTGAATTGTGCCGTGCGTCACGGTCCGTGGAAACTGATCTATAACTACAAAACCCGCGAAAAGGAACTCTACAACATCGAAACCGACATCAGCGAACAAGACAACCTTGCACCAAGGTGGCCCAAATTGGTAC